>WLWD01005924.1_pt1 | contig 84780 bp, 65 predicted proteins | sample 6712731 | NCBI WGS metagenome assembly WLWD01 (sample SAMN12718690, study PRJNA576275) | sponge metagenome | isolation source: marine sponge | host: Mycale hentscheli | place: New Zealand: South Island, Marlborough, Capsize Point | collected 2014-11-01
ATGCTTTTCATTTTCTATTCCATAATTTATAGCTGGAGTTGATAATGACTTCGGTTGAATAATCCTTAATACCAAGCTATCTGGAGGTGTGTCTGCTTTGCGGGAAAGAACTGCACCGAACAAAGATGATGTTATGCGATATCTTCGCACTGAAAACCAAAGATCTGATTTTCGTTGGTCCCGTGTGTCTTGTTCTATTTCACGAGATTTCTCAGATGTAATCTTGAGAGTCTCCTTAAATTGTAGAATGGTATCTTTCAATGTTGACTTGCCAGGAATACTAATGTCATCAGAACTCAATTCATCACTTTGGAACTGAGAGTCAAACAATAGGGAAACACAGAGTTGCTCCCCTTTCAATTTTCTTAGCAAATCTGGAAGAGACCGTGATGATGCTCCTTGAAATGATTCTGGCCGGGGATCAAAATCTTCTACTTGCCTGATCTTCTTCTTGTTAGGCTTCGCATAATCGTGCTTTACAAAAGTAGCATCTGCAATGCGCAATGTACTCTCCTTGCGTTTCTTAGGAGGTTTCCAACGACATGGCTGTGAAGTGCAGGGTAAAGATTCCTCATCACTATCTACTTCCTGCAATGGTGATCTGAACGCTGAAGGAACATGGAGAGCTGACAATGCATGGAGTAATGCTGATACATGGGTACAGCTTGCTGATTTACTAAGGCAAAAATATAAAATAATAATAATAAAATTGATATCCTACAAGATTGTTGTGAAACACATACCCTGCAGCACATTCACACGTAGCTAATTTGATACAAGCTACATCTCCTTCACGTGCCAAAAAAATATATGTATTATAGACTCCAATCTTCATTGATGGCTTCATCTTGCTCCTCACGTGGCAGCATATTGGATTGTTGGTGTCCACTTGCAGTTCATCAACTCTACCGGAATCCCAGTGTGTGTAGCCAGGGACAATGCACGAAATGCACCCTGCTCACCAATATGGCCAACATGTTCAGCCAAGTAGGTGTACACTAAGCCTATTGCATAAAAATAGTAATAATAATAACAGAAGCAACAACAATAATAACATTAAAACAATTATAATAACAATAATAATTAATGATAAAAAATAAAAAAAGCCTGCTAGACTTTACCTTGGGAGACACGAGGAATGGAATCAGCAAGTGTCTGGTAATTTTCTTCTGTTACTGTTGTCCATCTGGATATTGGTGGAGTTGGAACAGATGGAAGTACTACTTGCTTGCCTGATTCACTTAGTCTCTTATATTTTTTATAAAGAAATGAACCATCCACATCTACAACTGCTACTCCATCAGACTCTTCTTTTCTAATTCTATATCATGAATCATCAAGAGTCTGAAAAAAAAAACTATAAAAGTAGCTAAGAAGAGCTCACCTATCAACCAAGTCCTTTTTCCTGTTAGAAGTAGGAACCTTGATGCCTCTACACAGCAGCCACCAACGTAGAGCAGCGACAGGGTGCTTATCTAATGGCTCGGACAGCTCAGCTCCAGGGATGTCTGCCGCTGTTAGCACAACTTCTTCCATGGTTGTGGAGCACCCCTCTCCCCCACTTTGAACGCTCATATCTGTCGAACCACTTGCTCTAAAGCTACAGAACTTGTCTTGATCTTCACACTTTTATTCAAAATTTCATTTGACACACATATAAATAGAACAGCAAGTCAAATATGCCAAGTGGCCGCGGCGGCGGGAGTTTTAAACTCTCCAGTTGCAGATCTTCCATAGACTCCAATACATTTTTCGTGGGCATCCGGGCATCCGGGCATCCAAGCGTGACATCACAAACCAATTAACATTCCTACCCTTACACGCAAGTGGCCTATTCCCTGAGCACTGGTATTTTCTGTAGTCTCTGACTATCTGAATTATCGGTATCTTTTGATAACAAACACTCGCAGCTTACTAAATAAGCCCGAGTTTGTTTGTTTTTTTAAATTGGACTGAAGTTCAAAGACCATGCAGGTGCTCAGCTTTAAGAAGTCCGTAATATAAGTTCCATAAATTCTCATAAATTCTCGGCCTTTGATGGCCTTCTAGTGGAAACACAACTAAAAAGAACAAACTGATACAATGTTTTATATAGTGAACAGAGTGTGAGATGCTGAAAACAAGAAAAAACAAAAAGGAGACAATCAAGAAATTTCAGGGTCAAGGCTGCAGAGGGAGCAGCCTATTCAGAAGAAAGTGTTACTAGTTCTGAGCTAAACAACCTGTGAGAGAGTACATGGGTTTTGACAATGTATGTTTGTGTGTGTGACTCATGACATATGACTCCAGAGAAAAGACTTTAGGTGGCTTAAAATTAAAAATAAATTAAAGTGGTCAATTAATGAATTAAAATATTAAAGGGGAGAATGAATGGAGGTGCCTCTTCGGCCTTGAGGCCCCCCCCCCTGCAGGAAGGCCATTCATTCTCCCCTTTAATATTTTAATTCATTAAGTTTAATTGACCACTTTAATTTATTTTTAATTTTAAGCCACCTAAAGTCTTTTCTCTGGAGTCATATGTCATGAGTCACACACACAAACATACATTGTCAAAACCCATGTACTCTCTCACAGGTTGTTTAGCTCAGAACTAGTAACACTTTCTTCTGAATAGGCTGCTCCCTCTGCAGCCTTGACCCTGAAATTTCTTGATTGTCTCCTTTTTGTTTTTTCTTGTTTTCAGCATCTCACACTCTGTTCACTATATAAAACATTGTATCAGTTTGTTCTTTTTAGTTGTGTTTCCACTAGAAGGCCATCAAAGGCCGAGAATTTATGAGAATTTATGGAACTTATATTACGGACTTCTTAAAGCTGAGCACCTGCATGGTCTTTGAACTTCAGTTCAATTTAAAAGATCTGGTAAAGGGTTGCAATACCATAGTAACCATTCGCCATAATAATTATTTGCGATTTGATAAAACTAGAAGTTCTAAATAATTACTACAGAGTGTTGATCTATCTGACATAAGTGAGTCTTGTGTCTTTCAGAAACAACCTAACGCGCAGGAGTAAACATTTCATTTCCTTGATTGATACTGGGATCGCTAAACCGGAAGATTCTATTTAGTGGAGGTATGGGAATGGGTAGACGGCGAGCAGATACAAAAACGCGAAGATGAAAGTACAAAATGACATACACGCGTCCACACATAAACTAGCGTCCACACATAAACTAGCGCTGTGCTTGAGCACAACTGGCGAGTGAGCCTAAAACTACACTATTGTTAAAACATTGATTTTAAGTTTTAATACTGATGCTACTAAAAAAGTCGGTTATTAAATAGGAGAGACAAATTCAGAGGCAGGAGAGGAAGACAATGAAAAAGGGTGTCCAAAACCAAGAAAGACCTGAAGAGAAAAGGTGGGGGACAAGAAAAGCTGAGACAGATAGAAGAGAGCAGAAGAGGGAAACTTATGTAATCTTAACCACCATACAGAGTGATAACTTAGCAAGAAAACTTGATGCAACAGCATTAATATTTTGCAAATTATGCCAAGCACCAATGTGTGGGGGTACTTTCAAGTATATATTATGTCAACTAATTAATTATAATGTATTGATGTGTTAAATAAGTATCAATAATCAACAGTGCTAATCTAGAAATTCTTAATTTTAGTAAAACTAGTTTCTGTCTTATATTCATTATTTGGTATGATTTTCATTTATTATTTTGCATCTTAAATAAGTGGGAAGCAATTCATTTAACCTCACTACAACAAATTTAATGAGAAGTTTAGGGGGTAATGGTAAATCAGATTTGAAAATTAGTAATTTTGTTCATAATGACAAATGAATTTTGAAAGGATATTGAACATAGCACATTGTATACCTTTCAATTGCACTGTAGCTTCTGCTGTAAACTCTACTCCCCACTCAAAACCTATGCAGAAATATGTTCCAATGTGTGATGAGGTTGTTGATTCTATAATTAAATTGTACTCATTTTGCGAGGATACTTTATGAGTTTTGATATCAGAAGGTAGATCTTCACCTTCAAATTGCCACATTACTTTGTAGTTAGAAATGCAAGTTAGAGTCACTTTGTCTCCTATATTCACTTTTATTTTATTTGGATATAGTCTGTTCAATTGTTCATCTAAATATAACTCAAATAAATGCAACTTCATTAAAAGCACATATAAAACTAAGTCAATGCTTGAATATTTTAAACAATATTTGTGCCATCAATTGTGTATATGTGACCGGATTTGGGAAAATCCGCTTAAACGCGGCAAACAATTTTTTTCAGTATCACTGGGTAAAGCCTTATGGGTCGATTTTTTTCGAAATTTTTTTTTATGGCAGAAATGGATAGACACCAGTTAGCTCTAGCTTATGACGCAGTTGTGTAAGCTCTGGCGTGCTCTAGAACTCACACTAGGAGGCTAGAAACACTAGCCGGTTGGACTCGTGTAAGGAGAGTTGCTAAGAAATTATTGGTGGGCTTTTCACTAACAGCCGGGAAAAAACTGTAGCTTACTAATTCACTTGCTATTCTACATAATTCACGTACTCACGCAATTCTCGTCATCATAGTTTCTTATGGAGCCTTGCATTAAGCCTTTTAGACTTCTTTCAATCCGCCTGTAACCGATTTATTCCATAGTGTCCCGGAGACACGCAGTAATAGTATACGGACACAAGGCACGCCCCCTTACCTTAGCAACGCCTTTACCAGGCGTTTTTTTCGAAATCAGCAATAATAAGTTTAGCAAAAATACTGAAGTGTTGTAGTGTGTGGGGCGAAGACGGCTTGTGCTGCTACAGCTTCCAAATTAGGAGGAAGGCATCCCAAGGCCCCGTGCAGCCTACTGGTAGAATAAATTAGAAAACTTTAGATGCCGCGTTTAGCCGGGTTTTCACAAATCTGGTCACATATATTATATGCCTCATTACTTTACCTGATACAACAAACACGGATGCCCGATCTTTAAAATACAACCCATGTTCATTCTTCCCAATGCATGTATAACTTCCAGAGTTATATTCATCAACATGCTTTATTATTAATTTGTCAATGTCTCTGTCAGGTTCTCTTTCTTTAATAATATTCCAACTTGATGGCCCTGTAAAGTTCCAACTTACTGGTGAAGTTGATCTGCAACTAAGTTTTACTGTGTGTCCTTTGTGTGACCTAATCGATTTTGGTGTGGTGTAACGCTGGGAAGATTCATCTGTATAATTAAAACACATTGATAATTCAAGAACTTACTGACTTGCATTGAAGTATACTGAAACCTAATTTTCCACCTTTATTTATATTTTAAATCATATTGCTTGATGTGCTTGAATACTATTATTAGTAACCAATGGATGAGACTATATTATTTGTTCTCATAAAAATGTTTTGCAAATTTACTGTATTTGTCCACTGCTCATAATCCCTGGCTAACCATTGCAAAAAAATGCAAGTTTTTATACTACCCTTTGAAAGACAAGAAGTTTAGCTAAAGACTTGCCGCCCTACTTGTATATTAAGCATGTCCCACTTAGGAAATCAGGAAATGAGAATTAATAAACACTATTATGCTTACTACTTCTTCCTTTCAATCCTCCTAACCAGTTACAAAACCCCAATTATTTGTTTTGTGAATCAACAATTTTTTCTCTCCTTTATAATAATATAGACCTGTTACACTTTAGTGTGAACACCCAGAAATGTGTTAAGCTAAGCCTGTTGCTATAACTACTAACATAATGAGCTTGCGCAATAAAGCCTGAAAAAACACCCTGTGATAACATGAGTTATGTCACGGTCAAAAAAGTAATAACCTGTCCTAAAAGGGCTCAGTTTCACATCTGTAACAATCTAGGCCATACAGTATTCGGTTAAATGTGAAGTTGGCTAAAACTGAAGCTAGCTAAGAAGTAATAATACCCTGGTATTATGGCTAATCGCTAATTTATTCCTCAATGAAAATAATCCAGTATAAGCTAGTTTATAGTTTTAGCTTATTAGTACGCTACAAGCTATTTCTTAAACCAATACAAGCTATGCCTTATAATCAATACACTATACTTATGCTAACGCATAAGAGGAATGCACTTGGCGAAACCGGAAACCAATTAAGGTCACATGGCAGTAGTAGCTCAAACGCACGAAAACGTCGACGCCCACAGTAAAAATGGGGCGGGTCTAAGGTGCGCATTATTACCGTAAGTTTACTTGTTGAAATGAAAAAGAAGCTATGGCAGTTTCTGTCGCGGCTGTATTCAATATAAGCTCGGTTATATGAGCTACTAGTTGTGCGCTAAAACTGGCTGAAGGTTGCGGAGGGCAATCAGGAGCTACTAATGTAGTACAAATCTTAGAGAAAATAAAGCGCAGGACCGCGGCTAAAAGCCTCCTCAAGTAAGTCTGATTGTTGTGTGCTTAAGCGTGTATTTAAACTCTATTCTTTCTTTCTTGGTGTGACGAACTTCTGAAGTACTCAACAGTAATGTGAAGAATCCAGTACATCACCGTTAGCTATGACCACACACATTCCAGTATTACTTTGTCCTTCATACTGAATCATTCAAATCATTTTATTCATGATTTTACTATATTTTCTATCTACTTGTTAAATTTCAACTTTTTTTTATTATACAAAAAAAAATTACAAAAAAAATTGACATAATATAGTTTTATAATGACATATACAATATTATATATTATATGATTTATGATGACATGTTGAAACCAGAATGTCAAGCAGAAGGGTAGAAATGAAGTCACCTAACTAGGACTGCTTTTTGTTTATAAATTGTCTCACTGCGCACGTGGCTGGCCCGGTTTGAGCGCGTGACTAAATCCCGCCGCGTGTAGCGCGGGAAACGTGTGGTTTTATTATTTTATTCCCATAGACTTTTTCTATTGAGTTTTGGAACTGCACTTTCCCGCTGGCTCTGAAGTTTTTAAAGGGAATTTTCTAGACAGCTTCGGCACGAGCTTTCGTATGGTACAAACCCCGGAAGCGTAGCTACTTCCGTTCAAAAGTTATTAACGGTTTTCACCGCGCCAACTCAACTTGGACATACTATAGTTATATTGCACCTCATAGTGAGCCAATAAGTAAGCAATCCATATAATAGTGTTATAAAGCAGTTATAGAATAGCTTATTTACCTTTTCTTACAGTGTTCATTTAATTAGTTATTCAAATTAAGGGTGGCCGCACATTAATTTATTTCCCCGCCAATACCCCACCATTCGATAATACGCAAGCAGAAACAATCGTGCATTAGTAGCGGAAGTATACTTTGCGAAGTTGTGGTGTTTTAGTTTAGCTTCTTGTTGTCTCATATTCGTTTACAGCAACTCTCCATATGTCGTCTGAGCTCACGCGGCAAGGTGCACCAGGCTGCCTCTCCTCCAGTAGCCGTTCTCCCGACTCTGCACACCTGAGCTCAAGCGGATGGATTCACCAGGCACAAGTCCATCTGCACCAGTCAGTGCAGGTTCCCCTGAAATATCAGGCATGCACACATATGAAGCAAGCACTTCCCCCGTTGTTGGTGGTAGAAGCAAGCACTTCCCCCATTGTTGGTGGTACACTTGTGGACTCGGGTCTAAATCCTGCAGGTACTGCTGGAGGTGCATTGGAACTTGTACCTACAATTGCATTAGAGGTAAATATATTTGTGGCACAAAAAGTAACAGGATGTCTAGACAAACTTCACATTCAGTCGCCTATCATGCAAATGAAGTGGTTAGCTCAGAAGACCCTGTATACCAATGCAGCACTACTCACCAGATCCCTTGGAAAGCCCAGCATCACACCAACACAAGCCAAGAAGTTAGTCACTCGAGGCATCGATTTCCACACTCTATTGCTTCTCGGTAGAACCAGTGATGCCTTCGTTGCGGAGCGAAGACTTCCCAAGCTGCGCAGATCTAATACCTTCACCTCTGGCTATCTCCAATAAACTGCTCTCTCTTCTGACTCTCTTGTTATTGTTGTATTGATGTTTGTTTACTCTTGATATAGGCGGGCTCTTTTTGAACCAATACAAACTAATTGAAAAAAAAATTGCTCCGGTACTCGTAGTACGACATATGGGGGTGGGGCTATTTCTGAAGAATTGCGAGTGGAATTAAAGTTCCAAATTTTGTAACAGTTTTTCTTGGAATCTAATAATGAGAACGACACAAAAAATTTACACACGGGTAAACAAAAAAAAATGAACTGCACCACATAGAGAATTTTTCAACATCTTATAAATAGAAAAAATTGCGAATAAATCATAAAGTAATATTGAAATGGATAAGAACTCGTTGTCTTGCAGTAGAGTATCGGCTCGGCTAGTAGTGCACCAAATTGTGGAGCTCCAACTTACCGCACCGCTTCAAAAAAGTGCTACAAAGTTTTATAACCAGGCCCCGATATTTCCTGATATTTCTTCCAGATTCGCTCTAAAATTAGTGAGCGGCTCCTTCGGCAGGTACTTTGTCCTTGTGTAGTAGCGGAGAAGCCCCTGTAAGTATGCAATAGTAGTAATCGTGCATAGCAACCATCAACAAAAAATTGCGTAGGCAGTGTGCGGCCACCCTTAACTCTTCAACATTACAACATGTTCCTATACTGTGCATGAATCAGCAAGTAAGTGTGTGGGTGACTATTTCACATATCAACACTGATGAGATTGACAAAGGTGTCTTGGTGGACAATCAAGGAATTTGGATGTACTTATACTTATCACTTACCAAAAACACCTACAAAAGCTTCTGCAAATACGTGATGTTCTTCAGGTGTATACCCTTCACATGTGTAAGTTCCATGATGATATAGTGCAACTGATTGTATAAACAAAGTAACACCATCAAAGTAAACATTTTGTGGAAACTTTAAACTTGATTTGAAGGTACACTTCACAATACTGCTCAATGAGAATACTATTTTTACACTATCTCCTTCAGTCACTACAGAATATTTTGGCTTGACATAACTGTCATCTGTATATAGATAATACGTTTTAAATATTCAAGTTTAAATCTTAATTCAATACTCTCCTATATAATCTATCACACCATGATCTTATTAACAATAACAATTGGTGTGCACTATAACTACATTTGTGTGTACAATAATTGGTATTTACGAAAACAAAGTTTTAGTAAGAAAATACTTTTAAAAGGTATCCAATGTAGAGTTTTACCTAATGTAAATTGTAAATAACATTGCAGTGAGTATGCTGAACATTACTGATGCAATTGATATGATAACTAACTACAATTAAAATTATGACCTACCATATATTTTAAGATGACTTCTAGCAATGAATGGTGACTTACTGTTTATGTCCAAACCATAGCAATAATAATAACCAGCTTTTTTATGGCTAATATTTTCAATACTAAAATTCTGATGATGGCTTATTTCATGAACCTCAGGAATATTGTCCTTTTCTTTGTGAAACCATTTTACTTCTAGTAAGGCAAAACAAGAAAATTCTATTATTGATCCTTTACTCAATGACACTTGGTGTTCCATAGGATAAATATTACTATTATCATGAGCTAAGTGAAGACATTAATTGAATATAAAAGAACGTTTAGTGCTGTAAATATTATAAGGGAATGCCTTTTAAACTAATAAGGAGAGTCTATTATGAATTTGGTATGATTTTTTTGGAGGTTTCTGTTAAAGGGAGACTGAGCTGGTTTTAATTATTTTTTGTTTTTCTTGTTATAAGCATTGATTATGGTGTCCAAAAGTCTCTCCAAAATTTTTGAGATATTTTCTGTCAGTTGTAGTTTCATTCATATTATTTGGATTTGAAATTTTTTTATTTATTTACTTCCTACTTCCTGTGGTCTTATTTCATGAATTAGGTGCTACTCTGGTCAGTAGTAGTCTTACTATAGAAACCCAGGGGCATAGGGAGGGAGGGTGAGTTACTGTCCCCCTAGTAGTCTTACATTTTTTTAATATCACTTTGCATAGTTTGAGAATAAAGTGTGTGATTAAGTTAATCATTCATTGTAATTTAGAAAAGCTAAAGCTCTACTAATGTATTCTTCTTATTTTGTGATCATAAAAATAATGGTTGTGACAAGCTTGGTTATGGAAAATCAAATATTAATAAAATCCTGCTGCATTATTAAGGGTAGTTGCTATTGGTTATTATATAATATTACCTTGTTAATTGAATAGGTACATCCTTTTTTGGTTATTATAATACAGTCTTTCCTCGTTATCCAAACTTCAATTGACCCTCGGTTATCCAGACACCACCAACCCTACCTTCCCCTTGTAAAATAAGGCCCACCCACACCATGTAATTTGTCCTACAGCTACGTGGCAGCTGGTACAGTACTCCCTATAGGTACAGTGTAGTTGCAACTAGCATCTTAGAGTAGGTGAGCTGCAGCACCATTGGGACTCCCATTTTATAAGAATGGCAGCCTTAGCCCCATCTGCTTCTGTGTAGTTAGTGTGCAACTAAAAATGCTAAGCCCCTTTGTGAAAGTATGTCACTAAGCACCTTGTTTGAAGAAGATGCTCCAGAGCTATTATACAACAGCTAAAACAGATCTGAATTAAACCATTTTTCTCTCTTATCTTGCTCCTCTCCACCATGGAGCATCTTCTTCAAACAAGGTGCTTAGTGACATACTTTCACAAAGAGGCTTAGCATTTGTGAGGTTGGTGAGGTACATAGATTCATAATATGTTAAGCCCAAATTTTAACCATTTAGCAAATTACATACTAGTCCATAGATATACTTTTGTTGTTGTTTACTTGTCTGTATAGTGGTGAGACATTCAGGTCACCAATGCTGAGAATCTGCGAAAAAGACAGCTTGCAATAAGCAAGGTTTTATTTTCAAGAAGTGTTTCTATGCTTATGACAAGTTTTCACTTATCATAAAGGAAGATTCCTCTATATTCATTTCCAAAACCCAGAGACATTTTAAATCCTGATTAGGGATAAACTTAAGTAGATATTTTTTTGGGTGCAGTTAAGCTTAGTAACTTATCAACATGAAACTCATGGGCCTTATGTTCATCCGATCACATCGTGAGGGAAACTTTTCTCTGTATGTTGAATGCCTGAAAGCTATAGTTCCTTGGTTCTTTGCTCTTGACCACCACAACTATGCCCGCTGGATTCCAATACACATCCGGGACATGGAGAGTCTACCAGCATCCATTCTCATTGAGTTTGAGGAGAATGGTCGCTGGATCATCCAAAAAACATGCAACAGGTTTTCATCCATTGCGATAGACCAAGCCCACGAACTGAATAATGCAATAGTCAAAGGTTCTGGAGGCGCAGTTGGTCTCACTGAAAACCCTTCAGCCTTCAGAAAGTGGATGATCTCAGGACCTCAACAAGCAAGTTTACTGAAGGAGTTTGAAGATGAATGTTTCCCAAATAGCACTGATTGTGGCTATCATCATGAGGAGGGATTGTCCGCACAGAAAGCTTTTAAGGAGCAAGCTGTTAGTTTGGCTCAGGTCATCAATGAGTTTGGAAACCCATTCCTTGATAACAGTGATGAGTTACTAGCTCTTGACACGCGAAATGTTTTGAATGAATCTGTGGTGAACACAGTAAGAACAGTTTACAGTTTAGGGAAGGATCAGTATGCCACTTATTTCAAGGAAGTAATCATTGACCGCACACGTTCCATTCATGAGCCAATTAAGAAGAATATGCTTCCACTTTTCAGTCGTCCACAGGCAAAGAGTAAGACGAAACAAGCAGGAAAGATCTCCTTACTGAAGAATGATGTTGCCTTGTTCTCTCACCTCTATATAGTGCTGCAGCACAGAGCAAGTGATATGACTACATTCTTCAGTCATGAAAATCACCCTGTCCCCCTTCATTGTCTGATAATGGAAAGTTGCGCCTCGGAAAAAAATCTGATCTCCTAAACATTCCCTTACCCCTCTTTTCTCTTGTTGACTCTTTGATACTAGTGGGAATGTATTTGTCCCAAACTACATCCACTCTTCTGGAGCTTTCCAATTGCTTCATGACATATGGAAGAAAGACCTGATCAGCATACTGGTCAAACGTTAAAACATTCGCAGTGTTTAGAAAATGCACAACTGCAGCTCCATCAAGAAGTTTCACATCTACAGAATCAGGAGGATAATTCTGGATATCCTTTACAAGAATTATGTGCTATTTGTCGTTGTTGTACGCCCTACAGGGGAAAAAACACTTATTCAGACCTATTTAGGACATTTCATACTTTCACCACCTTTCCAGTAGAAGATAGGGCTAAATGCCCTGCACTTATAGGACATTTAGCCTTATCCTTTACCAGAAAAGTGAAGAAACATGAAATTTCCTAAGTACGTGACTACAGTAAATTCAAATTTTTGCCATGTGTTAAATAAGTGTCCTTACTTACATTAAATATTTTGTGCTATAGTTTAACCACAAGGCTAGTGTTGTGTTGGTATATACGGTGAATACGTATATATTGCGTTACCGCTACTACATTGCTAAAGAATAGCACAGGTAAAAGTTTAACTAACATAGATATATTTGTTTGCAGGGTTAGTTCTGAACCTGAGAAGCAATTCCTTAGAAATGCACGTTTCGTTTTTAATTCTAACCGTGCGAGGAGTGGTTATAATTTAAAAACTTAACAACCTTTTTTCGTAGCTGGAGCGTAATAAGTTAAAATTAATCACAATACTGTGATTTACGTACTAGAAAGGTTCCCTAGCCATTTTCTGTTCACCCTCACAACTAATAAACCTGCGATGCCATTTGAATAGGTCCTTCGTAATAGAGGTAACCAGACACTTTGTTTCCTCCATGCCCACCATTATAGGGAAAGAAAAAAGGGTTGGCGACACCATATTACAGTTACTTCTGGTCTCCCCACTTTGCGACGGTAATGAACACAGTGCTTCTTGTCTTAGGGAGACTTCGTTACTAAGCTGCACCAGCAGCAATTAATTACCCATACCCCGGGTAGTTACCGCGTTATTTCACATTACTAGTGCTATTTCGCTTCCCCAGTGAAATTTCATTTCCCCCTACTTCACTTTCCCGCTGCGATTCCGCTTTCCAGGCCCTTTGGGATTCCAGAAATTGTCGGATGGGCAATTTACTGCTTGGGTTACAATAACAATTAAATGGCAGTTACAAATAAAAAATAATAACCACCTAATGTTACTAAGTTAGAAATTTTAGAATTACAACTGAACAACTTGGGACCAAAAAAGCAGCTAAAATAAGTACCAATGAAACTTTGTATAATAATAAAAAGCAGCTAAAATGAGAACAAATTAGAAACATTGTATAATCATAATTATATACATTCAAACGCTGCACTAACCACCCACTGCACTCACAACTTCATTTGATTTGAGGCTAATACTTTAGTAAAGCGTGTAGTGAACGTTATGGGTGCTGAAATCATTCAGTATTCAGGATATTTTGGAAGTATGTACACATAAATCTGAATAAATAAATAACCAACTAAAACACACACAAAAAAAAATACCTCCAACAAACACCTGTCCAATGCCATCCACTTTAAATTGTTGTACTGTTGAGTCCCATATCAAACACTGATATACACCAGCATCTTCATAAGAAGCCTGCGTGATTGTCAAGGTAAAATTTGGGCTTATATATTTCGGATGAATTGGCATATCATCTTTCATCCATCTCCTAACAGCAGCATCACGATTACAAGCCAAGTTTCCAGTCTGACCTAAATATAATAATTGTCTTGCGGGGTAAACTGGATTCCAAAATGCTACAATAATTTTATGTTGCATTTGAATGTAGCTAATTATATATTAACGGAATGATACTTATTTGGTTGCTGACATCTTACCAGTTACCACAATGGGACAGCAAAGAATAAATATATTGTAAAACATCACCTTGCATACATTTTAGCGCTAATACTGCAGTGCAGCTTCTAGCGTTAGTAATAAATTAGCGTTAAAAAACTACCATCCCCCAAATAAATGTTGCAGAATCCTGTATCAGAAGAACCTAAGTAACCTAATAATGATGGCGGTAATAAAAGGAAACTAACATTCCAAATAAAATGTCACCTTCAATTACATTCCTGGAGTTGGTACTGAAGCAAAACTAGATTGCCTTATGGTAATATTTCTTTGGCTGGTAAGTTTCTCAAAACCACTAGATTTCCACTAAATATTTGAAAGCTTATTGATACAGCGATTACATCAATAATTACAACATTTTTTCCAACTCTAGCTTGATTACACAGGAAGTAAAGTTCTGAAAATGGTTTCTTTCATTTTTTTTCCTTACTTTCTTGTGTCTTGCAAGTGTGTACTTGTGTGTTAGTTGTACGAGCGACGAATAAGGGAGACACTTCAGGGTTAACAGGTTTGGGCTAACACAATAAAAAATTGGGGATATTATGTTCATATCTTTGTACCAGACGATTGTGTGTAAGCTGGTGGTCAATGTGGCCCCAAACTTCACTGAACAGAATCCCATCTATCGCCCTTTACTCGTTTCATCGGAAAAATAAAATTGTTCACTACTTTGCAATCATTTGTGGTGCAGTTAAAACTTACAAATTCACTGGGGTGAGTTACCTTCATGGAGGAAGAGTTTTTGACCATGTTTACCTTACTGACTGAAGGTAATATCCCCAAGACTTGAACAGAAAGCAGAACTATTTACTTTAAAGTGATTCACAGCTTACATTTGGTATTGTGGTAACAACACTGTTATAATGGGGTGCTTAAATAATACCTCACGAAGTGTTTACTAGGAGGCACTGTCTGGACACCCCACTTTAAGACCTCATAACTTCTACACCAATGCATATTTTACCAAGTGAACTTATATAATAATAGCTTATATCTATTAATTTCTTCCTTTCAAATATATTTTAGTTCCGATTAACTATGGACACAATATGTCCAGGCAGTGCCTCCTATTTAACACCAAAACTAAGTTATCCAAATGCCCCATTTTTAACAGTGAATGTACCTGCCACCCAAGGAAAATTTAAGATGAATAGACAAGAAATAGTGATGGATCATCTCTAAGTGTCTTTTTATTCTAGTTCCTTCTCTTTTATCCTCTTCTTCCATGCCTTTCTCTCTCAAATATATTATAATATTATACTACTTTGTTTGTGCTTTTTTTTTCACTACAAATTCTTTACAATTATGGACTATAACATTATTATAGATTCCACAAGTACACAGTAAAGATAAAGGAAACACTGAAATCTGGAGACTGGCTAACTGATGAACATTCACTTGGCACAAGAGCTACTACAAAGGACTTGCCCAAACATTTCAGGTAATCAATTTAGGCTCCTGTCCAAAACAAGTGTATATATTCCAGTTGATAATGACAGTGAATCTCTTCATTCCACCATATTAATTGTGATCACTATTTACTACTATTGGAGAAATAGCAATTGCAGATAGCACACATTCTTTACATGTACCTCCTCTATAAGCTTAGGAAAAAGTTTGTTTTGAACGCGTGCGCCAAGAACATCTGAATGAACAGCAGGACAGTAAAAACAACAAATGTTTAGAAAAATTGTGCACTCTTACCTGCCGCTAACTACCTGGAAGGGCTGAGATCCCACTTGGTTCAGAGGGTTATAAGCCATCAACTACTTTTGGTAAAGTAACCTCTTGGCAGACTCGTAAAAGTAAAGCAAACAATAGAAGGACTAAAACTCCGTTGTGGGCTGGTGGCTAAGTGATAAATCCTGTAATGTCCTGGAGCTTGCAGTACACTTGGCAACACTGTACCAAACGCATGTTATAAGCACCCCTTACATAGTCAGATTACTATGCTTAATACATTAGTTTAAGGCTGCTATACGCTTGCTTATAAAGTAGCTTATATGGGTTTATACTATCTTATAGGAACACTATTAGCTTGTTATAAGATAACTTATAACTCGGTTTTAAGGACCAGTATAGTAAGTGTATAACAATGAGCTTAATCTGTTGCTATCTGACATATAATCTTTATAGCTAAGCCATCAAATTATATTAGCAGTTTAATATCGAAAAATACAATTTTTTTTAATTGAAAGAGAAAGAATAATATAGCTACATCATAAACATCATTCAGAAAAAAGTTCTTCAGATATATCTGAATCTTGGGCATTCACTGGAGTAATTTCCTTTGATGGACTTTTAAATGTCCACTTTTTTGCACCAACTGGGATAGGTACTGATCGTGGAGATTTTTCCACTCGGTGAACTCTCCTACTTGGCTTTCTTTCAAGCCTGCGCTCTAACTTTCTCTTAGCGGAACGAAATGAAGGTGGGTGGCGCACAAACTTGTCTTCATTTTTTTCTTCTTCTGACATCATCTCAGGGGTTAACTCATTCCATCTCTTGCTTTCCTTCTCCCCCTTTACCACTCGACTTCTTCTATCATATGACTATTAAATATAAAACACATTAAAAGATAATCACTAACTTCTACACTACTTTCACAAGTACTTATTGATAACCAGTAAAATTTAATTAGGAATGCTGAATTGGATTATTCAGAGTTGCTGGAAGGTTTCCAGAAGTGGAGAGGCTCTCATTCTCATGATCATTGCTTTATTTTTTCTCACTAATAAAGAGCTTACTCTAGAACATTCAAATTAGGAATAGCTGCATGATGGTCATTCAGAAAATGTAGTGCTTGCTTAAGTTTAAAGTAATAGTTTATACTGTCAAAATGTAAACTTTTAAGAAACATATTCAGCTTACGTGATAACCCTTTTCAAATTATTGTTATCTCTAAAAGTGAGGTGGTCATACATAGAAAATACATTTTCTTTCAATGAGAATTAGTTGTGTTCCACTTGAGTGTTTGAGTGCTCTAAATCAATCTTGACAGATAGGTATGAACTAATATAAATGGTTAAGTTTTTTTAAAGCAATGGCACTGAAACCCCTTACCATATTGTTAAGGGTGCCTGCCATGCTAGTTTAATGGTATGGAAACCCTTTACCAATGTGAATTACGGACTGAGTTCTCAACCCACATAACATTGGAAATGATGCAACACAATAGCAGCAGCAACAACAACAAAAATTGCATGTGTCATGTGTTTTTGAGACGTAATTAGGTTATAAACATGTGCATCATCACTGACTCATGGCAGCAGTTCAAGAATTAAATTGATTCAAACTGAACCTACTCACAATACTATCAATCCTTTATTAAAAGTGTGGTACAATATAACAAAAAGCTTAAGTTATGATAGATCTGACTTTGACAATCATTTACTCTCAGCGTTCATGCACAAGAAGGTTATAGCAGTTTTCTTGTCTGTCTGTCTGTCAGTCTGTTTTTCTGTCACACTGTTTGATTACTGACAATTAACCATTGAACTAACTATAAATACTCTGAACAACAATTTTTGGTTAACACCCTCTATCGGCATGCTATAATTATGTGAGTGACAGTGGTGGCGGAAGCATTTATTTCATTGGTCAGGCAAATTCATACCTTCTATTTTCATAGCTCATTTTGTATTAAAGGAACAATGTTATTAAAATTTGAATTTGAAATAATAAAAGAAAATTAATGATTAGCTCAAGTTAAAATGATCCAAAAATTCTTCCTGCGCTCACTTCCACTAATAAATTCATGTTTGCAACTTAACTGACTTCTCTGGACAGTACTGCTCCAGTACGCTACCGCTGGAGTCGCCACAGGATGCCATACCAGTTCAGGTCGAATTCAACTGGTAAGTATCGTTATATACAGTTCTATTCTATAAATATCACTGGCATGCACATGAAATATAAAGAACATGAGCCGACGTAGAGCGGTTAAGTAAATAGTCTCGCTGGCGAGACTGAAATAGTCACGCAGTTATGAAAAAGCAGTTATGAATAAATTGGTCAGGCTATGAAAAATATTGGTCCGGCACTTGCTGGGTCTGCTGGGCCAGTTCCGCCGCCACTGGTGAATATTAGTTTGCTGTTAGTGGCAGTCTTGCTTATAGTGAGGCAGCTTAGTAACAGATTTGGGGATGATGTGGACGCTCTGGACAAAAGCACCAATTTTTTTTACAAGCTTCTCATAGTCTTAGCTTTATATTTTTGGTAGAAACCACCTCCTCCGATGATGTCATAGCATCCATCTCGTGGTTTTAAGATGGCCGCCATGTAAAAACCTATCTTTCAGCTTGTAAGTACCAATAATCACAATCATGCATGTCTAAATAAAACATTTCAAGTTCAACTGATACTATTACAACTCCTTGCAATGTGATGGTTATGGCGGCATGAGACAATAGTGTACCTAGGATCACATCTAAGAATGCCATTATAGGCTTTGTTAACACCTCTGTTACCAGCAGCTGCATTCAGTATGAGTGTTGAATCAGCAGTTCAGTAAACCCTGTAAGAACATGGAGGTAAGTTATTATTATTCACTGTGGCTATAGTTACTAAGCACTTTTTGTTAGACAAGCAAGATGGATTGGGATTTGTGTTTGATCTGCCAAGAAAAGACTCTAGAGTCCCTGAAGTGCCCACTCAATGTAGAAGGAAGCAGAGACAAATCAAAACCATACAGTTCCTTTTTGGATAGTGTCAAAGCTTTCAGAGCCCTTGGAATTTTGCCAGTGGAGCTTGCTTGTGGAGACGATGTGACAGTAGATCAACTGGTTCAAAACCGAGGTTCCTGACACAAGTCTTGTCATGTCAAGTTTAGCAAGGAGAAAGTAAAAAGAGCTGCCAAAAAGAGAGACCGAGATGCTGCTGTTGAGAACACCTCTTATGATAAACGTCCTCGGCGCCAGTCAATGGACAGAATGGCTTGCTTGTTTTGTCAACAAGAGAATGGACACCTTCATGAGTTTCAAACACTTGAAATTGATAAGACTGTACGACAGATGGCTTTGGAGCTTCAAGAAACAGATGTAATGGCTAGAATGGAAGGTGGTGATCTCATAGCGCTTGAAGCTAAGTATCATCTACAATGCTTAACAGAATTGCGTAATCGCTACCGTTCGCAGATTCGGCAACATGGGCAGAAAGCTGAAGAATATTATTCCGAGGAGAAGAAAATAAAGGCAAGAGCACTTGTGGAGCTCTACACTTACATTAAAAATAGTGTAGAAGATGGTAAGTTCTGCTTCAAATTTTCTGTTTTGCACCAGCTGTATGAAAAGAGAATGCATCACCTTGGTGTTTAGCAAGAGGCTAACAGAAGCCGATTGAAAGAGAAAGTTCTAGCACATTTCTCCCAGGCACAAGAACAAAGTGATGGAAAACACAAGATTCTGGTTTTTCAAAAAGGTATGCAGCAGATGATTAAGAAAGCCATGGCATGTGATTATGAAGGTGATGGCGAAGGCTGCCAAGCTAGTGCGAAAGGAGATTGCTAATTACAGTGGTTTCACTTTTGACGGAAGATTTCCTCCTGGTTGTCAACAAGGATCAGTGCCAGCTACTTTGAAGACCATAGTGTCGATGGTATTGAATGGTCCTGATCTGAGAGATCAAAATTCCATAGATTCACAGGCTAACCTCACAATATCTCAAGCCATTCTCTTCAACTTCAAGAATCGTGCATCATTTCCTTGTAGGTCTCGTCATTCCATGGATAGGGAACCACCATTGCCACTGTACATTGGAATGAAAATTCACACTGAGACAAGATCAAAAAAGCTTATCACTGAGTTGCATGACTTAGGTCTCAGTATAAGCTATGTCAGAGTTCTTAAGCTTGAGAGCCAGCTTACAACTGCAGTTTGTGAGAATTTTCTGGAAAAAGGAGCTGTGTTTTTCCGGTTCAGCTGCGACGTGGACTCTTTACTATTGGTGCACTGGACAATTTAGACCATAATCCTTCAAGTACAACTGCAAAGGGCTCCTTTCATGGCACAGGGATAAGCATATTTCAGTTTCCCACTTCTTCCAATTTTGGGGAGCAGCAGGATAGCATCAGGTTGAATGTGGTATCAAACAATTATAAATTGCCAGACAGCTTTACTACCGTGCCAGCAGTTGCTGTGAATGCAGCAGCAGTGTGATAATTGTTTTTCTTGGAACAAACTTTGTTATTTTGTTTCCAATATTCTTCATCAATATTGCTCCACATTTGTTTCGTCTAGATAGTTGTCGATGATTTGGAAACTCAATATAATCACATTGTTTTGACTCTTTTTCCCCGTTACTGGAAAAAATTAAGCAGTTTGTTTTTGTGTAAAGTGAATTGCATACTGGACACACCACATACTCTGTTATGTCCTGATTAATTTTATACAGCTTGCGCATTCTGTAAAGTGACTTTGGAAAATTGGATAACAAGCTATCAATAAGCTGTTTTCCTCCAATTGTTGAAGAAATATAGAGCAGTAAGAATTTGATAAATAGCATAAAGGACATCAGGGCTTTCTCAGAGAGACGGAAAAAAAAGTTTAGAAAAAAAGATATTCCACGGAGTACACTTCTAGCTTCCACATCATCGCATGCATCATTCTCAGATTCTTCTTCACTGGAAGTTAACTCAGTGTCCCATATTTCATCACCAGAAGTGATAGAGTCTTTATCTGAAGAGTTACCAGAACATTCACTCTCAGAAATATCACCATCAATTTGATGGCCAATAGATGGAGGAGGATCAGTACCTTCTTCATCACTAGTATGGAGAGTGGAATCTGATTCACTGCAATCTTCAAAAGATATACTCGATGAATTATCGCTCAAACTACTTTCGTTTATGCTTGAGTCACTACTACCGATAGTACCAGAAGTGTCCAAGTTTTCAGAAGAAGTAGTACAGGAATATCGTAGGTGTCTATAGAATGCTGTTATTCCAAAACCGGGACAATTCGCATAGCAAAGCTTCGCTTCCAGCGAGCGCGCATGTGTATACTATCACTATCAATGGGGCCGCCAGACTGTACTTTAGCGCGCCAGAAGAGTTTGCGGAGGTAAAATTTGCGTACTTGAAGAAGCTGCGTCCTAGGTCTGTTGCTCTAGCACACATTTTTGATCATGGCCAATACTGCAGGTACTGGGAAGACACAGCGTGGAATTGCAGTTAGAAGAACGCTAAACTTTTCTGGTGCCTCCTCATCAACTTTTTACAGCTCCCATGATAGGTGAGTGAAAGCACCAAAATCCAATGTTGTGCAAATAGCTTATGAAACTGTTTGTTACTTTCTGGGATAAAGGTTACTAAACTCTTATGGTAACTATATTTCCTTTTATGGGCTACTAGTCTATGGCTTTAGTGTTTAGGGTGAAGATAATATTCATGGTTCAGTGTAAGGATAACTGAACGGATGCTTACCTAACAATGGCTAATATCTGTACTAATCAAGACCAGTATGGTCAAATTTCTGCTTTTTTGGGTTATGTTTCTTTTTCTTTTCTTTTTTAGTGGGTTCAGCATAAATAGTGAATGATTCAGATTAAGCCTTGTTAAATTTCATACTTCAGACAAATAATAGTTCCATTCAAGTTCTCAGTTTAATTTCTATGAGTAACAAGCAAAAAAATAACTTATTTGCACAAGCGAATGCCTGAATTTTAACAGCTTATGTTTGCATGCTGTTAAGCAATAAAATTGATGTGGTCAAACTGAAATCACTGTTTAAAGCCCCTAAGAAAAGAAAATCAGTCTATCAGTTGCTCTCAGTTTCCTAAGCATGATTCATTGACAAAGTAAATAAAAGTTCCAGCATCTAGAGCTACCCATAGGGTTGACTACCAGTTATTGAGGCACAAATGTCATTATGGAATATTTGGCCAATAATGATTACCAACAGTACTTCATGTATTAAGACAGTTTTCCATATAACATATTTGCCCAAAGAAAAACAATATCCTGTATACAATACATACATTTAAATATATTGATGTCAAAGTCTCCATTAAATTGCACCTGTGAAAGTCTCGCTCACTTTGCTAGCTTAACAAAAACAAAACAATTTCATTCTTATTATTATGATTATTGCACCATTATACAATTTTAATAATAATAATAATAATAATAATAAAATAATAATAATAATAATTATTATTATTATTATTATAATAGTAATTCTTATTGTTATTATTGTTTTATTATATTTGGTTTTAATAGGAACCCAGTGGATGATGCAGTTGAGCCCACAAGGGCAGCAGGAATACTTCATAGACCTGATGAAACTGATCTCGATACCTCATATGGTGAACAAATGAGTCTAGAACGTTTTCATTTATCCATGAAGACTACATTAGATACAAAATTCACAGAAATTTTAGGCAAGTTTGATGGAATTACTAAGAAAACAGAGTCTATTGAAGTTCGACAAAAAGCGTTGGAAGAAGAGCTTAAAAATTCACCAGTGTCAAGTATTATATCTAGCCCATCCATTTCAACGCCTGGTAGACAAAGAAGAACTCCATTAGCTTTACAGGTAGGTGCTATTAGCTAGTTTGTGTTGAAGTCTACTCCATTGTTTGTGTATTGTAGAGTCGTATATGAGAGATTCATAATTCTTTTGATGATGAATTCCAGTTTAACTTAGAAGAACCGTAAGTTTACAGATTATTTATGAAATCATTTGGTGCAATTAGAATGTGGCACAAAATAATTTGCAGGGTTGCAGATAGTTACATCCTTCAATTTACCATTCCATTGACACACTAACCACACTCAATTTTGTTGTGGTCCTCCTCAGCTTCCCACAATCTATGATACAATTTTTTTCCTACATGCTTTGTTCTGGTCCAAGTTTTAGATCGTTTGAATTACTACTTTTCCTTCAAGAGAAATGCTTTCTCTGAATTGTGGTGCAAAAGTATAGGATGATATGATTATTGAATATTTTCTGAGAATTATTATCGTGATAACTATAAAAGTTTTCTTTATTTTTAAAATATTAAAAGCCAACTTACTTGATAATAGGTTATCCATATGTGCATTATAATTTGGTATTTTACATGTATGTAATAAGCATACAAATTTAAAGTTAACTGATTGAGTTCTGTTTGTGTTGTTGCAGCATCACAAGCAACCATAACACACAAGTTACTGAGAAGATTGGAGATGCACTTGGGGAATCTGGATTTTCAAAAGATTTAATAAGAAGTAATTATATGGGATGGGTAGATGGGGGTAACTTAGATATAAGCCCTCCTGACATGCTGCTAATTGGCGAGCGAGCGTAGCGAGCGGGACACTAACAGTGGTAACACAATTGAAAATCGGGGATGTTTGTTTGTTTATATATATGTTTGGACGTACGTAAGGTATTTTTGTACTTTGACCCTCGCGTTTTTGTGTTAGTTCGGTGGTCGACCCCGTCCCAAACTTCACTAAACAGAATCCTCTGTTTTTCGATCAGTACCCGTATCACCCTAGAAATTGAATTGTTTACCGTTTTGAATTCTTTTACGGGTGCAGTTAAAACGTGAAAACTTACGGGACTTCCATTTCTATTCAAGTTCGTGGCGGTGGTAAGTCAATGCGCTCTTTGGCATGGTTATAATAAAACTGTAAATTATGCATAAGCTGTTGATTAGGTGCTAAGATAAACTGTATGTAATGATTGTCATAATTAATTAATGACAAAAAGTTAAAGTTATATTTAATAGATTGCATAGCTGTATATAATTATTATATTTACTGGCTCATTATAACTTTTAAACGTCATCTTAAGACACTATTAGTTGTTGTGTTTCACTAGTTGGTGACAGCCTTGATGATATTTTCTTCAGCATTAAAAAAAAATAAAAAAATAAAAATTAGCCTGCTCATGAAATATTTCACCATATCATACTCTAACTCATGTAATAAGTACTAAAGCTATATATATATGCACATATGTATGTATGATAGGGCATTTTAAATCTACACATAGACTTACCAAAATATCTTTAAGAAGTACTACCCACTAAAAGCCATGAACACTCCCCTATAACTATTTGGTTTTTTTTAAGTCTGACTTACAAGCAGTTTTTGCAAAGGAGTAATGACTCACCCACAGGAAGTGACCACTCTAATCATCAAATCTTTCTCAAGATGCAAATTGGTATGTGACCAAAATAATCAACAAGTTTTCAGCATGTCCAGACCACAGCACCTACTTTTGCCTCTTGTTTATTCTTTAAAAACAACTAAACAAAAAGAAACGGAATAATTTGTTTCTTGTCTTCTACGGTTTATTGAACACAATTGGTACAAGCATCCAGCGGCGGAATTGCTAATGCAATAGCAGTCTCATATATTCCAGGTTTTCAACTACTAAAGTGAGCTGGATATACTCAAACAATGCACCACACTATAGGTTACTTAAATATGAGTGCAATATGTTATACCATGAAAAAATTAGATGTACCAAGCTAGCTTTACATGTGCTGTTATGAAAATGATGTTATGTTCAGCTTTGAAGTTCAGTGTTTAACTTTAGAGTACGAAGATATCAGGAGAAATAACAATGAATTATATATTGCAGGTTTGGAGACTAATATAATGTAACTTTAATGTGAGGTGTAGCTAAATCTTACTATTGGTCACTCAAAAGGAGAAGTTCGGTCCAAACTTCCTCTAGCTATAGACAGGTATGACTTCAATTTAGGTAATAGAGTGCTGGACTAATGAAAAGTGTTTAGACTTGAATAGTTTCTATATCAGAGGTAATCCAGCTAATGCATCATCGATGCAGCAGATTTTTCGCAGAAAGAAAGTAATTAATAGTTGGGTGAAACAGTTACGCTAAGAGGAATGTATGATACTCTGAAATGAATTCTGTACATTCATTGTAATAATTAATTATTTGGGCTTTTGGTACTGATAATACCACTACTTGCTGCTATTAACTATTGTATTAGATTCTCTCACAACTTGCTGCTTGTCCTGACTAGATTATGGCACATCACATGCTCGTTCCCCACCCCCACCCTTAATTTGATTGTTCCAGTATTTATTAAACTTGCTATCAGACCAAAACCATAATTTCCAACCATATAGTTGGGATACCTTATCTGTGAAATCCTTGGACGTTAATACAGCATTAACTTGCTTCCACCTTATGCCTGTTTCAACTACTGGTAGTATGAAACTAATAAATTAAAATTTTACTTCCTAGTAGTTGACTAATTAGGGAACAAAAGTAAAATAAACAATTAAACAACTTAACCAATTTAAAAAGGAAGCTTGTCAATAGTCACATGATGTCATTAAAAAAGCTGACATAGCTAATAAATAAAGTTATATTTTTGTACAATAGGTGTTTTATCCAAAAACTGACATTAGCATACACACATATAAACATACTAGTGGTGTGCTTGAGCACAAATGGCGAGCGAGCCTTAAACTACACTATTGTTAAATGATTGATTTTAACTTCTAACACTCAAGCTACTAAAATAAAGTCGAGTTTTTAAATTACGTATATGTGGTAAAGGGCTCAATGCCATAGTAGCCGCTCCCCGCAACTGTTTGAATTGAAAAAGAAACAACAAAATCAAGTCACATTATTTAAATTTTCTTTGTGATATTCTTAATAGTAGTTGTAACGCACAATACTGTCACACAACTGAACATACCTACGCAAGACTTACCTTCGTGGTTCGTCTAGTGGACAATGAATTTTCAAGTAAATGCTGTTGAGTAGGGCTTATAACTGTGACAAATAGCGTATTAACTTACCAACGCCGCTAACTCGAATAGAAATGTAGCTCCCATAAGTTTTTGCGTTTTAACTGCATCCGCAAAACAATTCAAAGCTGTAAACAATTCAATTTCTAAGGTGATACGGGTAATGGTCGCTAAACCAGAGGATTCTGTTACCCCTGTAAGTAATTACAGTTGGGCTTAGTATTTGTAAAGTAGCTTGTGTTGCTCTTGGTTATTCCATTAGGTTATTTTGTCCCCACCCCCACCCCCATTCTTGCGTGTACACAATAATTTTATTCTTTATTTAATACCAGAGAATATCACTCATTTAATTGGCCATGGTAATATGGGAGCATACTTCCTAAGCAAATTCTTTTTATTATTATGCATTTCCTGTAGGTCAACAGTCTGAACTAGTTCAGTACACCCTAATGTGAAATCAATATTCATTAAGAGTGTAAAGTGCACATAGTAATTTGACTTTACTAGCAACATAAATGTAATCAAGCTTTAGTAGTTATATCTTTGCATAGTTAATTGCACTTAACTAATTACTACACATTCTTGTCAATTAGCACCTCCATTTGAAGCTGCATAGAGTAGTAAGCAAGTGTTTGGCACCTATATTAACTTTGTCATAATATACAAGATATAACTAGACTGCTCAATTGCAATATGTGCTAATCAAATGACTATTACTATGATAATAATTGTAGATGATGATTGAGGAAGTGATTGTTTTAAACCCCAAAATATGTTTAATAAGTTTCTATGAAATGTGTCTGTATACTTTTCAATAAAACTGTTCTTTTTTCTGTGCAGGAGGCTGTAAGACCTATAAGAAGACATTATCGGAGAAGCAAAAGCATCAATCCACTCCAGTTAAGAGGAAGATGTTGCTGTCACTAAAGCAGCGAGTAAGTTAATATATTATTAATTTTGAGGAATAAACTCTTAGAATATATCTCAAAATTATGGGGGGAGGGCTCCAGCCCTGGGAGCCGCACCCCCTCTTTCCCACCATTAATTATTCTCCATAAAAATTCCAAGTAGTTCACATCACTAGGAGGTAACGGCTAGCTTATGCACACATTACTGCTTTGAAAAATACTGTAAGAATATTCTTGGAGGCATAGTCTGACAGTGTTTGTGGTATTTAGTCTAAGAGATTGGTTAACATGCACCACCCAAGATCACAGCATTAAATACAGTATAAGGATTGCACATTTCATCCATAAAACACAAGTTTCAAGAGTATATATAGCTATATCGATAAACTTTTTTTCCCATCATAATAACTATGACATTAGCATATTGCTGCTTTGTATGGGAGCTTGGTGATACAAAAAAATTACTATACAGGTGAAACACAATTACTTGAACAGTAAGGCAATAATTGCTGGCTCCACAGGACGAGAAATACATTGATGTAAATGTAACTGATCTCTCGGGCAATATAAAGGTAACTGTGTAAAACGATGTAGCTCGCTCGGTAGAAATATCCACTATGTTACAGGGAGACAGGAGAATAGTGACTCAACTGCCCACAGTTACCCTGCTGAACCCACAGCAGAACAATCCCACACTAATAACCCAATGTTCTCAGGCTACTAAGCGACAAATAGTATATTAGAAAACTGACAAAAGTAGTAACAGTAGTAGTAGTAGTACAAGTATAAGAAGCAGAGAGGATGCTCCACTCTACCCTTTTATAGGCAGAGCAGAGCAGGGCCCCTATGAGACAAACAAAGCAATGTAAACAAAGAGCAGGCTAGAGATGGAGAGTAATAGTGTAAGGGTGAATGAGATATAATAACTGTTAATGAGAGCCAACACAAGAGGTACTAATTAGTAGTGTAAACAGTCACACATGCAATGAGCAATTCCAGCCTCTGTTCAGGCATGGCCAGAACATCCTCCCCCACGAAAAGACGAACTAGATTCGGATGTGTCGAGTAGAGGAACTAGCTTGTGTACTGGTCTTCGGTAAACACCTTTTGAAGTCCTGATGTCGACAGCTCTGACCAGACCATCTTGTCCAGGAAATATTTCCTGCACAACAGCCAAGGGCCAGTTTCGTTGGAACATCTCTTAGTCCTTGAGTAGAACAAGTTGGCCAGGATATATGTTGTCAGAAGTTTTTGTCCACTTATTTCTCTTTTGTAAAAGTTGAAGATATTCCTTGGACCATCTATCCCAGAAGTCAGCTGATAGTTTCTGGCACAGGTTCCAGCGTTTGCTGGCGGTGATAACCATGTCAGTAGATGTTGGTGCAGGAAGAGCTTGCAGAGATCTGCCCACCAGGAAGTGAGCTGGGGTCAGCGCTTCCACTCCGTCATCAGGCATTGTATCCATAGGGCAAAGGGGACGAGAATTCATTGTAGCTTCAATTTCCACAAGGATAGTGATGGCTTCCTCCACTGACAGTATGTATGAACCAACAGTTTTCCGGAGATATGTTTTCACACTTTTCACAGCAGCTTCCCAGATGCCTCCAAAGTGGGGTGCACGTCCAGGGATGAATGACCAATCGACTCTCTTGGTATGGAAGAATTGAGTGAGGGTCTTTGATTCTGCTGTCAGTAGATCATAGAGCTTGGCTAGTTCTCTGTTAGCTCCTACGTAGTTTGAGCCGTTGTCAGAGACCATTTTCTCAGGACATCCTCTCCTGGCACAAAACCTCCTGAAAGCAGCCATGAAAGCTTCAGTTGAAAGCTCCATGACTAATTCAATGTGCACGGCATGTGTTGATAAGCAGATGAAAATACAAACGTATCCTTTCACATGTACGGGTTTCCTCGTGTGTCCTTTCTTTAGAGTGAGAGGTCCGGCAAAGTCTGTGCCTGTCTTAGAGAACGGGGGTGAAGGTTGAACTCTTTCCTTGGGAAGTTGACCCATCAGCTGTTTGGAGGTTCTGGCATACTCCTTCCTGCATGTAACACATCCGTGAGTAATAGCTCTCACCAGTCTCCTAGCTCCAGGTATGTAATGAGTGGAGCTCAAGAGTCCCATGAGAAGTGTTGGACCGGCATGATGATTAGAGATGTGGAGGTGTCTGACTAGGAGGAGTGTGAGGTGAGACTTCTTGTTCAGAATGATGGGATGTTTCTGCTGAAAGTTAAGTCCAGATTTCTGCAGTCTTCCTCCAACTCTGAGGAGTCCATCCTTATCCAGGAATGGGTGTACAGTATGTAAAGAGCTTAATGCAGGTACTGGATGACCGGATGCAAGTAAATCCATATCCCTGTGGTAATATTGGTGTTGCTGCCTCTTCACCAGGAGCGTCTCAGCATGAGTGATTTCCTCCATGGTAAGTGTGGATGAGAACTGCCTTCGCTCCCTAGAGGTCCTGCAGTTGGCTATAAAACGATACATCCACGCATGAGCATGTACACACAAGGTGTAATTTGAGAAGTGAGTAAGGAGGCACTCAATGTGATTTGGTTCTTTCTCTATCACCAGTGCAAATGACTTCAGTTCTGGAAGAGGAGTTGAGAGTGTGTCAGTTCCAGTGAGAGATGGCCAATCAGTTGGTGGGGATCTCAGCCATTCCGGACCATTCCTCCAAGATGATGTTGAAGTAAGTCTCCTATAGAAGTCCCCCTGGAAGCAACATCCGCAGGGTTATGTTGTGAAGGCACATGTCTCCAATGTGAAGGAGAAAGAGCCTCTGTGATCTGGACAACTCTGTTTGCCACATATGTCTTTAGCTTCACTGGTGGTGTTCTAATCCATCCCAGAGTGATAGTTGAATCACTCCAGGCAAACACTGAAGATGATACAATGTTCAATTCACTTTGCACTGTCTGGAGTAGCTTAGAGAGTAGTACTGCTGCTGCCAGTTCCAGCTTTGGGATAGTCTGTGGCTTGATGGGAGCTACCTTGGACTTAGCGAGAACAATATGAACAGAAACTTGTGAATCACTGTACATAGCTCTCACATAAACCACAGCAGCTATGGATAACTGCGAAGCATCACAGAATCCGTGAAGCTGAAGCATCTGGATTGTCTTGTCTGCCAGGAAGTAACATCTAGACAACGAATGCTCTGTGATGAGTGGAAGTTCTTCCCTCCATAGTTTCCACGTGTTACAGAGATCTTGTGGTAGTGCTTCATCCCATTCAAGTCCCATCTGCCAGATCCTTTGCAGAAGGATCTTGAGTGAAATAGTGGCTGGAGTATACCATCCAAGCACGTCAAAAGTTCGAGCCACATCAGAAAGCACTTGTCGTTTGGTAGGAATGTCAGTCTTGCAGAGTTGGGGAGTGGCTACATGAAGCGTGTCAGTGGCAGTCCTCCAGTGTATTCCCAATGTCTTGTGGCATTCTGCAGGAGGCTGGATGACTTGGACTTCCTCTGTCTCCAGTAGATTTGGAGGAATAGAGTTCCTCAGGTCAGAGGAATTAGTTCTCCATTTCCTGAGTGTCATTCTGGCAAGTGAGAGAAGCTCTGTCAGTGAACTTCTCAAGTGAGATGCCTCTTCCACAGTCTCTGCGCCAGAGAGGAAGTCGTCAACATAGAAAGATGACAAGATAGCTTTAGAAGCTGCAGGATACTGCTCTTGATAGTCCTCAGCGAGCTGGCGCAGAACCTGGGTGGCTAAGAATGGTGAACAGTTCACTCCAAATGTCAACCTAACCATCCTCCACTGTTGCAAGTCTCCTGTGTTATTCTCCATGAGAAAACGGTGTAAGTCCATGTCCTGAGGGTGTAATGCGACCTCTCTGAACATCTTTGAAATGTCAGCAGTGAGACCCACTTTGTGTAGACGAAATCTGAGGAGCACATTGATAAGTGGTGGATAGGAAATTGGCCCAGGAATCAGGATGTCATTGAGAGAGTGGCCAGTGGATGAAGCAGCAGAGGCGTCGAAAACCACCCGGAGTTTGGTCGTGGTGCTGCTCTCCTTGAACACACCATGCATGGGAAGAAAGTAGACGTCTTCAGTGGGATGGTTCAATTCCGACAGAGGGACTAACTCAGCATGCCCAAGGCTCGCATACTCAAGGACAGCCTCTGAGAAGTCTTCCCATTTCCCCTTCCTCAGTAGTGAGTGATTGTTAGACCGGTACCTCTGAACAGCTTGTCGGTAGGAGTCTCCCAGCTTTATGTCTGTGTCTCTCCTAGGGAGCTTCACCATGTATCGACCATCTTGTTGTCTGCTGTGTGTAGACTTGAAGTGTGCCATTGCTCCTTGGTCTTCTGGAGTGAGGAGAGTAGATTTGGGAGGTTCCTCGGATTCCCAAAATGCCTTCAGGAGTGTGTCAGTAGTGGTAGGAGCAACATGGTAACACACATGAGTAGTGACTGCTTGTGTTGAATTGTTACAGCAACCACCGACTACCCAACCAAGAGTAGTGTTAATGGCATACAAGTCATTGATGTTGGACCTTACAACTCCATCCTTGAGGATGCTCTTGATAACATCCTGGCCAAGGAGTATATCAATTCCACCAGGAGTTTGGAAGTTAGGGTCGGAGAGTATGATGGATTCAGTGAAAGAAGTGTCAACGTCCTTCAGGTTGGTTGTAGGTTTGTCCCCAACAATGGATCGAATTACAGCAGCTCTCATGGAGATGGGTTGTGTAGTTGGGTCATGTAGGGATTTGAGAGTGATGAGAGCTTCAGCTTTAATAGTTCCTGCAGGGGTTGATCCGACACCAGAAAGATCAGTACTTGTTGGGGTAGTTTGGAGTTTGAGGGATTTGACTATCTTCTCTGTAATGAGAGAGATGGTAGAGCCAGTGTCTATTATGCCTCGTACCACACAAGATCGTCCTCCCTGCTCCACAAGAACTTTACAGACCCAGAGAATGGCTGTAGGTCTGGGCACAGGAAGTGCTAATGTAATTTCCGGCTGTGAGTTTGATGAGGAGTTTGATGAGGTAGGTGAAGTGTTGCAGCCACTAGAAGTGGTATGTTTGTTGTCTTCCATATGCAGTAGTGGTGGGCGATACCGAGTAGTTGGTATCGATACTTCGATACTTCCAGAGGAAAGTGTCCGGTATCGATACCAGAGTGGTATCGAACAGACTTCGATACCAAATTGTATTACTTGCCCAGACAAAATATCGACCTTTACCGACATCTCATTGTGGCCAACATTAACACTTGGTAAAGGTGTTTAATTTAATGTGGTTAATTTAATGTGGTTAATTTAATGTGGTTAATCTCTAGCGGTTCCTTCCAGAGCTGAATAGAAATAAATAATCAAAATAGCGAACTTTTTCATCCGTAGTAGTTGCTTTGCTTACATGTAATACTCTTCCAAATCATTTTTTTGACAAATTCATCTAAATAATTTAATTATTTAGTGCGCATGCCTGGTATCGATATAGGTATCGATACCGCCGATACCAGGTTCGAAAGTACTTGGTATCGATATCGAAAACATAAATCCGGTATCGCCCACCACTAATATGCAGCATTGAATGATGCTTCCCTGAGCAGGTTTTGCAAGTCTTCTTGCTGTGGCACTGCTTGGCTGTATGTCCTGGTCCAAGGCAATTGAAACAGTGATTGGTAGAGGACATATGGTTTCTTCGATCTGCAGCCTCCATCTCTTTAAACTTGTTGCAATAATAGAGGGCGTGTTCCTTCTCATTGCATAGGCCACAAGTAAGTGTAGAGTTGGCAACAAGTGCATAGTGAGGTTTGGGTTTGTCTCCTTTTGCAGTCATCTTAGAGGAAGAGTTTTTCCAAGTGTTGTTTGGTGATGATTTGAAGTGGGAAGGTTTGGAATCAACGGACTTGCTGGTCAGGATTCTGTTCCTAGTATCCATGAATTCCACCATCTTCTCGGCATGTGGTACCTTGTCGGCAGTCACCAAAAAGCGATACCATTCCTGGGAGAGCGTATTGTCCATCATGGCCTCAAAAAATGCTGTGACCAGTTGAGATGCAGAGCCATCACCGAACTTGTCAATGATGTTAAGGTATTTGGTTAGCAACTCTGAGCAGGTGGCGGTGCCCTTATCAGTGTCTCTAAACTCGGGGAGCTTCTTCAGCTTCACAGCCATGTCAGTGAAGACTCTTCGGGGTTGGTCAAACCTGGTCTTGAGTCTTCCCTCCACAAACTCAAATGAATTACCATTACGTAGAGCATCCTGAATATGCTGACTGATGCTGGCTCTTTGATACATTCCAGCAGGAAGGTCAGCTGCTCATCATTGGAGAGTCCCGGCATTTTTCCCAAGTAGTCCTTGAATCGTCTCCAAAAGGATCGCCAGTCAGACAGGTCTCCAGAGTAGATGGGCAAAGGTAGAGTTCTTGCTTTCACACCTTGTCTAATGGACGTAGCAGGATCTGCAGTAGTGCTAGCAGTGGCGGCAGTGGAAGGTGATGATGAGGAGGTAGGTGTGCCAGCACATTTGATATTGTTGACTCTTATCCTCATAGTCTTGAGGTCTTTGATTCTTGCAGATGATGCTAGCTTCCTGGGTCTGGTCAGTTCAATGTAAGTGTCAAGTTGTTTTTCAAGAGTGTGAACATCTCTGTCCACAGTGTGGCATAACTGATCACCCTTCAAGGATTCCCAATAGCTCAGAGACTCCTGGAGGTCTTCTTCAGCTGCATGGGCAGAAATTACAGATTTCAGGTGTTGTACACGATCCCTGGTGGTGTCCAGTACTAATAGAAACTCAGACTGGGCAATTTCAATTTCCTCTGAAGGCTCTGGAATGTCCTTATAGGCCTGGTCACAAGTGTCTTCAGCCTCAGTCAGCCTGGTCAGAAGTCTGTCTAAGCTTGACTCCTGAAGCATCTCAGGTCCCAAGGGTTCTTGTTTTTCCAGTTGAGTGATGACACGAGTGACCTTTCTCTTGGCTGATGCCATTATCTTTTTGTGATCCATGTTAGTAGACAGAGTAGGAGTGAAACGGTGATGATGAGTACTGGTAAACAGACAGTAGTCAGTCCAGCAGTAAATGAAGAATGTACGTGAGTAATAGAGTAGAAATAGTTCGTAGACAGTACGTAATCCGGCTCGAAGGACCAATGTGTAAAACGATGTAGCTCGCTCGGTAGAAATATCCACTATGTTACAGGGAGACAGGAGAATAGTGACTCAACTGCCCACAGTTACCCTGCTGAACCCACAGCAGAACAATCCCACACTAATAACCTAATGTTCTCAGGCTACTAAGCGACAAATAGTATAATATTAGAAAACTGACAAAAGTAGTAACAGTAGTAGTAGTAGTACAAGTATAAGAAGCAGAGAGGATGCTCCACTCTACCCTTTTATAGGCAGAGCAGAGCAGGGCCCCTATGAGACAAACAAAGCAATGTAAACAAAGAGCAGGCTAGAGATGGAGAGTAATAGTGTAAGGGTGAATGAGATATAATAACTGTTAATGAGAGCCTACACAAGAGGTACTAATTAGTAGTGTAAACAGTCACACATGCAATGAGCAATTCCAGCCTCTGTTCAGGCATGGCCAGAACAGTAACACGTTTTGATAATTGAATAAAACTATCACAATGTGAACCCTCAGTGTTCTAACTAGCTATTACAGTATCATTTTTATAACCAATCAGGCAAAGTTCGTGCAATGAAATGGTAGATGGAAATGCTTCGTAGTATATGTAACACAAGGGACACTCATCTGCAATGCCAAACTCCAATTCAAACACTCGGTTATAACTTGCTCAAGCATAATAATGAGCCTTATCATACATGAGAACAGTGAAACGTTCCAATACTTGAAATGGTTCTTCATCAACCCGTACTTGCATAAATGAATGGGCTGCCATGTATGTAAAGGCACGCGTAACATCTTTATAGCAGTTCCATGCTTCCCATGCTGATTTTTTGCCTCTCCCAAAGAATGCGGATGTGGTATCACATCCAGTGAAGCTGTGGAAGACTGGAACAGCCAATGATTTTTCCTTACCCAGATCTTCATAGATGGCATTCACATAGTAGTACATGAAACTTTTGCCTGTACCAAAGGCAACCCAAACATTTACAGGGTGAGTAGGTGATGAAACTTTCCAATAAGGATCACTACTACATCTGTGTCAACGGTACGTACGAGACATGTAGTGCAGCCATTCTGAAGCGCATCCTGCAGATGGATTAACAGCCTGGTGTCTGCTTCTTCATGATCAAATGGTCCCATGGATTGATTTGATCCTAAGATAAGAGCTGTAGCATCTGATGTTGTAACTACTTTCTTTCTTTCAGGACACTTCATGTTGGCAATCTTGCTGGAAAGAAATTTGAACAGTTCCTGCTTGTTAGTAGAATCACGTAGGAAGTCTGTCCAGTTTCCTGGTAGTTTGTAGCTCCCTTCATCTTCTACTTTGTGTCATTTCCAATTTCCATGCCTCCTTGGCTTCATCAGTGAGCACTCCTCCAGCATGCAAAAAGGCTTCATCTTGAAGCTTTGCAAGAACCAACGCAGTAACCTGATGAGCATGCCTTGTTCTTGTCAGATGTGATGCTCTCAGAAAGGAGTCAGCAGTGCCTGATGAGGCAATGCCGGCTTGTACAAGAGCATTGGTCCATCCAGACCCATCCAGGTAGTCACCATATGTTTTCCACATGGTCATCTCAATATGCATGCCACCAAACATTACGGTGAACTTATCCTCTCCATGCACATCGGGCCATTTCCACTGAATGAGCTTGGCAAGTGCATACAGTGGTGCATCAAAGGCCATAACTGGTATCTGTCCAGGATTGAGGTATTCCGTAGCCCATTGGAGCACATTCATTCCATGCTTAATCATAGCTGCTGAGGCTGCTTTCTCATAGAAGAGCGGTAAGAGCTGTGTTATAGTTGTGTTAACATCTGCTGACAAATGTTGCATAGAAGCATGAAATGCTGACCAGGAAATGGTGTCTCCATTTTCAACTAGATGTTTCTCCAGCAGTTGACTAGCATGTTGTATCCACCTCTTCTCTGTCAACCTTGCTCTGTCCAACTGCTCCTCTCTTTGCATTGATGTGGACACTTGTGGAACTGACAGCATCATTTCATCCCTTTCTAATCTTATTCAGTGCAAACATTTTTTGAGGAAGTGTGAAGCATGGAGACAAAATACAACTCTTGATGATGTTATGACTGACTTATATGATGGAAAAGTATGGAAGGAATTTAGTCATCTTGATGGTCAACCATATTTGGTGTATGCTGGAAATCTTTGTTTATGCTTGAACATTGACTGGTTCAATCCCTTTAAAGAGACACCTTACTCAGTTGGTGCAATATATCTAACTGTGCAAAATTTACCTAGGTGTGACCGGTACAAAATGGAAATATACTGGTAGGTACCATTCCAGACCCCCGAGAGCTGAAGAAAAATATTAATAATTTGTACAAAATTATTCCTGATGAGCATTACCAATACTGGTGTTTTTTCGTTGATGCATGTCGAATCTTGTGTAAGCTCAAGATCAGCTCCAGTGATATTGCACAAGCCCATACATGCATACTCAAATATTGCAAGAAATTTGAAGAAGTATGCGGTAAAGAATATTGTACTCCTAACATGCATATGGCATTTCATCTCAAATCCAACTTAATAGACTATGGACCAATTGCATCATTCTGGACATTCTCTTTTGAAAGATATAACGGCATACTTGAGAGCATGAAAATGTCATGGCGAAACCCTGAAAATCAAATGCTATTAAAATTCCTTGACATGCAAGCTGTAGCAAGAGAAAATTTAGATTCAAATAGTGGAGATAAACGATTCTGTTCTTATTTGATGGAACATAACATTTTAAGTTCTATATCTACTGAAAATTTTGACTCATGTAGCCAGTCATTGTCGGACCCTTCTAGAATCTTGCAGCAATTTGTTTACAGTACCTGTCCAATCCAGTCTATTGATGCTGCACTAAAAGATTGGTACACATTGTCCCTACCAAAACGCAGAAAGTGTTTCAAACATGATGAACTCCAAAACATAAAGATGATGTATGACCGACTCTATCCAGGCCAGGATGGTAAGAAAATGTCTTACTTTTATGAAGAAAGCAGAGATATTACAATTAATGGAGAACATTTTGTTTCTGAACACTCACGCTCACAACGTTCTGCAGCTATTGTAGCTCACTGGCCTAATCAAACTGGAAGTGACATTGATGTAAATGGGACTGCTCCTATGCGTATATACAGGCATAATTTCTTCAATATTCATTCATGAAGTTAAACTTGATGAAAGTAGTGAGACCATGGTGCACTGTATAGCTTCAGTGAAATGGCACATGCAACATCCTAGAAGAGATCATTTTCATACTTCGGTGATAGTAAGTTGCAATCTTCTAGAATCTCCATCACCAGCTACTTTCATTCCTGTCTCCAGAATTGTAGATTGTAAATTACAACAATTAGTGTTAAGTAGTTGGTAGTTGATTGAAAACTTGAGGATTGTGGGTAATGCTCCATATTGAATCACGTGTTCAAATAGTCTGTTTTCCTGTTTGCGGTAGTTGTTTTTTTGTTGTTGTTTTTTATGCTGTAAAGATAACCTAGTGCTGGAACTGGAGTTTTGCGTTGCAACTATATACCGGTAAGTGTGTCTTACATGTTTAGCTAACTTTTTCTCTTATAAAGACGGCATTTATATTTACTGTTTTTGTTCCTGGAGCTAAATTCTGGTTAGGAAGCCAAGTATTTAAAGTATGCTTTTGGTCTGAGAAATGATGTACTAGCTAGTGTATAGTAGTGCTAAGGGTTCGCACCTTTGGTGCTTTATTCAATTTGCAGTGTGTATGTGGGTATGTGTATTTATGTGAGTGTATGTATGCGGGTGTGTGTATTTATGTGTATGTGAGTTTGTATGTGAGTTTGTGTGTGAGTAAGGGTGTGTGAGTGTGCTTGCGTGCATGCGCGCACACGTGTGTGTGCATGCATGTGTGTGTGTAATAGTTGAGCCAATAAATCCATATTCATGTAGCTCAGTTCAACCATCCTACAACTATGATTAATAGTTATAATAGAGGTAAAGATCAGAAGTACCTCGACTTTGCAACTAGCTCATACTAACAATGAATGCTTAGAATTCTTAATTCCACGAGTTTGGGGGGGAAGTGGAACCACAAAATAAATTTTCACTACTTTTTTCTTGATTTGTGTAATTTTTGTGTAATGCTTATAGTGTACAACTGGAACATGGTCATACCTCTACTGTTTCATTGTTGATGTTGGAAAATGTTGAACTATTTAGGTGCTTTCATGTATACTATGCAACCATTTTTTTTTTTGGCCATTCCCACATTGAAGATAAAATGACCCTAGGAGTTAATATATGGGATGACATTTGCAAATAATTGATGTGTTAAGATTTTATAAATGAAAGTAAGTATTATTATTATCATATTATTGCTAGGTTTTATGTCCTGGGATATACTTTCACTGAAGTTATAGTTATGGAATAGCCACTTCCTTATGCCAAGATGCCATGATCAAATAAGACTTGGTACGTTACTTCGGGTGGTGAAAAAACTTAAAATACAAGTTGGTAAAATTGAGGCACTGGACATGGAGTTAGAGACTGGGACGTGGAGTTAGAGACTGGGACATGGTGGAGTTAGAGACTGGGACATGGAGTTAGAGACTGGGACATGGAGTTAGAGACTGGGACATGGAGTTAGAGACTAGGACGTGGAGTTAGAGACTGGGACATGGTGGAGTTAGAGACTGGGACATGGAGTTAGAGACTGGGACATGGAGTTAGAGACTGGGACATGGTGGAGTTGGTATTAAGTCCTCCTTCCCATGTTGTTTCAGGTTCCACTCCTGCAACCACCGTACTGATGCCTTCGTCAGTAACTCATTCACAAATGGAGTGCTCAACTCCAACAGGTACAGTTCATTTGTTGTAATATATATGATTAAGTTTATTCACGAGTTAATCGTGGTAGGACTATATACATTATTTAATAGGATGATACATGTCCGTCACCGTCATGTGATAATATCTGCATGTACACTATAGTGTTCAAACTTTAATCGACCTGATCTAGTAATGTGGTACTGACTCAGCTCTATTTGTGAAACAAGTTGGAATATCCAGCTCAAGCTCTGATGCAGTCTTTAATCTATTAACACCAATTAATTATACACCTCCAGTTGACACCTGAACTGCAGCTCTGGTTACACAGCATTTTAAGAGCTCATTCCTAGTCAGTTTAGTACTGCCAAAGTTGTAACCCTTAACCAAAGGCTATAACAAAGATTAATGGGTAAAGGAGGCACGCATAGAATAGCAAGTGACAACCCAGTTTAATAATAATTATTCCCAATCAAAACCAAGTACCCCTTGCAGGCTCCCTAATCACTTATTGCACAATAGAAATGGTGATGCACTCTCTACCAAAGAGACTAAATATGATGGTCAAGAAGCAATGAGCAGTAATAAATATTTAAAGAGGCTCATTGTAATCTCCTCAAACAGCATGCAGCAACTTCAGCAAGCCGAATTTAAATTTACTTTATTTTTATAATGTTTTTCAGTTCAACACAAGCACTGGCAACTGGTGGTGTGGCCAACACCATTGTATATTCAGTCACACTAGGCATTTATGCAATTGCAAACCCAGGATCTGCCCATTTCACTTAGGCATTTATGCAATTGCAAACCCAGGATCTGCCCATGTAGCCATTAACACTAATAAATGTCATTGTGGCTGTATTCTGAGGAGTGGTTTATTCATAAGCAAACCACCAACTTGAAAACAACAAGGTGATGACAATGACAATTTCCTGATGCTTATTTCTTTGGATGCTGCATACCATTATTACTATTATTATTATTATTATTATTATTATTATTACTATTACTATTATTATTGCTGTTGTTGCTGTTATTGTATTATTATACTATTACTTAATGCTTTCAGCTTCAAGTGTTGGTGCAGTTTTCTACTTCCAGTGTTCAGCCATCCACCAGCACAAGCACACAATCAGACCAACCCAAGACTGCAACTGGACCAGCACCTCCCAAATTCGACAAAAGCAACTTCCAGTCACCTACTATTGCTGAACTGAGGGCCATTGGAATTGGTCTTAAGAAGTCTCCAGGCAAGTTGGACCTGATAGTGTACTGCCCTATTAGCGGCCGCTGTCCTCATTGTAATTCGATGATGATATCAGCAAATTCAGTGGGGAGTCGCAAGCTCATTTATGCCATACCTTGGCCTAAGTCTCTCGTTGGCATAGACATGCGCTGTGGAAAGTGCAAGAAGCATTGGCTGACGCACGATCCGAAATATGGTGGCTACGTCAGCTGAGGTAAGACTTTCAATAAATAATTAAATCAAAGATAATTAAAATGGAAATGAATAACTTTGCCAGTTAACGCACCAGAGACAGCTAACAATATTATTAACTTGATCTTATTTGAACACCAACATTATATTGTGCCTTTGTTCATGTTTCAGGTAATGGAGGAACTTGGGCTTGAGGAAGCTGATCTGCACGAGCCTGAAGAAGGTGAAGATCAGCATGGATCGACTCTATCCAGCTCCACCCACACCAGCACTACCACCCACACCAGTGCTACCACCCACACACCAGCGCTACCACCTACACCAGCACTTCCTGCACTAGCACCACCTCCAGCTCTGCTACAGCTAGCACCTCATCTTCTGCTGGCTCCACCTTCAGCTCTGCTGCAGCTAGCACCAGCTCCGACACACGTGACTGGAGAAACGTGCCACTTCCCGAAGCCACACATCGACGTCATCGTAACGTTCCACGACTTCGTGTAATGGGAGGACAAATTGTGTGTGTGCCTCCAGACTTCAATGAAGCAATGCTGGCTATTTGGGAGGAACTGTGGTGTGCAATGCCAGAAACCGGTAATACGTCACCAATGGTGCATGAGCTCCTGAAATTGTACAAGGAGCGATGCAAGGAGGAGTTGGAGCGACCGAGGACTTCCTCTGAACCTCCTCCAGCATTGTTACCAGTCTCATTTGCCCAAGCAAAAAACTGGATTTTAAAACAACAGAGATCTCGATCACAGGCTATCAAAAGTGGAGCTGTCAATGAGGAAGCTCGCTCAGTAGTTACTGAATGGAGTTTCTCCTTGTCTGAACAGGCATCAGCAGCTATGGAGCTCTTGGAACAACCTGTGCAGCAAGCCACTCCAGTCTTTATTTCACCAGCACTGTCACTTGGACCAGAGCCAGTCACTGCTGAAGAGAGAGCACAGGAAAGGAGGGAGGAACAGGCACGCAAGAGGACAGAATTGACCCCAAGGACTGGTGGTAAGGAAAAGGCAAAAGCACCCAAGTGGAAGAGGGCCCTTTCTCCAGAGTCGCAGCAGAGGAGAGAGAAAGCATTGGCTCGCCTACAGGAATTGGGTGTCCAGCCACTTCCGGTCAGTTTAAAGTTTTATTAATAATCTAAATTATACACCATGGCTATTAACAATGATAACAGCAACAACAGTAATAATAATGTTAGTTGTATTCATAATAATAATGGTGAATAATAGTATTTGGTGTAATACTAGTTAGCAATAATAACAGTAATAATAGTGGTAGAAATAATAATAATAGTAATAACACTTGTGCTTCCTGTATTGAAGTCATGGAAGAATTCTTACATCAAAAATGAAAATAAGTATTGATTGTGAGTTTAAGCATGAGGTCATGTCCCCAAACCAAGATAGCGAGGTTAGACAATGTGTACAAAAAATTTTGTCATTTTAATTACAATATTTTTTTCATAATTTATAGGAATCTGATATAGTAGGAAAGCGTCCTTGTCACATTTGTGGACAATTTCGTACATCTAAAGATGTTACACCGGATGGAGAAGTCCACCGAGTACTTGGACGATCAAACAAAATTTGGTGCCCTTACGCTGATGACAAAGAGGTATTACTGCAGTTGGAGAAAGAGAAGAAGGAAAGAACATTGGCTACATGGAGGAAAGCCAATGAGGCAAAAAGGATGAAACGACAACCTGAGTAATACTAACTGCCATGGCACCAAATCACATCATTTTGCTCACTTCACTTCGTTCTACTGCTAGTCCACTTCGTGCCACCCTACAGCACTTCCAACCAACAACACTCCACAGCACTTCAACATTTCCACAGCACTTCACTCTACAGCACTTCTGAGCAGCAAAGACTCCACACATTCCACAACACTCCACATAACTCCAACATTTCCACAGCACTTCACTCCACAGCACTTCTGAGCAGCAAAGACTCCACAGCACATTCCACAACACTCCCACAGCACCTCAACATTTCCGCAGCACTTCACTCCACAGCATTTCTGAGAAGCAAAGACTCCACAACACATTCCACAGCACTTCCACAACACTTCAACATTTCCACAACACTTCTACAGCACTTCCACAGTACTAATAAGCAGCAACATTCTACAGCACTGCAAAAGATGAGTTCATGTTTCTATATTATTCATCCCCTTGAATATCCTCACATCATAGCTTGGTACAACATAAATAAATCTCACATGAGAAAGGATCATCACTGGAAGCCATAGTGTTGAATCAACACTATGGCTTCCAATGATGATCCAATACAGGTGAATAAAAGTCCAGCAGGTGAAGAAGAAGTCTTGCAGGTGAATAAAAGAAGCGCTAAATCCTGCAAGTGAAGAAAGGAAGCAAGGGAGCAAGGAAGCAAGTAAACAAGGAAGGAAGGAAGCAAGGAAGCAAGGAAGGAAGGAAAATAAATCTTGCAGGTGAAGAATAAGTCCTGCAGGTGAAGGAATGTCTTGCAAGCGAAGAAAAGAAAGAAGTTCTCACCGGTGAAGAGATGAAGAATAAGTTTTGAAGTGAAGAAAAGCAATGAAGTCCTGCTGGTGAAGATGAAGTCCTGCTGGTCACATTGGCAAGGAGATCGCAGCTTTAAGTGTACCAAGCTATTTTGTGGTGTATGCCATTAACCTCAATCTATACAGCTTAATTTCAGAGTCTACTATTTAATATTATGCATTTAAATATTTTTATGTTCTTTGCTATTATTCTTTTATTGTTGCTATGTTTATCTTTCAGATGAAAGCACTCTTGTTTCAATGAAGCCAGCCATGGAGACTGAGGAGATGTGTGCAGCACTACCTTTTCGTGATGGTGTTGGCTGAGAGCTTGACTATGCCAGGTTGCTGACAGTGCTGCCTACAGTTTGTCCTCGCTCACACATCTGCTGAATACAACTGAACTTCCATGCTTGTTTCATAGTCAATCTTCAACTTATTAATTTTATGTACCCTCAATCGTCAAATACCCTTCAATTTTTAGAAAATTAGTTAAAATAAATTAGAAATTAGAAATAAATTAGAAATTAAAAAATTAGTTTGACCGAATAATATTTTTTATTTTTTTTCCTCTTATTTTTTTATTTTTTAAAACATTTTCTTACATAATTCTGGTATTTTTTTTCTTTTTCTTCTTTTCTTTTTTTCTTTTCTTCCTGGTTTATCCGCTCCAGTTCTGCCTTAATTCTTCTCTCTATCTCTTTCTCCCTCCTCTCTTCTTTATCCTTCTTTCTCTTTCCATCACTCTCTCTCTGCCTCTGTCTTCTCTCTTGTTCCCTTCTTCTTGTGTGTCTCTCTCTCTCTGCCTCCGTCTTATATCTTTATACCGTCTTTCCCTCTCTCTTCTCTCCCTCTGCGTTCTTTCAAACGCAATCTTCCTCCTCCTTCTCTCCAGTTCTCTTTCTGAGCCTGAGGGGGCAGAGGGAGCCGGCGGGGCTGAGGGGACAGAGGGAGCCGGCGGGGCAGAGGGGGCTGGCAGGACAAAGGGAGCCAGCGGGGCTGAGGGAGCCAAGGGAGCCGGCGGGGCTGAGGGAGCCGAGGAAGCCAGGGATCCACCCTCCAAACTACATTTATTGAAAGAATATCGTGTAAAAAAGTACCAATGCACTCCACAGACAACTGCATGCTAACTTGTGCTCTTCATTCACAAGTAAATAGTCAAAAATCATATATAATCAATCTTAATGTTTCGTTAAATGGTTTAAGCATAGGTATAATAATAGCGGTTTTTTAAAAATGCACACATTTGCACATGACAAACTGACACTCTTGAGTGCATGCAGCTAATTACACAACTAACAAGCCTCGTTAATATCAAGATTAGCTTAACCTTCAAACATGTCTATTATGGCAATGGACGGCAGCAAGTGCATGCACTACAAGCATTAACTATGTTGCTGATTCACAACTGACAAGTCTTCGTAATATCTGAATCAAGATTAGCTTGACATAATACTGCTAATGACTCTAGACAGCATGCTGCTATTTCACAACTGGCCAGCCCCACTAAAGATAGGCTTAATATATGCAGGAATATCTTAACAGTGTGGTGCTCACCTTCCTTCCCTGGCAGAAAAAAACTTTGAGTACAGTTGCTGCACAAATGTGAACATCGTTGCTACAGGACTGCAGAGTGCTGCGTCTGGGACCTGCTTTTCTAGCGTAGTGAGCGCTTGTGCTGCGGACAATGGGCGTTGGGAACTAGGTAATTGGCCACAAAAATGTTACACACCCCGAAGGCTAGGCTGCACGGGGCTCGGCCCAAGATCAGTTTTCGGGGAAAAAACTGAGTTCGATTCCCACTGAATGTCACATTTTTTTTTTATTTTAGAGTTTTTCACTTAGAAACTCTCTCCTCCTTTTTCTTTCTCTCTCTTCCCCCTTTTCCCCTCTCCTCTCACGCTTTTCCCCATTTTTTTTCCGTGTCCATGTCTTTCCCCCTAGTTCAGTCCTTTATACCCCAGCCCCTATTCAAGAGGGGTGTTTATTAAACTGAACTGAAAGGGAACTAAAGAAAACATATACTTAAGGCATCTTATTTCCACAGTTTACTAATCAAACGCAGCTACTATTTAAGAGTGGCTACTATTTGATATAGCAGCCTTTATTCGCGAGGATGAGGTAAAATAAAAATTATTTTCACACTAAAAAAAAAAAAAAAATTGAATCAGCTAAGGTCTACTTTCTACAAGAGACAAATTAATTAAGTTTGTATTGAGGGCTTCATTTAAGGGGGGGGGGGCAAGAAGGCATTTGCCCTCTCCCCCCATCCCCAGTAGCTACATCTTCCCTTGGCCCCCTTAATAATTAGAAGCTGTGCTGCCAAAAGTCATGTAATAAAAGTAGGCAAGGGGTGGTTTAGATAACTTGTTGTGTACTGGCACTTATATTCTTGTTGTAACTGCCCCTGTGGAGCTAAGCTTTTCACAAATGAAATTTATTAATCAAAAGTTGCCCTGGAAACTGTCTATTCTAGTTGTCTTCAAAACGCAACATTTTTTTGGTACTCATTATAGCTAGCAAGTTAGCGATTTGTCGATTGTTCTCCTAATATTTGACTCGCGAAATATAGCAAAACCAAAAGGAGGGTAAAGGTTGGTAAGCTCCATAGATCGATCATATTGCTCACTGGGTTATATGTGCTTACATCAAGGGGGCACGTCCAAACTATTTTTGGAAAAATTAACATGTTATGACGCTATGGGGGGAAGGGGGTTAGGCTCGTGATGCTAATATTTTTGTAACATTATTTGACTGGACAACTTTAGCTGCTAAATCTTTAGCAGTTTTCTCCAGAAAACCATTATCGGAGTGGATGGTGTGAGGGGTACCTCTTCGTCCACATAAAGGTACCTTTGACTTTATAAACCACAAACGCTTCAATAATCAAATTGCAACCTGCCCACTTAACCTCAGTTTTCTTTCCACCACACCCCCTTTATTTATTTTTACCTTGTGGCACGGGCAATCAGTTGGTGTTTTGAAATATAGCCTGGCTGGCTCTTCAACAGTTATATTTTACCGTTTTGTCATGCATCTCTCATCCTTGATGTTCAATATTAAATAATGATTACTATGTATAACAGTTGATCATGTATCATGGTTTTGGTAATGTCTTGCCATGGATGATGTAATAGGTTTTCAAGAACAGAGGTGAGAGTCAACAAAAGGGACAGTTAGACAACTTACAGGAGCAATTCACAGGACGGACACTTGGATGACTGGCAGGGACACAGTTGACACAATTAATTGTTGGGCAACAGTCAACAGGACAATTTGGGTAACTGGCAGAGTCAGTAGGATAGACAGGACAATTGGCAGGATAATCTCAGTTATCGGCTGAAACATATCACAAATCTAAGCACAGATATTTTAACTTACATCCCTGATTTCTGGACCAGACAATTGAAATGAAATCCATGCATGCACACACACATCCATGCATACACACACGTCCATCCATGCATGCACACACCCACACAAATCCATGCATGCACACACACACACAAATCCATGCATGCACACACACAAATCCATGCATGCAAACACACACAAATCCATGCATGCACACACACATACAAATTCATGCATGCACACACACAGACACAAATCCATGCATGCACCACACACAAATCCATACATGCACACACAAAAAAATCCATGCATGCACACACACACAAATCCATGCATGCACACACACATACAAATTCATGCATGCACACACACACACACACAAATCCATGCATGCACCACACACAAATCCATACATGCACACACAAAAAAATCCATGCATGCACACACACACAAATCCATGCATGCACACACACACAAATCCATGCTTGCACACACAAAAAAAAATCCGTGCATGCACACACACACAAATCCATGCATGCACACACACACACACACGCACCTCTATGAGGACTCGGTCTATATTATGGTTTACAAACAGTTAAGCTAGTGGGAGACAAAGTAAGGAGTGGCAAGCACACACATTATAGACTTGAATGGCAGACAGTGAATGCTACACATACAAGTCACCCCACAATAGAGAATAAGACCAATGTTTAAAATTCAGATATCAATCTCGTGCAATAACTCATTAAGATTTAATTAGATTAGTGAATGAATTGAATTGAAATATCATGTTCGCAATAGTTTGTAACGAACCAGGTTTAAAAAAAAAATACATCACATACTGCACAAACATAGCCACCATGTTGTTCTTGCAAACACTTGATATGACTCCAAGCAGCACAGTCATCTTCAGTACATTGGATCTAATCACAGCCATCTAAAACCAACCCAGTCCCAGTATTAATATCATCTTTATAGACACCAAAACACATAGAACAAACATCTTGATTTGATTGAACGTTATTTATTTCATTGTGTCTCCTTTTGGGATACGTTTTATGAGATGACTCACCAGGCAGATTCTTCTTTACCCCACAATACTTAGTTTGCTCCTTTTTCTTTCCTTGCTTCTCTTTCTTCTTTACTTGCTCTTCTTTCTTTTTGGCTTGCTCTTCTTTCCGCCTAGCTTGTTCAGCCTTCTTAGCCTCTCTCTCCTCTAGTTTCTGTTTTCTTTCTTCTTCTTTTGCCAATCTTTTTTGTTCTCTCTATAACTTTCTCCTTCTTTTTTCTTCCTCCTCTTCCTCCTTTTTCCTTTCCTCTAACAGTGCAATAGATTCAGCACTAGTTAGAACTCTAGCAGACTTGCTTGCTAGTTGGTATTTTGGTCTTTTAGTGGCAGCATGATACACAAGAAAATCTGAAATGGGTGAAGAAACTAACATGCAATTAGTACTGGAAGGAATAGAGTCAACATGACCATCAGTATGACCATTCCCAGCTGTAGAGTCAACAGAACCAACAGTCGTAGAACGGGCAGGAACAGAGTCAACAGAACCAACAGTCGAAGAACGGGCAGGAACAGAGTCGACAGAATCAACAATTGGAGAACGAGCAGGAACAGAGTCGACAAAACCAACAGTTGAAGAACGAGCAGGAACAGAGTCGACAGAACCAACAATTGGAGAACGAGCAGGAACAGAGTCGACAGAACCAACAATTGGAGAACGAGCAGGAACAGAGTCGACAGAACCAACAATTGGAGAACGAGCAGGAACAGAGTCGACAGAACCAACAGTCGGAGAACGAGCAGGAACAGAGTCAACAGAACCAACAATTGGAGAACGAGCAGGAACAGAGTCGACAGAACCAACAATTGGAGAACGAGCAGGAACAGAGTCGACAAAACCAACAGTTGAAGAACGAGCAGGAACAGAGTCAACAAACCAACAGTTGAAGAACGAGCAGGAACAGAGTCAACAGAACCAACAGTAGGAGAATGAGCAGGAACAGAGTTGATAGGAGTAACAGTCGGAGAACAAGCAGTAACACAACTGACAGAACCAACAATTGGAGAACGAGGAGGAACAGAGTCGACAAAACCAACAGTTGAAGAACGAGCAGGAACAGAGTCAACAGAACCAACAGTAGGAGAATGAGCAGGAACAGAGTTGATAGGAGTAACAGTCGGAGAACAAGCAGTAACACAACTGACAGAACCAACAATTGGAGAACGAGGAGGAACAGAGTCGACAAAACCAACAGTTGAAGAACGAGCAGGAACAGAGTCAACAGAACCAACAGTAGGAGAATGAGCAGGAACAGAGTTGATAGGAGTAACAGTCGGAGAACAAGCAGTAACACAACTGACAGAACCAACAATTGGAGAACGAGGAGGAACAGAGTCGACAAAACCAACAGTTGAAGAACGAGCAGGAACAGAGTCAACAGAACCAACAGTAGGAGAATGAGCAGGAACAGAGTTGATAGGAGTAACAGTCGGAGAACAAGCAGTAACACAACTGACAGAACCAACAATTGGAGAACGAGGAGGAACAGAGTCGACAAAACCAACAGTTGAAGAACGAGCAGGAACAGAGTCAACAGAACCAACAGTAGGAGAATGAGCAGGAACAGAGTTGATAGGAGTAACAGTCGGAGAACAAGCAGTAACACAACTGACAGAACCAACAGTTGGAGAATGAGCAGGAGCAGAGTTGATCGGAGTAACAGTTGGAGAATGAGCAGGAACAGAGTTGATAGGAGTAACAGTCGGAGAATGAGCAGGAGCATAGTCGACAGAACCAACAGTAGGAGAATGAGCAGGAACAGAGTTGATAGGACCAACAGTCGGAGAACAGGCAGGAGCAGGGTCGACAGAACCAACAGCCGGAGAATGAGTAGGAGCAAAGTTCACAGGACCAACAGTCGGAGAACTGACATAAGCGGAGTTGACAGGATTGATAGTTGGAGAGCTGGCAGTAGTACAAGCAATATCAGGAGTATACGTTGGATTGGTTCTTCCTAAGATATTATTGCAACACACTAAAGTCTTTATTTATATAATACACTATGTATTTACCACAGACTGAGTTGATAGGTCGAATAGCTGGATGGCTATCAGGAGTACAAGCCATATCAGGAATATTGGTGGTAATGACATCTTCTGTAATTTAAATTATACCACGATATACATTATGTCAAATATATTTTCCCACATTGACTTCAAATTAAAAATAACAGTTCAATCCCCTTCTCAACTTTCTCCACGATAACTGCTAATGCACTGGTGAAACACAAGAAAAGGTCAGCCACCATAAATTCACTTTTACGATGAGCAGCTTATAACCATGCAACATACTCACAATCAGTATAAAGACATCATAGCCATTTTCATAACTTTAATTAAACAGATCTATTTTACCCAGAGGAAAGTCCATTGTGGCATCTAGAATGGTACAAGAATCGTCGGACTCGATAGCAGAATCGATAGTACCAACAGTTAGAGAATGAGCAGGAACAGTGTTGATAGGAGCAACAGTCGGAGAATGAGCAGGAGCGGAGTTGACGGAACCAACAGTCAGAGAACGAGCAGGAACAGAGTCAACAGGACAGACTGTTGGAGAACTGGCAGGAGTATAAGCAACATCAGGGACATTAGCAGTACTGGCATTCCCTGCAGCATAAATTTCATGGGAGTCCTGTTGCGAGATTATAATAATCACACCATCCTTAGAGTTTAGCACAAGTTTCGCATAGCAATAATTTCACAGAATTAAAAAAAATACAAATTAATTATTATCTTTTTGCTATGACAATATAGTTGATCTACACATGGGGCGAGGTGGTTGGGGCAGTTTCACTATAGCCATGACACTACATTTTAATCATTTTTATATAAAAATTACTCGCCCACAGCTCCTGATCCACTGTTTTCTGTCATTGGCGAAATACATGAGAAAAGGGAAGCCACACTAAATTCACTTTCAGGATGAGCAGCTTGTAATCATGCAACATACTCACGATCAGTATAGACATCGTAGCTGTTTTCAAAACATTGTTAAAAAAATGGATTTTGTCTGGAGGAAAGTCCAGCATCTGGAATCCTCTAAGTGATCTTGAGTCACTGGGTACAGGTTGGAGGGTAGCAGTGCTACTACTTAACAAATCAGAATCGTCATCTCCATGGGATCTTTCACTGCAACTAAATGAATTTTCACTCTCGGGTTGAGGAATACTATCACCAGCAGAGTCACCTTCACTTGATGTTGGTAGATTATTAAGGATAATTTTAGGATTGAATGGAAAAATTCCTGATTTACGAAACCCAGACAAAATATTGTCAATAGTCATACCCTTGGACCAGGCCTGAGCAAACAGCTTAGAAAAGTAAAACTTTGACACAACTCGACCATGATTATTGATGACTTACCGTACTAAATCCTATTGAATTTGACACCCACAGTATATGTATTAATATTATCTAGTATGACCACCAATATCTTTAATCAAATATAAATAAACAAAATTTTATGTAATGAAATGTGGACTCAATTTCAAGTCACTGTAATGTTTTAAATTAACTTGAAAATCATCATTACACACCTCCCATACCTTATCCTTTGATTGTCAGAATATCCAGTGGAGTTTCTGAATCTGATAATTTAATCACATTTCCTCTCTGTCAGTCCCACTGCAAATACTATAAAATTAGGTGTGCCACATGTACATGTATTAATAATTGCTGTAATTTCCTTAATGTATTACTACCTCAAAGATTTGGATGTGCATTCTATAGAGCATCATCAATATATTCACTAATGCTATGGTCCTCTCAATACATCAACAATCATACTAGATATTGTGTAAAAAGTCTACTATGCCAACCATGATGTAAAAGCAAGTCATTGAGAGTCATCACTGCTGGTATCTGAAGCATCATCATTCCTATTCTTCACATCGTTTAATGTCCTTCCAGAGCAGTAACTATATTCTAAATTAGTTGTCTGGTGTCTGCTTCCCAACTGATTCTATTGCATGCCATTCTTTTCAAGAGGTTTCACCAAAATCAGTTTTAAGCCTTTTTTATACACCTGCGAGTATACCCGAACTCAACTGAAGTGCATTAATACAAGCAATGATAGTTCAATTTTGTAGTGGATTTAAAATGTTTGCCTAAGTTTGGTAACATACCTAAATGGTAAGATTAAATTTCTTATGAACTAGTGCTATTAACTTTGAAGCTTCTGGAACAACTAGTTGTATCATGGTTAACCTTGTTGACTTCTTCATGCACCTGCTATCACTGTTTACTGTAATTCAATTCTGTTCTTTAGTTTATTTTGCTTTGCAGTTTATTTTGACTTCACTTTTTTCAATTTTAGTTTTGTTGTTGCAGCTTAGTTGTATGAATAAAATTATATAGTAGCTTTTGCTGCTGCTGTTTTGGTCATACTGACCATTTCATAAATATTGTGAGGTTTGAACTTAGATTTAGATATAGCTTTAGTTACAATTAACATTATTAGGACTGACAATTTCATTTTTTTCTTGATAATTGGATGCAAGCTGGTCAGTCAGAAGATATCTGTCTTAAATTAGCAACTAACGGTGTGGCTAATCACAGACTGTACACCTTTACTTTGTAACGTCAGCAAAAACATCCACAGATTATTACAAATGGTTTGTACATATTTCAGAATTGTAATGCCAACAATTATGTTGAGCTACCCAGCTACTTTCTTGATCTGGGACAGAAAATCCGTACAAGTCAAAGGTTTTTAAGGTTAGGTTCACTGTTCCTGCCTGGCAGCTTAGGTAGCTTTGATTCCTGCCATTGGTCAACCTCCCACTACAACGTTGCTTATATCATTGAATTTGTCACTCATTAATCGGCTGCCACACCTTAGTTGCTATAGTATTATCATTCCTACCAGGTCACTATTACTTCTATAGGGCACTTTCCTGGCAAGAATTTATAGTGTGGGCTAGGTCTTCACACAAAATTAATAAAAAATGTTTTTTAAATACTGATTTTAAGTACAATATAGTACCCAAATAAAAATTAAATAATTTTGTATACTTAAATGAGATATGTAGTTTCCTTGGGAGCGTTTTACATACAGCTCAGCAGGTGATACTTTATAGCCTAAAAATAAGGAATAATAACGATTAATTGCTACTACAAGTTTCAAGTGTGTATTGATAGACAACTGTGTTAATGTAAAAATGTAATAATTGTTTATCCTTTCTACATAATCTTGACAGAAATTGGTCTCTAAGTGTTACATAATAAAAAAAATGGTTCAATGAAGTTAAGGCTTTAGAACAGTTTGGTACAGATATACTCTAGAATAAATATTATATTTAAGAGCTACAACATCACACATCCAATGGTTGAAGAACATAGATGACATGCTGACTACATATTTAGTGTGTCCAAAACATCAAACAACATGACTTCCTACTTAATCAAATGCAGTGTTCCTTAATTTGCTATCAATCTAAAATCTTGATATTTTGGTATCCATTGGTGAGGTACTGCTGCTTGAGTTTGCTGTTTAGCTTTTTTTAGTGACTTTAATTAGCCTTATCATTGCATGGTTAAACTTGCTTTTGCTATTTGTTGCATAAGAGTTGTTCCCTGCTTTTTGTTTAACTTGAAAGGCAGTGAACTAATATTATCCAATAATATTCAATTTTCAACTGAGATGTATTCTTTCTTTTTCAATTTTTTTAATCTATACGATTACAAAAAGACCCAGCTGACATCTGCTGTTTGGTAAGCACTATAAGCTAGTGCACTTAGGTTCAACTCCTGGTGAAAGCTAAGCATTTTAAATTGGTATTGTTTAAAGTAGCCTGTGAAAGAGAGAGAGGATACATTTATTAATGAATAAAGTAAGGGTGGAAAAGAATTTATGAAATTCAATAGAATTTTGTCTTATTTGTATTTTTGAGGGATCTGTCAACGGGTTAATCTACTGTTTGCCGACATTGATCACTTTAATTTTGATATCAGCTTGGTTTTAAAAAAAACACCTAAACATAACTTTTCATGTTTTCTGATGGAAATGAACATCTTACCGGGCACAACGCGGCGTGCGTAATATCGAGAAAAGATCGATCGATTTCTTAAAAATGTATTGTTTTAAGCCGACGGAAGGGAACGGTTAGGTCTATTATCGACTTAAGCTACGACGATAAAACTTGGAGAGCTCAATATCTGGACGCCGACAACTCCGTAAGTGCAAAAAAAAATTTTCGAATGGTGCCGGGTTGTGCCTGGTTTTCCTATAGACGGTCACATGTGCCTGGTTTTCCTATAGACGGTCACATTATATATATTTATTAGGTACTGAACAGAGCCTGATAACTGTTGCCACATAGAAAATGCATAAAGTAAACAGGATGTGGCTTAGGGCAATATTTTTCCATATCACCTGTGTTCATAGTTATTACGTTGGGTTATTACGTCCCCCTAGGTAAATTTCTTGTTACCAAGGTATTCGCCCATGAGCAGTACCTAATAAATTTATTATCCATTGGATACCTGAGAATATCACTCGTCTGATTGGCGGTATTTACGCTCGTGCCTGCGGCACTCGCGTAAATACTAAGCCTACAGACTCGTGATATTCTCCTGTATCAAATGAATAATATATATATATTATATATAATATACATATCTGCTGGAGTAAGATATTTTTAAGAGTTAAATGCACAACTATTTATATGTGACATGCTTTTGCTTTTAAAATTCACATGCTAATTATTATGTTCTATGTTTAAATGTATTATTGTATATTCACTGAAACTTTTAACTTACCACCTTTATGAAGATAAAAGTATGCATCAAAAAAGTTACGATCTTCATCCTGACCATGGCACAAGTACATACCAATTTGATCTGGATTCATGTGACGTATTACCATATCATATAAATTGGACGGGTTAGGAACATATGGGTATTCAACTTTTTTAGGAAACGAAGTATATATATCTTCAGTGATATTATGAAAACTCCATGATGGCTTTGCAGTAGAATTACATGTAACCTTTACTGTTTTTCCCTTTTTATATTTATAAAGTTGAGGAGAGATTCTTTCATTTTTTATTCCTGTTATATTATTTACAATATATTTACTCATTTCATTGTATTTATAGGAATTGATATACATGGAAGAAGTTATAGTAGTGTGATATTAACCATTATTCCAGAAATCATTTTATATGGGGTTATCAGGGCTGTACATACAAGTGGAGCAGGGAGGACAACCCTCCCATGTGCCTTTCTATATTCTTACTTTACTAACATAGCAATTTGCACAGTTGTGATTATTCAGAGTAGTAGCTATGATAAAAGTAATGCATATAGTAATAACAAACATTATATTATTCTATTTTTTATTCTTAAATAATTGATACACAGTGATAAAAAGCTGGGTTAAAAATATAGTAAATCAAAAAATTATTCTTTTCTTTTAGGATTTAATAAAACCCAGCACCTATTCAGTATTGAAGTAAAAAAAAAATCATTATTATTTAAATAGAGTACATTTGATTTATTCTGTTATGTGCCCAAAGAAAAAAGCTTTCATTTAAATTAGTATTATTACAATTTAGGGTGAGAGTGACTTATCAATACCCTCTTCTATCAGTTCTGGTGTTAGTCCTCTCCTCTATTGAAAATGATGTGGAAAATAGATTCCTGGGATATATGATGACAGGAAATTTGACTTTTTATGCCTGGAGTAAAACTTACTGACTATTACATAGCTTATCAGTTTGACTTACTAATTACAACAAGTTCAGACTTAGCATAATATACTCCTTGATCCGTTGAACCTTGACATTGATATACTCCCTGATTTTCTGGTTTTACATTAACTATCTCAAGAACATTATTAGTGCGTGGCACAGCATTTTGAGGAATGGTTCCACCTTCAAAAGACCAATTTATAGGACCGTACATGCTGCATACAATACTCGTAGCATCCCCAGTTCTAGCAAAACGTGCTTTAGGATATATTTTTGTTGTATCTATCATTGTAATAACACAATAGTTAATTTTGGACGATATGATGTCCAAATTACCATGAACTTTTAGTAGAGCTTTAGACACGAAGTGCCTCTCTTTAGTTTCATCATAACCATAACAAAAATAATAGCCTCCAATGTCAATAGTCACCTTATCAATGAGGAGCACTTCAGTTGTACCAACTACCCTGCCATCTTTGGGAGATTCAGTGTTGCTAAACACCCATTCAGTGTCTTTACTTGACAAGCAAGTAAAATTAGTGTCCTGTTCGAATTCACCAATTTGTATCCGTGGAAAAATGCGAGTATCATCTATGACTATTTAAAGTACAGTAGGAACTCATTTTGTTGTATCTAGACTTAATTTGTTTTAAAAGATTACTAGCTTTATTGTACTTAGAGTAACATTATTTAGTATTTCAAGTATTGGTATTAAACACAATATTTTGGACGAGTTGGGGTGGTTTGTGGAACCTTTCCCCTGCCCACTTATTTATATGAAACCAAGACTTCACTACATTTATTAAAATTCGATTAAGACTATAGCCTGTCCAAAAGTTGCAGTATTTTATTCAGATGGTTTGTTGGGGGTGGGTAACATAACATTTTGCTAGCCATACACATTCTTGAAAACCCATACCGCTTTGATTCACATACCTACATGAGTGTGTGTAGATCAAACATATCAGTGTTTGGTCACATTCATGAGTTTATAATGTCACAACTCATACAATTCAATTTGATCTAATGTACTTTATTAACTTCCACTGGATGAAACTTTTGTAGTTGTGTATATAGTCTCTAAATTAAATTAATGAAATAAGCCAATTTGCAATACAATTAAAGATTCAGACAAATATTATCAGATAATACAAGCTATCATTTCAATCCGTAATTATCATTAACACATGGCACTATTCCCACACTCTTTTGTTCATTCCCTGTATGATCGCAATTGCTCATAAAATTCTCAATATTATGACAGTCTAATTGTATGCTGCAAGGAATTTTTAGGTATACATTAAGTTGTTGTAAAACTTCAACTATTGAGCCTAGACTTAAAATCAATCAATTCTTAGTTTTCATCATTCTAATAAAGTGTGTGAGTCTGTGTAGTGCCAAAAGTACCGATGCTCAGTTTGCAGTATATAAAAATTCACAAGTTAGAGTGAAGTCTTTATATTCATAAAATATTTGATTCATACCAGCTACAACTGCAACAGCTGAGCGAATTTTGTCAAATCCATGATGATTCAGCCCTACCAAATTTGAATGTAATCTTATTTATAAAACTTGTTTGTGTTGTTAAATTTGGACTCTGTAATTAATTCAACCACACTCTAATCAAATATGCATAGGTCTGTAGTCCCTCCCCTATCTCCCTCTAACCCCACAACCAGATAATGTTCCTTCACTTGTGTATTGAAATCAATGTATAGTCTAAGTACAAATATAACATTAGTAAGCCAGCTTCATCCTATGGTTTGAATCTAATCTAATACTTAGCAGTAGCCGTCAAAGTTTAACAATATGGTAAATTTTGAAATCGAAACACATTATTTAGTTAAACCTTCCTTTTAATGATGTTATTGTGGTAGTAGTTAAAGTAAACTCCATATTCCAACTCCTAATACCAAGTTGACATCGTTAAATAATTATTTAAATTTTATACTTAGTAATTGAATAAAAGAAAATAAACACTTTTTATGGCTATTTCACCTGTAATAGCTAGAAGTCCTTGTGTCAAGAATATTTCTCCTCTTTCATCAAATCCGGTGCATTCATAATATCCTTTGTTATCTGAATTAACATCACTGATAACTATGGTTTTTGCAACTGCAAATACCATATAATCCGAGTTAAAATGCCAAAATGCACTTCTTGTTGTGTGACATGTAAATTCGGCAGTTTCTCCTGATGATACTCTGTTCACTTTGGGAGAAATTTTGTCTTCATCTGTGACAACATAACAATGCACAACAGTTGTTAAGGTTACATACAGTACAAGTATACTTTTGGACCACTGAGAATGTCCAGTCATTGTAACCCACATTAGCCATAGAAAAGGACTGTCTTACAAATTTAGGGACTACCACCCAGATTGGTTTTAATTTTTATATCAGTAGCATACCCAGGAGTTAATGCTATCGATAGAGCTTTTATAAATTTAAACATGTGATCAGTCTAGGATTGTAAACAGTTTGAAGCACATAGCCTGAAACATCAAATACACTAGAAGTTCTTAGGAGCACGTATATATATATATAAATATATATATATATATTTATATTAAAATAATTAAAATGATCAATTTAGTGAAAATTAATGCATATATTGTAGCCATCAATCTTGCCTAATTAAAATCTGTGTGACTTCAAGGGAGCTGATGATTATAAGCTCATGGCAAATATGACAAAAAATGTACATATTAATCATAAATCCAAAAATTGTGCATGTAATATTAAATTCAGATTTTTAAGGACCAATAAAATATAATTTCTGCAATTTGAAATAATAAAGGCAAAATCTAAAAAGTAAAATTTTGTATCATGTAATATTATTTATGAATATTATTGTAATTTATACATACTTAGCATACTTATATATAATACTTATAGCACGAGTCAGAGTACAATATGGGAAAATATTTTACGAGCACGCAAAATATTTTCACGAGCCAAAGGCGAGTGAAAATGTGGCGTGAGAGTAAAATATCATTCCCATATTGTACGACGAGTGTGATAAGTGATTTATTGCTTCTTTGAAATTTTTCTCAACCGGTTACAATACAATTTTCATAGAAATATTCAAGTAAAAATATCAAAGCTGCAATAAATATAATTATATATATACTAGTGGTGTGCTTGAGCACAAATGGCGAGCGAGCCTGATAGTTAGGTAACATTAAACTAAGTATTGTTACCATGTTTTAGCTTAGTTCATGCAAAAACTATAATAGCCGTTGTGACCTTTTATTTCAGCAAACAAACTCTCTTACCTGATTAATGGTAACTTTTGTAGTATCAAACATCTGCCATTCTGATAATCTCAATTACCAGTAACTCTTGAACAAGCTCTCAGCAACGATAAAAAAATATACCAGTGTTATTATTTGTAATTTTAGCTCCGTATTTCCCCTAAAACGGCGAAGTTTTGAAATTAAGTCTGGAAAAGGGTCTTCAATGCCATAGTAACCAGTCGAATCAACTTTTTGTTTCTTGAAAAGCAAGCGTTTTCGCAGAAATTTTCTCACACTTTTGAGCTTTAAGTATAAAGTAAGGCTTGCTTAATGCTGTATTTTCAGAATAAACTGGGGTCAAGCCTAAAAAGCCGTGTTTTTTGGAAAAAATGGCGAGCGAGCCTAAAGACTATACTATTTTTATATGAATGATTTTGACTTCTAACACTGAAGCTACTGAAAATAAGGTCCAGTTTTTTAATTTCACATACACGGTAAAGGGATTTCAGTGCCATAGTAACAACTCTCTGCAACTGTTTGAAATGAAGGGAAAAAACAACAACAAAACAATACACGTTATTTAAAAGTTTTCTTTGTGATATTCTTTAGCTAAGTAGTGCTTGTAACACACAATGCTTTGACACAACTGGACATGCACCTACACAGACTTACCTTCGCAGTAGTATAGTGAACAATGTATTTTCAAGTAAATACTGTTGCGCACGGCTTATAACCATGACAAAGAGCGCATTGACTTACCACCGGCACTAACTCCAACAGAAATGGAAGTCCTGTACGTTTTCACGTTTTAACTGCACCAGTAAAAGAATTCAAAAAGTAAACTACTTTGACCATCTGAATTACCTCGAATTCTTGACAACAAGCTCTCAGCTACATAAACAAAAGACAATCAATTTTAGCACACAAATACAAAATTACTTTCTTACCTTATTTTCTTGAGCAGTAGTAACTTCCGTAGTACCAAATTTGAGTCATTCTGACTATTTGAATTTACCAGTCGCTGTTGACAACAAGCTCTTAGCTGAGTTAACAATAACAGAATTACCTGAATAAACTTAGAAAGCAGTGGCCAAGAAGCGCAGCTTGACAAAGACTTCACAATTGTTTCAAGAAGAGAGTAGCTATAAACGTTTTGGTTGAAACAGAGTTGCGTAACAGCAGGATTCTCCGCGCTAGTTAATTGAAAAATGCTGGAACTGTGAACGCTTTACCTAACTTACGTAATTAGAAGCGGGGCGAAAACAGAGGTCTCACATACCCCATAAACAGATAAATAAATAAATATAGCGAAATCTCGATTGAGTTACCCCTGATAGTGTCTCGCTCGCTTCGCTCGCTCGCCAATAAATATGTAATAGTTATGCCATGGCCAACGAGGGGTTATGGAATATATTATGGAATATATTATGGAATATAAACGTCCTGATCCCAGGGTGAAGCCCAGGATAAGGGCGTGATATTCCATAACCCAATGTTGCCATGGCACAACTGTTTTATACCATAGTTGCTGCTACTACTACTCTCTCATATCCACCTATATGGGACCAGCCCTACCACATATAACTCTCCTGCCGCTCTCATACACAGGAATTTACCACAGCTAGCTGCTTTACTGCTGCTTACTGCTGAGCAGCCCAGGTAGAGTTAGATCTGGAGATAACAGCTGGTAGCTACAATGCTAAAGTAAACTTGCTAAAGTAAACTTGCTAAAGTAAACTTTCTGGCTTGCTTCAATTGAATTTTAATTCGGAAACACGGAAGAATTCACTTGACACCCACTGGGAAAATATCATAGCCCCAAGAAAAATCATCGGAAAATATCACTTTTAATCCATGGGTGTTACGCAGCAACCATGGTATAAATATATATAAAGGATGTTTTTACTATGTATTCATATTTATAATGACCAACATTTATTACCATACACTTTTAACTGTACTTTATCCAAAAATTTTTCATCCTTTCTCTTGTATAATCCATGGCAAAAGTAGTTGCCGGAATCTTGAACAGTAACTTCTTCCAAAATTAGCAGTTTAGATTTTCTTATTGAGGCTGATTTGGGAAAGTATCTTAACTTTTCAAAGTACCATGAGGGAATTCCCTTACTAGTGCAATCAAATTTAACAGTTTCACCTTTTTTAGCTTGTACAATTCTTGGTGTCACGTATGCATCATCATCCGCTATTAATGCAAATGCAGAATAATAATAATATAAAATCACTTTACATTTAACTTTGGTAACAATTAAAGCAGCCAAACGCTGTTACTGGCAACATTACATGAAAACACAGCCAGGGAACACCGAAATCTTCGGGATTTAAAAACTGGAAGGCTCTTGGGGTTGATCAAGGCCACTCCACCAATTAAGTAATTAAGTTGATTAAGCCGTTCTCACTCCTTGTGAGAGGAGCTTGATGAGGGTGAGGGACTTCTCTCACAACTATAGAATCACTTTAATTCATTATGTACCTGTCTGTTTTAATACTTAGTTTACTTTCCTTACTTTCAATGCTGTTTGTTATGTATAATCCTGTATCATATTTAAACGTGTAAGCTTTAACCTGTACTACTCTCTGTACTTTAGTCTATTCTCATACTTGTTATCATGTGATATTTACCTCCAACACCAAATTGTGAGGATGCTCCAGTGGAGGCTTGATCAGTAGCATTTGAGCATGTGTACTTTCCTTTATCAGAATCACTCACTTCAGCAATTTGAATAAAGTTAATTCTATACATTGATTGGGGTAGATCTCTGTAATTTTTTTTCCATAGAGCTGGCCCATCAGTAAAACAATATATTGAAGCTATACTCCCTTCGTAAGCTATTTGTTCTTTGGGATATATTGGATTATACATTTCTTTCTCAGCTGCATAGTACAGGATAATGACCATGTGGAAATAAAATTTTGAGAGTACAACATTTAATGATAAGTGAATCAAACATCATTTCAATTACTAAACGAGCTACACTGTGAAATACAATTATTACAGTTACTCAAAATGGTATTATTATGAATTATGTATTCTGAGTTATTACTGAACATGTGAATTAACATTATAGTTAGCTATTAACCTCCAGCAAATTATTATATGTTGTCAAGTAGAACAATTACAAAAATAGCACAATGCAATTACACTTATAAGCTCTAAATATGCCACACCCTAAACTGGCTAGCAGGGTGGTCTTAGCCATCACACGGATATACTATCTTGCCTCTCACAAATGCACCTTGAACATATAATTTGGCCTTCCCGATAAAATAATTAGGTTCTCCCTCATATTTTCCGTAACAAAAATAAAATCCCTCTTCTGATATCTGGGCATTAATTAAGGAATACATTTTGTCGTATGATATTGGAGGTGATCTTGGCAACCCTTTCGATTTCTCAAAAAACCAAACAGTGAGTTCATTGGAATCACAACTAAAATGACCTGATTGTCCAACAAACAGAACAGACACCAATGGTTGTATTTTTGATGAATCTTCAACTGTTGTATAAAACACAAAATATGGTTATAGTTCACCACTATACTCTTAAAGATTGATGTACTAGTATGGGTTTGTGTATAAGCTAATGCATTCTCTAACTAAATGCTTCAAAAGCAGTTTCATTGTAGAAATACACTGAATCACTATTCTAGGAAAAAGTTAGGTGAGCTAATTCGTAGTAACAATAATAGCTATATAAGTTATAACGATAACAAGACCAGCGTATACATTTTTACTTGTCATGCTGTTAGTGTAAACAATTATCAATCTATAAGTATCAAATCACAGAATGATATTCAATCAACGCATGGATAGGCAATGCTTTTGACTCAACAAAAATCTCACATTTGAAGTTTATCGGAAGAAAGTCGAATCAAAAGTCTAAAACAAAGTGACTTGAAGAAAAAAAAGTGTACACCATTTTTACTGCAGACCAGTAACTGTATCGTGTTGTGGTCAATATACTGTGGGCACATCCAGAGACATTCCCCAATTACATTCCATGGCTTGGAGGTATGCACATGTTGATGAGTTTTGTTGGCTGTGTAGAAGTCCACATTTAGAGGAGTGGAACAAATATTGACCGGAAAATTTTTCTTCTCAAAACACAAGAGCTCTTCGATTGCTTTCAGAAGAAATTCTGCATGGTATTTTGGAAAGTGTCAGCAATTATGATGATGTGATGGTGTTACTGGAGAGAAAAGCTGATGATAGTAGAACAACTAAGCTATGGGTAGAAAACCTTATCAAACCAGTCTTCATTCTGATGTTATTTGTGAGATTTGAACGAGAAGCTGACTGGCTACTTCATCTTTGGACTGTAAGAGCTATGATTCCATAAAAAATCTGATACTAAAGACAGAAACCATTCGTAAGAAGCTCCAATTTTGCATTGACCCTTTAAATCCAGGTGTCAGAACGTTGATAATTATGTTGCTATTGGTACAAAACAGATGAAGAAATATGAAGCTTCTTGGGCAAATGGTTTTCATCACTCGATTGTACAAAGTGTGGTAACAATGGCTGAAAAAAAATCTAATTGGATCTACTACTAACTATTATATCAGCTTGATTTTTACTACAGTTATGTGTTTAATGGCCTCTCGTGACATAGATATAAAATACATTTTCAGGTGTGAGTTGGCTCCAATACCAACAAGCACTAGAGTGTAATCAGCTATGTCTGCCTCAAAATCTGATCTAGTACACTGCGTACCAAATTTGTTATGGATGAATGGGGAGGTGGTGAATGCCCTGCCTCTTTTATACCTGAATTTCTAGCGCAAATTAGCTACGATTGGTAAACCTGGCGTTAAAGGGTGGCTGACAGCGAGAGAATTTCTATTTTGTGCAACGGGCTATTCCTGGTAATTTGTTAATTGTAATTGACCGCCCTAATATATTTGCTGCAGAACAAATTTGGTATGCCCCGGTTGTGAGAACCATACCCAGCGCCGGGGACTGCTAAAGGGTCTGACTACACCAGACTATTGTGGGAGTGGTTACTATGGCGTTGAATGTCTTCACCTTATATCGTAATTTAAAAACTAGACTATGTTTTAGTAGCTTGATTGTTAGAAGTTAAATCTTTTAGCAATATTGTAGTCTTGCCATTTGTAACGGATTTGTGAAAACCTGGCTAAACGCGGCATCTAAAGTTTTCTAATTTATTCTAACAGTAGGCTGCAAGGGGCCTTGGGATGCCTTCCTCCTAATTTGGAAGCTGTAGCACAAGCCATCTTCGCCCTGCGCACTACAACACTTCAGTATTTTTGCTAAACTTATTATTGCTGATTTCGAAAAAACACCCGGTAAAGGCTTAGCTAAGGTCAGGGGGCGTGCCTTGTGTCCGTATACTATTACTGCGTGTCTCCGGGACACTATGGAATAAATCGGTTACACGCGGATTGAAAGAAGTCTAAAAGGCTTAATGCGGGGCTCCTTAAGAAACTATGATGACGAGAATTGCGTGAGTACGTGAATTATGTAGAATAGCTAGTGAATTAGTTAGCTACAGTTTTTTCCCGGCTGTTAGTGAAAAGCCCGCCAATAATTTCTTAGCAACTCTCGTACACGAGTCCAACCGGCTAGTGTTTCTAGCCTCGTAGTGTGAGTTCTAGAGCACGCCAGAGCTTACAACTGCGTCATAAGCTAGAGCTAACTGGTGTCTATCCATTTCTGCCATTAAAATTTTTTCGAAAAAAATCGACCCATAAGGCTTTATTTACCCAGTGATACTGAAAAAAATTGTTTGCCGCGCGTTTAGGCGGATTTTCCCTAATCCGGTCACATTTTGTGCTCAAGATCACAACTAGTTATAGCCCATTAAGACTTCTTTTCTCGAGAAAGTTCTTGACAACTTGACAGATGAAATTCAATTTTGGCCTAGTGATGTTATCTAATTATGCTCCTATACTTCTTTGTTATACAATAGTGGCTTGTGTGTGAAGTAATATTTACCTGTGGTGTAGGGAAGAAAGAGGGGGGGGGGAGGATTTCCAGCATAATTTTAGGACACTATCTCACCAGGTGATTTCAATCATAAACAACTTTGACCACAAAAAAACATGCCTTTGGAGTTCCTACACCGCTGATTTACTTTGAGTTTACCTGCAACATAAAGATCTGCAGTAGCTGTAAATGCTGTGCCCTTATTATACCCTTTACACTTGTACTCTCCATTATCCCATTGTGTGGCACTATGTATGATGAGCATATTTGAAGGATGTGTCTGTAATAAATTGTCGTCTTTTATCCATTTTACCCTTTTTTCACTGTGACATTGGATTGTTGCCTTTGTATTGACAAGCACTACTTGATATATTGGTTCTACCTTTCCCAATTCATTTCCATAATAGCCATGAGGTAACAATAATATCAGTGCTGTACAGTATGTACTCCACATAATTCTTGAATAAAATACGAGAGTCATATAATCACAGATCTCCTGCAACAATAGTGCACAATAAATATATTAACACTATTCTTAGATTTAGCTACTCCAAATTATTCGCCAATAAGGCGGAACTCACTTCATACAATTATATAATTAATTTACCAGTATTAATTTTAGTTATACATATATTTCATCCAAGCTACTCACGAATCCCGAATATTACGTGATTAGTATACCCTGTAATAATAACCACTCATATAGTTCACACTTAACTGGAAAAAATACAAGGTACTATTTCGAACTCTGTGCACAGCACCCCTTCAGTGCTTACATTATTATTTAAGCAAACATTTTACGTAGTAGTAATATCTTAGCAAACGCTGAGACTGCGTTGTTATTGCTAATGGGAACGCACCCTTACGGTCAACATAAAGAAGCCTCAAGTGTAGCCAACCAATAATCTTCTCTAATTTTAAGGTTTGCAACACAATTTTCTGCAAATCTCAGATCTTAAACTTACACACAAATGATATATTAAATCGCCCTTCTCTTGTACCTGGAGAGTTAGTAGCAATAATCAATATAGCAATTGCCATTTGCTCCACGTTTCTGGTATATAAATGGTGATTTAAAATTAACCTTTAGCCTCAGAATTAATGCAGTTTCAAGATAAAATGATAATCTTATGGCAAGATTTTTTTCCCTTTATTAATTCCAGGCAGGCAACTAATACGTTCTTCCACAACTTCATCGTTAGATTGAAACCTTCATCGTTAGATTGAAACCTTCTAACTTATGGGTGCAGTTACTTGATACCGCAGCGCTAAACCGCAGACGGAAGAGTTATGCTATGTATTTATTTCTCGTTGTCTGTTCAATGTATGCTTACTTTGTTGTTGCAGTTGAAATAGACACCAACAGACAGCTCTTATAAACCAAGTTTCAAGAAAAAGACCGACCAGGATAGGAGAAACCACGGTACAAACCTTATGGCTATTCAGCGAAATAAAGGGGCGATCGTTGCAGTTATGAAGTCGATTTTTTTTCCAGCGGTAGCCTAGGGGCTTCCCCACACATTACAACGCCATACTTTTGATATTAGTATTTGTTTTCCATTTGTTTTAATATTTTTATATTATTTTTTTGTATCCTATTTAAAAGAAAAAACTCGTTGTAATGTTGTTTTTTTTAATGTGGCTTGTACCCCGTGTACAAAATATGAGTTCATTCTGGCCATCCAGTACTATTGAATTTCGATTTTTAGGTACGAAAGCTAACTATTGATTCGTATTCATTTGATTCTTCAACTCCGCCCCCAACTCTGAGCGCACAATTTATTGTGGGCAAAATTCCGGGCGGTGGCGGCTCTAATTAGAACTGGTAAGCAAACACAAAAGAAGAGTTACTGTGCGAGGAGCCCCGTGGGGAAGAGTACAAGACTAGTGGAATGTACTGGGGAGTCCTAGACGATGAAGAAGCGGCGACGTATTAATGGGCCTGGAGTCACTCGTTTAGAATAGATATATCACGGCTCACAGCTGCGACTTGGAAGGAAGAATCTGCTTTGGTGTCTTTGGAGAGCTTGATAGAAGGTTGGTGTAGCTGGTAGAAGTTAGAAGCAGTTTCAGTGTGTTAACTTCAACTTCTCAGGAATTTTTGGTGCTATTTTTTTTCTATCCCTACTGTTGTGAAGGATGAATAATAAATATATATATATGATATTTGCACACCATTAAAAGAAAATGTGAATTATTACTTTTATTTACTAATGTTATTTTCTTTCTACAATAATATATATTAATCAATTAGGCTGTTTATTATCAATTATTATTTTATTCATTTATTTAAAATAAGACCTCAATCAAATTTTAGATCATAGTACTTTGTCTAATCTACCTCAACAGGAGAGAAAGGTGCTGGCATGCTCTAGAAATAGATGAGCTCCAATTATGAAGAGGCACAACTCCTTGGTTCTATGGTACAACTGGCAGGTTCACAACAAAAGTGCAGAGCAGAAGACATGGCTTCCTTGACCTTGGGCTCTCCTAAGAAGTAATGCCTCCTGAAGGGACCAATACTACATCCTGGTTATTTAGAAGAGAGGACATGGCACTCCAGTAGAGTGGTCAATGAGAAGGCACAGCTCCTTGGTTCCCCTTGATAGTATTGCATATTCAGAACCTTTGATTTTGTTCATTTCATATTGCAGGTTCACAACAAAAGTGCAGAGCAGAAGACATGGCTTCCTTGACCTTGGGCTCTCCTAAGAAGTCATGCCTCCTGAAGGGACCAATACTACATCCCGGTTATTTAGAAGAGAGGACATGGCACTCCAGTAGAGAGGTCAATGAGAAGGCACAGCTCCTTGGATCCCCTTGATATTATTGCATATTCAGAACCTTTGATTTTGTTCATTTCATATTGTATTTGATTATGGCCCTGCTACATTATTGTATTTGATTATGGCCCTGCTACTATGGAGATATGATTTTATAATATTGTTTAGTAATATATTTTAGAAAGTGAACAAATACTAGTGGTGTGCTTGAGCACAAATGGCGAGCGAGCCTAAAGACTATACTATTTTTATTGACTTCTAACACTGAAGCTACTGAAAATAAGGTCAAGTTTTTAAATTTAGCATACAGGGTAAAGGGATTTCAGTGCCATAGTAACAACTCTCTGTAACTGCTTGAATTGAAGGAAAAAACAACAACAAAACAATACACGTTATTTAAAAGTTTTAGCTAAGTAGTGGTTGTAACACACAATGATTTGACACAGCTGGACATGCACCTACACAGACTTACCTTCCAGTAGTCTAGTGGACAATGTATTTTCAGGTAAATACAGTGCGCACGGCTTATAACCATGACAAAGAGCGCATTGACTTACCACCGCCACTAACTCGAATAGAAATGGAAGTCCCACAAGTTGTCAAGTTTTAACTGTACCGGCAAAAGAATTTAAAAACTGTAAACAATTCAATTTCTAGGGTGATACGGGTACTGATCGATAAACCAGAGGATTCTGTTTTGTGCAATTTGGGACGGGGTCGACAACCGAACCAACACAAAACGCGAGGGTCAAAGTACAAAAATGCCTTGCGTACGGCCATACATATATACAAATAAATAAATAAACTGACATCCCCGATTTTCGATTGTGTTACCCCTGTAAGTGTCTCGCTCGCTACGCTCGCTCGCCAATTAATTATCTACACCGCTGCTTAGTCCTCTGAGGTGAACGCTCTTTGTGGTATATTGCTTGGTACGGTTAATTGGTACGTGTTCAAATTGTGGCGAGTCGCGTACAATAGTCAGTTCGGGGAGAGTACATTGGATCGAGAGTGGCGAGCAGGCGAAGCGAGCCAGTCACACTGGGATAACGCATTTGAAATCGAGGTTGTTCGTTTGTTTCTAAGTGATTGGAGCGAGCAGACACCCTCAGGGTTAACACAATTGAAAATCTGGGATAATTGTTAGTTTACATGTGTGTGGAAGGGGCATGTCCTTTCTATTTTGACCGTCATGTTACCATAGTGCAGTTTTAAGAGAGGGGGAAGGGGAAGTAGAGAAGGGGAAGGGGAAATAGAGAGGGGGTGGAGGGGGGAGGGGAAGTAGAGAGGGGGTGGAGGGGAAGAGGAAGTAGAGAGGGGAAGGGGAAGTAGAGAGGGGGTGGAGGGGGAAGGGGAAGTAGAGAGGGGTGGAGGGGAAAGGAGAAGTAGAGAGGGGGGATAAACAATGCAGTACGAAATTCTCTTTGAATGTAACTAGGAGATGATTTTAATATTGTAGCTTATTATTGAGGGTCGCTAATTGTATAATTAATTCGTTTGCAGAAGATATCAAACTTACAACAAAAATGCTATCTGAAAAAGTGAAATATTTTTCAATTCCGATAGAGGCTGAAAGGTGGCAAGATCACAAAAACGAGTAAGTTATTTTTTTCCCTTTGTGTTCATTTTCTAATAGTCGTGTGCGTAAATTGCCCATTCAACTATGTATGGGAAAAGCATTGTTCAATTGAAATCTCACAGGGAAAGTGAAATACCATGGTAGCCAAGTGAAATAGTATGGGTAAGTGTGCATGCATACAGCTTTAGCCTTGAGAAACATATTAACTAGTGATAGCAATAGCACTGGGCTTCGCCTTGTGCTATTTCAACCACACTACTCACATGAGTTATAGCACGGATACCATGCTATTCGGGATTAATAGCGCGAGTAATGTGATTGAGACGAAGCCAAGGGCTATTTCAAATACTTTAGGACTGCTAGGAGCCAGTTTATATGTTTTGTTAATATCATTTGCACTGTAGCTACTGTATTGTTCACTCATTATCTCCATATTTCAGGATTAGCTTCCACTGGAACTTCGTTTTCAACCTATGGCTCCTTCAAATCTGTTGAAAAATGTTTCGTCAAATACGGGTAGAACTGGTGCGTTAAAGAATGACATTGTACATTTCCAAGCCACATTTCCAAGGCATGCGCACATACCCATCTATTTCACTTAGAGCTATTCCACTTTCCCCTTGCAGTGAAGCGAGCGAGACACTCTCAGGGGTGACACAAATTGGAAATTAGGGATATTTGTTTCTTTGTGTATTGTACACAAATATAGTATCTTTTGTTATCGCAACTCTAACATTTTGTCCAAATATGTTTAGGTTTCTGAATTTAATAAGATAGTATAGCCCCTAATGGTCATTAATTGGAGAAAAATAATAGGTATTTTCGCTGATTTTCAATAATAATGTAGGTCGTACCCTTTTATTGTGACATACACTAAGTATTTACTGCTTGTGACCCGCTATGGTAATTCCTGATCATATTTCGGGGTTAATATAAAATAATGGCCATCAATTAATACATAGGAAAGGGTGTTGTTTGGTTTGATGTTTGTAAGCTTGGCATGGGTGTATATGATTAATTATTTTGGGCATAGGTGTCAATCAGAGGTGTCGATTCTGTAGTACTTTTACTTATCTAACAATTAACATCAATGGTCATTATACATTACCTATGATCACTGCAGATTGACAATGTATTATGCGTGTGTTTTTATCTTATGTACAACATTTTTTATGTGCACTTCGTATTAATTATTTCTCTACAGAGTTATGAGTTCCAGGGCAAGGAGGTGAGGGAAGGACGGAAGAGGGAGCTGCCGTCAGATGTTACACCTGACATGTCAGATGAAGAACAAGAACAAGATGAGAAGACATTTACGCCATCCTCCATCATATCACTATCATATCAAAAGCATTAAATATGTTTATAGCCAAGTAAGATGTCTACTTGGGATAGCCTGCCATCAAGTCATCCAAGAGGAACCAGGCTAAGTGATTCATTGAAGGACAATCAAGAAATTGATGAACAAAGTGAATAATAATTTACGAAACATTGATTGTTATAACTTGATTAAAAATTTAAAAAAATTTACTTTGGATACGTAATATGCTGGGTGGGTAAAAGTTGAATATGGTCCACCTTATTCCGAGACAGGATATAAGCTGGGTGTGAGCTTGGTATAGGATAATATAAGCTGGGTGTATGTTTGGTATAAGATAGTAATAAGCTGGTGTAAGCTTGGTATAGGCTATCTTATTCCACACTTGTAACAAGCTTATAACAGTCAGCTTATGACGAATCTATAAGCTACATATAAGCAACACCCATACTGAATCTCCTTATATTATGCGTATAGCTACCACAAGTTTTAAGAAAGTAATGACGCCATATATGACCACATATGCGCAGTGAATTCAGTTTCACATTGAACTAGCAGGTCATCTGAAACAATTCAAGCAATTTTATATAGCTACTGGGCATGTAAACAGATAATCAGCATATAAATGTTGGAAGTTTGATGAGAACTTGGTTCTATCTAGAGAGAAGACTAGCTATATAAAAATATTACTAGCTAAATCACTAACTGAACAGCCCTGCAACATAGACAACATAGTGTGTGCATACTGTATACTTCGGAGCCATAACCTGGCATCTGGCAAGCAAATCTTACTCTTCAGTGGTGTCAGTTTTATTGTGTGGCTGTTTAGTCACATTATAGGGTGTTGCCTTTGTATGGAGTGTTATTTCAGTGGTTATGGTATACTGGCATACTGCAGGAACAATAGCAAGTTTATTTAGAGCACACGACCTGATCAGTGTAATAAGTGTTAATTGAAAATTATAGCAATAGAGTCTTATACAAGTATATCACTCTGTCAATTACAGCTTTAAGCATCATGAGTTCTTGGTTAGTTTCATCTGACCTCTAACTAACTTTGTAGTCTTGAGGTTTAAGGTAGTCCTCTATAAGTTTTAATCGTTATATCATCCACAATTCCTTTCCTCACTCAATTTTCTCTACAAAACAGCTCACCTGCAGTTATAATTCCTTCTTCCCCCCCCCCACACACACACACACACACACATACACCTCAAATAAACTACTCAAATGCATCCACAGGTCATTGAATATAAAATAGCTGTATTGAACTATTGTTTATATCCTCTACGAATTACCCTTACAAGAGATAAAGGGTAGTCTTTGCGTTCATAGATTTTATAGTGCCCTCAGCATCAGCGCACTACAGGTTTTTGATGTTCAGAGTGACTGTAACTATAACAACAGTCCACGCCTACCGAGTGTGCGCTGACTAGAACTCCCTGCGTCAGCGGTGTTAGTGTGTGTGTCTCAGTGTCTGTGTGTGTGTGTGTGATTATCGGTTGTCTGCTGTGCTGTAGAAAGCTGGACTGAATCTGTTCGGTTCAAGTGGCTGGCTCGATATAATCATGGTAAGTGGGATTTTGTTTTTTGTTTGTGAAAAATTTCTGTTGCTAGATCTAGAGTTAAACCTGTGCTCTCATTATTTGGGGTATTAGTAATGATTATACTAGAGGTGTGCTTGAGCAAAAAACCAAGCATCCCTAGTCAGGTTACCCAGATTGTTGTAGATTAATTTTTACTTATAACACTCCAGGTACTAAAAAAAACGTTGAGGTATGTGAAGTATGATAAAGGGTTTCAATGCCATAGTTACCATTCGTCCCAACTGTACTGCTATAGTAGCCGAAAAAACTGTGTAAAGGCAGGCCAATGTAACCACACCCACTTAACCACACCCACTCATTAATTAAAGATATGAGTTTGATTAATAGAAATTAAATGTAGTGGTTTCTTTTTATCAAACGAACCAAAGATTTTTAGTTTATGCTCTGCGTATTAAAACACCACTGTAATCACACCAAACAACAACAACAACACAAAATAGCCAGAGTTATTTTTGTAATTTTAGTTAACCAACCTGAGCCTAAAGTGAACCAGAATGTCAAGCAGAAGGGTAGAAACGAAGTCACCAAACTACGACTGCTCCGAGTCGTGGTAGAAGCCTTTCTGGCTACCAGTGGCTCTTGACAATCAAGAAACGACACTTAGCAGCTCCAAAAGAACGGCGAGTTTTTGAATTTATGTCTGGTAATGGACTTTCAATGCCATAAAAACTAGTCGCAACAACTTCTTGTGACTTCACTCGCTCGCCATAATTACTTGTTTTATACAACATTTGACAGTTTACATAAGTATCCTGTGTATGCAAAGAAGCATTGATTTCATTGAGCTAACCTGATATCACTAGTGATGTGATTTAAGCACAAATGGCAAATAAACCATTTTGCGAAGTAATTGGAATGAGCTAAAACTTTTTTTTTTTTAATCCGAGTTCATTTTTGCCATTGCAAGATCTGTAACTATGCATTTATGTATTGAAGGTAAAACATTTAAACATAGAGGTCACATTTATAATTCAGTCTGCCAGTGAGTGAGTCAGTCAGTTTGTCTGTTAGTGAGTCAGTCAGTTTGTCAGTGAGTCGGTCTATCAGTGAGTCAGTCTGTGTGTGTGTGTCAGTGAGCCTGTCAGTCTGTCAGTGAAATAAAAAATAAATTTAAAAATGTGCATTATATCGATATTTGTGTGTGTATATGTGTGTCAGTGAGTCTGTCAGTGATGAGTCAGTCAGTCAGTTTGTCAGTGTATACTTATGATACTAACTATGGGTGGAGCAAACACATTCCATCCAATGTGCATGGCCAGTTTGATGTCTCCACTTACAGCGATTCTCGAATGGCCATGTATGTTCGCCATGCTGTCAACCATTATGATGTCATTATTGCAGTTCAGTAAGATTGGCTAAGTGTGCGGTACATTTGTAAATCTGTGCACTTGTAACACCTCTTCAAGTAAGTTTAACTACTGTGTCTTTAGTGCATTATGTGTAGTGTGAAGGAGTAGTATGGTAAATTCAGGTGCAGTGTACCTTAGTACTGGGACATTACAATAATGGTCCTCACTACATTCAATTAAATTGGTACCAAAATAAGCACCATTACTGCTATTACAAAATGCATTTTGATCTCTCACTCTGTGACTGGTTTGCCAACCCAGTACTCTTGTCTTTACAGAACACATGAGAGATGTCATAGTAATGCTGAAATTAGTGTATCCAACAATTGGGAACACTTGAAATGGTTCACAAGTGTGTGTGTGTGTGCATGGGTGCATGTGATTGTTTTTACTCATTATCACCATATTATTGTGACCAAGGCCAAACTGACACTCTAAACTTGTAAATGGCAGATAAATTATGCTAGTCCTTTACACTGATGCAGCTTTTTTTTTTTCCCCTGCAAATATGCCTATCAACTTTTCTCATGAGAGATCAGTGGCACTGTTCCTTGTACTCAAACATTTCAAACATAACTAAAATACCTGCCATCTTTAGATCACGAGTGATTGAGTTATTATGTTCTCTAGTGTTACACTGAACTAAACAGCAGCATTGTAGTCTGGTGTTTGTGAACCAATGCCGCAAGTCAGAGCCGATACTCCCACCCAGTGAGTGGCAACTATCATGACTGTATGCTATAGTCCTCAGAGACAGCAAATGTCCAAGTTCTCACCTATGTGAGTCTGGTGATGTTGTGGTACACAGTTACCACAATGGTTGTGGTTTCACTCTATGTGACTCCACTATGTGCACAAAGTCTGCAAATGTAATGTCATGATTCCAACAATGTTCAGATTGTGCAGTAGTCATTGCTGTAGATAATCTACGCATTAGCTTAAAAAATACTAAAAAGTAAGACCTTGCTGATTTGAATGTAAACATCAACAATAAGGAGCATATAACAGGTAAGAAAAGCTTGCCGATCACCATAAAAATGCACACACTAAATAATTGTGATTATCTATGTTTATCATTATCTTATGGGTGTATCCTATAAAAAAAAGTTTATACATTATCATATATTATTATAGTACACTGTCACCCATGACTTCATAGTGATTATAACATACTGATGATTCCTAATAAGGATGAAATAATCACAGCATAATTGTAATTTCAGTGACTATTTAATTTGGGTCAGAATTAGGGGGAGTGTTGTGTAACAGGTACATATGTACACTCACTCCAGTATGTGAGAAGACAATATTTGGTGGTCTGGTCTGTGGTGGAGGTGTAAATATCATGTGAGGGTCTATAACCACAGTTGCCCAGAACTTTAAGGTAATTTATTGCATCTTTTAATTAAATTATGCCCACAATTTTTTCCATGTATATTTTAATTTTATTTGTGTTTAGTGAGAAAGAGCAAAAATAGAGTCTGATAGAGAATCTGTTTGTTTGTGTGTATGTGTTGTGGTTTCTAGTGTGAGGAATAATTTTTCAGCTAATTATAGTATGGTTAGTCTGGAGAGGGTCATTCAGCATAAGAGGTCATAAAGCATAAAGCTCCCAAATTGCAGCTGTTTGAGAATGTAGCCCCAATAATTGCAGCTGTTGAGAATGTAGCCCCCCCCCCCCCTCCCCCATTGCTGCTAAAAAGGTGAATTCCTAAGTCATAATTTTAGTACCGAAGTGGCCATAATATGAATTGTGATAAGACTGTGTGGGAGGGTTTTCCTTAATTTAAGACATGAAAAATATACTACATGTATGTGTGAAGGATAATTAATATAACTAGTGATGTGCTTGAGCACAAATGGCTTAAAAACTATACTATTTTTTATGATTTTGACTTCTAACACTGAAGCTACTGAAAATAAGGTCAGAGTTTTTAATTACGCATACACGGTAAAGGGATTTCAGTGCCATAGTAACAACTCGCTGCAACTGTTTGAATTGAAGGGAAAATCAACAACAAAACAATACACGTTATTTAAACGTTTTCTTTGTGATAGTATAGAGAAGAGAGGGTTTGTTTTTGTTTTTGTTTTGTGTTCTTGTTGTGTAGAATAATTTTTTCAGGTAATTACAGTGAGGTCAGCCCTGCACAAGAGGTCTTTTGAGAGGTCATTCCAAATTGCAGCTGTTTATGAATGTACTCCAAGCTTTTTGAAGTGTAGCAAGACTGTGGATTGTTATGCAAGCCATAAAAACCTTTGTGTGTAATAATGGTCAATAATCTGTTGTTGTTTGTGTGTGTAAGTGTGTGTATGAACCCCCAAGACATGTTGAAGTTGGCAAAATATTATATTTTTTAATCAATACTGGACTGTCATGATTTGATTTTCCAATATCTACTATTAAAACAATTCTTGAAGTACTTGAGCTCAGGCTTTATTTTCACTTGGGTCTGGCTCATGAAAATATATTTGCCTGCTTGTGAAATATTTTGCCATAATCACACTCTGACTCATGTGTGTTAGGTGAAGGAGTTGAGGGTTGCCAGTAGATTAAGTACAGAGAGGAGTAGCATGGGTGGTGGATCAGTTTACCTTAAGTATATTCTGTGATTTTTCTGGCTTAGCTAATGTTACATCTATATTGAAGGATCTCTTGTTAACAGGTGTATTATTTTCAAGGTTGGCTGGACCTGCTTCAACTGGACCCAGGGAATGTACATCTCCATGGAACCAGTATGGTCATCTCATTTGTATGAGGTGGGGTATACAGGTACATGGATGAATTCATCAGGACAACTCAGGACAATGGTTAATCACTTTCATCTAATTTCTTAAGCACAGTTGATGTCTGTAAGCTCTCAGTGCCAAGAGCAAATAGATAATAGAGACTTCTGCACTTGGTGGGTGATAAGGTCAGAATCTGTTGATATAGTTTAGATGATACTTCACAATTAATTGTTGTTACAGAATTATTATTTAAGCATAAAGGAGTAATGATTATGATAATATGATAGGGCAATGACAGATAATAAATTTTGGCAAGCAGTACAATTTTTATTACATTAGGACAGGCATGATATTACCTCAATTACCATTTATTAAACTTCCTTCATAAATCATCTTCATGTTGAAATCAACCTCTACTTTATTCATCTATTACTGAATTAGCTACTTATCCCCACCTCAGTATCAATAATTCTTTATTTATAATGAAATAAAATATGTAAGAATACTGAAGATTCATCAAGTTTTGTAACATAATTCATACTAGATGTAAATAATTAATATGAGCAGCAATAACAATTTAGTTTTACTCAGGAAGTGGAATGATAACCTTCACTTTTTCATTGTTATGCATTCTTACTCCATGCACATCTGCACACTATTCTGTCAATAGGAATAAAAGAGTGGGAACCTGATGGTTCACATGCTGTATCACACCATATTTCAGCTGGCTTTCCAATATCATAGCGTGCAGGATGAGGGGAAAGCCATGAACTGAATGCAAATATGTGATTTTTGGTTAAGTTACTATCCAAATATTTGATACAGTAAATAACTTTCATGTAGTAGTGAATGTTGACTAGTTGAAGCTTTGTATTAGTGATAGGTAAAGTTAGACATAGCCGGTGTTGCTGGTTGGGAGCCATAAAGATTTTCATCCCACTTAGCTAAGGCCACTACAGGTATACTTTTCTTTCCTGCCGATGATGTTATTCAGTGTTATATTTCTGTATTTGTAATAAATTAAATTCACAGTTATTTCAGAGTCTAATGGTAAGCTATCAAGTTTGCTTATTAAGCAGCTCAATATATCACGTTCAAAAGCATCTAAAAAAGCTCTTGAAAATTTCCAGTCAAGCTTTGTTTCCTCATATTGAAAAACAGAACCAACTTTTTTTGTGTTTTAGTATCTTTCACAAGATGTTCAAAATTTCTGCAAAAATGTCTGGATATTGAATGAGGGGCGAAGTTATCTCAGAAGAAACCGGTCCATCAATTGAGTCTAGACATTTTGTTATGAGTGCAATGGACCATAAATCTCGTATGATTGTTTTAAGTGGGCGTGCATGTGCATGTTTGAGTAACAACAGATGTGGTCCAAACCAGCTTCCACTTTATTACAAAATTGAAGGAGGAGGGGGCATTCAGCTAAATTTACATCGATGGAGGATAAATTTGCTTGCCCACAAAAATTTATGCAGGCTAAGACAAAATGCTCCAGCACTTAAGAGGTCCATGGTGGAATTATACTCATATAATGTGGAATAGAATAAATAGTTGATCCAATTCTTTGAATGGTCAGCCTTGAAGCCACTAAACCACTACCTATCTTCGTGGGATTCTACCCACACTGAAGGAAAACCACTATAGAATCAACAAATTTTGGATTTCAACAAAATGAATGAGTTATCAAACTTCCCATTTTTTATCCAAATATTAATCATCGTTTTCTGTCCCTAAAATAGTAAATTATGCGTGGGAATTCAATTACATGCATTTCTTACAGCATCCAAAATAAGGCAAGTCAATCAAATTGCGTATCTACAGCCTAGTTCCGATTCCTTTTTTTCGGGCTCACTTTAGTTTGACCATTTTTTAATGGCTTGTACATCAGCTATATGGAATTACAGTCATATTATAAGCCATGTGGACCGACGACAATCATGGAATAATCCATTAAAAACCTGCTGTTCAGGCAAACCTCTTCAAAACACTTGGAACAGCCAATTGCTGCACTAGTGATAAAAAATCACTGTTTTTTCTGTTGCCAGGCAGTCGCTGCAACAAAAGAGAGCACATCTAATGATTTTTTCTTGAATTTTATTTTTGATAGCAAGCTTCATTGTCTGCCCTTCCCAAGGGTTGTAAAAATGTGTTTATCATGTTTTGAGGACCACTTCCAGCTATGTCTCCAGTAACCTTGGCAGTTAGACAAAAAAAATACTCTTTGAGCCACCCTCCAGCATGTACTGATCTACAGATAGTTTGAACACTGTTTCTGATGATCCATGGTGAAGTAAAGTTTACTGATCTCTGATTATTGACATGGCAATGCTGGATCTCGCCTTCAACCTTGGCTTGGGGACTTAAAACTGCTGTTGGTTATAGTATTTGTCCATCTTACATAGCACCATGATTCATAGCTCCATAACCCATGATGTACTTTTTGCAGAAAGTGAGAAATATGTATCTCATGAATAATTAATGAGCAAACACTCTATTGTATCCTTAAATAATGATAGCTTTTGAACAGAATGAGATATGATCATTATTGTTTTACCATTTTACTGCTTAGAATGATACCTTTAATTTGATACCAATTGTAGTGAAAAAGCCACTACATTATTAGAACTATTACACTGTGTTATATTATTGTTATTTCTAATTAGGTTTACCTGTTTCTCCCTGGTGTCAAGAAACAGCCATCAATAACTATTATCATTATTTCACTTATTCATTCACTTATTCATTCACCTGTTGTAGTTAGCATTAAGTCATATTTTGTTTATTTATCCTCGTTCTTTCAGTTGTTGTATTTCCTGCCTAGTTTAAAGATTAAACTCTTTATACACCTTAAGAGTTAGCCCTCCAGGTGATTGGGCAGCCCCAGCAACTCTGGTGGCAGCCTACTCGCAAGTATATTCAGTTAACCCTGAAAAGCTTGGATCCTGTGGCCTTCAGTTAACCCTGACTGACCCGGCTTCCTCACACCAATGATACACACTTTTGGTTCACAAGGATTTGACGAACTTTTTATTTATTTATTAATTTACGCGTAGAGGTCAGTAAAGGTCAAATCCACAGTGGCTCCACATCTGAAAAAAAGTTAATGGTATGTACAAACTGTGTACCAAGTTTGATGCTTTTGCCACAAAGTGCACATTTGCCTTGATTTAGTCAGCTAACCAGCTCTACTATTAGATTGTATTCAGTTGACACAGTGTAATTGATATGGGGCATAATAAAATTGAATCTTGAACATTTCTTGAGCTAGGGGTTGAAATAAATAGAGCAAATTTTGAGCAGAGTTGCAAAGGCCCATCATACAGATTTGATTTAATACCTGCCTCTCCTCATATTACACTGAACATGTTCAAGTTGCTAAAGTCGAAATTTTCATACACAAAATAAAACAATCAGTAAGTTCTTCCAATGTTCAAAATGAAATGGTTAAGTTTTATTCAATGCCCAAGTGGGCAAATCTTCTGAGGGACTTCGATTGGAACTTCTTCCTGTCATCCGCCGCTTCATTTGACGTTTGGCTTGGGGAGTCTTTGCTGCAACAATCCGTTGGTCTAAAAGGCTTTTTAAGTCTTTCACTGCCTCAGAGAGCCATGGCAACGCATGGACTATAATAACTTCCTCTTCGTCATCCATCCCACTTTCATCAGAGGACATAGTCTCCAACTTCATAATAGACATCCACTGTGATGCATCCCTTTCACCTGCTTCAAAGTCCCCACTTTCTAACATTGCCTTCCTCTCATTGAGTTTCTAAACATAAAATAATGGTAATAACAATAAAATGTAAACACAAACTAACAAAAAAAAAGTGTTTTTAGTGTTAAAACTTACATTCAAAAGTCGTTGATGCCGTCTTTTTGCCTGTACTTTTCCAGAATATTTCCCCCTTCTTTTGGATGAAACATCCTCATTTCTTGACTGATAAAATCGGTATGCTGCATCTATCACATATAATCATAAAAATGTCTACACAAAATCAGACTGATAAGTGGCTAGAAGAAAATTCTGAACACGAGAATATAAGGGAGGCATTGCTAATTTACGAACACTTATTGTATTAAATTTTAATGGCAAATATTATCCTTTGAGATTGACGCACAGAAAACGTAAGACTACTATAGTAAACCTTTAATGTGCTGGGAGACGTATGTTGGGTTCAGTGCCTTTACTTCCCGTACCAGCCTGTCAAGAACCACTTGGTTTCTTCTATCCTTGTACGTCACCCTGAAAAAACATAATAAAATAATACCAACAGTTACTCTAAGAAAAAAAGGGGAAAAAGCACACACACCCAGGTTTAATTGTCCAGCCATTAAAATCATCATCTTCTTCTATCAATAATGTAGTACACACGTCTGGTTTCTCGCTACAACACAATTTATAACACAAAATGAATGTAAGGTTCAGACTACATCAACGAAACCTCCACATGTGAAACCAATGAGGCACACACACCACATGAATATTAATGTTAGGGAATCTGACACAAATAAGACACAGTACTTACTCTAACTTCATCAGGTACTTCCCTCGACCTTAGCGTTGCAGGTGAAGAAGACGTGTTGCTTCGTTCCTTCAAGTGGCTTTCCAAAATTTTCAGCCGACCTTCTGTCTTCTTCACTCTGTCTAGAACATCTGCTAGCAATTCATTGTTCTTCTTTAATTCCTGCACTAAATTAGCACCATTTCTTTCTGGATCAGGTACAGATACTGGCTCAGACTGAGTCAATGATGGTCCAGATGTGGAAGAGGATTGAACAGAACTCTCTCGGGGACTGAGAAGTCTACGACTTGCACAGACTCGTCTTCTTCCTCGGACAAAATGCGCAGAAGTTCAGAAGCTTCTCTTACAATATACTTTGCCATCACTCTCCTAAAGCGAGCATTCGATGGAACAGGAGAAGCTGATGCTACTGACCAGTCAGTGGTTTTTTAAACTACGTGCAGCTTCACCACAAAAAAACACCACCGAAAACAACTAAAATTATAATAGCCGCTTATATACAAGCCGCACACCTAAGGGGAGGCGGGGCTCTGTTTTTGTGGAAATGGAGGAGCGTATGATTGAACTTACCGCTAGTTCTTTTCGCAAATTCATTGACGAATGACCTCACTGCTAGTTCTTCTCAGAACTCACTTGTCGACGGTGTGGTTACTGGTTCTTTTCAGAACCCAATGACCAGCGGTGGTGAGGGTGCTAGTGTAGTTATTCCAGGTAGAGACCTAGTTGGTGGTAACGGTGAAGAAGCAGAGAAAGAAGGTGAGGGCCCTTAACAGTCTTGATCTCTGTGATTTTCATGAAGGTTGTTATCTTCCAGATCGCCTTCCCAAAGCTAAACGTATACCATCTAATCTTTTAGCCTCTAAATTATCAGAATCAGCTAAAAGAAGTTCTAAAACTCATCGTACTGGTGCACGTTTGGAACTATGTCCACATTGCGATCGCCGAGTAAGTGTGAAGACTCTAAAAAGACACAGGAAATTGTATCTTAAATCCAATGGATCTTGGATTAAAGAGTTGAAGAACAACAATTTAAGTAATGAGACAGAAACTGAGATTTCTGAAAAAGGTAGTTTGCATTTTTTTTTAGCAGTTTGTGTGTGAATGCTAATATTGGCTATTGTTATTTCAGGTTGTGAAGTCGCTCCACTACCCACTTTTCATACAAATGGTTTGGAGCATCAAGAAGTTTTAAGTGGACAGCAGCTAGATTGTAGTGATATGGATTCAAGTAGTGATGATAACGTGGCAGGTCTACCTTAATACATGGCAGGTTAACATTATTACCATTTATATCTGTTTCAATATTGTATCTTAGACGAAGGTGAAATATGGGATGCCACTGCTGATATGGATGAAGAAGAGTTCAGCACAAAACAGGCTCCATCTCTGCCTTCTTTTTCAACCGACCCAAGGTCTGTTGCCATTGTTATTTGGGTAGTGGGATTTGTGCTGTCACTGCAAGCAAAGCATTATATACCAGATGCAGCCATTAGTTTACTTATAAGATTCTTGCATACTTTATTTTTGGTTCTTGGTATATTCTCTCCTATCATACGGCTTATATGCAATGAATTTCCGAACTCACTTCCTGCCATGCTTAAGTTAGCTGGCTGTAATCACTCTTACACCAAGTTCACTGTATGCTCCAAATGTCTCTCACTGTATGAGTATGCTGAGTGTGTGGAATCTATTGGGTCTCAGAGAGAGAGTAGAAGGTGTCAGTTTGTAGCATATCCTAATCATCCACAACATTCAAGGCGTAGAGTGTGCAATTCGATTCTTCTGAAAAATGTTGAACTATCTACAGGTCGTAGATTTCTTCATCCATTCAAAGTTTTTTGTTATAATTCCTTGAAATCTAGTTTGCAGAAGTTGTTATTGAAACCTTCGTTTATTGAAACCTGTGTTTGGAAAGCAAAATTAAGCTCAAGGTCTGTATTATGCAATGTGTATGATGGAGCAATATGGAATGAATACCATAAGGTATTTCAAGTAACAACTGCGATTGGGTTAATGTTGAATGTTGACTGGTTCCAACCATTTTCTCATACTATATACTCTGTTGGTGTCATATACTTGACTGTCATGAACCTTCCACGTCATATTAGGACAAAGCGTGAGAATATTATATTAGTTGGTATAATTCCTGGTCCTGCGGAACCCAAGCATGATATAAACACTTTCTTAAAGCCTTTAGTTGAAGAATTAAAGTTGTTTTGGAAAGGTCAATATATGAAGCTTGCAATGAAGAATGGAACTGAGGATAAGATTGTTAGGTGCGCACTTTTATGTGTTTCTTGTGATCTACCTGCTACCAGAAAAACTTGTGGATTTTTGTCTCACAGCGCTGCTTTAGGATGTTCAAAGTGTTTGAAAAAATTTCCTGGAACAGTAGGAAATATTGATTATTCGGGGTTTGATCGTTCTAAATGGCCAAAAAAAAAACAATGCAACCCATAGAGCCAGTGTACACGAAATTCAAGACTGTGAAACAAAAACAATAAAAGAGAAAAAAGAATCTGAACTTGGTTGTAGATACAGCGTTTTGGTTGATTTACCCTACTTTGATGCAGTAAGAATGCATGTGATTGACCCAATGCACAACTTATACTTGGGAACTGGGAAGCATATGATTAATACTTGGATAAAACATGGATATTTGACAGCAACTCATTTTGTTGAAATTCAGTGCTTAGTAGATGCTATTGTAGTTCCACCAGATGTTGGTAGAATTCCTCGCAAAATAGAAAGTGGGTTTTGTGGCTTCAAAGCAGACCAATTCAAGAATTGGATAACTATATTTTCCATACCAGCATTATTTGATTTTTTTCCAAAAGAACAATTAGAGTGCTGGCGACATTTTGTCCTCAGCTGTAGAATATTGTGCAAGCAAAAGTTGTCCCATGAGGAAATCAATTTAGCTGATGCGCTCCTTCTTAAGTTTTGTAAAAGGGTGGAGCATTTGTTTGGTCCGTCAGCTATTACACCAAACATGCACATGCATGCCCACTTAAAGGATATGATTTTGGACTATGGCCTATTGCAGGAGTATTGGTGTTACTCTTTTGAAAGGTTCAATGGAATACTGGGCAAACAGCCTAATAACAATAAATCGATAGAAACTCAATTAATGGACCGGTTTCTTCGCGATAACTCTGTATTTTCAATTGAGTACCCTGAATTGTACGAATAAAATTTTAAACCTTTTGTAGAAGCTTCTACTGCAAACAAAGCTGTAGGCTCTGCAATAGAATATGATACAACACGTCAAGATACTTACAAAATGGGTTGTAAATTCTCACGAGCAGTTTTACACTCAAGTGAGTGTGACATACTTTGTTGTTTAATAATGAAAATTCACACCCAACTTTTACCAGACTCTGAAATCACTGTGAATTCAATATATTTCAAATATAGTAGCATAACCCTTAACCACAAAGTTTATGGGTCTTCTGGCAAGACATCAACACCAACTGTGGCCTTAGCTAAGTGGGATGAAAATCTTTATGGTCCTCCACTATCTTCAGTTCCAGTTTCATTTTCTAATGACCCTAACACTCGACCAATCAATATCCATTACTTTGCGAAAATTTTGTACACTACTAGTTCTGTTGATGAAATTTGTATGACTGAACACCATCAAACTTTTGCTTATTGTTCCTGGTTTTTTCCTCACCCAGCACGGCACAATCTGGGAAAACCTGTCGAAATATGGTGTAATTCGGTGTATGAAGCATCAGGTATTCATACTTTCATACCACTGAACAATATAGTCAGCAGATGTGCTCATAGTGTCAGAATGCATAATGGGGAACAAATAAAACTGATCGTTCCTCTTCCAAAGTTCTAAACTGTTTATTATTCAACTAGCATTATGTATATGCACTCTATTGCTATATGAATGGTTACTTGTGTTTGTGTTATTTTAAATGAATTTTCTTTTCTCACTTTCTTTTCATTGTCCTTGTTTCTAATTTGTTCGCTATGTTAATTAATAAACTTACACATCTACCTGTATTTTAAACTGAAGAGTGGTCACTACCTAAATTAGGCCCTGTGCAGCTATCACACTGTAAATCATTTGGTGTGAACTCCCGCCAAATCCACACGTTTTGGTTTGTGTGAGCTCACACCACCTAATTGTAAGTGTGTACTACACACCATTTGACAGTGTGACTTCACGCTTTAAGCATTAGGTGTGACGTTCACACCATGTTTTATCCACTTCTTTCACAAGTACGATAAAATATTGACCGACATATAACGTTCAGCCTCATAATACCCAGGCTAGATATAAGCATTACTTAAGTACCTTTTCAAATCGATTTCCTCCCCACGTGTAGAGAAAACTTCAAGAACTTGATCTTTATAAGGGCATGATGACAAGCAACAAACAGATGCTGTAAAGTCACACATTTATCAACTAGAGAGCATTGATGATTAAATTGAGGTGGCCGAATATAACTATTAAGATTTCATTACAAAACTTGGCTTTAATCAACTTGGAAGTACACTCACATACACACACAGAGAGACAACGAACAGGTAAGGATCATCACAATCACACGTGATACGCAGCACAATAATTGTCAACACACATATGGTAAGAATCGGTAATAGGTGCGAATGTTAATGTCCATGATAAAATCCACACTTGTTCACATCAGTATGCAATTACTTGTAAGGCTTACCTCAAAACCAATCCGGTCCTTTTTCCTTCCTGGTGTTTTTGTGGTTTGTTTGAATCGCCACTGAAGTTCACAATTTTTTCCAGGTGGTATGTTATCTTTTATCACAAGCACTTTCTTGCATGAAGGTGGCTCAGTTATTTCAGCTGCTTTGCAAGTTGCCACTGCTTGCTGTAGTAAAGCATTTATATGCTAAATGTAGGGCAAAACTGCTACATTTTGTAGGGTCACTTGCTCTTGAAGCTCTCGAATCAAACCTTGGAATGTATTAAATTGAATGGTGTGATCTACAGGTTTTATCAAGTGTATAATCAACATTTACACAACTATCACTAATAAAGTTACCTCTGTTTGGATCAAACATAGAGTCAACATAGTTAATTTTGTCATCAGGACCGTCAATTATAATCTTAGGAACACTAGATGTGGTAGGCATGTTTTGGAATGAACTCGATGAATGTGTTTGCACATATGATTATTGCTGTAGTCATAGCACTTGCTGTCACAACTGTACATGTGTGGACACAAAAAATCACACTGTCTTTCTCTACAGATTCTGAAATCATCTTTGAGA
>WLWD01005856.1_pt1 | contig 84774 bp, 45 predicted proteins | sample 6712731 | NCBI WGS metagenome assembly WLWD01 (sample SAMN12718690, study PRJNA576275) | sponge metagenome | isolation source: marine sponge | host: Mycale hentscheli | place: New Zealand: South Island, Marlborough, Capsize Point | collected 2014-11-01
TGTGTGCACAGTGTTAGCACTATGTGCGTGCATAGTGTTAGTACTACGTGCGTGCACAGTAATAGTACTACGTGCGTGCACAGTAATAGTACTACGTGCATGCACAGTGCTAGCACTATGTGCGTGCACAGTGCTAGCACTATGTGCATGCACAGTGTTAGTACTATGTGCGTGCAGTGTTAGCACTATGTGTGTGCACAGTGCTAGTATAGTTAGCACTATGTGTGTGCACAGTGTTAGTACTATGTGCGTGCACAGTGTTAGCACAGTGTTAGTACTACGTGCGTGCAGTGCTAGCACTATGTGCGTGGAGTGTTAGCACTATGTGCATGCAGTGTTAGCACTATGTTTGTGCACAGTAATAGTACTACGTGCATGCACAGTGCTAGCACTATATGTGTGCACAGTGTTAGCACTATGTGCGTGCATAGTGTTAGTACTACGTGCGTGCACAGTAATAGTACTACGTGCGTGCACAGTAATAGTACTACGTGCATGCACAGTGCTAGCACTATGTGCGTGCACAGTGTTAGCACAGTGTTAGCACTATGTGCATGCAGTGTTAGCACTATGTGTGTGCACAGTAATAGTACTACGTGCGTGCACAGTGCAAGCACTATGTGTGTGCACAGTGTTAGTACTATGTGCGTGCACAGTGTTAGTACTACGTGCATGCACAGTGTTAGCACAGTGTTAGTACTATGTGTGTGCACAGTGCTAGCACTATGTGTGTGCACAGTGTTAGCACTATGTGCGTGCACAGTAATAGTACTACATGCATGCACAGTGTTAGCACTATGTCTGTGCACAGTGCAAGTACTATGTGCGTGCACAGTGCTAGCACTATGTGTGTGCACAGTGTTAGTATTACGTGCACGCAGTGTTAGCACTATGTGCGTGCACAGTAATAGTACTACGTGCGTGCACAGTAATAGTACTATGTGCGTGCACAGTAATAGTACTACGTGCATGCACAGTGCTAGCACTACGTGCGTGCACAGTAATAGTACTACATGCGTGCACAGTAATAGTACTACGTGCATGTACAGTGCTAGCACAGTGTTAGCACTATGTGTGTGCACAGTGTTAGTACTATGTGTGTGCACAGTGCTAGCACAGTGTTAGTACTATGTGCGTGCACAGTGTTAGCACTATGTGCGTGCACAGTGTTAGCACTATGTGTGTGCACAGTGCAAGCACTATGTGTGTGCACAGTGTTAGTACTATGTGCGAGCACAGTAATAGTACTATGTGCGTGCACAGTAATAGTACTATGTGCGTGCACAGTAATAGTACTACGTGCATGCACTGTGTGCTTGCACAGTGCTAGCACTATGTGTGTGCACAGTGTTAGTACTACGTGCATGCATAGTGTTAGTACTATGTGCGTGCACAGTAATAGTACTATGTGCGTGCACAGTGCTAGCACTATGTGCATGCACAGTGTTAGTACTACGTGCGTGCATAGTGTGTGTGCAGTGCTAGCACTATGTGCGTGCACAGTAATAGTACTACGTGCATGCATAGTGCTAGCACTATGTGTGTGCACAGTGTTAGTACTATGTGCGTGCACAGTGCTAGCACTATGTGCGTGCCCAGTGTTAGCACTATGTGTGTGCACAGTGTTAGCACTATGTGTGTGCAGTGTTAGTACTATGTGAATGCACAGTAATAGTACTATGTGCATGCACAGTGCTAGCACTGTGTGTGCAAAGTGTTAGTACTATGTGACTACGTGCATGCACAGTGCTAGCACTATGTGTGCAGTACTACTTCGTGAATGCAGTGTTAGTATTAGTATGTGTATGTACAATGATAACAGTAGTGCATGCCTAGAGACTTACCATTATTCTCTTCTTCAATCAAGAACACCAGAACCTCAGTAAAGATAGCAACAGCCCAAGCACCATGAAATCTAGGAAATGAAAAAAAAAAAGGTTATGACAATATTAATTCTAATGTAAAAGAAAATTAGTTATCAAGCCAAGCAAATGAAGCACCAAAGGTGTGAACCCTCAGCGCTACTACACACTAGCTAGCTACGTATAACAAAATCATTTCTCAGACCGAAAAAATAATATATTTGGCTATTCCTAATCAGGTATCAATACAGCTCAAGCAATGAAAACATAGATGTAGCTAATTGCTGTCTAAAGAAGTAGCTAAACATGCAGGAGACTCTCACCGGTATATAGTTTCAACGTAAAACACCTGAATTCCAGCTCTCATTAACTTTTCTGTATGAAGCAAAAACTAACGTGGGAAGAAAAGAAATTATTTGCCCATGTGATTGCGACATGACGATAGGGGACATTACCTACAAAAATTTGAACCTACACGGAGCAGACAGCTTGTTAAATCATTATCCTGAGCAAGATCATACTTAAATCAACAGTTAATTATTGTCAGTAATCTCCAAAATCAGCTGACAGACAGACAAACAGATGGGACGACTACTATAACCCACTTGCGCATGCATGCTGAGGGCTAATAATAACAATCTGGCCAATGGCACCGATATCATTGCATACTACAGAATCACTAGCCTCAGCAACTGTGATACTTGATACTTCATAATATCTCTGTTCTACATGCAACATCACAGGCCAACCAACACTTTCATACTTGTTTCAACTCTAGTGTTATTACAGCCCAAAGAGTGGGAGCTGGAGGACAACTTGAGGATGCTAGGGAAGGTCTAGTACAAAAGAATAGCCAAGTGAAGGGTGCATGGTAAGGTCATAAGGTAAGGGATAGCATCAGCAGATGAGCAGTGCAATGAGACTGTCACTAATAAAGCATGTATGTATAGACTTGCCAGCAAAGTGTGAGCATTAACCAAGAATGGGTCAAAGCCATAGGCTAAAGAGACAGCCAAAGCAGCCAGGGAACGCACAACTACAAGTTTACCCTAATAATGCCCACCCTGTAATAAGTACATGTAATAGGAGAATATCAGTAAGTCTTCAACTTTTTGGTTGGACATAAATCCAGTGTGGTAGACTCAATGCAGGTGAACCTAAGTTGTGCCCCAAAACAAAAACAAACAAACAAACAAAACCTGGAAAGATTAGTACCTAGACAATAAAAGAGGCAGGGCCACCAACATTATCACTATTAGGGATGAGGCCTGGTTATGTTCACACCCGTTATCAACTTACTTCATGACACTTGCTTCGCCAACATCTTGTATTGACTAGCCTTGATACATCAGCAGCATGTTGCTACCTGCAAAATAAGCCAATGGGAAATGCCATCACTACTGGACAAGATAATACAGGTGTAGTCCTGCTGTATAAAAATACATGGATATAATAGCTATATGATTCCATTCAATTTTTATAGTTGTACAGCCATTCCATTTAGCTACTCTAGTCTAGCTATTAGGTGAGCGAATTTTTTATTTCACTGATATTATTACGAGTAAGTGACAAGTAGTACTCTTTAGACACTTGCTAACTAATGATAGGATTAGATGGAGGGACAAACATACAAGCCTAATGCAGCTGTCTTGTGAAACCACTGAAGATGACTCTAAGATATATATGTCAAGTTTACATAGCAAACAACCAGTTTCCATTTTTTTAGACTTTACATACTGGCAAACTAAACAGGCACCTTGTACACACTATTTGTCTCAAACTACTTACGAAACTAATGTACAGAATTATTAGACAGTCCTCCTCTCCCACATCACGAGAGTATTACTAGATTGGCATTACTTTTTTTAAGGGGTGCAAAGCTTTTAACTTACTCTTGAAAGCTGAGTGAGATACCTTCATTTAACCGAACCGCCATAATGAAAAGTTAGTCTCATGTACCCAATCCCTTTACCAACCGCTAATCGAGTGTAGAGGTTCTAGGTTGGTAAAGGGTCTCGCCGAATGAATATGGACTTGATATTATCGCTAAGCAACTCGAAGAAAACTCAAAGGATGCCGAAGACCTCATGAAATTGCTATCTGCCAGCCAGAAGAGAGCAGTGAACCTAGCAAAGGAAAAAGGATCATAAACCTGGCTGACAGTGCTCCCGCTCTACACAGGGTGCATTTCACGACGCCCTCGCACTGCGCTATGGCTGGACCCCTGGGAGGCTACCAGCTAAATGTGCATGTGGGGCCGTCTTCTCAGTTGAGCATGCCCTTTCATGCCCCAAAGGGGGGTTTCCATCCATCAGACACAACGAAATACGGAATCTGACAGCAACACTCTTAACTGAGGTGTGCAAGGATGTATGTATTGAGCCTGACCTTCAGCCCGTGTTTGAAGAACTGAATGGTGCGACTGCTAACTCACAGCCAGGAGCAATACTCGACATTGCAGCAAACGGTGTTTGGGGCGGCAATCACGAAATAACATATTTTGATGTAAGGGTATTCAACCCCTATGCCCCTTCCAACAAACATTCAGACATGCAAATGGTGTATAGCACGAACAAGCCAAGAAACGGGCATATGAGGAGAGAATTAGAGAAGTGGAACACGCCACATTCACACCAGTTGCACTCTCTACTACCGGTGGCATAGCAAAGGAAGCCAGTATATCTATAAAAAAATTAGCGTCCATGCTCGCCAATAAGTGGGAACACAGTTATAGCAGTACTCTTCAATGGTTACGATGCCACCTATCCTTTTCTCTTCTATGGTCCTCTATCCAAGCCATTCGAGGAGCCAGATCATCCATTGGACATGCTGTAAGAATACCAGCTGCAGTAGACCTGGTGACCTCAGAAGCACATTTAAACTGATCTAATTTCATTTGCTTTTTGACTGTAACTGAGTTTATATTATTTTGTATTGTATTGTATTGTAGTGTATATATATAATTAAAAAAAGAAAAAAGAAAAAAAAAAGCTAGATTACTGAACTCAGTTTTGGTAGCAACACCAGTGACAGAACAGTGAGTAAAGCCTACACAAACCAAAAGCGGTTGATTTAAATTCTAAGCTTACAGCTTCTTACCCAATGCACGGATGATCCTAGCGTCTTACAACTAATATATAGTTTGTTTCGAGTTCATATTCAAGGGTTTTTGTACGCACCTGTGCTAATCAATTAATTGGGTAAAGGGGTTTACAACTACTTCATCTTAAAAGGCTTCTCAAAGTGGTTCGGTAAAGCGTCACCTTTTCAATTACTATGGTAAGTTGATTTGTGCAAAGACAAAATGCTGTTTTTACTTTCTTGAATTGCGTTGACACTTTTACCATATCATTAAGATGTAAGCTGCATAGCGAAATGCAATCTCAGGTTTTATTTAATTGTCTCCTATTTTTTTTAAAGCCAAGACTATCTCTGGCAGATGAAACCAATGAGACTCATTACTTAAAGGTTAATGTCATCATAACAATATAATTTTAATAACTATTAGAAATAACCACATATACATATTTAGCTGTGTTGTTCTCAAACTTAGCTACCAAGCATGCCTTGAAATTCTTCATTAGAACTTTAAGCTCTTCAGCTTCCTCGTTGTTAGTGCTGTGAATAAAAACATTAAATTGAAATTAGTAAAGCTAGCTACTATTAATATAGCTTGCACAATGACACATAAAGTGTGTTTTATAGAATCTTGCCCACTAAATTGTGAACCACATAAGACCAGCACAATGATATGCACATTAACTGTAAATATTCAATAATTATTTCCATCAACAAACTGGCCAAAGTTGTAGTCAGTCAGCCCACTAGCTAGTTCCTACCACTGTGTCAGTAGTTGACACCTCTTAAAGTAGCAAGTCTGCATGGGCGTACTGATACACTCCACAGAAGTGTAGTAAAGTCACTATGCTTATAAGGGTGTCATGCTACACTCCACAGTGTTACCAAACACTTCAGAGTGTAGCACAACACCCCACAATACCGAAGTGTTCCACTACACCCCATTAAAGGTGTAGTGGAACACCCCATTTTTTACAGTGTACCATTCAATTTACTACTACTACTACTACTACTACTACTACTACTACTACTACTACGACTACGACGACGACGACGACTACTACTACTACTACTACTACTACTACTACTACTACTACTCTGATACGAGCCTATCAAGAGTGAGTCATGAAAATTGAATATGCATATCATTCACACTTTATCTTGTCAACCACAAAGGGGACCAACATTATGGTTTCAATTGCATCATTATGACTTGATGCCACATCACTTTCTCTCTGCTAGCAATCCAGTGCATCAGAGAATTAAACTTCCGTGTTGGCCATGCATTCAGGTTAACTTCACCACCATATATATGGAGCTACAAGTAAATTATTTTGAAAGTGTTTAACTTAAATTAGTAGTATGCTACAGTTTAGTATTATGTATACGTCCACTACAGACGTTTAGACTCTGACGAATTTCTTCTTCAGTGATCGATGTTACATTCATAAGAATACTATTCCTTTGGGGTGAATGCTTGAAAGGACTTAGAGAATGCAAAGGAAGAGCCTGAAAGAAAAGTATTCTTTTGAACTTAACATCAAAAACTGAAGAAGACTAGTCAGAGTCTAAACGTCCGTTGTGGACTTATACAATACAAAACTATACCATTACAATTATCAATCGAATACACTATACTATACTACTAATATAAATTATACATTTTTAAATTTATTTATATACTATTACTACTAACCCTTTCTGATTTCCTTTATGCACTTGTATTTTTTCATAAATTGTAATTATATTAACTACTTTTTTGTTTGTTGTTATAAAAATATTCTAAATAACAAGCACCATGAAATTGAGACTGTATGAGGACTGAGAATCAATAAGTTACTAATTAGCAATGTCCAAATGTTACAGGAAAGATGAAAATTAAACAAAGTGATAAAATTGGTATCATTTGTTACATGAAATGTTTTGCCACACAGTCTGGTTGTCAGTTTTTACTGCTTATTTTTGGTACATTCTCTGCAGGTCTTCATACATGTCATCTCCATGTGATAAATCAGCTCCGAGTTTGAATGTTGCAGGAGTTTCTGACTTGTTCTCCTTTTGAAGGAGTTTGGAGTTGGAAACAGACAGTTTAGTGGAGAGTTCATTGAAATCAGGACGTTGATGTGCTTCAGGATGCCTAATTAATACAAGGATTAACATGCTGATAGTATGGCCACTCAAACAGTTTTAAGAATTAATGTTGATTACATGTATCTCCTGATAAATGGGGAAATGCAAAGTATCTGATGCTTGATATTTAATAAATACACCTTAAGGCAAGTTTACTGCATGAAATAGCTGTTGTTTGTTTAACATTAAAATTAACATAGCAAGCTTTAGTTTCAATCTTACAGTAGCTAAGGTTGCTTCATTTTGCCGTATTTTCCCTCTGATTTGATATTACTACACGGTTATCATTCATGTAACAGCAATTTTAAATTTAAGGTAATGATGTTTACAGCTTGTTATGTAATTAAATGTAATACATACCAGCATGCCATTGTGATATTATATATGGCACGAGGACAGCCAGGAGGAGGAGCAAGTCGATACCCAGAGTTCAGCAGTTTAATAACCTTGTTGACAGAGAGACAAACAGATCATTTACTTGCACGAATTGAGAACAGCAACAAATATCAATTATCCATTTCCACAACCAAGATATGGCTTATCTATATCAATGTAGTAACTATATTTTAGCTTAAAACTTAATTTATTTAAATATACAGTATTAAGATACATTGAATTATGATTTAAAATTCATTAATACATCAAATGTATTGTGTGGGTAGAGTAGGCACTTCAGTGTCGACTTAGAATTAAAAAACAACAACAACAACAAACAAACAGTTACCTTAAATGCTAGCTACTAATGATCTTTACCTCTTGTTATTGCAACAAAGTAATCTAGCCAAAGCTATATCGGGAGGGAATGGCTCCAATTTCAATGATTAAAAATGAGACACTATTTGTGGTGGCAGCCACCAACATGGCCACTTGAAATAGCACAAGCAGATATTGTGAAATGTATGGAGATTAAGATCAAATATGGCAATATTGAGTTAACTGTCATATAGCTAGAAATCTTAATACATAGCTAAGACTTACTTCAGAATTTTGCATATTTTCAAATGGTTTGTGTCCAATACTCCAAATTTCATACATGACTGCACCAAAACTCCACATATCACTGGCAGTGGAATACTTGTTGTAGAAGAGAGCCTAATACAAGAAGGTGATAATTCTGTGTCTGTGTGAGTTACATTGAGTACTTAATTATACTGAATCACAACAAATCATTATTTTTAAAAATTTAATTAGCTTTTTTCAATAAAACCAGAGAAATTTATTTAGCCAATTGGTGACTCTTTAACATCTAAAATAGCTATATGTATATAAAACTTCACATACGAACAATATACATACTTGGATTGAGAATTGAGTTTTCTTAAGTACGTTAAATTATGGTTAGTTCGAATCCAGACTTGTTTTGTTAGACTTGTAGCTCATATCATCTGAATTTACACTTTATGTTGTTCTACTAGGAGGGACACATGCTATGTAATGTTTTAGTGATCCTTGAGTAAATTCCATGAGTGGAATGAGTGACTGGTCAGATGTAACATAAGAATGTATCATACTGAAATGTATAATATTATTTATTTTACAGTTAGGCTGCATGCCGTCACTGAGCTGCAATGGATTGCAACTACAGTATTATGGATTTCAGTGACTCATTTGTTACCTAATTCAACGTCAATGGAATAAACATTTTTCTTTACTACTTGTAAAATTATATCCTATAATTACCTTCAAAGCAATAAAATAAATAATTTATGCATATGATACTATTAACTCACCTCTGGAGCTGTCCATTTGACAGGAATCTTCCCTCCATGAGAAACATAGTAATTCTCATCTTAAAAATCACGTGACATGCCAAAGTCTGCTATCTATACATAACTGAATTGTAGTACAAATAACGAATTCTTCATCAAATTTATATAATTAAATTAAATTATTATGGCTATAATATTAATAAGTTATTTTTTAAACAAGTACCACCTTAGTAAAATGCTAGAAAAATAAATTCATATTGTTATAGATGTCTTAAATTTATCACTCAAAATACATATCATGTAGAAAACTCACTTTGCATATCCTGTCCTCTGACACTTGAATGTTCCTAGCTGCCAGGTCTCTGTGGACAAAGCCCTTGTTAGATAAGTACACCATGCCTGAGGCTACTTGGCGGCAGAAACTGAGTAATTCATGGCCATCTATCTCAGGACTCACTCCTCCATCATCAGTCCTCATGGAGAGTAAGTAATCCCTCAGGTCTCCTTTCTTTAGCATTTCAAGAACTAATAAAATCTAGAGGTACAGACATTGTGACACGGCTTTTTTTACTACTATACTCTAAACTCACTGGCTCTCCATCTTTGATCACACCATACATAGTCACTATATTGTGGTGTCTGAACTGAGCCATAATAGCTGCTTCCTGCAGAAACTTCACTTTGTCATCTTCACTGGATCCTTCTTTCAGAGTCTTCACAGCCACATCCAGGTTGTCATGTCTGCGTTCCCACGCTCCCTTGAAAACATCACCAAACTGACCAGAACCAAGATGGTCACCTAAACTAGAAATGCAAAGTAAGTGTAGCTATCAGATTCAATCTTAAGATTCAATAAAACTTACACTACATTATATCTTGTGACATTATCTGTTATCATCGTCTCCAGTTGCTCATAGAGACCCACCACATTATTGGCAGGAACTGTATATATGTCATCGTACTATATAAAAAAAGAAATACATAACAATACAGGAATTAGATAGTATGATTGCATATATAGGCTGCATTAATAGAATTATACAAGCAGTTCTAGGTTGGGGTGAAAGTTAATTAGATAATTGTGCATGGATGTAACTAGTGAAATTATGATTATTTAAATTAAAAGAGTAATTATAGCTCAGCCATAGCTGAAAATACAACTGCCTCTTTTCTTGATTTATTGATGATGTCATGACATTCAAGTGAGCTAAAAAGAAGTGTTTCGTACTATACCTCTAGCTTAACTCCACATCTCATACTCACGGATTTACCTCTGAATAGTTTTGTTGTGGTTTCAGTTCTCCAAGTTTATGTTCAACATCTACATACTGAACAACATTGACACATTAGCTATAACTTAACATGATATTTGGCATACTAATGGGAAAACTGATGTAGAGTGGCTTCAATTTCAGATACAGATCAGAATCCAGCATCTGGCTACTATTAAAAAATTTAGCACATACTTATTATAGGATGCTGGCTGTCTATGCTGTGTACAAATCACCCTTCAGGATATAACAAACAGTTAGCATACCCTCCTGTAATCTTGCTGTTTACACTGTGTTTATTTATCACCACAGAGAGTTCGACCTCAGTTGACCCCTGAAGAGGACTTCGGCAAGAAGTCGAAACGTCGGGTTAAGTTTTAACTATCGCAGTATTGACAGTTAGAATGAGAAATTTGCTATTATTAGAACTATTTCAGCCGAGAATGACTAAATAAATCATCTTTCTGGCTACTATTAATAAATTTAGCACAGAATTCTCTCTGCTCTTCAAGCTGTATTTTGTATTTCAGCAATTACAAGTAAAATCTAAAAGAGCCCATTTGAGAAATTCTTACTAACCCCACTCATTTTGTCCATGCATAAAAAGACTGAAATACTTATCTAGTAATTATCAGGTTCTAACTCTTCTACATAAAAACTAGAACTAAACTAAAGGAGTCTGATGAATAGCAAAGATAAATGTGAAAATCTCAGTTGTCGCGAGGAAGAGTTTTGAGGAAATAGTGATGTGGAAGACCAGACCTATATATGTTTATCTAACAGGCCAAATACTGTTTTCAATATCTCACCTGATGTGGAATGATTTTGCTGTCACCTGTCATAACTGTTGAGTAATAGTTCTGCTGGAATTGAAAAACACCAATTCTGACATTATAATTGATTGGGTTTCTTAATAAACTTATAGATCAGGGCTAGTACGTCTTTATGAGGGGATGAATATATCTTGACTTCATATACCTTTATCATAATATCAATTATTTATTAAATAATTAATGTAAATTAGCAGTTATTTATTGCTCACTCATCATTGGTTTATTCTTCTAGATATAACAATAGCCCTTTAAAGAGATTGATAGCCATTTGAACTAGTCTAATCATGAAAAATGTTACCAGTACTGAATTTGGTATCTGTGAGAGTATAGCTGTCAAATTAAATGTATATTATTGAGTTCTAAAGTAGTATTAATCTTAATAGTAATGTAGTGCCCAATCTGCTTGAAATCTAATTAGCTGAGAGCTGATGCAATTGTATCTCTGTTCCATCAAGTTGTTTTACAGTTGATACCAGGAAGCAACTGAACCAAGATCAGTTTGTTTATTTAATTTAATATTACCCTATTGGGTAAGCATGTGTTTTCTTTACAGGCTTAGAAAATGTAATCTATAAGTCAAATAAGGTAATCAACTTCCTTAGTGTACTGGACAATATTTCCTGGTAAGTTCCCGTGCATATGCACACATCATCGTGTGGTCCTAAAGACATCTCTCCACTTTTTCCTAGAGATAACTGCAACCATTTGACATGGATGTTGTCTAGCTTACACATCTTCCCATGGTAATTCAATATTTTCAGCTTAGCTAGTAGCATTAAAAATTTTGATGCTACTAGCTAAGCTAAAAATATTGAATTACCAGGGATAGAGTAGCAATGAAAATCTACGACATCTTCCCATGGAAATGTGGATGTGACAAAGAAAATAAAACAAAAAATAAATAAATAAAGCATGGTGGATTGATTGAATTAGAGCTCAATAGCCATCTTAAGTCTTCATATACCATGCAAATGTTGGCATTTTAGAAATCAGATTTTACATATGCAATGTGGTATCCACTCTTCTGATATCATGACATTATCTAACATTAAAAAAATTAATGTACATACTTAACTCACAAAATATCATTTATTTATTATGATAACAAGGCCGGGTTTTCGTCTAGATTCAAATTATAAAACTACAGTTTGAAGCAAAGACAGCAGAGTATAATAAAAGCCATAATATGAACTTTGCTCTAATTAGTAGCATGAGAGTATCAACATAATTATTATCAGTAATTGCAGTCTGTAGCCAACATGGCAAATTTCTCAATATTTTGGGACTTTCTAGCCATTTACCTATAAATTGTCTATACTATTATGGAACCCTCACGATACTTAACAAATTATCATGAGAGAGTAGAAAAAAAGGAAAGAATGTGTGAAGAATAGAAATATAATAATAAGATTAAGTTACTAACTTCCTGCTTAGGTGACAGTATTCCACTCCCACAGATTGTGGCGCTAGGTCCCACTTCTGAATAATCATATCCAGGATTGCTCATAACTGGATCTCTTATAGCCACAACTAAAAATGTAGGTGAAATATAATATCTAACATTGCACTTACTCTATAGATCAAATAATAATATGGAAAGAAAAATAAAAACATTAACTAGTCTATGCCACGGCACTTTATTGCATGTGATAAATCTATCAATGTAGTGTTCACTCTTTGTACATTAATAATAAAATATTACAAATTTTACTTGATTTCTCAGAATACTAATCATCATGCCAATAAAAATAGTAATAAAAATCATGTACCTTCATTGTTATTGTAGATGATATTATCAACTCCTTCAAATTTAGTTGATGATTTCTTTCTTCGATGCAACATGAATGCAATTAGAAGCAAGACTATGCCGATGATGATGACAAATATTACAATACCTCCTATGGCTCCACCAATAGTTAATCCATTGCTGTTTCCTCCTGCTTGTTCTTGAAAACCATTACTGCGTGGTGCAATGGAGGTTGTGGTGGTATGTTTTGAAGCAATGGAGTGTTCAGTAGATCGAGCGATGATGGAAGAGGATGTAGCTAGCATAGTAATGTGAGCTTTTGTTGTCATAATTGTATCAGAATTGTGATCCTCAGAAGTGCCAGTGGTGGGTGTGGTTGGGTGGTGGCGTATTTTTGGAAGTTGTATCAGATATAGTACCAGGATCTGTGCTAAAAGCAGATGTAATTGGTGGCAAAGAAGAGTGAGCATTATTAGTAGTCATTTCATCAGAAGTTGGAGCCTGTTTGTGGCATACTAACAGGACTGGTTGAGGAAGCTGCATTGAGTGGAGCTAAACAAAAATCATAAAAAAACTAAAACATGAATAATCACTGTACATTTATTTAATTTGGTGGAGCATAGAATAGTAGTTCAGAGTTTTATTCCTTGTTCATTTTAACTTTTTCCTTGCATTGCTGTAGACTTAAAGACCCTTAATAATTACGTAAAAAAACTGGTTCTTGATGGAATACATGTGAACATAATTAATACAATAGAACAACAATTTGGTTTTTAATATAAGATCACTTTTACTGCTGTATTTTCTTTACTATATAATTTGATAGATCAGTCAATCACACTTTCATATCAATAGTAACATTCTTAACTTTTTGAAACTGGCCAATTAAGCCAATTGAAATTAATAAGATTACGATAATTGTATCGTTTTATTATTTTTATTTTATTCAACTACTTACTTATATGAAACCACATGAGGCGCAAGGGTCGAGTTGTTGTGCTACTAAGAGTCAACATACTATTGGCTGTAGGCCGGCGAACTGAAAGTTGATATGATGATGGTGTTTGGTATCTTGAGTATGAATTAGTTGGTGCTGCTAAATTTGGTCTGTTCGTGTTTACCATTCCAATGAGAAAATTTGATGTAGGAAGATTAAACTGATCTTGTTTAGTTAAAGTCATTGTGTCACAACATTTTATAATATTACATCGATCTGAAGAATAACGAAATCTACTTGGAATGGAATGAGTTACTTGAATTATATTGCTGTCTTGTGGTGTTAATATTAGCAAATCAAATACATTCTTGTTAGTAGATGTTCTAAAATAGCAGAACTCTACAGCAGTCACAGTCCCACTACAATTCAAAGTATTTTCATCTACATCATAGATATAAGTAACACCAACATCAGATGATTCCCATGTATATCCCAATACTGTTGCTGTCCCTCCAAAGTCTGGAAGATAGTATTTGTTGTTAACTGTATCCAAAGGTGAGTATCTCCATTCATAAGATGACATAGACCCTACAAACAATGAATAATAGTAGTAACTAAAATGCTTTAATGCTCAAAATCAATAGCTAGGGACCAAATTAGTTGACTTAAAAGTGATTATATAAGGAGAGACCTAGATTAACCTGATTAATCCTAGTTGTTTTTGTGTATATGCAATTAATATACTCAAGTTTTTATTCACAGCTTAATACTGAATAGATGTATATTTTATTATTATTATTATTATTATTATTATTATTACTATCACTATTACTATTTTTTCCTATGATTGGGTGAGTGAAGTGAGACTCTCATAACGAGTCTTAATTAAGATTTTGGTATATATATATATATATGGCAAAGTTCAAAGAGACAAAGTTCAAAGAGAGGTCAATACGTGTCCATCCCTGGAGGCTACTTAGAAACGTAAACATTTGTGCAGGCGAAAGAAATTCGGGAGAAAAGACTTTGAAATAATGCTAGGAAAAGAAAAAAAAAGGCAAAGACACAGAATGGGAGAGGCTTTTGCAGTTAGGTCTTCCTAAGTTAGCTGAGTTCATTTATTGTTTTAGCGGCTGTGGTAAGCTAACTTTGGCAATGCGCTGTTTGACATAGCTATAGTCTTATGTAATGGAATTGTTCTTACTTGAAAATAAAGTCCAATAGTCCAGTCACTAAGAGAATACAATGTAATGCTATATCTACTAGAGCTCTGATGCAATAGAGCATTTTGAACGGAGTGTACTTTGGAAACACGACTAGCTTAAACGAAAACCGTTAGTTTAATAGCCATCCTTACCCGAATTATACTTGGAAGTTTGATTGCTTACCCCTTGAAAATCCTTTGTCCAATAGTCAAGTCATGAAGAGAATACAACACACAGGTCTTGTGGTGGTATATCCAGTGAATAAGTATATATAAAAGTGTTCTTTCACCACCCCACTCACTATCTTCCCACAAACTTCCCAGTGATGCAAATGATGCCCACCCCAGCCCCTATGTACACACATATAGCAATAAACTAAACAAAAATATTTTAAACTATCAAAAAATATTAGCAGCTAGCTAGCATTCATATTCAAATTTCAGTCAGACCAGCTCACTCGCTATTTGTGCTGAAGCACATCACTAGTTATTATTATTATTATTATTATTATTATTATTGTTATTATTATTATTATTATTATTATTGTTTGTGTAGCTACCCACAACTACTATTTTGGAATTGTACTCTTTCCAGGTTCTGAAGTTATAGCCTTGTAGCCATTATAGCAAATTTTAACAGGCTTACAAGGAAACTTTTAATCAGTGCAACTTCAGGTTTGGGTGCTATTGGGTGATATGCATGCTAGCATTACTAATTCAACTTAGACTGATAATGCCATCTTATCTGAGCTGAGCTCTAGGATAAGAAAATGACTATTGCAAACCCATGCACCCACTGTATCACAATAACTACAATAATTCAATATAACTATACCCCAATATTATTCCAAGCTTGTGCTACAGAACTGTTCCAGTCAAAACCAAAGTCCTCAACTATAGATATATACAATTTAATTAGGAAATACCACACCAGTATATTAGCTGCAAGGGTAATGATGGTGTTTCTACTCTGTTGTGTGCATTATCATCTATTTGAAAAATTTTATGCATAGCTGGCCTGCACCTTTAACCATTACCCAAACATAGCTACACCTATTACAACTTGCTAACAAAAAACCTTAATTGGAAACTGAGAGGCTACTAGTCTCCCGTTTGCACCACTGCTTACCTTGAAAAATATTTTGGAATAATAATTCTAAAACTGTGTAGTCATTGAGAGTGAAGGAACCCATGGCTGCTGCGAGGCTGAGCAGAGGAAGTCAGGATAGGGTGCGGGGAGTCACACAACGTATTTATTACGGACTGACGGGATGGTCTACGACGGCCACACCTCACACTCCTTCCAAGCGGAAAAAAGGGTGTGGTCGCGGCAATAATCCTAAACTATATTAATGGTGAAAGACAGTGCACTGTCTAGCAGCAGAGCTTCATTACGGATAATTTAAGATAAGACAGCTGAGTACGGAAACTGCATGAAAATTATGGAATGGACTTTATTTAAACATTTAAAATACCTCACTTTAATTAAATAATCAAGGCTTCTGCTGTTTAGTCTCGCTCAGCCTAGACCTAGACACACGATTATACCAATCGCAGCGTTGTGATTGGTAAAGGGTCTAGCAACGTGAGACTAGCTGCAGTTAGGCCACATCAACTTAGTATTTAGCTACTAGTCCAAAAAAAAGGAAAAAAAAAGAAAAAAAAAAGAAAAAGAAAAAGAAGGCATGAGGGGACGAGGCTTCATTCAACTTATCATAGAAATTACAAGTAAATTGAGGTAACGGTTATCTAGAATGTCGGCATCTTGAAGCGCTTCAGGAATATTCCCAAGTTCGGGAATTAGATATCAAGGGAATGTTGTAGTTCTAAAAGTACGTTACATTCCAAATAAACTACACCCACTCACCAGCCACGCCTGCTAGCTGTCGTGGTACGAGCGCCGCGCCTCTTCTGCCTATGCTCTTGTTGTTGTTGTTTTTTTTAACGCTGCGGATGCAGTATGGGGGCACCTATAGCAGCTCGCATTTTACTGTAAATAACGGTCCCGGTAAAAGGTCGTCAATTTTAAAAGTTACCGGCTGTGAAGATAAGTCAAGTCCAGTATAATTATGAAGCCTAGAAGATTAGTTGCTGGAAGACAAGTTCTTGTACTTCCATAGGTTTCAACTTTTCAGTTAAAGCTAGAATGAAATCAAGCCTGACACACTAACCCCATTAACATCGTTGTCATCTTCATAGTCTTGTTTTAAAAGCAATTTTTCTTGACCAATTTACATTGAATCTTGCAATCATTAAGTATGAAGATATAAGTTGCCATAGTATGTTAAAAAAATTCTGAACTTTATTATATTACTTGATTTATATGTACTCAAGATTTATGCAATTTGTGTGAGATTAAGTAAATGATTGAGAAGCAACACAAATTAACAACAACTAAATCAGCTGATAGTTAAACTACTAAATCTTTTACACTCATCGAAGAAATGCTAAAAAGTAGTAAAGTCATCAGGGAGCACAAAAATTAAAACTAAGCTGTCAAGATAGCTTTTTTTTTCTCTCAATAAAACTAATAACAACAGTGTCTGAAATTTCTAAACCAAAATAACACTGGTAATCTTCTGTAGCTGATTTACAGTACATTTCTAAAGTAAAATGCTCAGTCAGAGATTGCTAGGATTAACATGAGCAATGCATAGTCTCACTAGCCAGACCTTGTACCTAGCTGTTACGGTGGAAAAAGTCTGGTGTCCCATCATGCACCTATATAGTTTTACTGGAATTCATTAAAGATTTGCGGTAATGGTCAAGAATGCTATTAAAGCTGCCCCTAAACGTGCACGTAAATCATTTCTTATACTATTCTTGTGGGAAAGATGTTTCTCTCCAGGTAGTAGTATGTAGCGGAGAGAATTACCAAAACCAGTAGGCAACGAGACAAAGATATCTTTATCAGCTACAACTTCTTCAAACATTGTTCCTGCTTACTTTTCAGAATATAGCCCAGAGAATCAGCAGCTTGAGAAATAGCAGCTTCAAGGTCTACATGTTTCTAAGTAGGTCTTACATTCATGATTTTCCCAGTTGCAGCAGCTATAGGATATTACAATACTGGATCGAACGCAGCGGCGACGTCTAACGCTCAAAATTCACACGCGAAAGTTGTGCAAAGCCTACGTAAAAGGTTAAAACCGTACCACCACCTCCATTAGTTATAAATAGAAAGTATTCTCCTCCAGATTCTGGAGGAGGAAACTAGACTAGTGTACGATGGACACCAGACCCTCTCCTAACGTAGCGAGACCGGGGCGTTGCACAATTTTCCCGTATGAATTTTGAGCTTTGTCGTATTAGCTTCTGCGTTCGAATTGGTATTGTATCCCATAGCTGCATCGCCTGGGAGAATGCTGCATGACATTCAAAAAATTTAGGCTGCAGGTAAAAGGTCAGGCTCTAGTCAGACTAGTTGAAACCATCGATGAAGATCATTACCGCAAACCTTTTTGAATTCCAGCATAACGAGATTGGTACATGCCGGAGGACATCTGACTCTTTCCCCGCGTAGCAGTAGGTAAAGGGTCTGGCTAGCCAAACTATTTGGTGTGTTGTGCTGTAGCTTAGAAAATTGACGATCATTTACCTAGACTGGTATTCTAAGGGCGTGCCAATTGCATCCACTACGTTTTTTCTTTTAATTGCTCGTCGATCTTTCGTCCTGCAGTCTAGACAATGCTCCTACTTACTTCAACCTACAGTGTCTATTTTTAAGCAATTTATGAGCAATAATTAGTATTATTTAGCTAGCTATATTATAAGGTTATAAGATTATACCTAAGGTTGTAGCTCCTTTTAGCCACTAAATCTATTAATAACTAAAATGATTGTAGCTAACAATTATTTGGTGAGAGAAACTAGTAGTTACATTTTTTAAACATCTTTTTGTTGTGCCATTTTAAGATAAAATGTAGCCACAGGACACAATTTGCAATTTATTTATTTTACGTGTTTAAAAAGTTCAAGAGATTTTTATGTCCATCTTTATTTATTCAGCCAAAAAGACAAAAACAAAAAAAAGAAAAGAAAAAGAAAAAGATAAAGAAAAAAAAAAGAGAGACATTCCTTATAATAATAGAAAAATTCTCAGTTTTCACCTCATAACCAATAAATGCCTAATTAAATTGTACGTATATAGATAATGGCACTTTAGTCCTTGGACTAAAGTGCCATTATCTATATACGTACAATTGCTCAATTACATTGATGATGAAGATCATTTGAGATAGATTATAGCTAAGATTTTTTTTTAACTTACGGAGCAAAAACAACATTTTTATAGTACTGTAAGCTGCATTCTATTAGGATATACTAAACTCAGGCAAAGCTGTAAACTGGATGTATCTTGAATTTAATTTACCACATAAAGTACACTGGCAATCAAGGATTTCAACTGTGTTGTAGCATTGACAATAATGCATTTATGAAGCTGAAATACCCAAACTACTTCCAAAATGCCAACCTATTTGTGGTGAATATATTTCCTTCAACTTTCTTGGAGGTGAATAAGTTTTATGTCAATGACAGCACTGCATTCAGTCCGTACCTATCTTTTCTCATTTGGTATTGCTCTATATAAATTATGCATGTTACAAACAAAAGTTTAAAATTTATAAACTGAAACTGAATGAGGACTGACTGTCAATGAGTAACTAATGAGCAATGTTCAGAAGGTAAATCAATAGCAAATATGAATAAAAAGCAAGTGACAATTATATTTTTGAGAGTTTTTACTGCTCATTTGTGGTACATTCTATGCAGGTTTTCATATATACCATCTCCATGTGATAAATCAGCTCCGAGTTTGAATGTTGCAGAAAGTTCTGTCTTGTTCTCCTTCTGAAGGAGTTTGGAGTTGGAAACAGACAGTTTAGTGGAGAGTTCATTGAAATCAGGACGTTGATGTGCTTCAGGATGCCTAATTAATGTCAAAAGTAAATACACTTAAACAAATTTTGGTTGAATTATGTTATTAAATCACTTCATGACTAATTTTATGAATATAACTAATTTGAATATCACCTGAAAAATATTTTGTTCTTGCCATTTATTTTTTATTTGATATTATTATTTGTCTGTTTTAGCTATGTCCATTTTTATATACCTATCAGTCACATTTTTCCATTCATGTGCTAATCAATCTTTCTTTCTATCCTGTGCCCGCTAACCACCCACCCTTTTGTTCATCTGTTTGTTTGTTTTTATCTGTCTGTCTGTCAGTCTTCCTGCCCGCACTCCTGCCTGTCTGTCTTAATTTTAGTAATGTTATGCTCAAATCAACTTGTGATATAATAAAAGTATAATACTTACCAGCATGCCATCATGATAATATATATGGCATGAGGACATCCAGGAGGAGGAGAAAGTCGATACCCAGAGCTGATCATTTTAATAACCTGTGCATAAGAAACAGTAGATAAACTTGACAAGTTGAGATTAGTAACAAATGACAAGTGATTCAGGTTACTCCTCCTATTAGATTTAGTGCACCTACTTACACTATGTCAATGTATACCACAGCTTAGTCACTAGCTCCAAAAATTTTCAATTACGCGGTAGGTTCTTGATTTTTCACAGACACTTAAACTCGCCGAAATCATTGGCGGGGTCCTTCCTGTTGGCATTTATTATCCTTCCCTGTGGCATTTAGAACCCTAGCTTGTGACATTTAGTACCCTAGCTCACTCCACCTTCTCTATTGTTTGGAATAGCTACTTGACATTTCTGACACATTTGTATAATATTCAAAATTTTAGGGATATAACAAAGAAATATTTTTATTTTTTAAATACTGATATTAAAATAAAGTGATGAGTATCTACAACTGATTAAATAAGTTACAACAGCTAATGACATTCGAAATTCTGAGAACTGACTGTCCTTTAAATAGTCAATGGACGGTCTCCCTTCAATCCTGATGTATCGTTGTATGCCAGCCACAAGATGAAGAAGTGAATTTGGAGGAAATTCCTCTCCGTTTGGTTATCTTACTTGGGTAGATATTTCTTTCAGGGGTGTAACTTCCGAGGTAATTTCTTCTCCGCTCAGTAGAAATGTGTGCACACCATTATTGCCATACATTGACACAGTATTTTTTGTCAGCCATGGTCTTAGAAGGTATAGCACTAAGCTTGGCCTTCATAACCTTATCCTCGTTTTTCCTGGAAACAAATGTTCTCTTTTGTCGCTTTGTTGGAGGCTCCAAGTTATAGCCGTGAACAGAATGTTCCGTAAGTTGCTCTTGCTGAATAGCTGGGTCTACTTGACCAGTAACTAAGGTTTGTTCGCTATCAGACGTTTCCTCGTTTAAAAGGTCCATAATTTCTGGTAATAAAAAGTCCAGGAATGAGTCCATAATTGTCTTCCATTAAGGGTGGCCGCACATAGCAACGCGCACCGCCTGTAGATCCGGACATTAATTTATTCCCCGCCAATACCCCACCATTTGATAATACGCGAGCAGAAACTATCGCGCAGTAGTAGCAGAAGTATACTTTGCGAAGTTGTAGTGTTTTAGTTTAGCTTCTTGTTGTCTCATATCTGTTTACAGCAACTCTTCATACGTCGTCGGAGCTCACGCAGCAAGGTGCACCAGGCTGCCTCTCCTCCTGTAGCCGTTCTCTGAACTCTGCGCACCTGAACTCAAGTGGATGGATATTATACCAGGCTCGATTTCTGCGGAGCGAAGACTTTCCAAGCTGCGCAGATCTAATACCTTCACCTACGGCTATCTCCAATAAACTGCTCTCTCTTCTGACTCTCTTGTTTTGTTGTATTGATGTTTGTTTACTCTTGATATAGGTGGGCTCTTTTTAGAACCAATACAATCTAATTGAAAAAAAAATTGCTCGCGTATTCGTAGTACGAGATATGGGGGTGGGGCTATTTCTTAAGAATTGCGAGTAAAATAGAAATATCCAATTTTGAATCAGTTTTTCTTGGAATCAAATAATGAGAACGACTATATTTTTTGCACACGTGTAGAACACAAAAAAAAGGAGGGCACCACAATTTGAATTTTTCAAAATCTTATAAAAGGAAAAAAATGTAAATAAATCGTAAAGTAATATTGAAATCGAAAAAAACTCGTTGTCGTGCCCTAGAGTATCGTCTTGGCTAGCGGCGTACAAAATTCTGGAGCTCCAACTTGCCGCACCGCTCCAAAAAGTTGTTTCAAAGTTTTACATCGGGGCCATGATATTTCCTTCAGATTCACTCCAAAGTCGGTGTGCAGTATCTTCGGCAGGTACTTTATCCTTCTAGTACAGTAGAGTAGCCCTGCAAATAAAGAAAGTAGCAGAATCGTGCTTAGCAACCAACCGGGTAAAAATTGCGTGGGCGGTGTGCGGCCACCCTTAATCAAGTTAACCTGAGAAGTGGTGGAACGGCTGTATCACCTAGCTAGCTTCTTTTTTTTTTAGTGACTAAATCAGTTAGACAGAGGCACCAAGGAAACTACCGGATTTAGGAAATGCCTCAGGCCCCTAGTAGCACCCTCGCTTCGCTCGGGATGCTACAGCTCAGGACCTTCGGGATTCCTAAATCCGATAGTTTCCTCGGTGACTCTGTCTAACTTATATTTAACACTTAATGTATTCAAGAACCTGTTTTTCGTTAAAGAAATTAAGTTGGCAATGAAATATAAAGAGAGTATAAAAATAAAGTAAATATATTAGTTTGGGCACTTTACAAGAAATCATGAGTGCCAACCTTATTTAATGTAGGCTGGCAACTTCTATTGTTACCTATTGAAAGTAGTCTGGCCACACTGGACCGCTCTCAATTTTTTGTTATTAAAAAAAAACGTCAAAAAATTCATATTTTCTGTATTAAAATTTGAAACAAGAGCATTGGTATTGTTTTTGTTTTAATTTTAAAAAATATGGCTCTGCTCAGTGGAATATAGAACAAGGTCGACCCTCAAGCAAACACAGACGGTCAAAATACAATTGACATGTACGTTCACACATACAGTATATAGATAAATAAAAACATAAAACTGATTTTATATTGTGCTACCCTCGATAGTGTCTCGCTCATTTTGATTGCTCGCCAATTGTTTATATACTGGAGATTTCATATGATAACTATTGAATTAGCATATTGAGTTATACATATTGTCATAGCCAAATCCTCATAACTTTGAATAATAATCTATAAACAATTATTTTCAAATTTCACTATAAAAAATACAACTAACTTGGGAATTTTGCATGTTTTCAAATGGCTTGCGTCCGATACTCCAAATCTCATACATGACAGCACCAAAACTCCACACATCACTGGCTGTAGAATATTTCTTGTAGAAGAGAGCCTATTACAAGCAAGAATACAATACATGCTAAACTGGGACAACATTTTCATAAATTCAGTGTCTGTCTTGAATACATGACCTATAGTAATAAGACAGTCACAAATTATTACTTGTGGCGAAATCTATATTTTTTGCTACTTGAAAAGAAACAATTACCTTAAAAAATTTGAAAACATTTATTGGAGAGTAATTATACAAGCTGTAATAAAATAGTATGTGACACTATTACACTCACTTCAGGAGCTGTCCACTTGACAGGAATCTTCCCTCCATGAGAAACATAGTAATTCTCATCAGATAAATCACGTGACATCCCAAAGTCTGCTATCTATACAATAGAGATAGTGATACATAATTTTTACTGTATAGCTGTCTCCATTAAATGTTAAGAAGGTCTTGAGTGACAAAGTAAACTGTAATAATTTGAGCAGCTTGCTTTTAGGGTGCTGGCACACTCTATGAGTGTAAAAAACCCGCCAAATAGGCCACGGTTACTAGGGCATGTTAAACTTGCTTCTGCTTCCCCCAGCAAGTACTACTAGGAGAAAGCACCTACCAGGAATGAAGACTGGAAGTCGATCACATCTTTTCATGGCACTACTGCACGGTTACTGCCTTAGTTTAGAAGCCGATTATATCGTATATCATTTTCTTACCCTTGCGTGTATGCCATAACATTGGGTTTTTGTTGAATTCTACTTTACTTTTCTATTTACCTACTCACCTTACTACGTGAACTATTGTCCGATTATTTCTATAAAATTCCATATATTAAAAATATCTCAATGTTATAGGGTCGACCCCTTGTGGCCCTAAACCCTGGCAAAGTTTGAACCATAGCCGTTCATCCATTCCTGAGCAGTACACGAGAGAAGATTCTGGATCCATTACTTTAGAGCACAAGGATTTTTTATTGTAAGTTGACTCCGCCCAGTCTTAACTATACGTGTAGTTGTGAGTGAGGCACAGCTGAATTCACGGGCACTAATTTGTTACAAAGCAGGTGTTACTTTGCGGTAGATAACGCGTGACTATTCAGCTGGAGTGCACTACTAAAGACACCCAGGCGTTGCTTGTGACAGCACCCTTAAGGGTGCCCGCACACCACCTACGCATGCACCCACACAAATCCATTAACTAAATCAATTATGTTGCTATGGCCTACTTTTATATATTTCTTATGTTTTGCAGGCTATCCTATACAGTGGACCTCACAGTAAACTATCTAAGGAGCTGGCTTACCAGAAATTAGAAGTCCAAAGCAACTACTATGGCAGATATAAGCGGTCACATTCTCCAACATAAATGGCAAAATATCCCCAACAATTCAACTCCACAGTTGGGGGTCTCACCCTCTACGGACTCTGGAACTCACTGCCGACAAAATAACAGAAGCTTTTTTCGATTTACAATTTAGTTTTCAAATTATTCATTGTTATTATTTTTGTGGCGACCATTTCCTTAAATATATCCGTTTTTTGCCGTTATTACGAAATTTCCCTCTGTAATTTTTTAAATTTTTATCTTCTGTACCGGTATTCCAAAAATAGAATGGTTCTGAACCCGCATTCCATACTTATGACCAGAAAAATAGCATGCAGAACAAGCCAATCATTCCTCGCACAATTTTGTCAGTTTCAGCCCCGCCCTCCTCGGGCAGGTAAGGAATATGCGCGGATTATTGTTTAGGGTGAAATATTTTGGAATGCAGTGGCTCCGGTTTGAAAAAATAAATTAACACAGACAACGAAATGGAGAGAAGGCGCCCGGGCTGAGACTTCTAAGTTGAGCAGAGCGCCCTGTATAACTTCTTTCCGAGTGGCTTGCTCCTGACTCCCTTCTGCTTCAGGGAGGCAACGAAGGCATCCTTGGTATCACTGGTTCTACAGAGAAGCAATAGAGTGTGGAAATCGAAGCCTTGAGTGACTAACTTCTTGGCTTGTGTTGGTGTGATGCTGGGCTTTCCAAGGGATCTGGTGAGTAGTGCTGCATTGGTATGCAGGGTCTTCTGAGCTAACCACTTCTTCATTTGCATGCTAGGCGACTGAATGTGAAGTTTGTCTAGACATCCTGTTACTTTTTGTGCCACAAATATATTTACCTCTGCTATTATTGAATGTAATTGTAGGTACAAGTTCCAATGCACCTCTAGCAGTACCTGCAGGATTTAGACCCGAGTCCACAAGTGTACCACCAACAACGGGGGAAGTGCTTGCTTCATATGTGTGCATGCCTGATCTTTCAGCGGAACCTGCACTGACTGGTGCAGATGGACTTGTGCTGCTTACTGGGACAGACAGACCTACGCTGAATTGCGCATATGAACCTGTGCTTGCTAGCAGAGACGGACCTGTGTTTACTGACACGGACGGACCTGTGCTTACTGGCACAGACGAACCGGCATTCATTGGCACAGATGGACCTACACCCACTTCCAATTCAGGACCTGTGATATTACATCAGAGATACCAATAATAAACCTGACACAAACTTTTTAATCTCAATTTTGCAAATTTTTGTTTGTAAAAAATGTAGTTACGTTATGTACTACATAACAGGAGTCAATAATTCCTCAGATGTGCAATTGAATATTCCAGTAAATTTTGTCAGATGACAGACAGTGTATTGTTAGTTGGTGTACAAGTAGCTAAGGTAGCTAGAACTATTTTTTTGTGTGTTGCAACAATCAACTTCTACTGGGATTACATCTTTTCTTGTGCCTAGCAGCAAGTAGTTGCTGTTTCCTCTTTGTTCCTCTGACCCTTCTACTAGCCATTGGCCACAACTTGATAACCCACCACTAAAGAGAGACCTGCCAGAATAAAACCAGCCCTGAAATAAAACCAAGGATCCGGATATATAACAGACCACAAGGGGATTGCGTAAGAATAGATCGAGTAAGATCGCTAACTATACCTAAGGAAGTTGAAGGCGGGAATTCCGTGCGAGTGTTTTTTTTAGGCTAGCCATGAACTACAACTCGTGGTCTGGGAACTCAATTAACAGTGCACGCGTTGCTACGTGCCAGCACCCTTAAGAGGTATTTCCATTCATAAATGATTTTACAATAAATTTATCGCCTATGTACATATCATGTAGAAAACTCACTTTGCATATCCTGTCATCTGACACTAGAATGTTCCTAGCTGCCAGGTCTCTGTGGACAAAACCCTTGTTAGATAGGTACACCATGCCTGAGGCTACTTGGCGGCAGTAACTGAGTAATTCATGGCCATCTATCTCAGGACTCACTCCTCCATCATCAGTCCTCATGGAGAGTAAGTAGTCTCTCAAATCTCCTTTCTTTAGCATTTCAAGAACTAATAAAATCTAGAGGTGGTACAGACATTGTGACACAGCTTTCTTGACTACTATACTCTAAACTCACTGGCTCGCCATCTTTGATCACACCATACATAGTCACTACATTGTGGTGTCTGAACTGAGCCATAATAGCTGCTTCCTGCAGAAACTTCACTTTGTCATCTTCACTGGATCCTTCTTTCAGAGTCTTCACTGCCACATCCAGGTTGTCATGTCTGCGTTCCCATACTCCCTTGAAGACATCACCAAACTGACCAGAACCAAGATGGTCACCCAAACTAGAGTCACAAAGTTACTAATAGTAATCAAGTGTAATTCTCAATTTACTCAAACTTACACTACATTATGTCTTGTGACATTATCTGTTAGCATTGTCTCCAGTTGCTCATAGAGACCCACCACATTATTGGCAGGGACTGTGTAAATGTCATCGTACTAAACCATAAAGAAATATATAATAAAGAATACTATATTGAAACTAAATATTGCCAGCTTTAAAGCAATAAGGTGACAGATTGCCACATTTAGAGCAGTAATGTTTATAATTTCTATTAGATTATAAAATATTATAAACCTTGTGTAAGATACTAAAATTGTTAATTTCTGGCTGGAGTAAAATAATTATGCCATGATAAATTTTCTACAGTGAAATGTGAAAGGAATGATGTATTCAAATAATAATATGCTATCTAAAAATCAGCAACAGTAACTGTTTGTTCTAGGGATAAAAATGCAATTGGGAAAAATCTAACATTGATAAACAAATGCTATCAGAACCCAAACAGTATGTGGGACACTTAATTTGTGAGATTTAGGTAGCTATACAGTATGTTTTTTTTTTTTGGTTGAAAGTTACTGAGACCTGCAATTATTTTTGTTTCACTAATTTGTTTAAAAATGAAATAATGGAACAATGTATATCCAATTAAGGCAAGCAAGTCTTATGTTTAGTTGCTTTTGTGTATGTTTACAATAGAGTGTATGCAGTTTGTAGTTGCAATATGGAGTGTATTTAGAATTGAGTGTTTTGTTACGTTTGTAAGTATGTATAGTCAATGAAACACTTCTTTTTAACAGTACAATGTTAGTAGTTTCTATTACAAGTAAGTTCTTATGGCTTTAAATAATCCTAAACACTGAAATAACTTGTAATCGATCTAGTCAGATCAATGCAGTTGTCATCACATTGAAAATAGCAGATCACATCATAAACAAGCTGTGTGACCCATGAAAACTTCCGTGTGAAAAACACCTCAAGATTAATTATTATAGATCAAGGTGTAGTTTTCTTAGACAGCAAGGATGCTATACTGCCTTTCATGTTAAGAGTCATCAGCTTTCAATTGCATTCAGTTTATATTGAAACTTGTTTGCTTGCTATAAAGGTCATTATCAGGTTCTTATTTGGCTTCCAAATCATTCTTAGAATTTAACATTTTCTTTCTTGTGTTGGTTTAAGTAGGCTTCAGTTCATATTGAAAATTGTGTACATCACTTATACATCCCAAGCAGTATACTGATATGGACGATACAAAATTATGATTTAAGATTTCTTGCTATATTAAAACAACTGGCACTAAACTTATCATAGCAGTAAAATATTGCTATGAGTGAAATCATTTCATTGCATTTTATATTAGACATGTTATAATCTTCAAGTGAGCCAAAGAATATTGAACTCTATCACTTTTAAGTTTAACTACAAATGATGTACTTTAGCACAAATGGTGAGTGAGCCTGTACACTAGAAACAACAACAACAAAACAACAAATCATTCAATTTATTTCTAAATGTAAAAATTACTTCTTTACCACATTTCCCAAGTACAGGTATCTTCTGTAGTCTCGAATATATGTCATTCTGACTATCTGAATTACCAGTAGCATTTGACAGCAAGCACTCACAGCTACTAAAACGCTGAGGTTTTTGAAATTACATCTTGTAATGGGTTTCAATTTTCAATACCATAGTAACCACTAACCACAACTTCTTGTGACTAATTCTTGAACAGTTTTGAGCCTAACGGTAATTTTGTAAGACCAAAGTGCATCCCATGACATTCAGAGACAACTTAATTATTATATTTGCTTGGATGATACGGGATTGCTAAAGCGAAAGAATCTGTTTTGTGAAGAGGTATGGGAAGGGGTAGACTACAAAGCAAACACAAAAATGTGAGGGTGAAACTATAAAATGACATACATACGTCCACAAATAACATAAACAAAATTCCTAATTTTCATTTGTGTTACCCCTGATAGTTAGAGTCTTGCTTGCTCTGCTCGCTCACCAATAAAACTCATACTTTCTGACTTACTTCTGAATAGTTTTGCGGTGATGACAGTTTATGTGCAACATCTTCGTACTGCACAACATTGACAAAATTACTATAACTATGTATTATATCATAAACTTTAATATTATTTAAGGGAAAGTGGGTATAGAGCAACATCAGTTGTTTTAGAGACATGACAGCTAGAATCAAGCGACTGGCTATGGAATAAAATAATAAACATTCTCCTTCATTTAATATCTTTTCATATTGTACAAACTAAGTGGCTTCATTTTGTGTGAATACAACTATTTTAGTCAGAAATACTTTTTTCAAGTAAATGATGCTGAAGCATAAGATCAATTAATTGTATACTATGCTGGACAGTTTGTAATATCTCACCTCTTGTGGAATGATTTTGTTGTCATCTATTTCAACTGATGAGTAGTAATTCTGCAGGAATTTATAAACAACATGCTAACGTTTTCTCATACTCATTTGACTGGATTGGTAAATACACTCATCAATATTGTGACCAAAACTTCAGGGATGTAAAATCACAAAGTGATTTAAATTACTCCTAATTTATTATCTATGATTATTTAATTGTAATTTACTAATAAATTTGTTCAAGGTTAGGGTATATAGTGTTAACTCATGAATATTAATGAGTTCCTTTTCCCCTCCATAACTACACTTTAAAGTTATTTCTTGACTAAAACAAGCCTTAGAAGAATGCATTAAGAGCTTCTCCAAAATCCCACGTGACTGTACATAACTAAAATAAATAAATTGCTAAAACCAGGAAGGAAAATAAATAAAATTAAGAACAAAATAAGGAATTTTTGTCTAGAATAAAGAAAATGAGTGAATATGCAAGTTAATAAAAAGAAATTTAACCAATTGAGAAAAAAAAATGAAAATAATTTCTAAAGACGTTTAAGGATGAAAGTAAGTTTTCATAGTATTGTCAAATTCATCATGAAGAAACTAGCTTAGCTATAAGGATGAACAGTAAAAATCCTGACTCAGCACATCAATAAGTGGGGTACGTTCTGAAGATTACAATTACTAAATTACTGGAGAATGAGGAAAACAATGACGAACATAAAGTTATTGCTACTATACTTTTACAAGAAATAATGTAGCTAAAAATATGGCTCATTCTAAAAATGGGGGGCGGGAGGGAGAGGAGGGGGGAGGCTTATACGACATTAGTCGTAATCTGCTCCTGTTGCTACTCGAAGTTGATGAAGTCATCTATCCTATCCACCGACCACTGTAAGTCTGTAAGTTTTATCAAAATGAAAGCATTGGTCTGGCAATTGCCAGAGCAGCAGGACCCAGCGCTGCGCCTACATAGTATAAGCTGGCACTACAGTAACACTGCAGGAAGGATGTGTTCAGAAAAGGAAGCCACACATGATAAACAAGTGCACAATTCCATTACAGTAGTCTTCTAGCAAGGAGGTAACAGGCCAAAGATAGTATGGTATGAAATTGCTCAAGAATTATTAATTTGACAAACTGCAGCAGTACAAGTGGTAAAGTGAGACTGGGTTGACCTCTAGTTTTTTTTCTGGGCAGTGTTTGAAGTGCATGCTCACAATCACTCTATAAACATCCGCTAGAGTGAATGGAAAGTATATAAGATGAGAAAACAATTTGACACCAGTATGGGGACAAAATGGTGATGGAAAGTGAGCATAGTCATCTTGAGAAAGCTATGAGAGTTTTTTGGTGCCAAATGATGACTATGTCAGCCTTCATTCAAACTGAGTGAGCATAGGGAATTGGTAGAAGAAGAATGAGTCCACGTTGAACATAGGTAGAGAAGAAAAGAGGCTTTTTGAGACATTGATCTCCATGTACAAAGAATCTACAAGAATGTCTTATGGGAAAGAAATGTCAAGAAACTGGAAATTTTTAATTCAAAACATTTACTTCTAAACTTTCATTCCCAAGATATCATTCAAGAGGAATACGAGAGCAACTAAACTGAACTGTACATTTATCATTTATGGTATTACACAACCTGTGACTGGTACCATTTTATATTCTTTCACTTCCATTTCATCACATTGCTGAGAAAGTCATAGCAACACCTGCAAGGTGGGCGGTTAAAACCACTACATGTGTAACAGACCATGTATAATGATATTCATGACATTCAGTTGAGTGGGTGACACGGATACCTAGCTTATTTTATTGATAAATTTGTTGCTCACACATCTACAGCTATCAAATTACAAGTACTATTTTTAGTTCTAAAGTACATGGTACTAAATTACTTCCATCACAATAATTAAGCAAGCAACAGCCACGCTCTGCTTGAAGATAATTAGTCATGAGTTGATGCAACTTAAGCTGTTCTACAATAAGTAATTTTAATTTGATACGATGAAGCAACCAAGCAGTGCGTAATTAATTACACTATGCCCTATTGGGTAAGCATGTGTTTCCCTTAAAGGTCAGAATGTAATCTGTCTGTGTCAAATAAGGTAAGCAGGTTCGCTTCCTTGGTGTAATGTTTACAGTATCTATTTCAAGAATCTTGCTTGCAAGTGTCCTTTGACAACATAACACAATCATAGTGTATAATGTGTTAAAAAAAACCTTGTTTGCTATATTCTTGAAAATTCTTTGTTAACTCTAATTATCAGCACCGTAAAATTTTTTGTTATGGTTGTCCAGGGACTCTATTTAGGCAGTGATTGTGTCCTAGTAGTAGTTCTTTCAATTGTTTATTAAGCTATTGTTGAACACCATCGTTTGACAAGAAGTGTCATCTTTTTACACAATATTCCCATGGGACCAGGAAAACAAATAAAAATAACAAAAAAGCTAGTGTATTGGCTACAGAGCTTAATAGTCCTGTAATTTTTCCATAATCAATGTGAATCAAAAGTTGTATTAGAACTTGCTTTCAAAGTACTTGTCTGTATGTTTAGATTAAAAAAAATTATGGGAGTAGGGAAAAGAAGTGACGTGGAAATGAAATTAGAATACTAACCTCCTGCTTAGGTGACAGTGTTCCACTCCCACAGATTGTGGCACTAGGTCCCACTTCTGAATAATCATATCCAGGATTGCTCATAACTGGATCTTTTATGCCCACAACTAAAAACAACAACAACAAACAAACACATGTTTTAATAATTAAATATGTACTTAACATTAGATTGGGTAAATGAACTATTATTCTCTGTGAAAGTGCACAAATAAACTTATTCCACCATTCACTATACTACTGTAAATATGATTATTTCAGTTAAATGGCTAAATTATTTTATAAAGTTCAATCTGCAACATAAACAAAAAACTTCTGTTAATATGAAGCACATTGAATGATTGGGAAATTGACAATACCTTTGTTCTCATGATCTATAAATATATAACAAGTGATTGTGCTTTGCTTACTGCCAATGGAGCAGCAATCATGCATCAATACAAAGTGATTTACAAAATTTCTACCTAAAGCAGTCAATGTACCTTCTTTCGTACTGTAGATAATGTTATCAATTGTTTTGACTCCTTCAAATGTAGTCGACTTAGATTTCTTTTTTCGATGCCACATAAATGCAATTAGCAGCAAGACTATGGCAATGATGATGGTTAATATTACAATACCTCCAATGGCTCCACCAACTGCTAATCCGTTACTGCCACCACCTGCTTGTTCCTGAAAGTCATTATTACTTGATGTAATTGAGGATGTGGTGTCTCGTGAAGCAATGGAGGATGAAGTTGACTGAGTGTTGATAGTGGTGTCTGTGGTTGGATGTGCAGAGGTAAGATCATCATTTGAACTTGTATCAGATATAGTACTATCAGGATCTGTGCTAAAAACAACAGGAATACTAGGTGGCGAAGAAAATTGGGCATTATTTGTAGTCATTTCATCAGAAGTTGGAGCCTCAGTTTCACTAATGGAGGATGTCATTTCATCAGAAATTGGAGCCTCAGTTTCACTAATGGAGGATGTCATTTCATCAGAAGTTGGAGCCTCAGTTTCACTAATGGAGGATGTCATTTCATCAGAAGTTGGAGCCTCAGTTTCACTAATGGAGGATGATGTGGATTGTGGCATACTTACTGTGGTAGAGGGAGCTGCATCAAAGTAACATCAATGAAAACATAAATATGTATAGTTGACCATTTAGCAGCATGCTAGGTGGGGTTAATACAGGGCAGAATGCCCCAATCTTGTGTGGGGAAGGGTCTTCTTCCTCACGCGCAAGCGTAAGAGAGGACCACGAGGTGGGGATACATACAGTGTGCGTCAAATAGAAACACTAAGGTGTCGTGAACGCGAACTAGGCCAGATACCATAGAAGTGTATTTGCTACCCACCCGCCCACACCTTTTACCAGAATACTTGGGGGGATTAACATTAGGAGTTGTGTGTGTAGGTTGTTTGTTCTCCAGTTTTTGTGGTTGTTGTTTTGTTTTTTTGTACCCTCCGGTAGACAGTGTATCTTCACTGTTCTATCGTGATAACGTGGTTGCCGGGATTAAAGGGGCTTGCCCCGCCCCATTAATAGCGCCCCAGTCAGCCTTGGTTGATTGGGGGGCGGGGTTTCCGGCCGCCACCTATGCCAACCAACTCAGCCTAGTGCTGCGGACCAGAGGGAGAGAGCTACCATGACGAAGAAGCAAGCTAGTGGTGAGTGTTAGTTAGGTGGGTAGTTTGCTGCCAGCGTACTCAGACGCGGGCAGAGAACTACGAAGTAAAGGGGGCTGGCGCCTAGGGATTAAAATGTATTTAACACAACTTGTTATGGTAACACTATAGTCAGTAGTACAGACAATGTGCTGGATAAAGTATTCAGGTACCAATGGTATTTGTGAGTCTACAGTGCTCACTCCTTAAACAATATTGAACTAAAACTTGAAATTGTTGTATAGTAAACATAATTAAATGAAATGAGTGGCCTTAACTTGCCCATCTCAGTGATAATTTACTGGAGTACAGATTAGTACTCCAAGGTTAAGTTTTTGGGACAGTTAAACTCTTTCCTTTCTTTTTTGTCGATATTAATTCAATGAGCAAGTCAGAGGTGACCCACTGGCTTGTTCTTCGTATGCCAATACTATATTATCATCACACTACCATCTGTGATGCACAGATGAGATAAAGGGCACAACAATGCAAATGTTTTCGGTCACAAATAATTCTATTAGTGGGCATGGGCAGGAAAAGAGGGTGTGTTTTGAAAGTGAGAAATACTCAAGCTGCTAGTACGAACACTATTGACATAACAGAACTGTAATTTAAATTTGCTCAATCAGTCAATTACACCTGTATATCTGTAGCTAGTAACATTTCCAACTCATCCTACTTTATAAAGCCATTGGTAAAGTTTGTAAGACTAATATATTATATTGATTTATTGTCATTTTATTCAACTACTTACTTATATGAAACCACATGAGACGCAAGGGTCGAGTTATTGCGCTATTAGGAGTCAACATACTATTGACAGTAGGTCGGCCAACTGAAAGTTGATATGATGGTGTTTGGAATCTTGGGTATACACCAGTAAATGGTGCAGCTAAATTTGGAGTCTCTACATTTACCATTCCAATGAGAAAATTTGATGTAGGAAGATTAAACTGATCTTGTTCAGTTAAAGTTATTGTGTCGCAACATTTAGATTTAGATGAGTCACATTGTTCTGAAGAAGGCTCAAAACTAATTGGAATAGACTTTGTTACGTGAATACTGCTGCTGTCTAGGCGTGTTAATATTAGCAAATCAAATACATCCCTGTCACTCCCAGTTGTTCTAAAATAGCAGAATTCCACAGCAGTCACAGTCCCACTACAAGTCAATGTACTTGCATCTACATCATAGATATAAGTAACACCAACAACAGATTGTTCCCATGTATATCCCAATACTGTTGCTGTCCCTCCAAAGTCAGGAAGATAGTATTTGTTGTTGACCATATCCAACGGTGAGCATCTCCATTCATAAGATGATATAGAACCTACAAATACTGACCAGAAACATATAAAATAATATTTTCATTCTCAAAAACAAAAAACAAACAAACAATAGAAAGCAATAAACTCTTATGATTCCTTCATTTTTTCCTTGACTTGCAGTTGTCATCATACAAACAAGAGACTATTAATTAATTAATTCTTGTAATATGTTCAACTTTAAACCCACAACTGATTATTAAATTATCATGCCAAATCATTTGCAGATCAGTTTGATAATCTATAAGGTAAGCAAGATCTGAAAGCTTTGGATTATTATTATTATTATTGTTATTATTATTATTGATGTTGTTTTTGTTGTTTTTATTATTATTATTATGATTATTATTATTATTATTATTATTATTATTATTATTATTATTATTATTATTATTATTGGCGAGCGAGTGGAGTGAGCGAGACTCTCAGGGGTAACACAATTAAAATCGGGGATATTTGTTTGTTTATATTATATAGGTGTGTGGACATTTTGTACTTTGACCTTCCTGTATTTTTGTGTTAGCTCGATGTTCGACCCTGTCTCAAACTTCACTAAACAGATCAATCTTCTGGTTTATCAAATCATTACCCGTATCATCCTACAAATTGAATTGTTTACCGCATTGAATTCTTTTGCGGGTGCAGTTAAATCTCAAAAATTTACAGGAGCTCCATTTCTATTTGAGTTAGTGGCAATGGTAAGTTAATATGCTATTTGTCATAGTATAAGTCCTATGCAACAGTATTTACTTGAAAATTAATTGTCCACTAGACAAAACCGTGAAAAAGATAAGTCTTGCGTAGGTATATTCAGTTGTGTGAAAGTATTGCTACTACTCAGAATATCACAAAGAACAAGTTTAAATAACATGACTTGATTTTGTTGCTTTTTTTTTTTCAATTCAAACAGTTGCGGGGAGTGGTTACTATTGCATTGAATGCCTTTACAGTATATACGTAATTTAAAAACTCGACAATATTTTAGTAGCTTGAGTGTTAGAAGTTAAAATCAATCATTTAACAATAGTGTAGTTTTAGGCTCACTCGCCATTTGTGCTCAAGCACACAACTAGTTATTATTACTATTATTATTACTTGCATACCCACAATTGACTGGTGGAATTGTACTCTTTCCAGGTTCTGGAGTTTGTGACTAATTTTAACAGGCTTCAATGCAAACTATTAATGATACAATTCTGGGAGCTATTGAAAGCTATCCATGCTCGGATGACTGACTCTGTGTGGGTAAATATAATGACATCCTGTATGAACTGTGCTCTTAGGCTGAGAAAATAACTACATATTGCAAACCCATGCACCCCACAGCTGAATTACAAAACTATAATCCCATGCCACCATCAACTTGTATTGCTGTAAGATACAGCCATGTCACCATTAAAGCCAATCACTCATCTCTCTCTCTCTCTTTCTCTCTGCACACACAATAGCTATACTGTTTGCAGCTAATATATACAGTGTAAACGTTAATTTATCAAAACAAATTGTACAATTACTTTTATTTTACAACACCAGTTATTAACTGCAAGACTATACTGATTAACTCAACTATTAGCCACCTATATAACTGCTAGCTATCTCTCACACGCACTTGAGAGCGGCTTATATGAAAACTGAGAGCCAGTATACCACAGCTCACCTTGAAAAAGGTTAATGAAAAAAAATCCCGTGTAATAGTTGAGACCAAAGGAATCCATCATAGCTAGCTGCGCCGCTGCGAGTTTAGAGGAGGATTCTAACGGACGAGACGTGGGAGTCGTAACATAAACTAAACAGTACAGTATGGCCTCACCCTCATATTCACTCAAGCGAGGTAATAGGGTGTGGCCTCCCCAGTACCACTAAAGGGTTTCATCCACCGAGGCTGACCTCAAGCCGGTAAATCCACTCGTAACAGGAAGGTTGAGGTTGAAGGTTGTGTGAAGTGTCGTAATTTTCCATATGCTCAGTACGTAGCCATATCTGCAAGACGAAGTATGCTTGGGGGGCACATAGGGAGCACGAAGCATGCAGATTTAGGCACTGAATTGCATTGCATTGACTCATGCATTTCAGAGAGAGAGAGAGGGAGGGGGGGGGGGGGGGGGGGGGGAGGGTACCAGCAATTTACTGACATGAAAACCATTTTATTTATTTTATGAAACATACACAACTTATTGAAAAGTTATAAGTAAAAGTTTTGTACTATGAATTCCTTAGCAATGACTGCCAGTCTGTATTAACTGCTTTGTCTCAATGAATATGCATCAAAACGGCATCATAAAGAGCTCTAATTTTATCAGGACCATCAAATCTTCTCTCTTTCTTTAACAAGCCAAAGAAAAATGGTTTCCTTAATGACAGCAGTAAGATACTGACTGCATTCTATTATAAGAAACTTATTGTTATATTATTATTAATTTGCAAATAGAATTGAATTCATGAGCCAATCTATATTATGAAATTCAATTATAAGGTGTACTTGTGAGCATAATGTGTGCCCCCTGTGCCCCCCAAGCCATAAATCTGGGGGGGGGGGCTGTGTCCCCCTGGCCCCCACTTCCATCACCCCTGCATAATTCAAAATTTTTACAGCTGTCATTATGGCAAACCCGAATGTCTGTTTCTTGGGAAAGATTATGAGAATTGATGGTCCTAATTAAACCCAGTACTTCATTATGCCATGTTGATGCATATTCACAGAGATAAAACAGGTGACATTGAACTGACAGATATGTCTATGAAATTCATAAAACATGAAGAAATATTTTTTTAACTGATTCAATTTTGAACTTTTATACATTATCTAATTTCCATCACATTTACTCTATGACTTTAAACTTTTATTTTGCTTATTTAATTAATGTAAAGTTATATTTTTCATGAAATATAAAAGCAGTTTTTATGAGTAAATTAGTATGTGGTACATAATGCCTACTTCCCCCCACATTGAAGCAACTTCCATCACCCCTGCTTCTAGCTGTGTGTTAGTTGCTGGCATTGTTGGAGTGTCTAATTAAATTTGCCACAGGGGATTATATTAGCATAACTTATAAGAATTAAATGCATCACTAAGTGTTGGTGTATACATACAATCAAACTCGATAGCCAATTACGTGACATGACTATCCTTCTCCAGTACAATATCTCACACAACAATATCCAGATGTTTTAGGTTCTTCATTCTATTGATTGTATTACTATTGTATTACTATGCACTTATTACGAATATTTGTTGTTCCTCATTATTCTACCTGAGATGCACTACTGTATATTAGGAGTCTCAGAAGTGTAGTATTTCATTGTAGTTTCTTCTTGCCCACTGTGGTACATGACATGAAGTAGTATGACATAATTACTTGGCAATATAAAAAATAGCCAAAACATCAGATGTGTACAGTGCTTTCGATTTGGGAAATGAATTCTATTGATAAACTGCTAATGGCGCAATGCATTGTTATTATAAAGCTGAGAGCTATTGAAGTAACAAGTGACTTAGCAAATACAATGTGTGACTTCCTGCTTAGTGCACAGGCATCCTGGCACTGCTAGGTGCACATAACTGCTAGCAGTTGCAAGAGAAATTGCATGTGAGTTTGTGTGCCCAAGTATAAAGTTTTCCAGACCATGTATACTGAGCTAGTGGTATATAATTGACTTCATTGTATTTGAACAAATATCATCAGAAAAGTATTGGTTTAAATTTCTTCTAAATAAGTGACTTAGTTGCCCTCAGAACTCATTACATTTGTGTTACCCGCACATGACTAGCTCACTTTGGGTCAGAGAAGCAAAGAAATTTAAAGGCTCATATATAGTGTGATTCTAATTAAATCTCATTTCCTCATTAACTTGTTCGCCACATCTGTACTATATTAAGCAAATGGTTTAACGTACTTTCTACCGTAACACTAGATATGTGAAATAGATATACTCATGATAAATTGTTTCCCTTTTGTGCCCATGTCTTTTCCCAAATTTGTCACAAGTGTAATAATATACTATTACACAGAGTGATGAGTTCCTACCACTGTTTTGTTATCTTGTTGTGCTTGTCATTATCCTGTCTGGATTTCACTCCACACTCACACCCACACCCACATACACACACCCACCCATACACACACACACACGCACCCAAAACACACACACGCACACACACACACACACACACACCATAATTTGCATCAAGACTTATACTGACACACACACAGCGACACAAGTAACTGACTATGAATACACTACACATGTGTACAAACTAACACCACATGTTTGTATCTAGTAAAGCAGTCATGACCATGAGGAGGCTGGCTATCAAATTACAGTTTATTGCTGTGATATGCTGCTTGAAGTTGTTTATTTTTGTTCAATTTGAGAGCTACAAAAATGCCTTATCGGACAATGTTGGTTAGTTGTTTTAAAAAAGATTTGTAATGATGGCGACTGATCTGTGAAAATTGTGCTTTTCTGATGAATTCTTCCTTGAAAGTTACGAGTGTAACCTTATGTGGCACGTTATTGTGAATTCCTGCCACCATTATAGTATCCTAGTGACCAAGTTATTTGCTGATGAAGATTCACTTCCTTAAAAGGGGTTGCCTACTCTGTGCTGCTGCAATAGGAAATACTACATCTGTGTCAACTGTGCAAATTGATGTTTTGCTGCAACATTGCTTTAAACAGCATCCTCTAAATGGAGCAACATTTGAGTGTCGGCTTCTTCATGTAAACTTGGAGCCAAGCCAAAAAAATCTTTTGATTTACGTAAAGAACATCACAATCATTTGATAATTGCTACCAATTGATAATTGCTAGCAGTGTGTGCTTCATCTTGATTACATACTCTGTTGTGCGTTAACTATTTAACTATAATTCATCATTTAAAATGAATTTCAATTTAATGTCTATTTTGAAAGTAAATCATGTAGAATGTTCTATACTAATGGTTAATATAAGCCAGTGAAACACTCTCACATCAAATAATATATACAATACTAATGCTGTGTACTTGTTCACAATTGGCGAGCAAATAACTTTGTGTCATAGAATAATGTACTCATATCATGGATGCTGGCCGGGTGAATTTTTTGGTACGTAGTGGCAAATACTCTATTTAAACTTATTGAATTTTTTTTGTGCTACTTTCAAAAAAAAATGCAACATAAAAACAAACAAACAAAACATCAATTGATTATGAATTTAGTTGTTGTTTTTTTAGTTTTAATATAATTAGTTCATCATAACTTGACAGGAACCTTCCCTCCAGAGCAACATAGTAGTTCTCATCTGATAAATCATGTGACATGCCAAATTCTGCTATTTATAAATAAAGAGTTATAATAGTACATAAATCATAATAATGTAAACATTAAAATCATTATATGGATAATATATCTAATTGTAAACTATTAAAAATTTGTTTGGTGAATGCCTTAATTAATTATCTTAACATAGTCGTGTAACTAAATATCTTTTATAGGCGTAGGAACCTGGCCATGGCGGTCATTCCAGTTACACTTTTTGGGAATAGTCAATATGTTTAATCACGCTTGTGCATGCACAGTTTTTTTGACAGCCAAACTACTACAAGTCTGGAAGAAAATGGGTTCCTCAAGCCGTGTATCAAGTAGCATTTTTTGCCTTGTTTCCAAATGAGCTTGCAAAGAAATATATTGCAGGGGCGGATCTAGGATTTGTTAAGCGGGGGCTCTTTTCAAGGTGTCAAATAGCTATAACTACTTATGGAAATATATTGGCTATATTGTATTTCCTATAAGACTAGTTATATATTCTAATATTCATTCTCACAATAATTGGCATTATAATGTGACCATCCGGGGATGAATGAACTGCTAAAATCAGAAAGGAAAAAATTAAAACTAAGAGCAATACCAATTTACAAAGGTATTTATGTCTAGAATACAGAAAGAATAGTAGGGATTGGCGAATTATGCGTTTTTTGTATGCTATGCTAGCAATCCTAATCATTTTAGTAATTAATCAACTGAAAACATGCTCGTGGACAAGGTTTAAAGGTCACCTCAACTACATTCACAACTATAAGAAAATCCTTGTACACATGACTAATCTGAATCCTGGTATGGCCAGTTTGTATTGTGAGTTGTTGATCTGCAGGGCAACAGTACTGAATCTGAAGGTATTTTATTTCTTATACAGAAAGTGATATTGGAATCTTCAAATAGAATTAGCTACCAACACAGAGGGTAGTTAGTAAACTAAAAAGTCCCAAAGCCGGTCTCTCGAAGACTACATTAAATTTCTATTTTTACAGTACAATAAAAACTAATTATAATTTTTTCCCAAAAACTTCTAATTACTTCATTATGCTCATAATTACACTAATCATGCTAGCATATGCTAGTGTTTATGAAATCACTTATCACGCTCAAAATCATGCCAGCACAATTTGCCAACCCCTAGTGAATAGGTACATGTAATCATGAAAAAACAAAACAAAACAAAAAATAATAATTCATGAGATAAAATGAAAGTACAAAGACATTTTAGCTAGTGATGAAAGATAATTGCCAAATTCAACCAAGAAGGAAAAAAAATTAATGAGCAACAACCACTATATTCTGTCCAATTAATAAATGCTGGACTTGTTTTGCTTTGGTATACTACGAACTTGGTCTACCATAATTGTATAAGGACACAAGTAGTAAAAATTCTGACTCAGCATATCATTAGTAGAGGTGCCTTCAAAAGAAGATCGCAATTATTGTTGGTGTACAAGGAAAAACTATGACGAACAAAAAGTGATTGCTATTATAATTTTATTTCCAGTTACAGGTAAGAAATACAGTAGCCGAAAATGAGGGCTCATTCTGAAAAGGGGGGCTCGTACGACACCAGTCGAGCCCTCCCTAATCCGCCCCTGTATTGTAACAACTTTTTAGTACTCGAGGTAGATGGCTTGGTAGCAGCTTGTAGCAATGTGCATCATTTGCTAGAACTAGTAAAAAAAAGGGAGCTTTGGGTGATGCTAATTATGTTTCCTTTTTCATGTGTGCTGCACTCACATCACACGAGCTGTCTACTTGGCAGGAATCTTCCCTCCACACACAGTTCAACTTTATATCCATGGCTCTGAAGTTCCACAAAGAACCAGTTTTGTTGATGAAGACTTATAGATATGAATAATATTTCTAATTGTAAACTATTAAAAATATTTTTGGTGAAGTGTCTTAATTAATTATAGCTACTTTCTACTAAATTCATGTAGCAAAATGCCTATCTAGGTTAAGAATGATAAATTGGATAAAAAATTAAAGATTCTGTCAAACTAAAAAATTCTTGTTTGATAGGTATAATTGACGAGTAAGATTGGTTCCTGCTTGTCTAAATTTCCCTTTACCCCCCCCCCCCCCCCCCCCCCCCCTCCCCCCCCCCCTCCCATGAATGTAGCAGGTACAGGTAAAGGGTGGTAAAGGGTCTTGGTTTGTGCGACTAAGCTATGTCAGACCCTTTACTACCCTTTACCCACTACGCAGGGGGAGGAAAGATCTGGAACACTGCCATTGACTAAGAGGTTTTAGCTCCACCGGAATTTGGTGGAGATAATTAAACTTTAGCACTATTAATAACATTAGCAGTATAGCAACTGTAACCACTCTTTCTGCAAGCTGCAATTTCACACGTGGATATAGTCTGGCAGAGCCAGACCCATGTAGCGCGCAAAGCACGCGGAGGGTCTGGAGACATGGCCATACCAAATTTGTTCTGGTGGTGAATGCCCCACCTCCTTTATACCTGCATTTCTACTGCAAATTAGCCATGATTGTTAAGCCTGCATTGAAAGGGTGGCTGGCAATTACAAGAATTTCGATTTCTAGGAGGAGGGCTATTCCCGATAATTTGCTAACGGTAATTGACTGCCGCAATATATGTGCGGCAGAACAAATTTGGTATGGCCACGTCCCCAGACCCATTCCCAGCAGTTTGGTAAAGGGTCTGGCTACACCAGACTATAGCGTGGACAGTGACGAGTATCTCTGACAAGACTGCATTAGATGCTTTGCACAAATCTTCTGCCATCTGCTGTTACTCTGTCTAATGGAAGAATGAATACATTTTGACTGTGAAGACAGCATTGATCCATTTTACTGGATAAAAATTTTCGCTCGCAAGTTTCTCCTGTACCACACACAGTCACTTAATATATGTTATTCAAAGTGCTAAAGCCTAATTACAACTTCCGGGTGGAACTCTGAGTCAGTAGCGGTGTTCCAGACCCTTAACCCCCCCCCCCCCCATGTAATGTAGCAGGTAAAGGGTGGTAAAGGGTCTTGGTTTGTGAGACTAAGCTATGTCATATTTCATCACTTTTTCCATCACTTTACACTAAAATGTATATCTTTTTTTTATTTATTGATTTACGTTATAATCATTTAAAACACACCACACCAATATTTTAGGCGTGGCAAATGTGGTAACTTGATTGGCCTCCACACTTTATAATTGCTTACTTACACCCATGTATGTAGAATACTCACTTTGCATATCCTGTCATCTGACACTAGAATGTTCCTAGCTGCCAGGTCTCTGTGGACAAAACCCTTGTTAGATAGGTACACCATGCCTGAGGCTACTTGGCGGCAGTAACTGAGTAATTTATGGCCATTTATCTCAGGACTCATTCCTCCATCATCAGTCCTCATGGAGAGTAAGTAATTCCTTGACTCTTCTTTGCTCAATAATTCTCAATCTATAAAAATCTGAACAAGCAGAACTGCAATTCTACTTGTTCTATATCCTTGACAATTCCGTACATGGTAACCACATTGGGATGCCTAAACTGGGCCATTATTGTGGCTTCCTGCAGAAACTTTAATTTTTCTGTTTCACTAGAGCTTTTATTTAATCTTTATAGCCACACTTAGTTTGTCATGCTTTCCCACACTCCATTATAGGCAACACTAAACTGACCAGAGCCAACATGGTCATCAAATCTGGAATTAGACATTATATTTGGAGTTCATGTGCAGGAGTGAGAGATTGGCTTACACTATGTTATGTCTTGATATGATATTTACCACCATTGAGTTGAACTGCTGATATAGTCCCGTGACATTGTTAGATGGAACTCTGTAGGGATCTTCAGACTATTACAATGAAAATTAATGCAATGCAGTTTTAATTATGCTTTGGAGTATTTTAAAGGTTAATGTGATAAAAAATATAGTTTTTGTCAACCCTTTTGTTGGAGAAGTGAAGGCTTTATAGTTAATAATTTTTGTATCAAGTCATTCTATTTCTATTCATAACAGTGTGTGTGTGTGTGTGTGGGTGTGTGTGTGTGTGTGTGGGTGGGTGTGTGTGTGTGTATGTGTGTGTGCATGTGTGTAATCTAGAGCATATAGTGACCTTACCGCTGAATTGTTCTGTAATGTTGATGTGTTTTCACTATGGTATTTAACCTGGCCAGCTCATATAAATTATAATATTTGATGTAACCATAGGAATAACATCAGGCATATCAGCAATCAATGTCAAATTAGGTAAAGTGTAGCCTCAGATAGATGACAGTCTAGTTGTACATCTGATCAGCTACAAACTACAGGAAACACATGCACGAGAGGATTTAGTTATGTCCGTCTGTCTGTCTATTTGTCTGTCTGTCTGTCTGTCTGTCACACTCTCATTTGGAGGTTACTGACAATTAATCCTTGATTTAGGTATGAACTTATTAAAGTCCTTTTATTGTGCTACACCAGCTTTATTGGGTAAAAACAGCCAATAAATTATTCTTTTGGTCAGAGATGATTTAGTAATTTCTAGTTAGTGTATAGTAGTGCTGAGGGTTCGCACATTTGGTGCTTCATTATTATTGTTTTATGAATTGAATGTATTGAACATCAGGTGAGTGGCATTTTATGACAGTTCATATAAGTTATCATACATCACTTGATGAGCTAAGTAATTGAAGATGGTTTATTTGTAATGATTCATAAATTCTCACATATATAACTGGTAGTAGTTTGCGATACTCTTTCTATTTTAAAAAAATGTAAAGTTATAGTGAGGTATTGAAATTCACACTTAATTACATATTATAATTTTTTGTTCTGCTATTAATGCGTAAAACTGAGTAATATAAAAAGTAAGTGGGTGGCATATGAGTAATGCGAAATAGTTTTCTTCCTGGCTTGCACACCACTGTGTTAATAGTAAGTATGATGCATTGAATATGCTGAGTGCATAGTGGTAAAGAGGCTAGGTAAGTTGGGATTAGCCCTCATGGACAAACAAAGAAGAAAGTTTAACTTTGGGAGACTGAACTGATCCTGCTGCTCTATAATTCTTGTGGGGCCAGACCCTTTACCAAACACAAAACAAGAAAAGGGTCTGGTCAGTGAGGGGGGGGGGGGGGGGGTGCGCTGTACCAGACCCACGAATTCCCAGGGAAATTGCAGTGTTAATCATAGCACCAGATTACCAGTTCGCTGTTTAACTGGCTCCGTTAGCAGAGATGGCGTATCTATCTTGGAGAATGAAGCAGAAAAGAAGTTGGGAGTGACCTTGGATGAAGTTTTGAAGATCCATAGAGACAGTTACTTGTGTATGCTTTGTGATATGACATTTTTGAAGATGTCAGAACTTCGTCAGAAGATAGCAGAATTGGAATCTTTCCCTCTCATTGCCTGACCAAAATATCATATCATAAAGCATACACAAGTATCTGTATCTATGGATCTCCAATACGTTTTCCAAAGTTACTCCCCAACTTCTTTTCAGCTTCATTTTCGAAGATAGAAAATCCACTTCTGCTGAAAGAACCATACAAGTCACTTCTGCATAAACAACAACTATAGTTAAATGGGGCCAGTTAAACAGTGAACTGTGAGCAGAGCAATAAGCACAACACTTCTAATTCGCGTTTTGTGGTAATCCGGAGCTATGATTGACACCGCATTTTCCAGGAATTCGTTGGTCAGGTACAGTGCACCCACCTCACTTGACCAGACTCTTTTCCTGCTGTGCATTTGGTAAAGGGTCTGGCCCCATGAGACTAGCTGCTCCAAGGGATGGAATAAAATTTGTGACTGTGATTGAGTCATCATTTTGCTATTGTATGCAGGGTGAACACATCTCTTTGTTGATCATTAGTAGTGCCACTATAGCAAAACTCAACAGCTGTCACAGTTCCTCTACAATTCAATGTATTTTCATCTACATCATAGATTAGTATTAAGTCCATTACAGATGTTTAGACTCTGATGAGTCTTCTTCAGTGTTTGTGGACTTATATATACCATGCAAACTATATTATAAACTACACTATACTACTAATTTAAAATCAACATTTTTAAATATTTTATTTATATACTACTACTACTACTACTACTACATCTACAACTAACTTTTTAATATCCCTGAATGCATGTGTATTTTCTCGTAAAATCATTATTATCTTAACTACTTTTTATTTGTTGTTTTAAAAAAATAATTATCCTAAATAACAAGCATCATGAAACTGAGACTGAATGGGAACTGAGAATCAATAAGCTACTAATTGCAATGTTTCAATGTTACTAATCGACAGGAAATATGAAAATGAAACAAAGTGATAAATTGTGTATCATTTGTTATGTGAAATGTTATGATACACAGTCTGTTTGTTAGTTTTTATTGCTTATTTTTGGTACATTCTCTGCAGGTCTTCATACATGTCATCTCCATGTGATAAATCAGCTCCGAGTTTGAATGTCGCAGGAATTTCTGACTTGTTCTCCTTCTGAAGGAGTTTGGAGTTGGAAACAGACAGTTTAGTGGAGAGTTCATTGAAATCAGGACGTTGATGTGCTTCAGGATGCCTAATTAATACAAAGATTAACATGCTGATAGTATGGCCACTCAAACAGTTTTGGATAAATTGTAGCTATTATTCTTAAAAACTAATATTGAATATTACCTGAGACAGCATGTAATTTAAAAACTATCTGATGAATGTTTAATAAATATGTCTCATGGCAAGTTTTACTGCACAAAATATAGCTGCTGTTTGTTTGATATTGAGAGTGTTTACTGAAACTTTACATATCAAGCTTTAATTTTAACATTAGCTATATAATTATGATCCAGTAGCTAAGATTGCTTTATTTTGCCATATTGTCCTTCTGATTCATTATTATTAGATACTATCATTCAAGTAACAGCAATGTTAATTTTAAGGTAATGATGTATACAGCTTGTGAATGTAATGAAATTTAATACATACCAGCATGCAATCATGATATTGTAAATGGCATGAGGACATCCAGGAGGAGGAGCAAGTCGATACCCAGAGTTCAGCAGTTTAATAACCTTGTTGACAGAGAGACAAATAGACACATTATCTCTGCACCAGTTCAGAACAGCAACAAAAATCAAGTATCCCTTTCCACACTCAAGATATGGCTAATTCTATGTCAATGTAGTAGCTGTATTTTAGCTTAAAACATGATGTATTTAAATATATAGTTTTCAGTTAATAATTAAGATGCATTGAATTGTGAAAGAAAATATATAAAATATACCATGTGGCAATTGTGGGAACTTCAGTGCCGGCTTGGAATTAATAAACAGTGACTATTTTAATGCTAGCTACTGATGATATTTAGCTATTGTTGTTACAACAAAGTTAACTAGGCAAAGCTGTACCGGGAGGGAATGGCTCTAATTCCAATGATTAAATTTAAATGAAACAAAGGCTAACTGATCACTATTGTATTGGTAGCCTCCAGCATGGCCACTGAAATAGCACAGATATTGCGAAATTCATAGGAATTAATATTAAGCTGAAGGTCACAATGTCATAATTTCACATAGTAATCTTTTCAAAGTCAAATTGCATCCATAAATCATATTATTTTAAAAATAAATTAAAATAAGAAAAAACAACATAAGACTCACTTGAGAATTTTGCATGTTTTCAAATGGCTTGTGTCCGATACTCCAAATCTCATACATGACAGCACCAAAACTCCACACATCACTGGCAGTGGAATACTTCTTGTAGAATAGAGCCTATTACAAAAATACTACCCATGCTAATAAGTGATAATTCTCATGTCGAGTGTTCCATCTTGCATGCAACACCTGGTGCTTAATTGTATTGAATAACTTGAAAATAAAAGAATATTTTTAAATTCAATTCGGACTTTGCAAAAAACTTAAGAGAAAAATTTAAGCCACTTTGCAAGCAAAATGCTTTGAGACTCTCTAACATATGAAAAAGTATATGCATTATACATATTACACACAGTAACATTATACATATTTGGACTGAGAAGTAAGTTTCAGTGTTCAGTTAGATTTGTAGCTCACATTGTCAATGGAATTTTAAGTATTCATAATGTTTACTCTTTATGTTATTCTAATAGGAGGCACACATGCTATGCTACATTTTTGAGAGCCTTGAGTAAATTTCATGAGTGGAGTGAGCAATTGGTCAACATGTAACATAATTATGTTTTATACTGAAATGTATATTATTCATTTGCAACTAGGCTGCACCTCATCACTGAGTCACAATACGCAACAGCAGTATCAATTTCAGTGAATCATTTGGTACCAAATTCAATGTCAATGGAATATACAAAATGAATGTTTTCCTTCATTACTTGTAAAATGATATCCAACAAAATAGCTTCAGAACATTAAAACTGTTTCACCGGCACAAGTGCATATAGGCTTAGCTATGGTCGGCATTTCTTCACTTTAAAAAAATTGTTATCCAATATAACGTTCCAATTTTTGGTCTAATGTTGCTGAAATGTAGTACTAAGAATAAAATCTACACCAGAGTATCAGTATTTTATTTTTAGAATTTAAAAACATGGCTGCTGGGGTGCTTTCCAAGTGCTGGTCCATCCAAAAGTAATTCTGAAGCTCAGATCTTAGCACTTCTGATGAATAAGCTGTGCACTTGTTTCTACCCCATGCATTACTATGACCTTCTGAAGTGGACCTCAAGATTGTAGCAATAGTAATACATTTTTAGATTTCTGTCTATAAATATTTCTTACATATTTGCAGTGGACAGTTTTTCTCTACCTGCTTTAAATTTAATCTCTTGCTGAACGATTTCACAGCAAATAATAAATGAACCATTATCATGTTATCCTTCTGGGTGTCATAAATTTGCCAGTGAAGGGTTAAAGCAAATAGTTCATTAGATATATTCTTGCACTTTTTGTGGGTGTTTTTTTTAAACAATGCAGAATATGAAATGTTAGGCTGTTACCAGGAATCGAACTCAGGACCGTTTGCTTAATGCACAACAGTTCTGCTACTGAGCTATGACAACCACCCAGCAACCAATCACTCCAATTCTGTATTTATACTTTATAAGTGGTACTGCTAAGCTACAGTCTTGCTCTCAACAAACCAACAAAAATTTCTTTATTTACTTTCAAAGATTTATTTTTTTTTGTGAAGTATTAAACAAATTATGTATGTGGAATTATTACGCTCACCTCAGGAGCTGTCCACTTGACAGGAATCTTCCCTCCATGAGAAACATAGTAACTCTCATCTGATAAATCACGTGACATGCCAAAATCGGCTATCTATGATCACAGAATGAGTATTATTTTATCAATAAAGACATATTCATCAAATTTATATTAAAGTTAAGTTTATAACTTAATGATTTTTTATAGAACTAACTTTTCTAACAAGTACCACCTAAGTAAGCAAAATACCATTCATTGTTATGAATGTCTTAAATATCACCCAGAGTACATTTCTTGTGGAAAACTCACTTTGCATATCCTGTCATCTGACACTAGAATGTTCCTAGCTGCCAGGTCTCTGTGGACAAAGCCCTTGTTAGATAGGTACACCATGCCTGAGGCTACTTGGCGGCAGTAACTGAGTAATTCATGGCCATCTATCTCAGGACTCACTCCTCCATCATCAGTCCTCATGGAGAGTAAGTAATTCCTCAGGTCTCCTTTCTTTAGCATTTCCAGAACTAACAATATCTGCAGGGAGAAATATTGTGACACAGCTTTCTTTGCTACCTTACTTTAAACTCACTGGCTCTCCATCTTTGATCACACCAAACATAGTCACTACATTGTGATGTTTGAACTGAGCCATAATAGCTGCTTCCTGCAGAAATTTTACTTTGTCATCTTCACTAGATCGTTCTTTCAGAGTCTTCACTGCCACATTCAGGTTGTCATGTCTGCGTTCCCACACTCCTTTGAAAACATTACCAAACTGACCAGAACCAAGATGGTCACCCAAACTAGAGATTCAAAGCAATGCATAGCAATCGGATTCACCCTTAAAATTTAATGAAACTTACACCACGCTATATCTTGTGACATTTTCTGTTATCATTGTCTCCAATTGCTCATAGAGACCCACCACATTATTAGCAGGGACTGTGTATATGTCATCATACTAATCCGAAAAGAAATATATAATGATAAAGGAACTATTAGTTTGACTGCATGCATATAGGGTGAATTAATGGAATTATATAAGCACTTCGAGGAAGGTGTAAGTTTACTAGATAATTTTGCTGAGATGTGACCAGCATGCAATCTATTAGTGATTATTTAATATTAAACTACAGTTACCTTCAGATATTATGTCATGACATTCAAGTGAGCTAAAAAAAGCAGTGTATCTTATTATAGCTTAACTCCAAATCTCACACTCTCTTAATTACCTCTGAATAGTTTTGTTGTGATGGCATATCCTCAAGTTTATGTTCAACATCTTCATACTGAACAACATTGACATAATAGCTATAATGATGTACCAAATCATTATGTAGTGTATTAAGAGTAGGTGTGTGTAGAACAGTTTCAATTCTGATTAATATCCACCATCTGGCTGCTAAAACAAGTTTTGTACCAATAATTCTCTTTTAAGCATTATGTTTCTGTATTGTACATATACTCAGTGACTGTATTTTGTACTTCAGCGGTATCTGTGTAAGCTCCACTTATTTTGGCCATTATTACATATCTAGTAATTATCAGGTTCTTACTCTTCATAAAACCAGAGTGAACCTTTCTCAATCAAAGGGGTCCAAAGAATTTCAAAGGTAAAAGGTAAATATAATCTTAGTTGTAGACAGGAAATATTTTGAGGAAATAGAGATGTGGTAGACCAGACTTAGATATATGTTTATCCAATAGGTCGAACATTGTTCACAATATCTCACCTGATGTGGAATGATTTCGTTGTCACCATCTGATGAGTAGTAATTTTGCTGAAAATGAAAAACAATGCAAACTGTTGCTGACACATCATATTTCTTTACAAGCTCCAAGAATGTTCCTTAACTTAAAGTATAACATTTCTAGTAAGTTATTGTGCATATGCATATGTCATTGTGTGTCATTAAAGATATTTTCTCAATTTATTCCTAGGGATAACTACAATCACTTGACATGGTGGTTGTCTTGCTTACACAATGAAATGCAATAGTGACAAAGTAATAAATAATAATGATAAAAGCAGTTTATTGAATTAGACAACCCACCTGTTGGCCATTTTAGAAACCAGTTTTTAAATATTGGGTATCTACACTGCTTATATGACAATATCACCCATTAAATATCTATGTATATAGTGAACTCCCATAACATCATTTTTTTTTGTTCTTTAGCAAGACAGTGTTTTTGTCAAGATTCAAATTATAAAACTGCGGTTTTGTAAAAAATATAACATGCATTTTTCTGCAATGTGTAGCACGAGGGCATGAATACATACTAACAATCGTAGTCTTCACCCTCCCCCCCCCCTCCCCCCCCCCCCCCCCCCCCCCTCCGCTGGATTCACAATAGTTTTTAAGTAATACTCAGAAGGGGAAAGTGGCAAATAGATTGATGGTGACTTAGGAAAAAAGTGTTGCTCATGCAATAAATTCTTCTTTTATGGTATTTGCTTGCCATATACTTGTTAAATTGTTTATACCATTACAGAACCCTGGAGATACATGAAGACAGTAGAAAAGTAAAGAAGGAAAAATTATGAAGGGTAGAAATTAAATAACTGGATTTAAATATTAACCTCTTGCTTAGTTGATAGTGTTCCACTTTTACAGGTTGCGGCGCTAGGTCCCACTTCTGAATAATCATATTCAGGATTGCTCATAACTGGATCTTTTATTGCTACAACTAAAAACAAGAATTATAATATGTAACACTGCACTAACTATTAGATCAAGTAAAACGGAAAAAAAAAATTGTTATTAGTAGCTAGTCTATGCCACTGCACATTATTGCACTGTGAATGTAATAAATTAATTACAGCAGTTTTCACTCTTTATAGAGACAATTAATTATATTTAAACTATTAACTTGATGTGACTTATTGGCTTTACGAATACAACCGTAAATGTTATTCAACCAAGAATAAATATTAAGTTCAAGTTGCACCAAAAGAACTACTTGTTTAAATATGAAGCAAAGAACTAAATAAACTACATGTCCGTGTTATCTACTAGTATACAATAAATGACTGCACCTTGACTCGTCATGTCAAATTATTCAAGCACTGATTGTTGATATTATTTTATAATCTTTTCTCCCAACACTAATTGTCACTAATAATCTAAGTCATGTACCTTCATTGTTATTGTAGATTATATTATCAACTCCTACAAATTTAGTTGACTTAGATTTCTTTCTTCGATGCAACATGAATGCAATTAGCACCAAGACTGTGCCAGTGATGACAACAAATATTACAATACCTCCTATGGCTCCACCAATAGTTAATCCATTGCTGTTTTCTCCTGTTTGTTCTTGAAAACCTTTATTACGTATGGAGGATGTCGTGGTAGATCTTGAAGCAGTGGAGGGTTTAGTTGTATCAGATCTCATATCAGGATCTGTGCTAAAAGCAGATGTATTTGGTGGCATAGAAGAGAGAGCATTATTAGAAGTCATTTTATCAGAAGTTGGAGCCTCAGTTAAAGAACCACTCATGAAGGATGATGTTGTTTGTGGCAAGCTATCAGGACTGGTTGCGGAAGCTGCACCAAATGGAGCTAAACAAAAATAGTCAAAACACTAAATATAAATAATATTGTACATTTTTAACTTGGTGGAATATAGAGCAGTGGACCAAAATTTAATTACTGGTTCACTTAACTTTTTTCTTGCATTTCTAATGGCTAACAATGTTTAAGGCAAAACCCCGAATATATAAAAAAAAAGAGCTTGTTCTTGATGAAGTACATTAATGCAATAGAACAGAAATTTAGATTTAGCAAGGTCACTTTTACTACTTAGCTCGTATTACCTGATGTATATCACAAATATAACATTTTTAACTTTTATGTCATTTGCGACAGTAATAAGACTACAAATACCTTGTCTTATAGAGTTTCACTATTGTTATTTTTTTCAATTGCTTACTTATATGAAACCACATGAGACGCAAAGGTTGAGTTGCTGGTGGAGTAAGAGTCAACATACTATTGACTGTAGGTTGGCCAACTGAAAGTTGATATGATGGTGTTTCAAATTTTGAGTATGAATTAGTAAATGGTGCTGCTAAATTTGGAATCTCTACATTTACCATTCCAATGAGAAGCTTAGATGTAGGAATATTAAACTGATCTTGTTCAGTTAAAGTCATTATGTCACAACATTTAGATGAGTCAGATGAGTCACATTGATCTGAAGAAGGGTGAAAACTAATTGGAATAGACTTAGTTACTCGAATAGTGTTGTTGTCTTGGCGTGCTAATATTAGCAAATCAAATACATTGCTGTGGTTCATACTAGAAGGTTCAAAAAAGCAGAACTCTACAGCAGTCACAGTCCCACCACAATTCAATATACTTTCATCTACATCATAAATATAGGTAACACCTGGAACAGATTGTTCCCATGTATATCCCAATACTTCTGTTCTCCCTCCAAAGTCAGGTAGATAATGTTTATTCTTATCTGTATCCAAAAGTGAGCATCTCCATTCATAGGATGATGTTGATCCTACAAACAGTGACCAAAAAGTAGTTAAAATAATATTATCACGCTTGCACAAATAAAGAAAACAACAATCAAGAGAATGTGATAAATGAGCAAACAGAACAATATGAATAAATTGCACAAATGATACACATTTAAAGAAACAAATAACAGTTCCAACGTTCTCGCTACCAAATTGATTCAACAACCGTCAGGCGATAATCCGGCAAAGCCAACGAAGTTAATTAACCATGACAGTAGGATGACAGTCTGCCTCTCCTCACAAAGTCGATCGATGGTGATGGGGCGTTTCTATTTTCTCCGGACAGAGTCGGACCAACGCTGCCGCCAGTTGTGGGGGGCGTAGAGATCAGGACTGCTTATTGAATCCAAGTTTAGCTGGAGCCTAGGTGACGTCCCAGTCCCAGCAGGTACGCTGCCACCAGAATCAGTCTATGGAAGTTGGCGTCTTCCTGTCGTTATCACGCAGAAGCTTATCTGTTACCCCTAACTAAGCCCGAAGTCGTTCAGGAAGTTAGACTGAGGTAATTAAATATATTAGCCAAGGTATACAGTAGGTGCAGGATCTGACACAATCAAAGACTAACTGAAAAGGAGGTTGGACTAAATGTGAATTTATAGCCAACCACCCCCATAGTGATACATAAAAGGAATGCTCATGCCCAGTAGGCAAACATGTGTGTGTGTGTGGAAATGTTCTAGAATGTTCTTTCTTTTAGTTATGTGCATGTGGTGAATATGTGCTGCTGGCTAGGCGTGAACCACTAATTAGTGGCATAGATTATATCAGTGCCTGCCATGCAACAAAAATACATAAACAAAACAATAAAGTTCTTCAATGAGCTTGCTCTTCCGTGTGGGTGGCCCCACAACGCTCAAAACCAAAAACCAAAAATACCAAGCGATAAACTCGTTGTCATTAATCCTTCTTTTTACTTCCTTGACTTGCAAATCATACAAACAACAGATCTAATAATACATTAATCCTCGAGTGTTTTTAAGACATGTGGAATATATTCCACTATAAATCCACAGCTTACTAATTATTATTAATTGTGCTGAATGACTTGCAGATGTGTTTGATTATAAAGTGTCTAAATTAAGCAAGACCTGAAAAGCTTTGGATTATTGTTATTATTATTATTATTATTATTATCATCATCATCATCATCATTATTTTTATTATTACTTGCATACCCACACTTGACTACTGGAAATGTAGTTGGAGTTTGTGACAAATAACAGGCTTCAATGAAAACTGCTGTTAATGGTATAATTTCTGGGAGCTTTAGAAAGTTATCCATGCTTGCATGACTGATTCTCTAATGAGTCTGCGATATATATATATATTTTTTTGTTATTTTTTTTTGTTAGGTCTAGGAATTGTTTTTGTTCTTGCGTGGGCGTACGTGTGCACATTTTCTCCTACGCGCTTGCGCGGGCCGGGTAACCTTCTTAGCAACATTTTGTTTGGTTTACCCGCCGTACGAAGTAGCGATGCCCAGTGAAACAAATTCAGTGAAAGAGAGACAAAACGTTAGAAACGCTCGGTCAAGAGCTTTGAGGGCGTTAGAAACTCCAGAAGAAATATTAGTAAGGAGAGAGATAAGTAATGAAAAAGACAGGGCAAGGAGGAGGAGAGCTAAAATGAAACAGAAACAGGTAGCAAAGTAAAGAGTCTTTCTTTTGAAAAGCCATTAAATGTTCCTAGCCACACCAAGCATGCATGGAATAGCTGCAATTACAGGGAACATGCATCGCTTGCTTCGCTATTTTGTGCTGCTATTAGAGCGCATCACCAGTAGGTAAATAATGACATCCTATTTGAAAACTGTTCTCTAGGCTGAGAAAATTACTAATGCAAATCCATGCACTCTCAGCTGAATTACAAAACTACAATCCTATAGCTATGTCACAATCTACCAGCTTGTCACCATCTAAAGCTAAGCACTTATCTTTTTCTCTCCTCTCTCTCACTCTCTCTGCAAACACAATATACTATCTTGCAGCTAATATACCCAGGAGTGTAAAGTGATTGACCAACTAATAATCCAACAATTAGCTATACACCACTTGGGAACAAGCAGCTTTGAAAACTGAGAGCCATGCATCACAGCTCACCTTGAAATAGGTTAATAAAAAAAAATCCCAGGTAATAGTAGAGAGCGAAAGAGCCCATCATAATTAGCAGCGCCGCTGCGAGATTAGAGGACAATTCTTTCGGATGAGGCGTGGGAGTCATAATTTAGACTAAACGGTCCAGTATGGCCACACCCTTTCATTCACTTAAGCGGATAGTACGGCGTGGCCGCCTCATTAGCAACTACTGGAGGTCTAATGGTTTCCTCCACCAGAAGTTGACCTTCAATGACCGGTCGTTAACAGATAAGGTTCAGGTTGTCAGCGAGTGTTTTTGTTTTCTTTCCGTAATTAAAAAAAAAGAAAATTCCATATGCTCCCTACATATATCTAGGAGGTATCTTGGGGGGGGGGGGGGGGGGGGGGGGGCACACAGCAAGCATTGAATTGCATTGGCTCATGCAGTTAATTCAAATTCAAAATCAATAAAGCCAATAAAAATACTGATTACAGAATCACTTGTTATTTTTAGTTGTCATTATGGCGAACCAGATGTCCGGTTTCTTGGGAAAGAAGATAAGAATTGATGTCCTAATTAAATCCAGTACTTCATTACGCCATGTTAATGCATATTCATAATGATAAAACAGATGGCATTGAACTTTTACATAGCAAGTCTAATTTTCCCTCTAATTTTTCTCAGCAATTTTAAACTTTTATTTGCTTGATTAATTATATGGAAAAAACTATAACTTTCTCCCTCACATATCCCTGCGCATGAGTGTCCTTTGGCATATAACCTCAGACACGCATGCGTATCATCAGTTCCCTATAGTTTCGTCTAAACCCTGAACTGATTTAATACTCGGGGAAGGGTAGGCCTAGCTAGCAGGAACTCTGGTGGAAGCTTCCACTAGGGTTCTTCAAGGAATAGTTGTTGCTGAGCCTTAGTCTCTACCTTGGTTGATTATAGCTTGGTGCTGGCCGTCAGTAGCGACCCCGACAGTAACCGCATTTAAGTCAGTCCTTGGACGACTCCCGGCGGCCTCCCCACACTCTCTCTCTCTCTATTGTCCAGGGAATCAGCTTTTTCAGTGGCACAATTAAAGTTTCCTTTTCTTGAATAGGTTTAATAAAATATTTGCTTGGAGCTTCATGTGCTGATTTTATTAAATCCATTCAAGAAAAGGAAACTAACGATATTTATCTATAATATATTTTGCCTGTAAAATATGGATATAAAGTGTATTGTTTGTACAGCATGAATAACTACACATATGTGGTATGTAGCAGCAGTAAGCTAAGAGTCCCAAAACATCATCAAATTCCAACACATCCATAATATTGCCCATCTCTTAACTCTGTAACAAGACACCTGTAGGAAAGTTAAAATGACAAACTAGGTTGCACTAGCTGTCAGTACTCCTTTAGAACAGTACCTAAATAAACAACATCTTTTCTTGTTCAATGTTTGCCCAGCAGCTTTGCAAACTCCAGGATAATCTTCCGATAGGCTTTCAATATGGAACTTCTCTATCTTAGTTTTGATATGTTTGATCACTAATCTTAGTATTTGCATGTCACAGCTCCCAACTGGTAGTGCTATTGGATTCACAACTGCAAACTGAATTACTCTGGGGGTCGGGAACTCCCTGAGTGAGCAGACGCGGGCTATTCTTCCACCGTTCCTCTCCGCGCAGTATCCTGTCCCAATAGTCGCTGCCACCAGTCCAAGTCTTACTAGTGGTCGGGCATGCAATGGCTTGTAGTAGCCTCAAAAACACCTCACACAGACAGCAAAGAAAGGGTCTAGTCAATCTTTTTAGTCACGTAAGAAAATGGCTATAAAAACGTGCGCGCGCCTGCCCTTTATATTTGGGCAGGCTCGCCCACGTAAAAGATTACAAATACAGACGTGTGACCATGATACAGCAAAATGGTTACAACCACATAAACTATTCTAAGTCATGCACAACATTTCAAAGTTCTCCAGACCACACACAACACATACAGCTAATGCCAACAAACAAAATAAGTTCAATGATTATTTATCCATGCGTGTTCTATGTTCTAGCTCTTCTCTTCTGGCTCTTCTCTTCATTTCCCAGTCTCCGCCCCCACAGTTACACTCCCTAAATCATGCTCACCTTCCTGCTTAGTTGCTTGTGGCTGATTAACAACTTGTAATTAATTTTAGTGGCTTGGATGTAATGAGTGATTCCAGCAGCAGCTCATGTATAATGTTATCTATAGTAGATATTACAGTTTAAATACTTTTATGAAATGTAGACAATCAAATTCGCAAACAATAAGTGACTTAGACAATGATTTGCTTTCTTTATACTATTATACCAATCTGCATTACCATTGAACCTTATAATTGTAACTTAATATTGATGTTGTTTTTTTGACCAGCTTTGCTAGATTATGCTCATTCACTTACGCTATTTCCTATTATATTTGGGATTTCAGATATTCTGATGAGCAAACCATAACAAACAAGAATCATCACATCTCCTAGCTATATTACTTTAAATTTTTTAGAATGTTTTGATCCCTATCTTATCATTAGCTATTGAAGGAAAGGAATGTCATAAGAGGTTCCTCAAACTTCTACTTCCATGATGACAAAATTTCATTTACAGCATACCAAATCTCACTCTTAATATTAGTTAGTTGATGTAATATTTTAATTTATGTAAAATATAAAATTTTAATTTATGTCATCCACATATTTTCTATATAATTTCGTTATTATTCTGTCTATTTTTTTGTGGTTATTCTTCAATTTTTGTTGGTTAACTTGACTTATTTATAATAAATGCAAAGCACACTAAAATTATATGAACTTGAAACTGAACAACTAAGGAGGGTCTATGATTGTTTACTATTAGCAATGTCCTCAGTTTTAACAACAGGAAATACATAAACAAATTTGATTGTTATACTTAAGTCACTGAAAGTTTTCTGCATATTTTTGGTACATTATCTGCAAGTTTTCATATAAGCCACCTCCATGTGATAAATTGGCTCCGAGATTGAATGTTACAAGAATTTCTGATTTGTTCTCCTTCTGAAGGAGTTTAGAGTTGGAAACAGACAGTTTAGTCGAGAGTTCATTGAAATCAGGACGTTGATGTGCTTCAGGATGTCTAAGTAAATTAATAGTAAGACTCTTAAAGAAGGATCCAGTGAAGATGACTAAGTGAAGTTTCTGCAGGAAGCAGCTATTATGGCTCAGTTCAAGCACCACAATGTAGTGACTATTACAATTGCGTGCATAAAGACTATTGATCTACATACAGTTACAATCTACAAGATATGTTACCTGATTGATTATTCATGGATGAATACATTTTGATCAGAATTACGATGTGAAGATTGTCCCAGTACTGTCCTGTATAAAATATTGGCGTAAGGATTACAGAAATCTTTGAAATTGCATTCAGCAAATTCCTGCATATGTCTTACAAATGAATTCACAGTACTCGCTCGGTCTATATTTGAACTAAACTATGGGAATATTCAATTGAAATGATATAACATAATAAAAGTTCCTAAATATGGAAACATTAGCAAAGACTATTGCAATAAGTTTGGCCCAGTCCACCAATTAAGCTACATAACAATCACAAATGAGAAAGATCAAAGTACATGAGTTTGGCTGTTTTAGACAGAGTAAATTCGTTTAATCGCTTTCATATTCGGTAGATAAAATGATTATTATTTTAACATGATGCTGCATTTTCAACTTGTCTGGCTTGTCTCAGCTCGGGCAACAAACACATACCAAACACATCGTAAGAATTTTCCAAATGCTTTTAGTGAGGTGAGAATGTTATTGGGGTTGTGTGGTTTCCTGCGCAAGAAAATTGTAGTGGGATTTAAATTTAAGGTAGAGATAAAGTGTAGTGGATTTCAAGAAATCTGTTGAATGATTTACATTGATAACAATGTAGTGGATACAGACTGTTGTAGTAGGTTTTCAGTTATGTGTAAGCTATGTAGTGGATATAGTATTTTCACTACAAAAATGCTATAGTGGTTTCAAGCTACAAAATTCATGTAGACGATATCATAAATTTGAGAATTAAATCTTATTATAATGGTTCCATTTTAATTGTAAGTAATAGCATAATAATTAATATGCACACAAAAACAAATTGCTTGCAAAAGTCACATGATAATATTGTAGTTTGCAAATTTACTTAAAGATTATCATCTTTATGATGAAAAAGCTCATCTCGGATATTCTCCTTCTGGACAAGCACTCCCTGAAAAGGTTCCAATTAATGCTCTAGGCTTGGCTTGGTTATCTTTGACTGTTGTGATTTGGTTTCATCAACATGTGAGTCCAAATTCTTCTAAATAATGTTAACTTGCCCAAATCGCCATTGCAGTCCATATTTGAGAAGAGTGTCCCCAGAGTCACTAGCTATCACTTTCTTCACTGGACATGAATTCCTCTGTGAGGACAGAAGACCACCTGTCCTTATCCTGTTCTGTCATGGAGCTCCTCTTGAGGACAGTAATTTTATTTTGAAGTTTCTGTAGGTGGGGGGGGGGGCATTATTTTGGGGCCCAATCTAATGAGCTAGTGAGGTGATTTCTCACATGAACACTTTTAAACCACAGATAAACATACCCTTAAAGCTCACTTTTACCGAAACATCTTCCTTCACCACTAATCATGGAATTTGAAAGAATGTGTGCATAGAGATTATATTGATTACACAAAAATACTATATTTACACGGAAGTAGGAAGCCAGATTGTATTGGTGCCGCCATTATAACCACACACACCTCACCTCACCCACTCATTACAATACAGTGTTGTTTTTACATAGACCCACTTCACTACTTTTACAGTATTATTGTTAAACTTGCTCAGTAGTAGCTTTTTAAGTCTGATGTGTTCTCATCAAACATTCCTGTTTTTCTCAATGTGGACTTTTTACCAGGTATAAGATTAGAAATTTATGTTTTTCAAATGAATTAATTGTTGGACATTGATACTTGTGATAACCCCTTAACTAATACCTATGACCTCCCCCTCCCCCCCCCCCCATATATATTTTCTAAGCTAAACTACTGCCAGATAAACTCAAACAACTCACTCTATTGACATGTTCTCTCCTTCTGATATGATTCACTCACTTTGAAAAGAGGGGTTAGCTCCCTTGACTTCCTTTAAGATATGCTATCTTTGAATGTTACCCTGATAGTGCACATTATAACAGAACAAGTTGATAACAATGATCTCTCATAATCTGATGTGTTGAATCCTAGGAAGTCTTCATCCTCTTCACATAGGGTTTTGTTCATCCTTCATAACTTCTGACTATGTAGTCAATACATGTGTGCATGTGCACGTACTCATGCACACACACAAACACACACACACACACAATGTCTGTGTTGAGGCTACAATTTACTGTTTCAATCAGTTCTATATAATATAATTTTCTTTTCTGTAGTACCTAACAATATTTTAATTTTTTAGCATTTTATGGAATGATACTGATGCATACATTAAAAACAATGTTTTAATCTGAGAGCCTCAATTTCACCCTCCCACTCTCCTCCCACTACATCCTTAAAACCATTTTCTATTACCCATAAATTAGTTTCTTCCTTAAGTTATTGTACACAACTAGGATCCTCCTCGTCTTATTCTACAGTTTGATAATTTAAATGTCCTAGTATACCATCATGACCATATATTAGTTTTTATAGCTTGACAAAGTTTTTCTTTCTTAGCAAAAAATCCAGTATAATGCCCTTCTTTACATACATATATATTCTCTTCAGTGTGAGCTTTAGAAGGCCATACTATCTAAGCCACAAACAACAACAACAATATTTGGCAGATAATGGTATATTCATTAATTATTAGTGTCGTTTAATTACATTAGAAATGCAATGAGTGGCATTTGAGGTTGCTTGCTATATTTATACTTAACAAAATGAACACACAAGCAAAAAAACTCACACAGAGGTATGTGTCTCAGTCTATTTCCTTGAGAAAAAAAAAAATTTTAATTAAAGAATTACACGACATTATTACTACCATTAAGTCTTCTGGCTACTTTACATACAGAAAATCTTGTTTCAACTAGCATAACAAAAAAATCAAACTTCAATGCTCTCAGATACGAGTGCAAATCAGTAACCTATAGCATCCTGAGTGACTGAATTTACCAAGTTGTACCAAAGATTGAAGAAAAGCCTTACCAACTTACTTAGAATGAGCAGGCAAAAAAGGGTGTTGCAAGTAGCATACATACATGTAATAATATTAAAAAATGTAGTGATTCTCAATGGTGTTACCCCTGGGAGAGTCTTCCTCACTTCATTTGCCAATAGACTTCTTTCTTCATTTGTTAGACCCGAGAGTCACACTTGTTCAACAATAAACTTCAAGTTCACTGAGATTCAGGTTTTCATTAAGGTCATATTAGTACTACTTGAACCTACTTGACAGTTTGTTTGTATAGGAGCAGTATTTCTATCATGCTATTTTAATGTAGCACAGGTCACACAAAGATTCCAGAAAATCTTACATCAGTACAGTGTACTTCTATATATTCATTCCAAATATAAATTTGTTAATAAATCCTATCACTTCATTTTTTTCTTTTCATTTAAATTAATATTAATTGTTTGATTCACATCATCCTCCTGAACTCATGGACTCAGTTACCAGAACACTACTTTCTTGCTAAAAGTGCATTTTTTAAGACGATATACGTTAACGCATCATAAAATCAGGCACTTGCAACACTATACCATTGGATGACTGTTGCACCATTAAGACATCAATGTTTAGCACATAAAGTTAGACAATCAACATGAGCCGTTATTGTTAAATCTGACCTTAGCATGACCGTGTTTGCTATGGGGTTCAAAATAAAGGCTATGTCGTGTAAGCTGGGATGCCGGTAACTTCAAGTACCATTAGCAATTGATTAGCCACATCAAATAGCATAATGGTTGGAAAAACTAAACAATACAACTAGAATCAAATTTTTCTCAAAATTACAAAAATGCAGTGAATGCCCAATTTTACTTGATGTGTTCACATATAGAATCAGCTCATCTATCAGAGACTAGCTAATAGTATAAGGGCTTCCAAATTGTACGTCCAATATCTCATTTGACATTCACATTATCAGGAGTGAGAGAAGTATAGTTTAGTAGCATAGGAATACAAGTATAATGCAGACAAAAAAATAGTATTGCTATGTAAACTATACTAGTGATGTGCTTGAGCACAAATGGCGAGCGAGCCTACAGACTATACTATTTTTATATGAATGATTTTGACTTCTAACACTGAAGCTACTGAAAATAAGGTCATGTTTTTAAATTTCGCATACAAGGTAAAGGTATTTCAGTGCCATAGTAACAACTCTCTGCAACTGCTTGAATTGAAGGAAAAAAACAACAACAAAACAATAAACGTTATTTAAATGTTTTCTTTGTGATATTCTTTAGCTAAGTAGTAGTTGTAACACACAATGCTTTGACACAACTGGACATGCACCTACACAGACTTACCTTCGTGGTTAATCTAGTGGACAATGTATTTTCAAGTAAATACTGTTGCGCACGGCTTATAACCATGCCAAAGAGCGCATTGACTTAGCTACCACAACCACTAACTCGAATAGAAAAGGAAGTCCTGTAAGTTTTCACGTTTTAACTGCACCAGTAAAAGAATTCAAAACGGTAAACAATTCAATTTCTAGGGTGATACGGGTACTGACCGTTAACAGAGGATTCTGTTTAGTGAAGTTTGGGACGGAGTCGACCACCGAACTAACACAAAAACGCGAGGGTCAAAGTACAAAAATGCCTTACGTACGTCCAAACATATATGTGACAGTACTAGTGGTGCGCTCGAATAGCGCAAATGCATGGCGAGCGAGTAAATATATGAGTATAGGTAAAGATAATTTGTGAAGGAAATCGCTAAATAATAGCAATGATTAGGCATGAAGAGTTAACAATAACAGAATTACCTAATAAACTTCGAACGCAGTGGCAAAGAAGCGCAGCTTGACAATTTGCCATTCAGTCTTTCGCCAAGAAGAGAGTAGCTATAAACTTTTTGGTTGAAACTTAGTTGATTCTCCGTGCTCGTTAATTGAAAAATACCGGAACTGTAAACGCTTTACCTAACTTACGTAATTAGAAGCGCGGGCGAAATTTTTTGACGTACGCATACATACCTACATATATATATATATATATCTGAAATCTCAATTGAACACGACTGATAGTCAGCTTCGCTCGCTTCGCTCGCTCGCTGAACTATGGAAAAGGGACCAATTGCGTTCAAAATTGAAAATGAGTTATTTGTACCACTGTGTAGAGCACTTCATATGGAGTACTTTGATACCAAGTTTGTGGGTAACGCGTTTTTGTTAAGGATCGCCAATTTTGTCAGTTGCACCTATTCCTTTGGTGACACCGTACCTATTTCATGATTATTTGGTATGGGTCACTTTTAATACAACGCTCAGTTGCACCTATTCCTTTGGTGACACCGTACCTATTTCACGATATTTTGTATGGGTTACTTTTAATCAACATACATAATAATCTTCCACCATAACAAATCTAACAATATAATAAAATGACAAATAAGTGATTAATAAATTTAAGTAAGTAAATAAATAAATAAAAAATAGATAAAGAAAAGTAAATAAAAAGATAAATAAAGAATTAATTAATAAATAAAAAGTAAATGTATAAATAAAAATACATAATAAATAGAAACATAAATAAGCAACATAGTAAATATATAAATTAATAAAAGCATAAATAAATATAAATGATATATATAAATAAAAAACATATTTTATAGACCATCATAAAATCAGAATATCATATTCATTCCTTTATTTTTGCCAAAGTTTTGTTAGTGAAGGCTCTAATAATTTCAAGTTATTAAATGTTTTATTTATTTACTTATTATTTATTTAGTTGTTTGTGTGCTTGCTTGTCTATCAGTTTATATTTACTTACTCACTAATTTACTTATATACTTGTTTACTTATTCATTTATCTACTTATTATTCATATTTATTTAGCTATTTACTTATATATTTATTTAGTTAATTATGTTGTTTACTTATTTATATTTCCTTATTTTTCTTTATTATTGACTTATTCATCTATTCACTTCTTGTGTTTTTATATTATTAGATACTAAAATTTTTATTATATATTATAGTTTATATATAATATATATTTACTTATTTGCTTCTGTACTTATTCATGTTATTTGTATTGGTTTATGAAATATAATAATATTAATATTAGTTTTCCTTTATTAATCAGTTAACAAAGAGTTATCCAATTTGTTACAAGACATACACATTGAGTTTACAGCTGAGTTAAAGAACACTTTGTCAACTACTATGTAAACTTCCACTTGAAGAGTTTACAAGCAATTTGCAGGGCCGTCCATTGTGAACTACTTGCACACTTTTTGGCAACTACTTGTAAACCTTGAACACTTGTTAACTCGTTGCAAACTTCAAGTTCACAATTTGCAAACTACCCTTGTATTGGGCTTTTGGCCCTGTGGTATTGAACATCAGGTGAGTGGCATTTTATGACAGTTCATATAAGTTATCATACAACACTTGATGAGCTAAGTAATTGAAGGTGATTTATTTGCAATGATTCATAAATTCTCACGTATATAACTGGTAGTAGTTTGCGACATTCTTTTTATTATTATTTTTTAATAATAATGTAAAGTTATAGTGAGGTATTAAAATTCACACTTAATTACATATTATAATTTTTTGTTCTGCTATCAATGCGTAAAACTGAGTAATATAAAAAGTAAGTGGGTGGCACATGAGTAATGCGAAATAGTTTTCATCCTGGCTTGCACACCACTGTGTTAATAGTAAGTATAATTGCATTGAATATGCTGAGTGTATAGTGGTAAAGAGGCTAGGTAAGTTGGGATTAGCCCTCGTGGACAAACAAAGAAGAAAGTTTAACTTTGGGAGACTGAACTGATCCTGCTGCTCTATATTCTTGTGGGGCCAGACCCTTTACCAAACACAAAACGAGAAAAGGGTCTGGTCAGTAAGGGGGGGGGGGGGGGGGGGGGGGTGCGCTGTACCAGACCCACGAATTCCCAGGGAAATTGCGGTGTTAATCATAGCACCAGATTACCACAACAATGAGAAGCATTACGCTTATTGCTCGAGATGCTCTCACAGTTCATTGTTTAACTGGCTCCGTTAGCAGAGATGGCTAATCTATCTTGGAGAATGAAGCAGAAAAGAAGTTGGGAGTGACCTTGGATGAAGTATTGGAGATCCATAGAGACAGTTACTTGTGTATGCTTTGTGATATGACATTTTTGAAGATGTCAGAACTTCGTCAGAAGATAGCAGAATTGGAATCTTTCCCTCTCTTTGCCTGACCAAATATCATATCACAAAGCATACACAAGTAACTGTCTCTATGGATCTCCAATACTTCATACTCTCCAACTTCTTTTCAGCTTCATTTTCGAAGATAGAAAATCCACTTCTGCTGAAAGAATCATACAGGTCACTTCTGCATAAACAACAACTATAGTTAAATGGAGCCAGTTAAACAGTGAACTGTGAGAGCAGAGCAATAAGCACAACACTTCTAATTCACGTTTTGTGGTAATCCGGTGCTATGATTGACACCGCATTTTCCAGGAATTCGTTGGTCAGGTACAGTGCACCCCCAGACTCTTTTCCCGCTTTTCATTTGGTAAAGGGTCTGGCCCCATGAGACTAGCTGCTCCAAGGGATGAAATAAAGTTTGTGACTGAGATTGAGTCATCATTTTGTTTTGCTATTGTATGCAGGGTGAACACATCTCTTTGTTGATCATTAGTAGTGCCACTATAGCAAAAGTCAACAACTGTCACAGTTCCTCTACAATTCAATATTTTCATCTACATCATAGATTAGTATTAAGTCCATTACAGATGTTTAGACTCTGATGAGTCTTCTTCAGTGTTAGTGGACTTATATATACCATGCAAACTATATTATAAACTACACTATACTACTAATTTAAATTCAACATTTTTAAATATTTTATTTATATACTACTACTACTACTACATCTACTACTAACTTTTTTAATATCCCTGAATGCATGTGTATTTTCTCGTAAAATCGTAATTATCTTAATTACTTTTTATTTGTTGTTTTAAAAAAATAATTATGCTAAATAACATGCATCATGAAACTGAGACTGAACGGGAACTGAGAATCAATAAGTTACTAATTAGCAATGTCCCAATGTTACTAATCTACAGGAAATATGAAAATGAAGCAAAGTGATAAATTGTGTATCATTTGTTATGTGAAATGTTATGCCACACAGTCTGTTTGTTAGTTTTTATTGCTTATAATTGGTACATTCTCTGCAGGTCTTCATACATGTCATCTCCATGTGATAAATCAACTCCGAGTTTGAATGTTGCAGGAATTTCTGACTTGTTATCCTTTTGAAGGAGTTTGGAGTTGGAAACAGACAGTTTAGTGGAGAGTTCATTGAAATCAGGACGTTGATGTGCTTCAGGATGCCTAATGAATACAAGGATTAACATGCTGATAGTATGGCCACTCAAACAGTTTTGGATAAATTGCAGCTATTATTCTTAAAAACTAATTTTGAATATTACCTGAAACAGCATGTAATTAAAATAAACTATCTGATGCTTGATGTTTAATAAATATGTCTCATGGCAAGTTTTACTGCACAAAATATAGCTGCTGTTTGTTTGATATTGAGAGTGTTTACTCAAACTTTACATATCAAGCTTTAATTTCAACATTAACTGTATAATATTATGATCCAGTAACTAAGATTGCTTTATTTTGCCATATTGTCCTTCTGATTCATTATTATTACATACTATCATTCAAGTAACAGCAATGTTAATTTTAAGGTAATGATGTTTACAGCTTGTGAATGTAATGAAATTTAATACATACCAGCATGCAATCATGATATTGTAAATGGCATGAGGACATCCAGGAGGAGGAGCAAGTCGATACCCAGAGTTCAGCAGTTTAATAACCTTGTTGACAGAGAGACAAATAGACACATTATCTTTGCACCAGTTCAGAACAGCAACAAAAATCAAGTATCCCTTTCCACACTCAAGATATGGCTAATTCTATGTCAATGTAGTAGCTGTATTTTAGCTTAAAACATGATGTATTTAAATATATAGTTTTCAGTTAATAATTAAGATGCATTGAATTGTGAAAGAAAATACATAAAATATACCATGTGGCAATTGTGAGGACTTAAGTGCTGGCTTGGAATTAATAATCAGTGACTATTTTAATCTAGCTACTGATGATCTTTAGCTATTGTTGTTACAACAAAGTTAACTAGACAAAGCTGTACTGGGAGGGAATGGCTCTAATTCCAATGATTAAATTTAAATGAAACAAAGGCTAATTGATCACTATTGTATTGGCAGCCTCCAGCATGGCCACTGAAATAGCACAGATATTGCGAAATTCATAGGGACTAATATTAAGCTGAAGGTCGCATACGTCATAATTTCACATAGTAACCTTTTCAAAGTCAAATTGCATCCATAAATCATATTATTTTAAAAATAATATTAAAATAAGAAAAAGCTTTAGACTCACTTGAGAATTTTGCATGTTTTCAAATGGCTTGTGTCCGATACTCCAAATCTCATACATGACAGCACCAAAACTCCACACATCACTGGCAGTGGAATACTTCTTGTAGAATAGAGCCTTTTACAAGAATACAACAGATGCTAATAAGTGATAATTCTCGTGTTGTGTGTAGTCTTGCATGTACTGCCTGGTGCTTAAATTAAAAACATGGCTGCTGGGGTGCTTTCCAAGTGCTGGGGTGCTTTCCAAGTGCTGGTCCATCCAAAAGTAATTCTGAAGCTCAGATTTTAGCACTTCTGATGAATAAGCTGTGCACTTACCCCATGCACTTACTATGACCTTCTGAAGTGGAGCTCAAGATTGTAGCAATAGTAATAAATTTTTAGATTTCTGTTTATACGTATTTCTTACATCTTTGCAGTGGACAGTTTTTCTCTACTTGCTTTAAATTTAATCTCTTCCTGGACGATTTCACAGCAAATAATAAATGAACCATTATCATGTTATCCTACTGGGTGTCACAAATTTGCCAGTGAAGGGTTAAAACAAATAGTTCATTAGGTATATTCTCGCTCTTTTGTGTGGGTGTTTTTTTTTTAATGCAGAATAAGAAATGTTAGGCTGTTACCGGGAATCGAACTCAGGACTGTTTGCTTAATGCACAATTGTTCTGCTACTGAGCTATGACAACCACCCAGCAACCAATCACTCCAATTCTGTATTTGTGACCGTCAACAGGAAAACCGGGCACAACGCGGCACCCTTCGAAATTTTTTTTTTTGCATTTACAGAGTTGTCGGCATCCAGATATTGAGCTTTCCAAGTTTTATCATCGTAGCTTAAGTCGTTCCCACTATAATAGACCTAACCGTTCCCTTCCGTCGGCTTGAAACAATACATTTTTAAGAAATCGATCGATCTTTTCTCGATATTTACGCACGCCGCATTGTGCCCGGTTTTCCTGTAGACGGTCACATTTATACTTTAAGGGGTAATGATAAGCTACAGTCTTGCTCTCAACAAAGCAACGGAAATTTCTTTATTTTCTTTCAAAGATTTATTTTTTGGTGAAGTAATAAACAAATCATGTGTGTGGAATTATTACGCTCACCTCAGGAGCTGTCCACTTGACAGGAATCTTCCCTCCATGAGAAACATAGTAACTCTCATCTGATAAATCACGTGACATGCCAAAATCGGCTATCTATGATCACAGAGCAATAAAGACATCTTCATCAAATTTATATTAAAGTTAAGTTCATAAATTAATGATTTTCATAGAACTAACTTTTCTAACTAGTACCACCTAAGTAAGGCAAAATAAAATTCGTTGTTATGAATGTCTTAAATTTATCACCCAGAGTACTTTTCTTGTGGAAAACTCACTTTGCATATCCTGTCATCTGACACTAGAATGTTCCTAGCTGCCAGGTCTCTGTGGACAAAGCCCTTGTTGGATAGGTACACCATGCCTGAGGCTACTTGGCGGCAGTAACTGAGTAATTCATGGCCATCTATCTCAGGACTCACTCCTCCATCATCAGTCCTCATGGAGAGTAAGTAATCCCTCAGGTCTCCTTTCTTTAGCATTTCCAGAACTAACAATATCTGCAGGGAGAAATATTGTGACACAGCTTTCTTTACTACCTTACTTTAAACTCACTGGCTCTCCATCTTTGATCACACCATACATAGTCACTACATTGTGGTGCTTGAACTGAGCCATAATAGCTGCTTCCTGCAGAAATTTTACTTTGTCATCTTCGCTAGCTACATACTAGCAATTGTAGTTTGCACTCAGCATAGTAGAGCTCATGCAATAAATTATTCTTTTATGGGTATTTGCTTGCCATATACTTGTTATATTGTTTCTACCATTACAGAACCCTGGAGATACACGAAGACAGTAGAAAAGTAAAGAAACAAAAATTATGGGGGTAGAAATTAAATAATTGGATTTAAATATTAACCTCTTGCTTAGTTGATAGTGTTTCACTTTTACAGGTTGCGGCGCTAGGTCCCACTTCTGAATAATCATATTCAGGATTGCTCATAACTGGATAATTAGTTACTACAACTAAAAACAAGAATTATAATATGTAACACTGCACTTACTACTAGATCAAGTTAATGGAAAGAAAAATATTCTTAGTAGCTTGTCTATGCCACTGCACATTATTGTAGTAACAAACTAATCGCAAAATCCCTAGTTTATAAAAAGAGCTAGTTTTTAATGAAATGCATGTTAACATTAGTAATGCAATAGAACAGAAAATTAGTTTTTAGCTAGATCACTTTACCACTGTATTCCCTTTATGATACATATCTAATATCATACACACACACACACACACACACACACACATATACATATATATATATATATATATATATTATATCAATAATAACTATTTAACTATTCAAACTGACCAATTACGCCATTTGTGACATTAATAAGACTACAATTAGATCGTATAGAGTTTCACTATTGTTAATTTTTCAATTGCTTACTTATATGAAACCACATGAGACGCAAGGGTTGACTGATTGCTCCAGTAAGAGTCAACATACTATTGACTGAAGTTCGGCCAACTGAAAGTTGATATGATGTTGTTTGGAATCTTGGGTACATATTAGCAAAAGGTGCGGCTAAATTTGTAGTCTCTACATTTACCATTCCAATGAGAAAATTTGATGTAGAAATATTAAACTGATCTTGTTCAGTTAAAGTCATTATGTCACAACATTTATTTGAGTTACACTTATTTATTAAAGGATGGTGAAAACGAATTGGAATTGACTTATTTACTTGAGCAGTATTGTTGTCTTGTTGTGTTAATATTAGCAAATCAAATACATTCTTGTGACTCATTCTAGAAGGTTTAAAAAAGCAGAACTCTACAGCAGTTACAGTCCCACTACAATTCAACGTATTTTCATCTACATCATAGATATAAGTAGAACCAACACCAGATGATTCCCATGTATATCCCAATACTTCTGTTCTCCTTCCAAAGTCTGGAAGAGAATGTTCGTTGTTATTAGTATCCAAAGTTGAGCATCTCCATTCATAGGATGATGTTGATCCTACAAACAGTGACCAAAAGTAACTAAAACAATTTTATCACACTCAAAGACAAAAACAAAAAATACCAAGCAATAAACTCGTTGTCATGCCTTCTTTTTATTTCCTTGACTTACAAATCATACAAACAACAGATTAATAATACATTAATCCTTGAGTTTTTTAAGGCATGTAAATTCCACTATTAATTATTCTAAGATACAGCCTTGTCACCATCTAAAGCTACTCCTTTTTTCTCTCCTCTCTCTCTCACACTCTCTCTGCAAACACAACATACTGTCTTGCAGCCAATATACCCAGTGTAAAGTGATTGGCCAACTAATTTATCAAACAATACACACCACTTGGGAACAAGTAGCTTTGAAAACTGGTGCACCATCACAGCTCACCTTGAAAGAGGTTAATAAAAAAAAATCCCAGGTAATAGTTGAGAGCGAACGAGCCCATCGTAGTTAGCGGCGTCCTGCGAGATTAGAGGATAATTCTTTCGGATGAGGCGTGGGAGTCGTAATTTAAACTAAACGGTTCAGGATGGCCACGCCCTTTCATTCACTTACAAGCGGATAGTACGGCGTGGCTGCTCCATTAACAATACTACCGGAGGTCTAAGGGTTTCCTCCACAGGGAGTAGACTTCCAATGACCGTCAGTAACAGATAAGGTTCAGGTTGTCAGAGAGTGTTGTTGTTGTTTTTCCTGTAATTAATTTTTTTTTTCCCCTTCCAAATTCCATTATGCTCCCCAGGTATTCTTGGGGGGCACAGGGACTATGCAGATTTGAGATTTGAATTACAGTAGCTCATGCAGTTAAAAATCAATAAAACCAATAAAAATACTGATTACTATTTTTAGCTGTCATTAGCTATGGCAAACCAGATGTTGTCTGGTTTCTTGGGAAAGAAGATAAGAATTGATGTCCTATTGCAGAAGAACTGAAAGACATGTGCAGAAATGTGATCATTTTTTATGTGTCCTATGTAATGTAAAGTCCACATTGTTTTCTACAAATTGTGTGGAGGATAGGGCAACAATTAGTATGTAAAAAAATTATAGTGGATTTCAAATTTTCTGTTGTATATTTTATGCATGAATTTGGGGTAAAGATAAGCAGTAGTGGATTTCAAGAAATCTGTTGTATGATTTACATTGATAACAATGTAGTGGATATGATGTTTACATTTCACAAAACTATAGCGGAAATACATTTTGAGGTACAGACTGTTATAGTGGGGTTTCAGTTATGTGTAAGCTATGTAGTGGATATAGTATTTTCACTACAAAAATGCTATAGTGGTTTCAAGTTATTCTACAAAATTCATGCAGAGGATATCATAAATTTGAGAATTTAATTTTATGGTTCCATTTAATTGTAAATAATGGCATTGATAGTGCCTGCAGGGCTTCTAGAAGTCATAGGGTAAATCCCAGGCCTCTTCCTAAAATGCTAGTCGCTGCAAGCGCTGTCTAAGATTTTTACCTTTCTTTGTGGATACCAGCACCAACCCTTGTCAGGTAAATGGTTTATAGATTGTTCAGTATAGTACCAAGTGATTGATAGACAGAAATATGACTAACTGAACAGAAAAGAGAAAAACTGAAAAAAATATAATTAATCAGACAGACAGGAAGTACAGTCCAATGCACACAAAACACAACGGAACAAATGAGCACCAATTAACATGTTCTGTTTGTAAAAATAGTGTTAAATCAGGGGTTGCCTGTCCTTTGCAACTCCTGCCTTCCCATGCTGTCAGGGTCGCCAACAGCCATAATAATTAATATGCACACAAAAACAAATTGCTTGCAAAAGTCACATGATAATATTATAGTTTGCAATTAAAGATTATCATCTTTATGATGAAAAAGCCCATCTTGGATATTCTCCTTCTGGATGAGCTCTCCCTGAAAAGGTTCCAATTAGCTAGGCTTGGCTTGGTTATCTTTGACTGTTGTGATTTGGTTTCATCAACATGTGAGTCCAAATTCTTCTAAAATAATGTTAACTTGCCCAAATCGCCATGGCAGTCCATATTTGAGAAGAGTGTCCCCAAAGTCACTATAGAGCTATCACTTTTTTTTACTGGACACGAATTCCTCTGTGAGGACAGAAGACCACCTGTTCTAATCCTTCTCTGTCATGGAGCTCCTCTTGAGGACAGTAATCCTATTTTGAAGTTTCTGTATTGTGTTGTAAGGTGGGTGGGTGGGGGCATTATTTTGGGGCACAATCTAATGAGCTAATGAGGTGATTTCTCACATGAACACTTTTAAACCAAAAAACATGCCCTTGGAGTTAGTGTTGTTTGGTTAACTAAAACTAAAACTAAAATTAATTTTAGTTACACCTAAAACGTTTTAGTAAACTAACCAGAACGAAATATCACATAGGATGTTAATATCTAAAAAAAAAGTCATAGAGCTCTTGAATAAAATCTAAAACTAAAATTATTTTTTAATCAAAACTAAAAATATAGCTAGCTAACCATTCTCTGAGAACTTTCCCTTGCCATTTCTTTCCATGCTATATACACTAAGACTTTATTCTTGACTGCAAGTGGAATATTAGGGGGACACTCCAGGAGGTCATCCACACTCATTTCTAGTCTCCATCATATTTGTAGTGACATCTCTGAAGAAGATGAATGACCAGTGCGGTAGCCCCAGCAAGCAAAACCTTTACCCAATTGTTTCTTCTTAGCACCTGGTATAATTGTTTGGCTAAGGCGAACTGTTGGACAGTATTCAGCGGTTGCTCGACTATCTAGCCCAGCCCCCTCCCATAGCACGGGAATGTCAAATCATTCAGTCTCCGTGCTGTATTTCCTGTCGTTCAGTAAGTAGAGACTGACCACAGGGTAATAATAATTACTCCTATTAGAAAAAAAGCTAAAAAGACAGCTAACAATAATGGTGGAATACAAAAACTAAATTGAATTCTGCTTTGAAAAACAAAAACTATCTAAAATTGATGACTTGAATAAAAAAATTGAATTCTAAAAAACCAAAACTAAAACTAAAAGTCTGCTACAACAATTATATTAAAACAAAAATAATTATCTTCCTTCACCACTAATCATGGAATTTGTTCATGAAAGAATGTGTGCATAGAGATATATTGATTATACAAAAATACTATATATTTACAGGGGAGTAGGAAGCCAGATTGTATTGTTGCGGCCATTATAACAACATCCACCTAACCACACCCACTCGTTACAACACAGTGTTGCTTTTTTCATTAAATAAACAAAAGAGTTTAATTCTATGCTCTGCGTATCTAATAAATTAAACTGCCACTCTAATCAAACGGCCATTTTGCTGACCAACAATGCTGGAAAGACCTCCAAACTACATTTGTTTTCCAAAAGATTGCTTTGGAATAATAAGAAGGACCAAGCATGTCGGGAGTTTCCTAAAAAAAAAAAGACCAGGCAGGTCTGGAATAATCTTCTAAAAGGCTCGATATTACCTATTTGATCCCCGCAGAAGCCATTTCGACCGCTCGATTTCGACATCCCAAGATCGACAACGACCATGAGATCGGGTAAAGAGTAGTCCGGCGTAGCCAGACCCACGTAGCGCGCAAAGCGCGTGGAGGGGGATCTGGGGACATGGCCATACCAAATTTGTTCTGGAGGAATGTGGAAGTGGTGAGTGCCCCACCTCCTTTATACCTGAATTTCTACCGCAAATTAGCCATAATTGCTAAACCTAGCGTTGGAAAAGTGGCTGGCACGCACAGGAATTTCTATTTGTGGTTGAGAAGGGCTAATTCCCGGTAATTTGCTAACGGTAATTGATCGCCGCAATAATAAATGTGCAGCAGAACAAATTTGGTATGGCCATGTCCCTAGACCCATTACCAGCGTAGCGGTTCGGTAAAGGGTCTGGCTACGCCGGACTAGGTTAAAAAAAAATAGACACGTCCCCTTTTTGTTAAAATATTGGTGCGGTCATGGCCGCTCAGCATCCCTGCCCCTGAATTAGGAAGATTATTACAGCTGTATATATACCCAGGCACCTTTAACATTATACAGTATGTTACAGAATGTAACTGTAACTGAAACATTTATTATTGCTATTATTATTATTACTTGCATACCCACGATTGACTGGTGGAATTGTACTCTTCTATTATTGTTAAACTGGCTCAGTAGTAACTTTTTAAGACTGGTGTGTTCTCATCAAACATTCCTGTTTTTTTCAATGTGTTCTCTCTCTCCTTCTTCTGATACGATTCCTCTCACTTTGATAAGAGGGATAAGCTCCCTTGACTTCTTTTATTGCGATATTCTATCTTTGAATGTTACCCTGATAGTGCACATATCCTCTCATACCTAATATCTTGTTAAATCCAAGGAAATCTTCATCCTCTTCACATTAGGGTTTTGTACATCCTTCGTACCTTTGACTATGTAGTCAATACATGTGTGCATACTGTTACTCTGTCTAATGGGAGTATGAATACATTTTGACTGTGAAGACAGCATTGATCAATTTTACTGGATAAAAGTTTTCGCTCGCAAGTTTCTCCTTTACCACACACAGACACTTAATGTTATTCATAGTGCTAAAGCCTAATTACCTCCACTTATAACTTCCGGGTGGAACTCGAGTCAATAGCGGTGTTTCAGACCCTTTACACCCCCAATGTAGCAGGTAAAGGGTGGTAAAGGGTCTTGGTTTGTGAGACTAAGCTATGTCATATTTCATCACTTTTTCCATCACTTTACACTAAAAATGTATATCAATTTTTTTTGATTGATTACGTTATAATCATTTAAAACACACCAATATTGTAGGCATGACAAATGTAGTAACTTGATTGGCCTCCACACTTTATAATTGCTTCCGTACACCCATGTATGTAGAATACTCACTTTGCATATCCTGTCATCTGACACTTGAATGTTCCTAGCTGCCAGGTCGTCTCTGTGGACAAAACCCTTGTTAGATAGGTATACACCATGCCTGAGGCTACTTGGCGGCAGTAACTGAGTAATTCATAGCCATCTATCTCAGGACTCGTTCCTCCATCATCAGTCCTCATGGAGAGTAAGTAATTCCTTGAATCTTCTTTGCTCAATAATTCTCAATCTATAAAAACCTGAACAAGCAGAACTGCAATTCTACTGGTTCTATATCCTTGAAAACTCTGTACATGGTAACCACATTGGGATGCCTAAACTGGGCCATTATTGTGGCTTCCTGCAGAAACTTAATTTTTCTGTTTCACTAGAGCTTTTCTTTAGTCTTTATAGACACACTTGGTTTGTCATGCTTTCCCACACTCCATTATAGGCAACACTAAACTGACCAGAGCCAACATGGTCACCAAATCTGGAAATAGACATTATAATTTGGAGTTCATGTGCAGGAGTGAGAGATTGGCTTACACTATGTTATGTCTTGATATGATATTTACCACCATTGAGTTGAACTGCTGATATAGTCCCGTGACATTGTTAGATGGAATTCTGTAGGGATCTTCAGACTATTACAATGAAAATTAATGCAATGCAGTTTTAATTATGCATTGGAGTATTATAGTTAATTTTTGTATCAAATCATTCTATTTCTATTCATAACAGTGTGTGTGTGTGTGTGTGTGTGTGTGTGTGTGCATGTGTGTGTGCATGTATGTGTGCATGTGTGTGTGCAAGTTGATTTACCTGTCAGTTATCATGATTAATGTAACACAAAGTGTGTCAGCTTGTTCTTTGTTCTTTTTTCTCTGCTAAGCTGGGTCCTTGACCAGTTGCTCGAGCTTAATACATAATAACTTAATACCAAAGATTGAATTGGGCCGGGTGTACCCTGAAGGGCTTGCAGCTAATACTACAGACAATAGTAGCAACCATAAGGAAGATAATTCCCGATGTCTGTGGCAGTGATTCACCCCCCCCCCCCCTACAAACCCTAAGCTGATTATTAGTCAAAATAATCATTTAAAAAAGACATCCAATTTATTTATATTTATTAACATCGTTGTTCAACAAAACCTAAATCTGTTAGCAAAACTTGCTATAATCTAAGAGCATATATTATAGTGACCTTACCTCTGAATTGTTCTGTAATGTTGATGTGTTTTCACTGTGGTATTCAACCTGGCCAGCTCATTATAATATTTGATGTAACCATAGGAATAACATCAGCCATATCAGCAATCTATATGAAATTAGGTAAAGTGGCCTCAGATAGATGACAGTCTAGTTGTACATCTGATCAGCTACAAACTACAGGAAACACCTGGAAGTTATTAACCCTCAGCATGCATACACGAGAGGGTTTAGTTATGTCCGTCTGTCTGTCTATTTGTCTGTTTGTCTGTCTGTCTGTCTGTCACACTCTCATTTTGGAGGTTACTGACAATTAATCCTTGATTTAGGTATGAACTTATTAAAGTCTTTTATTGTGCTACACCAGCTTTATTGGGTAAAAACAGCCAATAAATTATTCTTTTGGTCAGAGATGATTTAGTAATTTCTAGTTAGTGTATAGTAGTGCTGAGGGCTCGCACATTTGGTGTTTCATTTATTGTTTTATGAATTGAATGTATTGAACATCAGGTGAGTGGCATTTTATGACAGTTCATTTAAGTTATCATACATCACTTGATGAGCTAAGTATTTGGAAGGTGGTTTATTTGTAATGATTCATAAATTTTCACATATATAACTGGTAGTAGTTTACGATACTCTTTCTATTTTAAAAAAAATGTAAAGTTATAGTGAGGTATTGAAAGTCACACTTAATTACATATTATAAGTTTTTGTTCTGCTATTAATGCGTAAAACTGAGTAATATAAAAAGTAAGTGGGTGGCATATGAGTAATGCGAAATAGTTTTCATCCTGGCTTGCACACCATTGTGTTAATAGTAAGTATGATTGCATTGAATATGCTGAGTGCATAGTGGTAAAGAGGCTAGGTAAGTTGGGACTAGCTCGCGGACAAACAAAGAAAAAAGTTTAACTTTGGGTGAACTGATCCTGCTGCTCTATATTCTTGTGGGGCCAGACCCTTTACCAAACACAAAACGAGAAAAGGGTCTGGTCAGTGAGGGGGGCGGGGGGGGGGTGCGCCGTACCAAACCCACGAATTCCCAGGGAAATTGCGGTGTTAATCATAGCACCTGATTACCACAAAAATGAGAAGCATTACGCTTATTGCTCGAGCTGCTCTCACAGTTCACTGTTTAACTGGCTCCGTTAGCAGAAGTGGCTTATCTATCTTGGAGAATGAAGCAGAAAAGAAGTTGGGAGTGACCTTGGATGAAGTATTGAAGATCCATAGAGACAGTTACTTGTGTATGCTTTGTGATATGATATTTTTGAAGATGTCAGAACTTCGTCAGAAGATAGCAGAATTGGAATCTTTCCCTCTCTTTGCCTGACCAAAATATCATATCACAAAGCATACACAAGTAACTGTCTCTATGGATCTCCAATACTTCATCCAAAGTTACTCCCCAACTTCTTTTCAGCTTCATTTTCGAAGATAGAAAATTCAATTCTTCTGAAAGAACCATACAAGTCACTTCTGCATAAACAACTAACTATATAAAATGGAGCCAGTTAAACAGTGAACTGTGAGAGCAGAGCAATAAGCATAACACTTCTAATTCACGTTTTGTGGTAATCCGGTGCTATGATTGACACTGCATTTTCCAGGAATTCGTTGGTCAGGTACAGCGCACCCCCCTCACTTGACCAGACATTTTTCCCGCTTTGCTTTTGGTAAAGGGTCTGGACCCATGAGACTAGCTGCTCCAAGGGATGGAATAAAGTTTGTGACTGTGATTGAGTCATCATTTTGTTTTGCTATTGTATGCAGGGTAAACACATCTCTTTGGTTATCATTAGTAGTGCCACTATAGCAAAACTCAACAGCTGTCACAGTTCCTCTACAATTAAATGTATTTTCATCTACATCATAGATTAGTATTAAGTCCATTACAGATGTTTAGACTCTGATGAGTCTTCTTCAGTGTTTGTGGACTTATATATACCATGCAAACTATATTATAAACTACACTATACTACTAACTTAAAATCAACATTTTAAAATATTTTATTTATATACTACTACTACTACTACATATACTACTAACTTTTTCAATATCCCTGAATGCATGTGTATTTTCTCGTAAAATCGTAATTATCTTAACTACTTTTTATTTGTTGTTTAAAAAAAATAATTATCCTAAATAACATGCATCATGAAACTGAGACTGAATGGGAACTGAGAATCAATAAGCTACTAATTGCAATGTTTCAATGTTACTAATCTACAGGAAATATGAAAATGAAACAAAGTGATAAATTGTGTATCATTTGTTACGTGAAATGTTATGCCACACAGTCGGTTTGTTAGTTTTTATTGCTTATTTTTGGTACATTCTCTGCAGGTCTTCATACATGTCATCTCCATGTGATAAATCAGCTCCGAGTTTGAATGTTGCAGGAGTTTCTGACTTGTTCTCCTTTTGAAGGAGTTTGGAGTTGGAAACAGACAGTTTAGTGGAGAGTTCATTGAAATCAGGACGTTGATGTGCTTCAGGATGCCTAATGAATACAAGGATTAACATGCTGATAGATTGGCCACTCAAACAGTTTTGGATAAATTGTAGCTATTATTCTTAAAAACTAATATTGAATATTACCTGAGACAGCATGTAATTTAAAAACTATCTGATAAATGTTTAATAAATATGTCTCATGGCAAGTTTTACTGCACAAAATATAGCTGCTGTTTGTTTGATATTGAGAGTGTTTACTGAAACTTTACATATCAAGCTTTAATTTCAACATTAACTATATAATATTATGATCCAGTAACTAAGATTGCTTTATTTTGCCATATTGTCCTTCTGATTCATTATTATTACATACTATCATTCAAGTACATAACAGCAATGTTAATTTTAAGGTAATGATGTTTACAGCTTGTGAATGTAATGAAATTTAATACATACCAGCATGCAATCATGATATTGTAAATGGCATGAGGACATCCAGGAGGAGGAGCAAGTCGATACCCAGAGTTCAGCAGTTTAATAACCTTGTTGACAGAGAGACAAATAGACACATTATCTTTGCACCAGTTCAGAACAGCAACAAAAATCAAGTATCCCTTTCCACACTCAAGATATGGCTAATTCTATGTCAATGTAGTAGCTGTATTTTAGCTTAAAACATGATGTATTTAAATATATAGTTTTCAGTTAATAATTAAGATGCATTGAATTGTGAAAGAAAATACATAAAATATACCATGTGGCAATTGTGAGGACTTCAGTGCTGGCTTGGAATTAATAATCAGTGACTATTTTAATGCTAGCTACTGATTATCTTTAGCTATTGTTGTTACAGCAAAGTTAACTAGACAAAGCTGTACTGGGAGGGAATGGCTCTAATTCCAATGATTAAATTTAAATGAAACAAAGGCTAATTGATCACTATTGTATTGGCAGCCTCCAGCATGGCCACTGAAATAGCACAGATATTGCGAAATTCATAGGGACTAATATTAAGCTGAAGGTCGCATATGTCATAATTTCACATAGTAACCTTTTCAAAGTCAAATTGCATCCATAAATCATATTATTTTAACAATAATATTAAAATAAGAAAAAGCTTTAGACTCACTTGAGAATTTTGCATGTTTTCAAATGGCTTGTGTCCGATACTCCAAATCTCATACATGACAGCACCAAAACTCCACACATCACTGGCAGTGGAATACTTCTTGTAGAATAGAGCCTTTTACAAGAATACAACAGATGCTAATAAGTGATATTCTCGTGTTGTGTGTAGTCTTGCATGTACTGCCTGGTGCTTAAATTAAAAACATGGCTGCTGGGGTGCTTTCCAAGTGCTGGGGTGCTTTCCAAGTGCTGGTCCATCCAAAAGTAATTCTGAAGTTCAGATTTTAGCACTTCTGATGAATAAGCTGTGCACTTACCCCATGCACTTACTATGACCTTCTGAAGTGGAGCTCAAGATTGTAGCAATAGTAATAAATTTTTAGATTTCTGTCTATACATATTTCTTACATATTTGCAGTGGACAGTTTTTCTCTACTTGCTTTAAATTTAATCTCTTCCTGGACGATTTCACAGCAAATAATAAATGATGTTATCCTACTGGGTGTCACAAATTTGCCAGTGAAGGGTTAAAACAAATAGTTCATTAGGTATATTCTCGCTCTTTTGTGTGGGTGTTTTTTTTTAATGCAGAATAAGAAATGTTAGGCTGTTACCGGGAATCGAACTCAGGACTGTTTGCTTAATGCACAATTGTTCTGCTACTGAGCTATGACAACCACCCAGCAACCAATCACTCCAATTCTGTATTTGTGACCGTCAACAGGAAAACCGGGCACAACGCGGCACCCTTCGAAAATTTTTTTTTTGCATTTACAAAGTTGTCGGCATCCAGATATTGAGCTTTCCAAGTTTTATCATCGTAGCTTAAGTCGTTCCCACTATAATAGACCTAACCGTTCCCTTCCGTCGGCTTGAAACAATACATTTTTAAGAAATCGATCGATCTTTTCTCGATATTTACGCACGCCGCATTGTGCCCGGTTTTCCTGTAGATGGTCACATTTATACTTTAAGGGGTAATGATAAGCTACAGTCTTGCTCTCAACAAAGCAACGGAAATTTCTTTATTTTCTTTCAAAGATTTATTTTTTGGTGAAGTAATAAACAAATCATGTGTGTGGAATTATTACGCTCACCTCAGGAGCTGTCCACTTGACAGGAATCTTCCCTCCATGAGAAACATAGTAACTCTCATCTGATAAATCACGTGACATGCCAAAATCGGCTATCTATGATCACAGAGCAATAAAGACATCTTCATCAAATTTATATTAAAGTTAAGTTCATAAATTAATGATTTTCATAGAACTAACTTTTCTAACTAGTACCACCTAAGTAAGGCAAAATAAAATTCGTTGTTATGAATGTCTTAAATTTATCACCCAGAGTACTTTTCTTGTGGAAAACTCACTTTGCATATCCTGTCATCTGACACTAGAATGTTCCTAGCTGCCAGGTCTCTGTGGACAAAGCCCTTGTTGAATAGGTACACCATGCCTGAGGCTACTTGGCGGCAGTAACTGAGTAATTCATGGCCATCTATCTCAGGACTCACTCCTCCATCATCAGTCCTCATGGAGAGTAAGTAATCCCTCAGGTCTCCTTTCTTTAGCATTTCCAGAACTAACAATATCTGCAGGGAGAAATATTGTGACACAGCTTTCTTTACTACCTTACTTTAAACTCACTGGCTCTCCATCTTTGATCACACCATACATAGTCACTACATTGTGGTGCTTGAACTGAGCCATAATAGCTGCTTCCTGCAGAAATTTTACTTTGTCATCTTCGCTGGATCCTTCTTTCAGAGTCTTCACTGCCACATCCAGGTTGTCATGTCTGCGTTCCCACACTCCCTTGAAGACATCACCAAACTGACCAGAACCAAGATGGTCTCCCAAACTAGAGATTCAAAGTTATGCATAGCAATCGGATTCACCCTTAAAATTCAATGAAACTTACACCACATTATATCTCGTGACATCCTCTGTTATCATTGTCTCCAGTTGCTCATAGAGACCCACCACATTATTAGCAGGGACTGTGTATATGTCATCATACTAATCCGAAAATAAATATATAATAAAGGAACTATTAGTTTGACTACATGCACATAGGCTGAATTAATGGAATTATTTAAGCACTTCGAGGAAGGTGTAAGTTTACTAGATAATTTTGCTGAGATGTGACCAGCATGCAAGTTATTAGTGATTATTTTAATATTAAACTACAGTTACCTTCAGATATTATGTCGTGACATTCAAGTGAGCTAAAAAAAGCAGTGTATCTTATTATAGCTTAACTCCAAATCTCACACTCTCTTAATTACCTCTGAATAGTTTTGTTGTGATGGCATATCCTCAAGTTTATGTTCAACATCTTCATACTGAACAACATTGATATAATAGCTATAATGATGTACCAAATCATTTATGTAGTGTATTAAGAGCATGTGTGTGTAGAACAGTTTCAATTCAGAGACATATTGATTTTAAGCATAATATGTTTCCATATTGTACATATACTCAGTGACTGTATTTTGTACTTCAGCGGTATCTATGTAAGCTCCACTTATTTTGGCCATTATTACATATCTAGTAATTATCAGGTTCTTACTCTTCATAAAACCAGAGCGAACCTTTCTCAATCAAAGGGGTCCAAAGAATTTCAAAGGTAAAAGGTAAATATAATCTTAGTTGTTGACAGGAAATATTTTGAGGAAATAGTGATGTGGTAGACCAGACTTATATATATGTTTATCCAATAGGTCGAACATTGTTCACAATATCTCACCTGATGTGGAATGATTTCGTTGTCACCATCTGATGAGTAGTAATTTTGCTGAATGAAAAACAATATGCTGACATTACAGTTAATTAGATATAAACTTATAGATATTATGTCACTGTGAGGGCTATGACTATTTATTTAGCTTCATTTGTCCCTATCTAATTATCAGTTATTTATTTTAAAATATTTTTAATTAATGTTAGTTTGTTGCTGACACATAATGTTCATTTTTCTAAATATAAAAAGTAATGCCTTCCAGAGTGGAAACCAGTGCAACTATTTTAATATTGGAAAATGTTACCGAAATGTTGTAAATTTGATACCAGGAAGCAGCTGTACCAAAATTGCTTGTTTATTTAATTAAATACCCTATTAGGTAAGAATGCTATTTCTTTACAAGCTCCGAGAATGTAATCTATCTGGTCAAATAAGGTAAGTAGCTTACTTAACTTAGAGTATAACATTTCTAGTAAGTTATTGTGCATATGCACATGTCTTTGTGTGTCATTAAAGATATTTTCTCAATTTATTCCTATGGATAACTACACATGGTTGTTGTCTTGCTTACACAATGAAATGCAAAAAAAAAAAAAAAAAAGAGACAGCAGACTATAGAAACCATAACATGCATTATTCTTATTCTGCAATGTTTAGTATGAGGGCATGAATACATACTAGCAATTGTAGTTTGCACTCAGCATAGTAGCGCTCATGCAATAAATTATTCTTTTATGGGTATTTGCTTGCCATATACTTGTTAAATTGTTTCTACCATTACAGAACCCTGGAGATACATGAAGACAGTAGAAAAATAAAGAAGGAAAAATTATGAAGAGTAGAAATTAAATAATTGGATTTAAATATTAACCTCTTGC
>WLWD01000115.1_pt1 | contig 84677 bp, 49 predicted proteins | sample 6712731 | NCBI WGS metagenome assembly WLWD01 (sample SAMN12718690, study PRJNA576275) | sponge metagenome | isolation source: marine sponge | host: Mycale hentscheli | place: New Zealand: South Island, Marlborough, Capsize Point | collected 2014-11-01
CATCACTACCTCTAGTCACTGGTCACATGAGAACCCCATCACTACCTCTAGTCACTGGTCACACGAGAACCCCATCACTAACTCTAGTCACTGGTCACATGAGAACCTCATCACTATCTCTAGTCACTGGTCATATGAGAACCCCATCACTACCTCTAGTCACTGGTCACACAAGAACCCCATCACTACCTCTAGTCACTGGTCACATGAGAACCCCATCACTACCTCTAGTCACTGGTCACATGAGAACCTCATCACTACCTCTATCCACTGGTCACACGAGAACCTCATCACTATCTCTAGTCACTGGTCACATGAGAACCCCATCACTACCTCTAGTCACTGGTCATACGAGAACCCCATCACTATCTCTAGTCACTGGTCACATGAGAACCCCATCACTTCCTCTAGTCACTGGTCATATGAGAACCTCATCACTATCTCAAGTCACTGGTCATATGAGAACCCCATCACTTCCTCTAGTCACTGGTCATATGAGAACCTCATCACTATCTCTAGTCACTGGTCATATGAGAACCCCATCACTTCCTCTAGTCACTGGTCATATGAGAACCTCATCACTATCTCTAGTCACTGGTCATATGAGAACCCCATCACTTCCACTAGTCACTGGTCATATGAGAACCTCATCACTATCTCTAGTCACTGGTCATATGAGAACCTCATCATTATCTCTAGTCACTGGTCACATGAGAACCTCATCACTACCTCTAGTCACTGGTCACATGAGAACCTCTCACTATCTCTTGTCACTGATCACATGAGAACCCCATCACTACCTCTAGTCACTGGTCATACGAGAACCCCATCACTATCTCTAGTCACTGGTCACATGAGAACCCCATCACTTCCTCTAGTCACTGGTCATATGAGAACCTCATCACTATCTCTAGTCACTGGTCATATGAGAACCCCATCACTTCCTCTAGTCACTGGTCATATGAGAACCTCATCACTATCTCTAGTCACTGGTCATATGAGAACCTCATCATTATCTCTAGTCACTGGTCACATGAGAACCTCATCACTACCTCTAGTCACTGGTCACATGAGAACTTCATCACTACCTCTAGTCACTGGTCACACGAAAACCCCATCACTACCTCTAGTCACTGGCACATAAGAACCTCATCACTACCTCTAGTCACTGGTCATATGAGAACTCCATCACCACCTCTAGTCACTGGTCACACGAGAACCCCATCACTACCTCTAGTCACTGGTCATATGAGAACCCCATCACTACCTCTAGTCACTGGTCACACGAGAACCTCATCACTACCTCTAGTCACTGGTCACATGAGAACCTCATCACTACCCTAGTCAATGGTCATATGAGAACCCCATCACTACCTCTAGTCACTGGTCATATGAGAACCCCATCACTACCTCTAGCCACTGGTCACACGAGAACCTCATTACTACCTCTAGTCACTGGTCACATGAGAACCTCATCATTACCCTCTAGTCACTGGTCACACGAGAACCCCATCGCTACCTCTAGTCACTGGTCATATGAGAACCCCATCACTTCCTCTAGTCACTGGTCATATGAGAACCCCATCACTATCCTCTAGTCACTGGTCATATGAGAACCTCATCACTATCTCTAGTCACTGGTCACATGAGAACCTCATCACTATCTCTAGTCACTGATCACATGAGAACCCCATCACTACCTCTAGTCACTGGTCATACGAGAACCCCATCACTACCTCTAGTCACTGGCACATAAGAACCTCATCACTACCTCTAGTCACTGGTCATATGAGAACCCCATCACCACCTCTAGTCACTGGTCACACGAGAACCCCATCACTACCTCTAGTCACTGGTCATATGAGAACCCCATCACCACCTCTAGTCACTGGTCACATGAGAACCCCATCACTACCTCTAGTCACTGGTCACATGAGAACCCCATTACTACCTCTAGTCACTGGCACATGAGAACCTCATCACTACCTCTAGTCACTGGTCACATAAGTTAAAAATGACCACTAAGTCTGAAGTACAAACATCCACACAAACATTCTGACTGTGTGGTGTGACCATACCCTAGTAACTGAATGTAAGTTTCAGTAGCAACTCATATCCCATAACACACAAACATACACATATTGACTACAACTCTCAGCAACAATGATCTCCCACATAACTGCACAAAATACACACACAAAGTCCAGCAACACAGGACTGTACATGACAGGACTGCACAAGATACACATCACACAGATTTCAATGCCCAGCATGACTGCCTTGTAAACACCTACACACTCTACACCAACATATGGTCAGTGGTGACAAGTTTTACCAACCACAAACCTATATGTTGTACTTGTGGTGGTCAGAGACCAGCCATGCCTCAACCACAACATTCCAAACTTAGTCCATTCCACTGGCTGGCATCAACTACTGCAAGCTAGAGCATCCATGTATAAAGCACAGCTACAGTCAATCATCTCATTCCCAATAATCAAAATCTAGCCAAATTCATAGAAATAAAATGAAATAAACACCATGATGACCTAATGAAGTGGACACATGGTGCCCTAGTGAAGTGGAAACATGGTGACCTATGAAGTGGACACATGGTGACCTAGTGAAGTGGACACATGGTGACCTAATGAAGTGGACACATGGTGACCTAATGAAGTGGACACATGGTGACCTAATGAAGTGGACACATGGTGACCTAATGAAGTGGACACATGGTGACCTAATGAAGTGGACACATGGTGACCTAATGAAGTGGACACATGGTGACCTAATGAAGTGGACACATGGTGACCTAATGAAGTGGACACATGGTGACCTAGTGAAGTGGACACATGGTGACCTAGTGAAGTGGACACATGGTGACCTAGTGAAGTGGACACATGGTGACCTAGTGAAGTGGAAACATGATGACCTAGTGAAGTGGACACATGGTGACCATATGAAGTGGACACATGGTGACCTCATGAAGTGGACACATGGTGGCCTAATGAAGTGGACACATGGTGACCTAATGAAGTGGACACCATGGTGACATAGTGAAGTGGACACATGGTGACATAGTGAAGTGGACACATGGTGACCTAATGAAGTGGACACATGGTGACCTAATGAAGTGGACACATGGTGACCTAATGAAGTGAACACATGGTGACCTAGTGAAGTGGACACATGGTGACCTAGTGAAGTGGACACATGGTGACCTAGTGAAGTGGACACATGGTGACCATATGAAGTGGACACATGGTGACCTAATGAAGTGGACACCATGGTGACCTAATGAAGTGGACACATGGTGACATAGTGAAGTGGACACATGGTGGCCTAATGAAGTGGACACATGGTGACATAGTGAAGTGGACACATGGTGGCCTAATGAAGTGGACACCATGGTGACATAGTGAAGTGGACACATGGTGACATAGTGAAGTGGACACATGGTGACCTAATGAAGTGGACACATGGTGGCCTAATGAAGTGGACACATGGTGACCTAATGAAGTGGACACCATGGTGACATAGTGAAGTGGACACATGGTGACATAGTGAAGTGGACACATGGTGACCTAATGAAGTGGACACATGGTGACCTAATGAAGTGGACACATGGTGACCTAATGAAGTGAACACATGGTGACCTAGTGAAGTGGACACATGGTGACCTAGTGAAGTGGACACATGGTGACCTAGTGAAGTGGACACATGGTGACCATATGAAGTGGACACATGGTGACCTAATGAAGTGGACACCATGGTGAACATAGTGAAGTGGACCATGGTGACATATGAAGTGGACACATGGTGACCCAATGAAGTGGACACATGGTGACCTAATGAAGTGGACACATGGTGACCTAATGAAGTGGACACATGGTGGCCTAATGAAGTGGACACATGGTGACCTAATGAAGTGGACACATGGCGACCTAATGAAGTGGACACATGGCGACTTAATGAAGTGGACACATGTGGCCTAATGAAGTGGACACATGGTGACCCAATAAAGTGGACACATGGTGATAGTGAAAGTGGGACACATGGTGCATAGTGAAGTGGACACATTGTGACCTAATTATTGGACACAATTTTGACCTATGAATTGGACCCAATGGGGACCCTATGAAGTGGACCCTTGTGACCTAGTGAGTGGACACATGGTGACATAGTGAGTGGACACATGGTGGCCTAATGAAGTGGACACATGGTGACCTACTGAAGTGGACACATGGTGACCTAGTGAAGTGGACACATGGTGACCTAGTGAAGTGGACACATGGTGACCTAGTGAAGTGGACACATGGTGACCTAGTGAAGTGGAAACATGATGACCTAGTGAAGTGGACACATGGTGACCATATGAAGTGGACACATGGTGACCTCATGAAGTGGACACATGGTGGCCTAATGAAGTGGACACATGGTGACCTAATGAAGTGGACACCATGGTGACATAGTGAAGTGGACACATGGTGACATAGTGAAGTGGACACATGGTGACCTAATGAAGTGGACACATGGTGACCTAATGAAGTGGACACCATGGTGACCTAATGAAGTGGACACATGGTGACATAGTGAAGTGGACACATGGTGGCCTAATGAAGTGGACACATGGTGACATAGTGAAGTGGACACATGGTGGCCTAATGAAGTGGACACATGGTGACATAGTGAAGTGGACACATGGTGGCCTAATGAAGTGGACACCATGGTGACATAGTGAAGTGGACACATGGTGCCCTCTGAAGTGGACACATGGTGACCTAATGAAGTGGACACATGGTGACCTAATGAAGTGGACACATGGTGGCCTACTGAAGTGGACACATGGTGACTTAATGAAGTGGACACATGGTGACCTAATGAAGTGGACACATGGTGACCTAATGAAGTGGACACATGGTGACCTAATGAAGTGGACACATGGTGACCTAATGAAGGGGACACATGGTGACCTAGTGAAGTGGACACATGGTGACCTAATGAAGTGGACACCATGGTGACCTAATGAAGTGGACACCATGGTGACCTGGTGAAGTGGACACATGGTGACCTAATGAAGTGGACACATGGTGACCTAATGAAGTGGACACATGGTGACCTAATGAAGTGGACACATGGTGGCCTAATCAAGTGGACACATGGTGGCCTAATCAAGTGGACACATGGTGGCCTAATGAAGTGGACACATGGTGGCCTAATGAAGTGGATACATGGTGACCTAATGAAGTGGACACATGGTGGCTTAATGAAGTAGACACATGGTGACCTAATGAAGTGGACACATGGTGGCCTAATGACACATGGTGGCCTAATGAAGTGGACACATGGTGACCTAATGAAGTGGACACATGGTGACCTAATGAAGTGGACACATGGTGACCTAATGAAGTGGACACATGGTGACCTAGTGAATTGGACACATGGTGACCTAGTGAAGTGGACACATGGTGACCTAGTGAAGTGGACACATGGTGGCCTAGTGAAGTGGACAAATGGTGACTAATGAAGTGCGGACACATGGTGACATAACTGAAGTGGAAAATGGTGGCCTTATCAAGTGGACACATGGTGACTAATCAAGTTGGACACATGGGGCAATGAAGTGACACTGGTGACCAAATGAAAAGCGGACACCTGGTGAACTAATTGAAGTGGACACTGGTGACTAATGAAAGTGGACACATGGTGACCCAATGAAGTGGACACATGGTGACCTAATGAAGTGGACACATGGTGGCCTAATGAAGTGGACACATGGTGACCTAATGAAGTGGACACATGGTGACCTAATGAAGTGGACACATGGTGGCCTAATGAAGTGGACACATGGTGACCCAATGAAGTGGACACATGGTGACCCAATGAAGTGGACACATGGTGACTAAATGAAGTGGACACATGGTGACCTAATGAAGTGGACACATGGTGACCTAATGAAGTGGACACATGGCGACTTAATGAAGTGGACACATGGTGGCCCAATGAAGTGGACACATGGTGACCCAATAAAGTGGACACATGGTGACCCAATAAAGTGGACACATGGTGACCCAATGAAGTGGACACATGGTGACCTAATGAAGTGGACACATGGTGGCCTAATGAAGTGGACACATGGTGACCTAATGAAGTGGACACATGGTGACCTAATGAAGTGGACACATGGTGGCCTAATGAAGTGGACACATGGTGGCCTAATCAAGTGGACACATGCCTAATGAAGTGGACACATGGTGGCCTAATGGAGTGGACACATGGTGGCCTAATCAAGTGGACACATGGTGACCCAATGAAGTGGACACCATGTTGACCTAATTCCTAACAACTCAATCTGAGGGACTTGACATATAGCCCTGTCCTGAAGGAAAAGTCCCTCTGTCACGGTACAAGAACTACATCAGCTATGTTCTAAAGCTATATTGGAATCTATGAGCTGTAAGAATATAAAATCATGCATGTGCTGATCAGTGTGAAGTATACACTTTTAATTTGAATCAAAGTAATATAAATCAAACCAATTTGTGTGTGGTTAATTACACACAGTGTCTCCCGCCGCCAGTGAAAAATCACGCATGAAACCTTGCATGACGGTCCTTTATATTAGGCCATCAAATGGACATACGATGTCCATTTCATTAATAAAGTAAGGAAAAAACAAACAAACATATAAAAAATAACAACAACAACAACAAAACAAAAAAAAAAGACCAAAAACAACAACAATAAAACAAAACATAAATCAACAACTAAATGTAGGTAGAATTGAACTATCATTTATTGAGTTTAGGTCACTCACTAGATGGAAAGGACTCTGTGGCGTACACAGACAACCCGCCCACAGTCAAGCAATGGAGACTTTAAAGAGAGCTGATCAGCATGTTAGGCCCTGTAGACATGGTATGGCTCCCTGGACTACAGCTCCATCCCTGTAAGACATATATGCATGCATATGTTGGTAGGCAGAGCCAATCATGGGGAAAATTTCACAGCACATCACACAATTAAACAAGGCAATTAATAGGACATGTGCAGTTTTAATTAAGGCCCATCTATATGTGGTACATAGTGGGTTGAGTGTAGCTAGCTATATGCTAAGAAAGGTCACTCCCAATGTAATGGCCAACATCAAATCATTGCGTTTCTGCTAGCCCTGTATGTGATGGTTATATTGCCCGATATAATGCATGATATTTAGGAAAAGACACCAGAGTTGGGGTCAAATACTTTAAAAGTATTTAATTGCAATTGCAAATATAGCTCCTTAGCAAATACAGATACTTTGTAGAAGTTATACTTGTACAACTGAAGAAGACACTATGTATGTACGTGTAGTGTGAAATCAAGTTCATGATAACAAATGATAGAAGAGACTATTATAGTTCATCCCAGGTGAGACTTGTAAATTATATTACCTTAGCTTGTTAGAACTTGCACAGACATTGTCACTTCCAGGATGACAAATACTGAGCTAGTATACATGGAGGCACACAGCAAGCCTTCTCTACTAGCTGCCACCATTGTTTTTTCCCCCAGAGGATACATCTGAAACATGGAAAAAAAATTATGAAGGTGAATGCATTATAGCCAGCTAAAATGATCTTGGGCCAACCAGAGCTTATTATATGAATAAAGACTGTAGAAATTGTCTGGTTATCTAGACCATGGTTCAACCACTTTCAAAGCAAGCAAATGTGGAAAGGGTCATCGGCTGGTATAGTAATATGCCCACACTAAATCAACTCTATTGATTATTATTATTCAGCGGAGTGAGCAGAGCTGTATACTAACGAGCTGGGATATATATCTATGTCTTCATTTCAAATTTGCGTAGGCATAAGTGGACCCTTTTTGTAACCTCAGGCATACGTGTACTCTTTTCTGCTCAGGCACCTGTGCACACTATGAAGTACCATGGCAATCTTCATCAACATTTTACTAAGGATATTTCTTGAACCCGATAAAAATGATAAGTAAAAAAAGAAACAGCAAGGGAGGCTAAAAATGCCAAAACAGCCAAAGAATGAGAAGGAAAAAAAAAAAAAAAAAAAAAAAGCTGCAGCGACAGAGCCACAGATAGCTATGGGTAGAAATATTTTTCTCTACACTTCACAAACACTTCCGTTACTGAATATGAAGAATCATTTGATCCTGATGCTCTCCTGTGCAGTGTAAGAAAATTAATTAAATTAATCCTGCTTCTCTGCCTCTCTTATACCCATTATGGTTAGCTACTGTAGATGAACACTTTCCCAGGCCAGTTCAGCGTGGACAGGTCCAAGAGACTTCACCTAGAACTTAGATGTTTGTGTGTTTGTGTTAATCATGTATGCATACCTCTGGTGTGTGTTATGAGTCCATTCTTTTGTCAGACTTGTCTGCGGGGCCACCCTGTAGTCAGGTATCACCTTTTTTCCTTAACTTGTTTACTGTTAGGCATGTGACTCTGGTAGTTATATATGCACTCATCTCTTTTTCACTGTCAGTTCTTATCCAAGTTTTGAAGAAGTCGTTCTTGAGTCTCTCTCTCTAGCTAGCATCCAGTGTGTTAGCTAGTAAGGTGGCAAGTGGAGGAAATAGTATTTCTTATCTGGCAGGAGTACAGGGACTTAATCACCCTGGTGTCAACTGACAATCTCTGCGCCAGCCACCCCTCCATAATTTGGTCCTTCGAGCCGGATTTGTACCTGCTGTTAAAGTATTCAATTCTCTCAGAACTCTATTCGTGATTTGTCTACTGTTCGTTATTTTCAACTACCTTCACTTCTCGTTTTGAAAGTCTATTTTTTCGATGGATGGTACTGCTACTGCGCTTTCACCTGAAGACAGTCTCAGGACAGCTCAAGAATCTGAAGTGCGCTACCAGTTGATGTATAAAAATCTTCAGCGTGAAACAAGCGAACTTCTGTCCCTTCCAGTTACTGAACTGTTGGGAGTAGATATAGAACAGCACCTGTCAGAAGCAACCAATTTGCATGGCAGCTATGCCACAACCTCAGTCCTCATCAGTGAACTCATGGTGAAGTTAAAAACAAGAGACGCAGAAAGTATTGAAGATGGCATGTTTACCTGTAAGAAGAAAATTAAGAAACTCAAGAATGAACTTACAAGACTGCGTGCCATAAAAGATGCCTACAAAGGCTCTCTTAGTATGAAGAGACTCATCGGACAACTTTCTAGTGTTGATAATCTGACCGGACCTGCCTGTCAGTCAGACATACAAGCACTCAGAAAGTATGTTGTTGGATTCGGATCTGATCTCCTGTCCTTGCGCTGCCCTGATGTCCAAAGCATCTATGATGAGGTGATTCATCTCTCTGCCGCTATCTTTGAACGAAGTGAGAAACAGCTCTTGGACGCAATGTCCACTGCTTCCGCTTCTACTGACGCCGAATCCACAACTGCTCCTACTAGAAGAAAGCTCAAGGAATTACCTTTGCCTACCTATTCCGGTGATCTTGCTGAATGGAGGTCATTTTTGCGCCTCTTCCTTGAGGCCATGGAAGACTCCTTTACTGACAATGAGAAACTCTCATATCTCAAGGATTGTCTCAAAGACAGAGAAGCTCTAGAGATTGTTCAGCAAGCTATCATCAATGGAGACAGCTTCGCTAAAGTAGAAGAATCCTTGAAGTTGTTGTTAGATCGACCCCGAGAAGTTTTTCTACAAGCCTTAAATCTTATCTATAAAGGTGGTAATATTGATTATGATTGCTCTGGTCTATCTACTCTCGTGAATGACTTCCGCAAGGTGTACAACACTCTTCAACGGTATGGAGACCAGACTATGGCTCAAGTACTCACTGCTACAGCTGAACTACGGATGACTGATACTCTTCGGAAAGAGTGGATTCTTCACCAAGAGGATCCGCATACCATCCCGCAGTTTGAGGAGCTCTTAACATTTGCGGACACTCGTCGCAAACTGCTCACTGCTACTACTAGCAAGGTTTCGGCCTCGGTGAAGCAACCCAAACCAATAAGCCAGCACAAGAAGATCGTCCTGCAAGTTCAACGTACCACTGTGTCAGATAAGTGTCTTTATTGTCAGTTACCTCATGTTATTTATGTGTGCTCAGACTTCAAGAAGCTGTCAGTTTCTGCTCGCAAAGAGCAAGCTAGACGCAAGGGTCTCTGTTTCAACTGTCTGTGTAAAGGCCACACAATCAATCATTGTACCAGCAAGAATAGATGCAAGCAGTGTGAAGCCAAGCATCATACCCTCCTTCATCAGGATTCTACTTCTGCAATAGAACAGAGCACCACTGAGCCACCTTCTGCAGCCAGCATTGTCGCTTCTGCTACACATCCTCCTACCTCTCGTGCTATGTGTCTACCGAGAACTGTCCTTGCCTTGGCATCCTCTGGGAGCTATGCCAGATGATGTAGAGCTCAACTGGACACGGGAGCCATGCTGTCTTTGGTAACTCGCAGACTAGCCTATGCTCTCCATGCCAAGAAGATCAAGGGAACAGCTATTACGATTTCAGGTATTGGAGGAGAGCAGTACACCACTTCTGAAGTTGAAATTCGCCTTCAAGCTTTACACTCGGATGAATACATTGATGTTCGTGCCAGTGTGGTGGATTCAATCCCTACCTGCTCTACCTCAAGAAGGTTTGATGGTTGCAAGCACATTCCTGCATTCAAGGACTTGCACCTCTCTGATCCAGGATATTCACCTGGATCTCAGCTCGATATGTTGTTGGGTATTTCTCATTGTAACGTGTGCTCACTGCCCAATGTTATAGTTTCTGCAGATAAATCATTTAGAGCAGAGGAGACCATCTTTGGTTGGGCTGTTGGGGGAAGTTCTCCGGTTGCCACGGGGGGAGCTTCTTCCACTTGTCTGAAGATGATCACTCACCATGATGACATTTCGGAGCAACTCCAGCGATTCTGGTCACTAGAAGAAGTTCCAGGAGAGCCCACTCTTTACACAGACGAAGAGAAAGCAGCTGTCACACACTTCCAGGATACCCACAAGCGAAGCCCTAATGGAAGGTACATTGTTGGTCTTCCAAGAAGAGAACCACGTTTGGAACTCGGAAGATCCAGGCACACTGCTCTTCGACGATACAAGCAGAATGAGCAAGCCCTCAAGAGCAAGGGACGTTGGGATTCCTTTCATCAAGGAATAGAAGAGTACCTTCAGTTGGGTCATGCTGAGAAGATTCCCCAGCAAGACTTGGACAAGCCATCAGCAGACATCTTCTATTTGCCAATGCACGGAGTTGTGAAGGATTCCACTACAACCAAGCTTCGTATAGTTTTCGATGGGTCAGCGAAGACAATGTCAGGATACTCACTTAACGATATCCTGCTATCAGGCCCATCATTGTATCCATTGCTGTCTACTGTACTCACCAAGTTCAGGAGACATAGAATTGGCATGGTAAGCGACATCTCCAAGATGTTTCGTGAAGTGGCCTTGCTTCCAGAAGAGTATGACCTGCATAGATTTCTCCACCGTGATGAGACTGGAGAGATTGTCGATTTTCGTATGAACCGCTTGACCTTTGGTGTGACTACTTCTCCTTATCTGGCCACACAGGTTCTTAGGCAGCTTGCACAAGATCACCGTGAAGAATATCCGAACGCTTCAGCCATTGTACCCACAAACTTCTATGTGGACGATTGCCTTGTTGGAGCTGACACTCTCCCGGAAGCCATTGGACTGAGAAATGAACTGAACGCTCTGTTTAGCAGAGCTGGAATGACTCTCCGTAAATGGAGATCGAACTCCATGGATCTCCTCCAGACTATCCCAGACTCCCTCAAGGAACAAGGAAGTCTTGACATTTGTTTGTCTCCAGCAGAGCATGGCAAGGCTCTAGGACTGCGCTGGAATTCTGTTGACGACACTCTATCTGTCTCTGTTCCCACTCTGCCATTGGACTCTCTGGCGACCAAGAGGTCTGTGTGCTCTGCCATTGCTAGGACATTCGATGTGATGGGATGGTATACTCCAGCCATTTTACCAGCGAAACTGCTTCTTCAAGAGTTATGGAATTACCAGTTGGCATGGGATGATCCACTTCCAGATGATCTTCAGCATCGGTGGAGATGTTGGGCTGCCGATCTTGACCGACTCAATCAACACACCATTCCACGTTATACCGGTTGCTCTACTGAGAAGATCAGACACAGATCCTTACATGGATTCAGTGATGCATCCTCCAAGGCATATGGGTGTGTCATCTATCTGAGGATTGTGCTGGAGAATACGAAGACTCTCACCTTCCTCATTACTGCCAAGAGTAAGGTTGCACCCCTCAAGGTTCAAACAATCCCTAGATTAGAGCTCTGTGGGGCTCTATTGCTTTCTAACTTGTTGTCTAGAATTTCTGTTGATTTAGAGATTCCTGAAGACTCTGTGTATGCGTGGACAGACTCGTCAGTTGTCTTAGGCTGGCTACGCACTCCTGCCTACAGACTCAAGGTCTTTGTGGCACACAGAGTCTCCCGAATAGTTGAAACTGTTCCTGCCCAGCATTGGAGATATGTCCACACTACCTCCAATCCTGCCGATCTTGCCTCCAGAGGAGTTTTGGCTTCTGAACTCTTAGTGAACAGACTGTGGTGGGATGGCCCACCTTGGTTGACGGCGGCACCCGCAGATTGGCCTAGTCGACCAGACTTGGACAAGTCAGAGCTGCCGGACATTAAACCTGCAGTTTGCTTAGCAGTTCCACCACAGAATGAGTTTGGTGTTTCATGTTCTAATTTTTTCAAACTTTGTAGGATCACTGCATGGGTGCTAAGATTCTTGAGAAGAGCAAGAGGTGACAGAAAGATCACGGATCTGCCCAACCTAACAGCACATGAGTTGACTGCTGCTAAGACCAAGCTCCTGAAAGTCAGCCAGCATCACACATATCCAGATGTATTCGAAGAACTGAAGAAGCAAGGACATCTTGCGGTCAAGCATCCATACTCCAACCTTGCTTTGTTTGTGGATCAGCAAGGACTGCTGCGAGTTGGTGGAAGACTCCAGAAATCTGGATTGGCTGATGATGTTATTCATCCCATTTTTTTTGTCCACCCGTTCACATATAGTGAGACTTTTGGTTACTAATGAACATGTTGTTTCTCTTCACTCAGGTCCCTCTACGGTTCTGGCGAGATTGACTTCAACATATCACATTCCAAGAGTAAAGAACTTGCTCAAGCATATCAGCAGGATACGTGTCTCCTGCCAACAGACATATTATGCCCGAACCTCACAGCAGCTCATGGGAGAACTACCTGCTGCTAGAGTACGCCCTGCCAGGCCATTTTCAGTCGTAGGATTGGACTTCGCAGGTCCAGTGACATATAAGGAAGGCAACCTTCGGAAACCTACCCTGAAGAAAGGCTATATCTGCATCTACGTATGCTTCGTGGTCAAGGCTGTCCATCTTGATCTAGTTGCCGACCTGTCAACAGATGCCTTCCTGGCATCTCTTCGACGTTTTGTTGCTCTACATGGAGCTCCATCTGACTTGTATAGTGACAATGGCTCCAATTTTCGAGGAGCAGATCTGGAGCTCCAGAGACTCTTCACCCTGCTCGAGTCAACCTCCACTCAAGATCGCCTGCAGAACTGGGCTTTCACCAGGAGTTGTCGATGGCATAACTCTCCCAGTAGAGCACCACACTTCGGTGGTCTTTGGGAATCTGCTGTAAAGGTTATGAAGAGGCTACTGAAGAAGGTTTTTGGAGAACAAGTATTACGAGTGGACGAGTTGCAAACCTTTTTGTTCGAAGCTGCAGCAGTTATGAATAGCCGACCATTAGCACCAGTGGATGCACACTCTAGTGATGGGACAATCCCTCTCACTCCAGGACACTTCCTCACAGGAGGACCTGTGACTGCTCTTCCGAGTGAGCCTGATCCCGTCAAGACATATACGTACAGCAGAAGATGGAGTTATCTCCAGAGGCTAACTGTTGATCTCTGGAGGCGATGGCAGAAAGAGTATCTTTTACTACTTCAGAAATGAGCAAAATGGAGAGATCCAAGTTCTAGTGTTTCCGTAGGAGATGTGGTATTGCTGAAAGATGAGGATACCTTTCAGAGAACTTGGCCATTGGCCAGAGTAACAGCTACTTATCCCGGCACAGATGGATATGTGAGGGCTGTCGATGTCAAAATAAACAAGAAGATTTACAGGCGACCAATACACAAACTTGTCAGAATACTCGGGGAAAATCAAGGATCTCCCCTTGGGGGGGAGTATGGACAGGTCCAAGAGACTTCACCTAGAACTTAGATGTTTGTGTGTTTGTGTTAATCATGTATGCATACCTCTGGTGTGTGTTATGAGTCCATTCTTTTGTCAGACTGGTCTGCGGGGCCACCCTGTAGTCAGGTATCACCTTTTTTCCTTAACTTGTTTACTGTTAGGCATGTGACTCTGGTAGTTATATATGTACTCATCTCTTTTTCACTGTCAGTTCTTATCCAAGTTTTGAAGAAGTCGTTCTTGAGTCTCTCTCTCTCTATCTAGCATCCAGTGTGTTAGCTAGTAAGGTGGCAAGTGGAGGAAATAGTATTTCTTATCTGGCAGGAGTACAGGGACTTAATCACCCTGGTGTCAACTGACAATCTCTGCGCCAGCCACCCCTCCACAGCGACCCAGTGTTCAGTTTTTATAGTACAATAGGTTAATAAGGCACTTCAAGGAACTCCAAGCTGTTGAGTCCTGACAGTTTAATGGTTTTCGTGTGCACTCTGCAATTGACAATTGCAAATTCTAGAGTTGCACCGATAGAAGATTTTACCGATAACCGATATTGTATCTAGTTGAGGTCGATACCGGTAACAGATAGATATATTCATTGAATTTTGAAAATTTAACTTTTACATAATTAGAAATATAATGGTACTAGTCTAGAGTCTTCAGTGCCAGGAAAAAAGTAGTGCCAAATTGGTGACCTCTTTTTAGACATCGTAGTTAAGTTTGTTTGTCTTTACGCAATCTAAGAGCTAGTAAAACTCATCCGTTCCTCAGTGTCCACGCGGCGCGTACACAATTTTTTCTATCGGTTAATTATATCGGTACGGCGGGTAGTGTTGACGACCGATACCGATATCGAAAAAGTAGGCCGATAAACGATAGACTGATAGATTATCGGTGCATCTCTAGCAAATTCAAACACCAATGAGGTCACCTTTTCCCTCCCACTTCCCCCTTGTCAAACGGTTTCCCCCATTCAGTAAAGGATGATGCTTTACCAACTCTAATTTATTCATGAATACACACACCGTTGGTCACTATTGTTGTCATTACAGACACACAAGTGTATTACTACATTATTGATTATTATTTTATAAATTCTACACGTTTACCACATGAAGCTGCACAAAAGTGGGGCTGATGGCAAATATCCTTCCATTCATTGTAGGAGACCTGGATCCAGAAGGAGACTCTTACTGATCTGCTATTCACGAACAGCTCCAGGAGAATGATGTACAGGCTATAAAACATTAATTTCAATCAATTATCCACGAGAAAAAAAAAAAGAAAAAGAAAAAGTAACTTCATATTATTCCTTGCTAGCATAAAATTTAGCCCTTCAAAATCCTGGTACAAGACACATTTAACCCCACCATTCTCATAGTGTTGGGGGGAGCAAATAAAAGTTATGACAATATTATTCTAATGGAAAAGAAAATGAGTTATCAAGCCATGCAAATGAAGCACCAAAGGTGTGAACCTTCAGCGCTACTATACACTAGCTAGCTATAACAAAATCATTTCTCAGACCGAAAAAATAATATAATTATTTGGCTATTCCTAATCAGGTATCAATACAGCTCAAGCAATGAAAACATAGATGTAGCTAATTACTGTCTAAAAGGAGTAGCTAAACATGCAGCACACTCTCACCAGTATATCGTTTCAACGTAAAACATCTGAATTCCAGCTCTCATTAGCTTTTCAGTATGAAGCAAAAACTAACGTGGGAAGAAAAGAAATTATTTGCCCATGTGATTGCGACATGACGATAGGGGGCATTACCTACAAAAACTTGAACCTACACGGAGCAGACAGCTTGTTAAAACATCATCCTGAGCAAGTTCATACTTAAATCAACAGTTAATTGTCAGTAATCTCCAAAATCAGCTGACAGACAGACAAACAGATGGGACGACTAATATAACCCACTTGCGCATGCGCGCTGAGGGCTAATAATAACAATCTGGCCAATGGCACCAATATCACTGCATACTACAGAACCACTAGCCTCAGCAACTATGATACTTAACGCTTATAAATATATTATACCTCTGTTCTAAAAGCAACAGCTCAGGCCAACCAGCACTTTCATACTTGTTTCAACTCTAGTGTTATTAGGCACTCATACAGTAGTAAATTTTAAGCATTCTGAAAATTGCGACGAAAAAATCGACGAAAAAATCAACGGCTAACAAAAATTTAAACAATATTTTAAAAGTTGAGTGTTGGTTAGAAACTTCACCTATTTTATAGAGGGGTCTGACATATCATACATACGTACCCACACACACACACATGTGCGTGACTGTCTGTCTGTATGCATGCATTGTGTATGTATGTATGTATGTATGTATGTATGTATTACATATAAACACATTTCCACATGTTAAATTTCCACTTGTAAAACTCGAGAGTATCTTTCTCGTTCTCACGCTACTTCCTAACAGACACCTATGGGACACCACTGCAGTTCTAGACTATGAGATATGCAGCCAAACCTTATGGAATGCAATGTCAATCATTAAATGGAGTTAAAAGAAGGGTCCAAAGAGTAGGAGCTGGCGGACAACTTGAGGATGCAAGGGAAGGTCTAGTACAAAAGAAGGTCTAGTACAAAAGAATAGCCAAGTGAAGGGTGCATGGTAAGGTCATAAAAAGGTAAGGGACAGCATCAGCAGATGAGCAGTGCAATGAGACTGTCACTAACAATGCATGTATAGACAGCAAAGTGCGAGCATCAACCAAGAAGGGTCAAGGTCATAGGCTAAAGAGACAGCCAAAGCAGCCAGGGAATGCACAACTACAAGTTTACCCTACCTATGCCCACCCTGTAACAAGTAATAGGAGAATATCAGTAAGTCTTCAACCTTTTGGTTGGACATAAATCCAGGGTGGTAGACTCAATGCAGGTGAACCTAAATTGTGCCCCAAAACAAAAACAAAAAAACCAAACAAACAAACAAAAAACTGAAAAGAAGATTAGTACCTAGACAATAAAAGAGGCAGGGCCACCAACATTATCACTATTAGAAATGAGGCCTGGCTATGTTCACACCCGTTATCAACTTACTTCATGACGCTTGCTTCGCCAACATCTAGTATTGACTGGCCTTGATACATCAGCATGTGTGCTAGCCTGCAAAATAAGTCAATGGGAAATGCCATCACTACTGGACAAGATAATACAGTTGTGGTCCTGCTGTATAAAAAATACATGGATATAATAGCTTTATAGTTGTGATTCCATTCAATTTTTTTAGTTGTGACGCTATTCCATTTAGCTACTCTAGTCTAGCCATTTGGTGAGTGAATTTTTAAAGTGCACTGATATTATTACGAGTAAGTGACGAGTAGTACTCTTTAGACACTTGCTAAACTACTGTGATTAATGATAGGATTAGATGGAGGGACAAATGTACAAGCCTAATGCAGCTGTCTCTTGAAACCACTGAAGATGACTCTAAGATATATATATCAAGGAGTTGTACGTGGTGAGATCATTCGTATGCTCAGAAGATGTTCTTCGCCCCAGACATTTGCTACAAACATGGAGGAGCTGGAACAGTGGTTTATGGCAAGAGATTACCCAAGGAGAATGTTTAGAAGTATTGCTGACCAGGTTGACTTCTCCCAGAGGACTGAAAGACTCAAACATATAGGTAACAAAACCTTGCCTGACCTTTCAACTGTTCTATCTGTCAGACAACACCCATCCATCTCCACATCTGAAGTACTAGCAGATCTGTTTGACCCTGACCTGCCATTCCAACCTATGGTAGCCAGGAAAAGACCACCATGTACTGGAGATCTGGTCACCAGAACCCCCACCTCGACGGAAACAGCTGCCCATGCCTACCACCTACGCAGCAGAAAAATAACCTCAAGTAAAGATAACTCGTTAACTTAGCTACTCATGTCTCTCTCTCTTACCACCCTAACATGTTATATCACCATTCACAGGCGCCCCTGGCCTCATCAGGGGTTCTTTTTTCCGAGTGTCCTCCTCGGCCTCGTCGGCCACTCGGAAAAAAGCTTGTGTTATTTGTTTCTATCAATACATACACATACACATGTAACTTTATTCTGTGTCTCTTTCCCTGTCTTATCCTTATCTTCTTCCCCACGTTACCTGACTCTCAGGACTTATTTACTTTATTTCATTTCTAGAGTTACATATATGTGTGCTTATTACTCAATCACTAGTCTGTGCAAAAATTGTCACTTCATTCATTTTGTTAACACCTCATTCAAGGGCTGCACCCCATTCACAACAGTCTTTGTCCTTTATTTTAGCTGACTATATACAGTTGGCTTTACTTCATTTGTGGAAATTCACTAGAAGGCTCACCCATAGCCGAAAATTCATGAACTTAAAATTCTCTGAAAGTACCACATCCTAAGTAGTTCAGTAGCTACATAGCTACATAGTTACCAGTTACCATATTGGCATTACTTTTTTAAGGGGTGCAAAGCTTTTAACTTACTCTTGAAAGCTGAGACACTTTCCTTAAACTGAACCGCCATATTATAATGAAAAGTTAGTCTCATGTACCCAATCCCTTTACCAACCTCTAATCGCGTGTAGAGGTTCTAGGTTGGTAAAGGGTATTAGGCTGGATTTCAAATCTGAGATTACTGAACTCAGTCTCGGTAGTAACACCGTGGCACAACAGTGAGTAAAACCTACACAAACTAAAAGCGGTTGATTTAAATTCTAAGCGCTTACACTTACCCAATGCATAGATGATCCTTCTGTCTTACAAAGTTTGTTTCGAGTTCTTAAACGGCTTCTCAAAGTGGTTCGGTAAAGCGTCACCTTTTCAATTACTATGGTAAGTTGATTCGTGCATACTGCGTAGACACTTTTACCATATTAAGATGCAAGCTGCATAGCAGAAATGCAATCTCAGGTTTTCTTTAATTGTCTTCTATTTTTTTTAAAGCCAAGACTATCCCTGGCAGATGAAACCAATGAAACTCATTACTTAAAGGTTAATGTCATCATAATATAATTTTAATAATTATTAGAAATAACCACATATACATATTTAGCTCTTGTTCTCAAACTTAATTACCAAGCATGCCTTGAAATTCTTCATTAGAACTTTGAGCTCTTCAGCTTCCTTGTTGTTAGTGCTGTGAATAAAAACATTAAAATTTAGCAAAGCTAGCCACTATGAATATAGCTTGCACAATGACGCATAAAGTGTGCTTTATAGAATCTTGCCCACTAAATTGTGAACCACATAAGACCAGCATAATGTATCAAAATTATATGCACATAATTGTAAACATTCAATAATTATTTTCATCAACACACTGGCCAAAGTTGTAGTCAGCAAACTAGCTAATTGTTACCAACTGTGTTGGTTTTTGAACACCTCTTAAAGTAGCAAGTCTGCATGGGAGTACTGATACACCCCACAGAAGTGTAGTAAAGTCACTATAGCTTATAGGGGTGTCATGCTACTCCACAGTGTTACCGAACACTTAAGAGCGTAGCAGCACAACACCTCACAATATAGAAGTGTTACACTATGCCCCATTAAAGGTGTAGTGGAACACCCCATTTTTTACAGTGAACTAAATACCTCCGCAAAAGAGTACTCCAAAATATAATGAAGCACCAAAAGTGCAAACCCTCAGGGCTACAATATTATTTTATTGGCTATTCTAATCAGGTATCATGGATCAATATAGCTGGAATAATGAAAATGGTACATGTAAACGATGTCTCAGTAAGAGAAGCTAAACAGGTAAACAGGCAGAAACAATCACTGGTATTATGTATGTATAATATATATATATATATATATAAATTTAAAGAATTAAATTATTAGCTCGTGATTACGGCGTGACAGTAGCGGGGTGTTTCCCACAAAAGCTGAAAGCTTTGCGTTTTCTCAAAAATTAGCCCAAATTAAGAAAAGTAGCACAATGAAAGGTCCTAAATCGCCGTTCTGAGTAAGTTCATAAATGACGGTTAATTGTCAGTAATCTCCAAAATCAGAGCGTGACAGACAGATAGACAAACAGACAGACAAGATGACTACTATGGCGTGCTGAGGTTTCAACCCTCTCCTCACTTCTCGCAAGCCCAGGGTCTGTTTTCAGCTTCCGCCAACTGCCCAGACTGGCTCAGTCTGACCGACATTGACGTACCCCTCCAACAGCGCCATCATTCCCACGCCATTGACAATGCCCTACATCACCAGGTCACTTTCTCTAGCTGCTCCTTCCCCTAGGGCCCGTGCGCTCGCCACCTCCACTGCCCTACCACATGCTGGGGATCGGCTCAGAGCCCTAGCTATACTATAACTAAAAGAATTATGAGACTAATGCAAAACATTTTTTTAATTTCATTGTTACTCACCTGCAATTTCTTAAAGCTAAAAAGGTCTCTATATAGCAGCAAAATGAAGTTGAAGCATACTTGCCTTATAATAACATATTGAATTGCCTTCTTACAGCACATCTTTGGAAATGTAAGTGCTAGTCTTTCAACTGTGTGATTAAGTCATGCTCTTGCTTCATTGAATGACATAAAATAAAAAAAAAAGCACCCACTTCCTGCTTTAAAAAACAACAACAACAACTGAGTGTAGCTTTGACTTTTGGGTTCAGCTGGAGATCCCTTTGAAATGAGTGATATTCATATTATTTGTGAACTAGCTTAGCACTGTGCAACACGTATCTCCGCATACTTCTTTACTTGGTTTGCATTACTCCAGAGATGTAGCTACTCAAACTTAGCAAAGGCTGAAAGTTTTGACACTATTCATCATATCCACAAAATTGATGGTGTAAACCTTTTTATAGAAGCATTCAAGAAGGATACTGGGGGTAAGTCAAATATATATTACCCTCCTGAATAATGTTATTACAAAACTAACATTCCGTCACACTTTATGCTTTGGGCTGGAGCAACATTTCATACTGTACCTCTTTCCCAAATCCTGCGCATGTGGCCTGTATACAAGCTTTAATTCTCTTCCAAGATGGATAAAATCATTTATTTCAACTGATGAACACATGAAGTGTTTCTTGCTTTACAACACAATTTCATACAGGTCACATTACATACACACACATACACTGCTAATTAATTAATATAATTTTATCAGGCTCAAAAATTCATTTAATCTACCCTCATTGAAGCAGATTAGTACTAAAAGCAATAAGGGCCAATTATATTCAGGTCAAAACTTGAGAATTTATAATTAGAATATCAATAATTGAATATGGTTTTGGATTTGAGCAAGTCTTCACAAATAACATGTACCCACCCTGCACATGTCCAAATAATTATATTTTATGCACAGCTTGTGATGATGATGTTCACTGTAAAAAAGATCCTGTTTCTTGTGCAGTGTTCATAGTAAAGAAAATTCATTTGAAAGGCTAAAGGGTAATATTACTGTAAGGAATTTGTCAGTTTCTTGAACAATATCCACTTTAAGGGAAGTTCAAATTTAAAATATTTGCTCACTGTGATGTGTTTCAGCTTTTTCCTATTCACAGGCAACCTGAAATTTACTTTTGCGTACCACAAGCATTTTGAGGAAGAGTATTTCCTATAGTATAACCCAATCACAAATATATGCCAATTGCAATACAGTTTTCATTACTCATATCCTAACCGAGGTAGTGGTGGACCAAGCAAAGAGGAGGTTGGAATATACAGCCTATGGGACATTGTATATGAGGTTACAAGTGAATGTGCATCTTCATAAAAAGACCAGCTTTTTTTTGCTACAATGGGCTAGTTTCTTTTCTTTTTTCTTTCTAATAATTATTAGAAAAAAACAGTTACTTATTTTAAGTAAAAAATCATGTTTGTTAGCTGCTGAGGTGTTTGTTCTCTAATTTTTATCACAGTCAGGCCTATCGATCTATTTTGTTGTTGTTGTTTTTTTTTAGCTATAAACACATATACATGCTTGGTCTTGCTAAGTAGACAATGATTTTGGGTAAAAACCTTTTTTTTTCATCTGTAATTTCCTTATTCTTTCCCTCTTCCACACTTCTCCTTCCCACTTCTTTGTTTATGTTATACACATAATGACCTGACAGTTTGCGCTGTGATTGTTTCCCTCCTATAAAACCAATCAGTCACTGGTGCTATAAATGTATATCTAATTGTCTCCAAAGTCAGCTCCAGAAATGGCAAAATCTTCGAGTACTAACCCAGATAATTTGGCAGGGAAGCTTGGCGGCTCTCCGAGAGAATTCTTCTGGGATGCAGTAACCAGATATGTAGCTGGTATCATCATCAGTGTGGCAGGAATCAACTACCTTATTCAATTTCTTCAAGGGAATAGAATTTCCTGCTTCACTCCAAAATTCAGCAGTGATTTTTTTAATGTTTATTGTGCTCCTGGGGTCCCAAAGTCCCAATATTTTCCTGCGTTTATGACGGTACACGCTATATTGATCCTGATCCCCCATGCGCTATGGACAAACAACTTCAGTAATAGCCTAGAGTTCTTCTTCACACAAGTCCGCAAGTTAGACTTATCCAGGAATATTTATACGGGAAGCCATAAAAAGGATGATTACACTATTATAAATAAAATACTGAATATATTTTCTATTCATGGTCAGAATGGCATGTATATATCATACATAGTGAGTGTGGTGGTGCAAATTGTCATCATCTTGGCTGGCATGTTTGTGGCTATTTTTTACTTCACTGATTTCAAAGAGGTTTTCTTTTGTCCCATGAGAATGGATACCCATAGTGAACTTAAGTTCTGGCCCTTCAAGGGACCAATAAGATGTGTGTCAAACTCTTTAAACCTTTTTGCGGCAATTCGCTTGCTGGACCTGATACTCTTGATGCTGCTTCTTCTGTCCAAGTTCTGGTCCTTGGTATGGTGTAGTGCTTCTCATTCACAAATTCTTGGAATGCATGAAGTTGCATTGTTCTCATACCAATCTGGCATGAGTACAAAGGAATATGAATTTGACTCTAAACTGACCAGAAATATTCCAGGCTTTGCTGGCCATCTTTTGCAACTTTTGCTATTGTGGACACCTTTTTGTGGTTCAGGCCCTCGCATCTCGACAAATATGGATTTTTTAATGCTGAAACTTTATCGTACCAAAAAAGGATTGGCCTTAATGCTCAGGGACATGTTTATTTATTCAAAAATAAGAGATTCTAATGAATATGACTTGCACGTTGTTAAGGCTCACAAGATTGAACAAAACTGTGAAGCGTTAAATGAAGGTGGTAAGTGTTAATTAATTAAGGAAATCCCTAATGCTGTCAACACTAAATATACAACCAGTAGCTATGTCCTCAAGGGAACATTTGAATCATTGACATACCATTACTATAGCTTTATGTCCTTATAATTTCTATTTAAAGTTGTTAACAGTTTCTGTAAAGCTAAAATTTTTGTGGTCGATATATATTTATTCTGCCCATTTTCACAGGCTCACTTTAAAACAATATGAAATTAAAAAAATAAACTGTCCAGGAGGTCAACCCAGAACCATCTGCTTTACCACTGAACTATGGAATTCTGTTATGCTACAGTCTCACTCTGTAAAATATTATTTTATCCACTTATTCCTTTTTTCAATTTATCACTTTACAATTTTATATTCAGCCTTTTTAGATATAGTCCTTGCCATTCACAGGTTCTTTTAGACTAGTGGAATTCAATCTCGTCTGACAGCCAATATATTTTTGTGTAAGAGAGAAACTGCATCTAATCAATTTAAAAGGCTAATTATATTATCGGCACAAATTAATAAAAGTTGGTCTTAAATTTCAGTTTGAGGGTTGAGAGTGAGACTGTAACATAGCAATCCCTCTCAATACATATGTTGAAAAGTTAGTTGCCCATTAGTCACCATAGCTAAGTGGTGATCCAGTGACAGCCATTTTTTCCCTTTTTATTCTATATTGCTTAAAAGAGCCTGTGAAAGAGAGTACATTAAATAGAAGTGATAAATTGTTATTATTTATTCAAATGCTTGCTATAATTAAAAAATTCATTTATTGTTTTGTTTGCTGTTGTTGATGTTGTTTTCTTCTTCTTTTTTTCTTATTTATTTATTTTCCATAGACATCCTCAGTAAGTCAGATATTAAGCGAGTTAGTGACCTAGTATGGACATTTTCTAAGGCCTCAAATAAAAATGGTGTCTACAAGGGACCAAACAAACCTCTTGATAAGGACACTGCACTGGTGAGCTAAATTTAATTTTACTAATAACCTCATAGCCCCAGGCCAACTGCATTATCTGGCTACAAATTTCCCCCTTTTCTTAGTGCTTTAAAATAATTTTGTTTGGTTAGCAGCTGCCCTTAAAAAAGCAGCTGGATATTAAAAATTTGATTTTCCTTAGAGTCAGATTTATTTTAGCCAAGCTTTTCACCATTTACCCTCCCCCCCCCCACCCCACCTTGCCTCCACTAATTTAAATACTGGCCCTGGTATTATTGTTGCTAATTTAGTATTACTATTATTGTTGTTGTTCTGCTGTTGTTTAATATCATCATCATCATCATCATCATCATCATCATCATCATCAGCATCATCATCATCATCATCATCATCATCATCATAGTCATATTTAAGCATATGCACTTTCATTGAAGACACTTGTGTTCATAACAATCAACATGGTACAAATAAATATTAGCAGATGTAGGCTTTTGCAAGCTTTGAGTCATATAGAAATCAGCACTATGCTTTTTGCATAGCTCTCATTAGAGGCGGTGCTACTGTAAGGGCATTTAGCCTTGGAGTCAACCACGAACTGCACACCCATCACATTTCATAGCAATTGCTCCACCTCACATTTTGTGTTTCTGTGCAACTGAATTAGTAAGTTGAAAGAAAAATCCATATTCAATTATTTTAAAAATCTTATAACTGCTGAGAGCTAACCATAGTAAATAGTTACCTTCAGGAACAGTGTGTTCTCGACTAGACCACTCCTTTGTAGTACAAAAGTGGATTTTTTTGAGAACAAGGAAAACCTTTGGTCCCATTTATTTTCATGAAGTTAGTGAAGATGTAGATAAGATGCACAAAATTTTTGCCTCAGTGAGAACTATTCAACATTATTTTCATTTGCATGAAGTGCAGTCTCTAAATTGATGTCTCAAGTAATTTGATACTAAGCAAAATGTAATTGAATTTAATCTATAAACAAACTCTTGTTTCCAAAATTTGGCATTTAAAAAAACAGCTGTCTTTAATGGGTAAATGTAACAAAACATTCAGAAATTGCCAACAAACATGAACTTCTACTCTTTAAGGATAATTTGTATTAGCATTCCAACATTAAGAGAATATAATTGTCTGTGTCAGGTGTTACCCAACTCAATTAGAGGAACAATCCTAAGTTTTGGATCACTGACGACTGCTCGAGAAGCTGCTATTTACATTTGTTTCAGTTCATTATCCTTAGGAATTCCATGTGCCCTAGCCAGAATATTCAAAAAAGTAAGTCGGACAAGAATGTTCTGAAGAGAAAATGGTGACTTAACATTGTATAAACTGTTTGTGTGTTTCTTGCAGGTAACAGTGTTCAACTTTAATAATTACTTTCGAAAACGTGAGAACCAGAGAAAGTTTTATTTTTCTGAAAAGTATCTATCTCAGATAAACTGCCTCAATTATCCAAAGTGTGTCTTTGCATCTAACAAAATTCAACTTCAAGATGTACGTTTTAGCGTTGGGCTATATAAATGAAAATATTTTGTATATACTTTATTATCTGTAGACTGTTGTGTTGTGCTCAGTAGTCAAGCTGTGTTAGATCCAGTAGTCAAGCTGTGTTAGATCCAGTAGTCAAGCTGTGTTAGATCCAGTAGTCAAGCTGTGTTAGATTCAGTAGTCAAGCTGTGTTAGATTCAGTAGTCAAGCTGTGTTAGATCCAGTAGTCAAGCTGTGTTAGATTCAGTAGTCAAGCTGTGTTAGATTCAGTAGTCAAGCTGTGTTAGATTCAGTAGTCAAGCTGTGTTAGATTCAGTAGTCAAGTTGTGTTAGATTCAGTAGTCAAGTTGTGTTAGATTCAGTAGTCAAGCTGTGTCAGATTCAGTAGTCAAGTTGTGTTAGATTCTGTATTGAGCCAACACTTGTAATTAGAGAGTATGTCTGTGAGTTGGGATTACAGAAGTGAGTAAAAAAAATTTAATGGCTAACATAATTCAATAGGAGTTTATAACTGCCCAAATATGATCTACAATGGCTATAGTAAGAAGTGGGTAGTCTAACTGTACCTAATGCTTCCTACTTGATATAGTTGACTATTATTTGCTTTCCACACCTTAATTATTTTTGTCATAAAGAGCAGCTAGCCTGTGTTGAATGTAATCCACTATTAATGTACTATTTCCAATAGCAATGAACAAGTGAATAAGCAGGCCATTGTGTCATGTGAGAAATATGCTGTGTAATGAGTCTTGAATTTTGTTATTTTTATTGCAGTGGCGTGAGTCATTGCGTCCCTTAAAGAAATTAAACAGTGTCGATTTCATTGTGGTACCACCTATTCCCAAAAGTCTCAGTTTGACTGCAGGTAACTTGCTTGTGAGTCTAAGTTAATTTAGTAGTTTTTCATCTCCATTAGGAATTATAAGAGCTTTCCAATGAAGCACATGTTATTGCGTTGTGAATGATTTATTTGTTAGTATTGACAAAAGACTTCAAATTTATGTATTGTTTTTTGTTCGCCAGAAAATCAATCATATTGTCTGCAATGTCTTAGTATCTAATTGACTAAAACATCTTGCAAATGACTCATTGTATGGTACACAATATGTTGTGCAATAAGTTAAGCAAATGTTGGTATGTATGTGTGTTTTAAGTTTCTCTTTGCCTGGATGAGTTGTTGCAATCTGAAGATCTGAAAAGACATTTTAGCCAAACTAAACTTCTGACCATTACTCCAAGCAATATCGGAGGGAGAGCTACTAGTACTGACTATTTTAAATATGATCCTCCAGAGATACAGTAAGTTTTTATTATTGCTATACACATTAATAATTTTTTTAATATTGTACACATTGATACTCAGTTTTAGAGAAATAATAAAGCCTATTGAACCACAAACTGGTAGTGGTATTCTTAAATGGCCTCCGCAAGTTGTGGGTAGAAGAATTGATGATGTCAAAACTACAGAAAACTATGAACCAAGGTTTCCAGTTGGAGGTACACAATGCACATTTAAATTTGGTTTTTATGAACGCTCACATTCTAAGGAAGTGGACAAAAGCAAAGATGAGGTGATTATAGTATGCATCAGATGTAGTATTTAATGTGAAGCTGATTAGCTAGAACTTTAACTTACAAATATTTGGTCCATAATCAATTTGTTATTTATTTAATCAACAATCAAAATCCAGGCCGTAGTAACTACTCACCACCACTTATTGTGAATAACAAAGAAAACAATGAAAAAATAATCTAACAGTTAAACGTCATATTATAATAAAAATAATACATACCCAAAATTTATTTTACTGAACACCTCAAATAGTATGTTTTGTGGTTAATACCTCCTATGGTCAAATATTTCTTGCTGCCAGCTGTAGTTTTTGCTGTATGCTGAAAAGTTAACAGAGTGCTGGAATTGGAGTTTCACACTGAAACTATATACCAGTGAGTATCTCTTGTATTTTTAAGGTTCTTCTCTTATGGAGACAGTATTTACATCTACTGTTTTGATTGCTCGGGCTACATTGATGCCTGATTAGGAATAGTCCAAATATTTTTTTTAGTGTAAGAATGATTTTGTAATAGCTAACTAATGTATAATAGCTACAGCACTGAGGGTTTTCCCCTTTGGTGTTTCATTTATATGTACTTGTTTTCATTATTATGATTTATTGCTATTACAAAACACAGGGTCCTACAGTGGCTACTCACGAGAGTAAACTACCTGCTCCAAGGTCAGCTTATGAACAGGAACCAGCTGTAGCAGCTACTTATGAAGATGAACCTGAAGACACTGCAGTTGAAGAAGAATTTCCAGAAGTTAATGAGTTAGAAGAAATTCCACAAGAAGAGTATTCAAAAGCTCATGATTTTGAAGAAGAGGTGCACGGCCAAGAAGATGTTGAGCCTTTATTAAGTAGGACACTTCATGCACCAACTCTATTAGAAAAAAGTAAAAGAGTTGCTACACCATCCCCAAAAATTGGAAGGATCCCACTGATTAGTTTTAAAAAGGCTGCACAGCCAGTTGAACATTTAGATACAAGTGATGATGAAGAGGAGCAGGAAGAATATGGTGTTTATATGCCTTAATAAAGTTTGATGTATCAGTAATAACTTTCATTACACCTCAGTAAAATAAAAAATACTCCCTACTATACTAAACGATATTTTTGTGCCTAAATAAAATATAAACAAAATGGTCTATCTATTTTCACTAGTATAGTAAACAATATTGTGCTTGTCTTAGACTATAATATTGGACCATCCACTGCTTTTTTGTATACAGTCATTTAATAATTGCTGCTGTTCGTGAAATTTCTGTTTTTTTATATAGCTGTATTAAAATGTAATAATTTTTTTTTTGTATTGTAGTTTGGGTTGTTTCTTGTTTTGTCCAAATGTTAACAAAATAATATAAGAATGCTATCTCAACACAGAGCTACAAATTTTTTTTTTAATGTGTGTGTGGAATGGCAGTTTGCTACCATTGCATACTCATCTTCTAAAACGTGTCTAAGGTAATTAGCTATCACATAGTAGCTAGTCCTTAGTGAAGAAATGCTTATTTTTAAGCTTTTGTATTGCTCAACAATTATTTAGCTAGCTACCATTTTACTCTGACTGATACATAAAAAATTATCTGATGAAGGCCACAGCACTCTGATGTCACAGGTTTAGATTTCCTGTCCAACATTTTATGTAAAAATGTTTAACGAGTATCCGGATTCTGAGTGACAGCAAATTTCAGCTACTCCTTTCCTCTTCTTAATCTTATTTGGCGGTTGCAGCGTACTCCCTTTACCAGAAAAATTTAGTTGGATTTCCAATGATAAAGCACATTGTGTTATAGTGTTAAGTAAGTGGATTAGTTCAATGAATGATGGTATACTACTTATTTCATTACAGTTGTAGCTGATAGCTAATAATTAACATTTTCAGCCTCATTTATGCCTTATGAGAGTCAATATAAATTACATACAATGTTAATTGCCGTCATTTTGCTTGGTATACATTTGTGCAATAAGTTAAACAAATGCTGGTGTGTGTGTTTCAAACTTCTCTTTGTCTGAATGAGCAACCCAAAGATCTGAAAGGACATTTTAGTTAAACTAAACTGTTGATCATTTCTCAAAGCATAGTTAGTATATAGGATGGAGAGCTACTAGTAGTACTGATTGTTTTGAATATGATCCTCCAAAATATACAGTAAGTTTTTAACTATTGCTATACACATTAATAATTTTTTTTTTAATATTCCACATATTGATACTCAGTTTTAGAGAAATACAAAAGCCTATTGAACCACAAACTGGTAGTGGTAATCTTAAATGGCCTCCGCAAGTTGTGGATAGAAGAATTGAAGATGACAAAACTACAGAAAACTATAAACCAAGGTTTCCAGTTGGAGGTACACAGTGCAAATTAAATTAGGTTTTTATGAACGTAACAAAAGCAAATATGAGGTGATTATAGTATAATACTTAATGAAAAGCTGATTAGCTAGTATACTTACAAATATTATGTCCAATCTACTTGTTATTTTATTAAATCAACAATCAGAATCCAGGCTCTAGCAACTACTCACCACTACTTTTTTCATCAAATAGCAAAGAAAACATGAAATAATCAAACAGATAAACTTCATATTACAATAAAATAATCTTCTTCTCCTATGAAGTCTGCATTTACATCCACAGGTTTTCACTGCTCAAGCTATATTGATACCAGATTAAGAATAGCCAAATAAATTATTCTTTTGGTGTGAGATTTTGTAATAGCAGTGATTAGGGTTCACACCTTATGTGTTTCATTTCTTTTGCTTATAATACATATACACATAATAGCTAATTGATTGCTATTACAGGGTCCTACAGTGGATACTCACAAAATCCAACTACTTGCTTCAAAGTTAGATTGTAAAGAGGAACCAGCTGTAATAGCGACTTATGAAGATAAACCTGAAGACACAGCATGTGAAGAATTTCCAGAATTAATGAATTCAAAGAAGAGTATCCAGAACAGGAACATTTAAAAGTTGGTTATTTTGAAGAAATGAAGCAAGACCAAACCTTCTTGGTCTTGCTTCATTTCTTCAAAATAACCAAGGCTTTATTAAGGTTGAGGCTTTATTAAGCAGAAAGGTGCTCACATCAACAATGTTAGAAAAACATGAAAAAGTTGCTACACCACCCAAAGAAATTGAAAGGACCTCACAGATTAGTTCTGACAAGTCTGGTCACCAAGCTGAAGATCTTGATACAAGTGATGATGAAGAGGAGAATAAAGAATACTGTATTTATATGTCTCAATAAAATTATCATGTACATTACATCAGTGAACTATATTTTTGTTCCTAAAATAATTAATCTATTTTACTAGAAGTTCAATATTATACAATTGTGAGATATTGTAGCTGAAAATCCACTGGTTTTTTTTATTTTTTAGAAATATTGTATTTGAATTTATTAAGTCATAGCAAGTGAGAATAGCTCAATTTTAGAATAGTTTTCTATTGGAGTTGAGTAAACAGAGATTCTGTTGTTTTGACAGTGATGGACTAACGCTAATAACGGGAAAATCGAAAACGAAATTTACTGCTCTTATAGTATTTTTTCACTTTCGAAGGAAGGCTCTAATGGAGTCTAAACACTTGGGACAGGAGGATAGCTACCCCACCTTTGGTTAGTAAGCTAAATCTTAATGGCTCTTCATTAGAATTTAGTTCAGAGCGCTTTACCACTGTATTGTGTCGTTATAGGTAGTGAATCCTCTCCTGAACTTCCAAACATTACTACTGGAACTGTCAGAATAAACTGGGTTGCTGCTCTTGAAGATGAAAATGGAGTACTAAATGTGTAAAAAAAAAATGAGTGCAAACTGAGTTTGAATGATAAGTCAGGGTACTTTTTGAGGCAATGATGAAATGTAAGATCCTCTAAATCTCAGCCTACATTTATAATACCTTTTATTTCATTTCAACTCCTGTGGAGTGACCTGCGTTCACAAGGCAACTTTTGTGCTTCAATTTCTTCTGATACAGGCATTATCAGCTGGAAAACTTGTTGTGGGACCACCCACAAGGAAGAGCAAGCTCATTAAAGAACTTTATTGTTTTGTTTATGTATTTTTGTTTCATGGCAGGCACTGATGTAATCTATGCCACTAATTAGTGGTTCACGCCTAGCCAGCAGCACATATTCACCACATGCACATAACTGAAAGAAAGAACATTCTAGAACATTTCCACACACACACATGGTTGCCTACTGGGCATGAGCATTCCTTTTATGTATCACTATGGGGGTGGTTGGCTATAAATTCACATAATTCCAACCTCCTTTTCAGTTAGTCTTTGCTTGTGTCAGATTCTGCACCTACTGTATACCTTGGCTAATATATTTAATTACCTCAGTATAACTTCCTGAACGACTTCGGGCTTAGTTAGGGGTAATAGATAGGCTTCTGGGTGATAACGACAGGAAGACCCAACTCTATAGACTGATTCTGGTGGCAGCGTACCTGCTGGGACTGGGACGTCACCTAGGCTCCAGCTAAACTTGGATTCAATAAGCAGTCCTGATCCCTACACCCCCCCACAACTGGCGGCAGCGGTGGTCCGACTCTGTCCGGAGAAAATAGAAACGCCCCATCACCATCGATCGACTTTGTGAGGAGAGGCAGATTGTCATCCTACTGTATGGTTAATTAACTTCGTTGGCTTCGCCGGATTATCGCCTGACGGTTATCAATTTGTTAGCGAGAACGTTGGAACTGTTATTTGTTTCTTTAAATGTGTATCATTATTTTGTGCAATATTTATTCATATTGTTTTGTTTGCTCATTTATCACTTTCTCTTAATTGTTGTTTTCTTTACTTGTGCAGGTCCCTGGTGTCTTTGGGTCTATGAGCAGGACCTGGTGCCTATGCCCCCCAAGATAAAGTCTACTGAACTACTACAGTGCTCTTCCGATCCCAGTCGCTCTTTGAATCGGCAACAGGAGGCAAGTGGACGGCATAAGTATCCCTTAAGATCTCGAGGCAGCGTTAGTGAAAGTGATAATAACCCTGAGCAGTCTATTCAAGTTTCTGACTCCACAATTGCTCCAGAAGGAAGGGACAGCATTGTCATGGCAGAACCTTCCCTTGCTAGTGTTATGTCCATGATGGCTACGGTGCTAGAAAGAGTGGAAGAGAGAGACCGTGAAAGGGAGTCTAGAGCTGGAACAGAGCGGCAAGAACGGCAGGCAGAGAAAATCATTGAAAAGATTCCAGCTATGACTGACGATACCGACTTAGAATTATATTTGCAAGGTCTTGAGAATGAGTTTGTTCAGGCAAACATTCATCGTGACAGATGGAAATCTTTGGTTACCCCACGGCTCACCCCAGCATTGAAGGATCACATTGGTGACCTGCAAGCTGATCCTTCAAGTTCTTACCAGGATATTAAGGACAGACTCTTGGATAGAGTTGGGCAAACAAGTTTGCAAGCAGGACAGCAACTCTTTGAATTGCGCCCAAAGGATATTTATGATAAATCGTCATCTCAACTCCTTCAGATGATGGAGAGGCTGATCAACCGAGCCGTGAGAGGTGCTGCTACAGTCCAAGATGCAGTAATTAAGATTTGCATTGCTCGAGTTCGTTCACTCCTGAGTGTTGAAGGACAACAGCATCTGGATTGCTGGAAAATTAAGTCCAAGGAGGACTTGCGGGCAGCTTTGCAGTCCTGGGAATCAACCAGAGGCTGCATTGTGAAGGACGATGTGTCACGTTGGAGTTCACAGTATAGCCAGTACAGGAAACCTGTGTGCTACAAATGTCACAAGCCGGGACACAGAGCATTTGATTGCCGCAGTAACCCAGCCTCTTTGGATCAGTCACGAGGCGATTCCTTTCAGCCACGATGCTTCACTTGTGGTGTTATGGGACACAAGAGTCCAGAGTGCCCCACTAAGAATACCAACAACAATGCTGACGTCAAGAAGGAGCCCGAAAAGTCGACTGGAGTGACATTTAAACAGGCTGAGGTTTCTGTTCTCAATAATGGCCGCACAAATTCCGTTGATGCTACACTCTATGATCAACCACTACCCCTTTTATTGGACACAGGAGCACAACTGTCAGTAGTTCCAGAAGAAATGGTGCCTCCAGCTGCAAGGACTGGCAATAAGGTACATCTTAAAGGTTACAATGGTAGGGTGGATGAAGCTGAGCTAGCTAAGATTAGTCTATGTGTTGGGAAACGTATCTGGAAGGGGGAGGCAGCCCTGGTTAAGGGGTCGGATTTGGATGGTAAGGGAATTTTGGCAGTGGATTTAAGAGATCGGGAAGCATGGGAGATAATGTGTGAATTCAGGGGAAAGTCTTTCGAAGTTAATTCTGTAGAGACAAGACATCAGAGAAAAGAAAGAGAGTGCGAGGAGGAGAGTGATAGAGTGTGTATGGAACTTGAAAATGCAGGGAGTAAGAGCTTAGATTTGTTGGAGAAAGAGAGTTGTCAGGTAGTAACAGCAAGTGAGGAAGATGAGTCGAATTTAGCAGATGAGCAGGCCTTAGCAGAAGTTGAGGAAGAAGGAGGGAAGTCTATGGGAGCTGAAGGAGAGGCAGATGCACTGGACTTTAGTTGTGTTGTGAAGGGAAGTGATCGGAGTGAGTTTATTCAACAAGTTAAAGGAGACCCCACTCTACAACCTTTAAGAGATCTAGCTGATAAGGGAGAACGTGGGTATTATTGGGATGATGGGTTGCTTATGCAAAGGTGTATTAATACTGCTTATGGTACTACAGAGACTATAGTTGTACCGAAAGATAGAAGGATTAGTTTAATTCACCTTGCTCATGATAAGACTGGTCATTTGGGCCACAGAAAAGTAGTTACCATCATCAAACGTAATTTTGTCTGGCCTCTAATGAACACTGACATTAAAAGATATTGTGAATCCTGTGAACAATGCCAGAGAAACAACAAGACTGGTCAGAAAAAAGCATTGATGATAGAGAGACCAATTTTGTCCCAACCATTTGAGCAGATAGCTCTTGATCTAGTGGGCCCTTTGCCTCAGGGAAGGGGTGGGGCTCGCTTTATATTGACAGCGGCATGTATGGCTACACGTTGGCCTGATGCCATACCCCTTAAGTCTATAACGGCGAAGTCTGTAGCTGAAGCAGCTATTCAAATATTTAGCAGGATGGGCTTACCTTACCAAATATTGACAGATAGGGGATCTCAATTTACTGGTGCTTTAGCTAAGCAACTCGCGTCATTATTGGGGATAGAAAAACTTCACACCACAGCTTACCACCCTCAAACAAATGGTGTGCTTGAACGTCTTCACGCAACCCTAGAAGCTATGCTGGGGAAGGCGAGGGACTTGGGATTAGACTGGGTACAGCAAATTCCCTTTGTTCTTTTTGCATTAAGACAAGCCCCTAACCGCACAACTGGCTTTAGTCCATTTGAACTAGTCTATGGACAGCATGTCAGGACACCCCTAGATGCTATATATGAAGGTTGGAGAGGGAAAGTTGGTGAAAATCTAGCAGTGGGAGTTTGGGTTGAGGAGCTTTGTGAGAGGTTAGAGATATTGCGTGATATTGCTGTCAGAAACGGTTTGTTAGAGAGCAGAAAAAGAAAGGCTTATTATGACAAGGGTAAATGTGAAAGAGTGCTCAGTGAAGGTGACAAGGTGTTATGTAGGATACCTGGGATGGCAGCTAAACTCGACGATTCCTGGGAGGGTCCTTATCTAGTATTGAAGAAACTTAATGCAGTGAATTATCTGATTGGAGAGGTGGATGGTAAAAAGAGGAATAAAGTAGTGCATGTTAATATGGTAAAAAAGTTTAAGGAGCGTGAATTGGAAGTGTGTGCATTGACGGTTATTGCAGAAGATCATGGCTTGGATGATGGGAATGTTTTCCTGATGGACATGCATGTGATGGGTTTAACGAAAGCGAACTTTTAAATATGCTTAGTGGGTTTCAATCAGTCATGAGTGATGTACCTGGTGAAACCGCAGTATCTAAGATGAACATAGACATTGAAGAGGGGACTCGGGTTATTTCTCAAAGGCCATATCGTATACCTGATAGACTCAAAGATGGGGTTAAACAGGAGATTGACATTTTGTTAGAATCCAATATTATAGAGCCTTCAGAGAGTGCCTGGGCTTCACCATGTGTACCCGTCATAAAGTCGGATGGTAAAGTTCGCCTCTGCGTTGATTATCGGAGGTTGAACTCAGTGACACCACAAGTACAGCAGTACATACCGACTCTTGACGATGTGTTGGAGAGAGCAGGAGGAGCAAATGTCTTGTCAAAGCTGGACCTCTCTAAGGGCTTCTATCAAGTCCAGATGAAGGAAAACTCAAAAGATCTCACTACATTTGTATCACCTTGGGGCAAATATCGTTTTAAGCGAATGCCTTTTGGCCTGAGAAATGCTCCGGCAATCTTTCAAGCTTTGATGGAGTCTGTTTTGAGGGAGTGTGCTGACTTCGCTGCGGTATATATAGACGATGTACTTGTATACTCCAACAGTTGGCCTGACCATTTACAGCATATAAAGAGTGTTTTGGAGGCTTTGAAGGAGGCAGGACTCACTGCCAAACCTGGGAAGTGCCAATGGGGACGGCGCCACCTAGACTATCTCGGACACCGAGTTGGCTGTGGGAAGGTAGCCGTTCCAGATCATCGTGTGGAAGCTATGGCTAACTTTAAGCAACCTTTCACTAAGCGTGACCTACGGGCGTTTCTTGGTAGCGTCGGATATTATCGCAGATTCATACCAAATTTTGCTGACCATTCTGCTTTATTGACTCCTGCGATCAAACGCATGGCACCAGGAACTGTGGAGTGGACCTCAGAGATGCTTGGGGCCTTCCTTCATTTACGTAAGTGTCTCTGTAATCATTGTGTTCTTACCGTACCATGTTTGTCAGATTCATTCCAGTTACACACAGATGCATCTAGTGTTGGTGTGGGCTCAGTTCTGAATGTCATTCGAGATGGAGAAGAGCTCCCAGTGGCTTTCTATAGTCGCCAACTCCGGGGACCAGAGCGTAGATATTCTGCCACTGAATTGGAGGCGTTAGCTGTGGTGGCATCCATCCAGCATTTTTCCCACTTTCTGTATGGGGCCTCATTCACGGTTCTAACTGATCATCGCCCCTTGACATCTCTGCTGACTTCAAAAACATTGAACAGAAGATTACAGGGCATGGCACTAAAAATAATGCAATGCAATGTTTCTATTCAGTACAGGGAGGGGAAAAGTAATGGGAATGCAGATGGCCTGAGCCGACAATCATGGCAGCCTGATGAAGTTGAGTATATGACTTGCCCAAGCACAGATGAAGATGAAGATGTTGATGTCTCAGTGGTCGAACCTAATGATTCTAGTTGTGGAGCTTCCCTGCCGGTTGCTCGTCTCTGCAAGGAGGGATGTGGGACCACCCACAAGGAAGAGCAAGCTCATTAAAGAACTTTATTGTTTTGTTTATGTATTTTTGTTTCATGGCAGGCACTGATGTAATCTATGCCACTAATTAGTGGTTCACGCCTAGCCAGCAGCACATATTCACCACATGCACATAACTGAAAGAAAGAACATTCTAGAACATTTCCACACACACACATGGTTGCCTACTGGGCATGAGCATTCCTTTTATGTATCACTATGGGGGTGGTTGGCTATAAATTCACATATAGTCCAACCTCCTTTTCAGTTAGTCTTTGCTTGTGTCAGATTCTGCACCTACTGTATACCTTGGCTAATATATTTAATTACCTCAGTATAACTTCCTGAACGACTTCGGGCTTAGTTAGGGGTAATAGATAGGCTTCTGGGTGATAACGACAGGAAGACCCAACTCTATAGACTGATTCTGGTGGCAGCGTACCTGCTGGGACTGGGACGTCACCTAGGCTCCATGGGACGTCACCTAGGCTCCAGCTAAACTTGGATTCAATAAGCAGTCCTGATCCCTACACCCCCCCACACTTGTGTTGTGGTTAGCTGCAATATCTCAAAAGTGAAAACTGTAACTTTTTCACTATTTTTACAGTAATGTTTTAATATGACCTGAAAGTTCTTTTTCTACTCATTTTTATCAAGTTATTCACTTTTTATTCAAATTTTCATCCAAAAATTACCAAAAAAATTAATATGTAATCAAATATTTTTAGGAAAATTCCCCTATTCACTTTTTAAACAAAGTATCAAGTATCAAAGCAGTAGCAAGTCCCTTCCTACTCATTATTACATGATGGTATTTGACAATGTTAGGTCTTGGGTTGCTCTAACTTCAATTCAATTGTACTGGTAGTGAACCCACTTATTGCTTTGATGAAAGAACAAATCTTGACCATGAACAACAGCTCTTTTTTTTGTGGTCTCCATAACTCTCACCCACTTAAATTAAATCATAACTTCATATGCATGTATATTTTTTTCACTTTGAAGTCCAAAATTCACCCACCTGAAGCTCTTTAGAAAGGGACTTGCCACTGCCAGTGGGCAGGATACGAAAACACCCTTCCCATTCATGTATTCCATAAAGAGCAAACTATTTCATGCTCTGTAAAGCCTTAGAAATGCCCTGGATTTCCCTTCCTGGCTGGTCTCGTGAGCCAGACTACTTCTTGGCATCAGCGCCATTATCGCATTCACGCAATATTTTTCGGTGCGGACGATTGACGTGAACATAACTGCGGTCGTAGATGCGCTAAAAAAAGCTCTATAGCAAGAAAAGTATCGCCCGCAGCTTCTTGGAATGTATAGATCGCCGGTAGCTAACGGTCCGCTCTCGCTATTTATGAGAGTTCAGAGTCCCCTTGTTATTGCTAGATAGCTTGAGGGAAACAAAACGCTGAAGGCCCTTTGAAACTGCTGTTTTTAAGTTGCCATGGGATAATGGCCAGATGTCAAAGCTCAAGCTATGGTATAAGGTAAGTTTATTATTATGTTAGTACTAGTTATTATATATTAGAGGTATAAGCTAAATTATGTGCACAAAAATTATATGATGTTGAGAGAACATAAAGTGTTGTAGCTACTTGATGGAAGTTGTATTTTCTTATCAAGGCTCAGCTTCTGGATTATGCCACAGTCGAAAGCAGTCATCATTACCTCCTGTATGACAGAGCCACACCTTGCATTCAGGACAAAACCATTGAGTGTTTTTGCGCCGCTTCTTTCTTAGACACGGAAGTGCATTTTCCTCTCTTTCTCTCCGTTCCTGCTGTAGATTCAAATTTTCTTGGAAAATGTTGAACTGATAATAAAGTAAGATACTGGTCACCACACCTTCCAGCCTTCTGTCTGGTGCAGTAATTCTCTGTCAGTTGAAGAGCTAACTTCTCACGAAAAGATTTTATGTTGATGTGCTTTATTCCTGGATTATTAAGTTTATATAAAATGAAGGAATTTGTTACTGCAACTCCAAATAAGAAGTGAGCAATATATCTATAAAACTTTCGGCTTTTGAAGTTGGATTGATAGTAGCCACGAAGTTGGTCACCTCGATCCACTCCTCCCATATACTTGTTGTAGTCAACCACTGCTACTGGACAAGAAACTTCTTTGCGGCTTCCATCCTTCTGGTGACAAAGAACGGTACCAGTCATCGTGGGATCACATCCTGTAGCCATGACATTTACTGTCTTTCGATCCAGCCATGCTGATGCTATGATATTATCAGATTGCACTGTGATATTGTCACCCCTATTATGTGTATAAAAAGTGAATAAATAAAGTTCTAAATGAATTATTGATTACCTTTGTTTCAACCGTGGATTTTTCAATTCATCTGGAAACCCCAACCTGTCCCTTCTAGCAGTACCACACCCATAAATTTGGATGTATTCCAAATCACAGAGAAGTTTCTTGGAAGTAAAAAAATTATCAAAATAAAGATGATGCCACTTTCCATAGAAATCTTTCGATAAATCTTTTACTACATGAGCTCCCAGCCCTCACTCTACATGTACTTTGTGACCTGTATAAACTTCGAAACGACTGAAGTACCCATTGCTACTATCACCTAATACCCAAACTTTTATCCCCCTCTTGATAGGCTTTTTAGGCATGTATTGTTTTAGGCTGGACCTTCCTTGAAATTTTATCATTGCCTCATCAACAGCAATATGTTTGGACGGATTGTATAGTTCAGCACAGCGAGACTGTATGTGCTCCAGTAGTGGCCTAACTTTACCAAGTCTGTCATATCTTGGTGATTCTCGTGGAGCTAATGATGAGTTGTCAGCAAAATGAAGGTAATCGACTGATCTCTCTATATCTTCTTCTTGAAATTTTGTCAGCGATGGGAGAAAAATGAAGGTATCGACTGATCTCTCTATATCTTCTTCTTGAAAATTTGTCAGCGATGGGAAAATAGTGATATACTGGACTTTGCTTCCAATAATCATCAACTGATGGCAATTTAGTCAACCTCATGAGAATAGTGAATTCAAGGAATGCCTTGATATCAGCGACATCGATGGGTTTCCAACTATTAAACTGTTCTGGATTCATAACTTCTTTGGCGTATCGATTGGACTCTATCACGATCTTCTTCAAACATTCTGCTGTATAAAATAGCTGAAAAATTTCCAATTCTGTATCTGGAATGTTCACTGTTGGACCAACTGCGGATGTAAATTCTTCAATATGATATTTTTCAAGAGACTGCGACCATTCTGTATCAAAAGAAGATGGCTTTGAGGCTACTGAAGGAATGTGAGGTGGTGTAACTTCGTATGAAGAACCAGCTTCTTGTGATTCCAATGCACCATTCCGGATATTTTGTGATTCATGCTCTAAAAAAAATTTTTTTTTTTTTTTACATTTTAATTAAATAAAACGATTTATCATATTTACTATACATATCTGTCTCCACACACTCTAAATTTTCTTCAACACTTTCTATATATTCCTCTGCACTCTCCCCTTCATCCCCGCTCTCTTCTGTACACTCAAACTCTTCATCACTACCATCTACTATTGGTTCATTTGGGTCATCATATTCAGGTTCCTCATTATCAACCACAAAAGAAAGTACTTCTTCAGTGAAGAACACTCTTGATGCCATTTGAACGGTCATTAAATAATTAAAAAATTAGTATTGTAACAATTCTTTCTTGGCATAGAATGTCAAGGGCTTCATCACGCAGGTAACTTGTTTGTTGAGGGGCCAACCGTTTAGCCCCATGTAGTCCTTCTCCAAGTGTGCAGGGCAAAGAAAAGTTCCTTTAAAACTTGTGAAGTAAAATACAACTACAAGGAGTCCCAGCAGTGTTAGCACTAGCTGTATAAGCAGCGTCAGCACATAGGTGATAAACATCCAGTTCTCCTTGTAATTTGTGAATACTTTCTGCAACTGCCTGGCTATGGTATAGTTCTTCAAAGAATACTCACCCGTTTCGTAATCTCTGGTTCGATCTACCATTCTAGACTGAACAAAGAAGTAGTCGAAGCTCCCACTGTACCGGTTTGTCCAAAGCGCGTTTGGGATAAGGATTATAATCGCGTGCACCGTTATAAAAGCTGAAAAATACGCTCCTCTAGGTACGCTGGATGCACAATAGACGTTTATGAATTCTTTATCCGTGAAATTGCTGGGAATCGTCGTGGACAAGCAAGTAAGTTTGCTCCCTTGAACAAACTCGAGGAGAGAATTAATAGCTGCTAAGGCTATAATCACACCGGCCACATACTTTGTGATGCTATCCCAAAAGAACTCTCGAGGCGATCCTTGCAATTTACCTTGCAAATTATCAGGATTAGCTGAACTTAATTGACCAGAGAGCATGATCAAAAAATTGATCACATAAATACTGACTTTTACCCTGGAATTCCAAGTAGCGCGAAGGTTGCAATTTGTGAAGCTAGGCCACTGATAAATTGAATCGGTATTATATTAGTCTTTTATTTCTTCGATTAACAAAAATGACGGAGCATTGTTCCAAACTGTAAATCGCACGCGCGTGTCCCACGTTTTACAGCTAAACACGTGTCCAAATCTTGCTAGCTACATACTGCCCCATTTCACTTCTCCGAGGCCATACGTGGCAAGGTTTGATCCACACTTAGGTAAACACCTACTGGAAGGAGTAAAGAACTGCATCAATGAAAATTATAATAATAGCAATTTTTTCTCTTTCTAACAGCCAATAAATAACTACTAGTGATGTGCTTGAGCACAAATGGCGAGCGAGCCTAAAGACTATACTATTTTTATATGAATGATTTTGACTTCTAACACTGAAGCTACTGAAAATAAGGTCCAGTTTTTTAATTTCGCAGACACGGTAAAGGGATTTCAGTGCCATAGTAACAACTCTCTGCAACTGCTTGAATTGAAGGAAAAAAACAACAACAAAACAATACACGTTATTTAAAAGTTTTCTTTGTGATATTCTTTGGCTAAGTAGTGGTTGTAACACACAATGCTTTGACACAACTGGACATGCACCTACACAGACTTGCCTTCGCAGTAGTCTAGTGGACAATGTATTTTCAAGTAAATACTGTTGCGCACGGCTTATAACCATGACAAAGAGCGCATTGACTTACCACCGCCTCTAAGGATTCTCAGAGCTCGTTAATTGAAAAATACTGGAACTGTGAACGCTTTACCTAACTTACGTAATTAAAAGCGCGGGCGAAAACAGAGGTCTCACGTACCCCATAAACAGATAAATAAATAAATATATATAGCGAAATCTCGATTGAGTTACCCCTGATAGTGTCTCGCTCGCTTCGCTCGCTCGCCAATAATTATTGTTAATTACTAGTGATGTGCTTGAGCACAAATGGCGAGCGAGCCTAAAGACTATTTAACTTCCAACACTGAAGCTACTGAAAATAAGGTCCAGTTTTTAAATTAGGCATACACTGTAAAGGGATTTCAGTACCATAGTAACAACTCGATGCAACTGTTTGAATTGAAGGAAAACAACAACAACAAAACAATACACGCTATTTAAACGTTTTCTTTGTGATATTCTTTAGCTAAATAGTGGCTGTAAAGCACAATGCTTTGACACAACTGGACACACCTATACAAGACTTACCTTCGGGGTTAGTCTAGTGGACAATGCATTTTCAAGTAAATACTGTTGCGTACGGCTTATAACCATGCCAAAGAGCGCATTGACTTACCACTGCCACTAACTCTAATAGAAATGGAAGTCCCGTAAGTTTTCACGTTTTAACTGCACCCGTAAAAGAATTCAAAACAGTGAACAATTCAATTTCTAGGGTGATAAGGGTACTGATCGATAAACGGAGGATTCTGTTTTTAGTGAAGTTTGGGACGGGGTCGACCACCGAACTTACACAAAAACGCGAGGGTCAAAGTACAAAAATGCCTTACGTACGTCCAAACATATGTGACCGGATTTGCAAAAAGGGACCTTATCGCGCAAAATAAAAAAATTGAGTTATTGGTACCACGAGATAGTTCTATCTTAGAGCATTAAAATGAGCTATAATGTGGCTCCGGGCGCTTCCTAACGGCTGAGTTATAAGCGTTTACTTTCGCCCAACGCGGTAGCTTCGTAAAAACATTTTGTGGAGAAAAACGCGTTTAAACTTGAACGCGGACGAGCAATGTTCCCTTATATTTCCGAGTTACGTATGGGTGGGGCTCATTTTTATCAACGATCCTTACCTTTGCCGGGTCAAAGAAGGACTAAACGCTATGTAACTCGTCTCTAGCGGGAGTAGCTAGGCCTGAATTGTGGACAGGAAAGACTTAACTCAAAGTAAGCCTAACTATAAGGTACAAAGAGATTGCACATAGTTAATTTAAAATGAAAACAAGGAAGTTTGATTGAGACCATTTTAAAGGTTAATAGTAACTTGCCAAGAAGTAATTTTATTCAAACAAGAAATAAACATGGACAAGAGTGTGATATTAAATAAAAGTAGTAAATAGAGAATAGTAGTACTAATTAGCTAAGAAGTAGTTTTGTTACAATAAAAAGAAAAACTTAATAGAAGTGTGATATGAATTTGAACTAGTTAACTAGTTCATTGGTTTTTACTTGGGCAGGTTCTAGAATTGTGACCTGGCTGTCGACATACTGCACACAATCTTTGTGCTGCTGGATTGTGACTTGCAGGAGTTGGAGCATTTCTATCAGGAATATCTGGTTCACTGTCTGATGGGATTGGTGTGCCTGCTCTACTAGATGGCTTAGGGGCAGTTGGAAGAGGACAAGTAAAATCCATTTCGTCTGATGGGCAAAATTTACGAATGTTATCATACAAATACCAGCTTCTTTCAAGAGACAAACCCTTAGGCTGTACAACTGAAGGGAGGAGAGTGGGATCTGGCATCCAACTATTCTTTAGTATCTTAATCTCAATTTCTCTGGTGTCTGCATGCTCCTTCGCAAGTACACTCCCTGGATGTTTCACATCAAAATTAAAATGATGAAATTTTTTTATGCCAGGGATTTTTCGGAATTTTGTGGCAAAGAACGATGTCCAATCATACGCAGTGACCAGTGTGTTGCCATCTTCAGTTGCAACTAATTGAGAGAAGTTGCACTCTGCTGATTTATTCACTACCGCTGCCAGGCCTGTCAAACTTCCTATTTGTGTTCGCCGATATTTTTGCTTCAAAAGACCAAAACACCAGTCCGGCGCAAACTTGGTGTGACCTACGACCAAAAAAGAAATGGTGATTTTGGTGTGTCTTCCTGTAAGTATCCTCCAAGTTAAATACTGCAACATGCAATTGTTCTTGTTTTGTCCCACGCAATTATCCGCATGAAGAAATACTTCAGACTCTCCCAGGCCATGAGTCTCAAAAAAGTGGTGAAGCTGGCTTACCACAGCATTGGCACCTTTTCCACTATCAGCACTTTCATCAGTCAAATAGTTGACCTGTCGAGGAATTCCTTCACAGTGCACACCAAAAATACTGCACTTCCTAGGCACCAAAAAGTATATGGGACCCGGTTGCAAGGGATTGGATGGGTAGTATAACAATTCCATTATAATGTGTATCAGAGTTTTTTAGAGAATATTTTGCTGGGGTGGGGTAACATCAGGCCAAAAAAATGTTTTTTTTTGGCGGGAATTATTATTGGATTCAAGTTATTTTCCTAGACAACCATTACTAATAGTATTAAGAGATCTTACCATTTGTGCATAGTCGAATGAGTAATGAACTTTAATTTTTTTGGAATTTGCAGGTGTGTATGACGACAATGGTGGAGGTTGGAATTTGCCATCAACCAAAAAATGTGATTGAATGGAAAGACGACAATCTTTTGTTATAGACCGATAAAAAGATCTCTCGATAGTCACAATTCTCAAATGTTCAAGAGCTGCTTCAAGTACTTCAGACTTCTCCACTTCAGAAGAATTTGTGGTCCGCAAGATGATCTGGCTATTTTGCTGACACTGCCAACACAAGTCTGCCATAGGTCGCATCAAAATTACAGATGGTAGAAGATTTCTCCACAACTTGCAGAAAGTGGTGTATGCAACGGTATGTACATCATCACGTTTGATTGTTGCTTCTTTGTAAAGCTTCCATATGCCCCTTTTGGAAGTGCTTGAAGGCAGGAGTTTCATATCACTGCTGCGGTACCCTGGAAGTCGTCCTGGAAGAAGCAGGCCATTCTCTTCTGTGTAGTTGATCAGGAAGGAAATGACATGATGAACAGAAGAAAGAGATAGACAATTGTGGGGCAGTCGTTTGGAATTTCCATGGACCCGAGGAAGAATCCCATTGTCCCGATAACTTTTAATTATGTTCTTGAATCGCTTCATTCCTACATCATGCAGAAAGAGAAACATTTTAAGGCAGACAATTTTTCCTTTGTGATGGTATGAACAGTGAATCCTGCTCCTCTGAGTAGGTGAATGCCTCCACTCAGTCGAAGTGTTGTCGCTGTTGTCTCCAAAAGCCTCCAATTGACCAATAAGAATCATGTCTAATTCATTTCGAGATAGCTGTTGGCATTGCGATCTGAACTCCTGCACCACACTAGCAGAAAACTGTTGAACACAATTTTGGCCTTTCAACTTCGAACATCCACAGCCTTCATCAAAGAATTTGGCAACTAATCGATTTTCTTCAATGTCAGTTGGCTGAAGTGTGATCTCTGTGTCGTCACATAGGGTGCTCAACCTTGACATAGCAATTGACTCCAGGTTTTCACTTGTCTCTTCCTCATCAGCACCCTCATCACATTCCAATTCTGGTATATAATTTACATCCTCTGTGCCACTTTCAATAACACTGCCCATTTCCTCCATTTCATTTGCATCACTAGTATTATCAGGTACTTCATCAAAATCTATGAAAGCATGATTTAGATTTTTAATGTATTTGTACTTACTATTGAATTTGCACTTACCAAAATCAAATTCTTCTTCATTTTCTTCTCTGCAAGTAAAATAATCTTCAATAACACCGGCTATAGCTTGCTGGTCCCCAGGGGAATAGAAATTAAATGAATTCACAAGTCCAGCTAGCTCATTAGCACTGTGGGACTCCATATTAACCGCACCCGTTACTATAACGACGGGCGGTTACGTAACTGTAATTAATGTTTTCCCGCGGTGCAGTTCCGTGCACGCGTTATTGATATTCAAACGTTTTTGTGTATGGTGTATTCTATCAGCTTTTTCTCTGCTTTGCAGACTGAACTAGGTCCTGAAACTTTGCGTGAAGGTTAGCATAGAGTTATATGTTATGTTAATGGATAAAAGCTAAATTTCAGAAAAAATGATCCATGCGGCATTTTTGGTCTTTATCTCAGAATTAGCTTTTGCGCGATAAGGTCCCTTTTCGCAAATCCGGTCACATATATATAAACAAATAAACATCCCCGATTTTCAATTGTGTTACCCCTGTAAGTGTCTCGCTCGCTACGCTCGCTCGCCAATAACTTAACCCGACGTTATAATATAACTTAACTATACTAGTGATGTGCTTGAGCACAAATGGCGAGCGAGCCTAAAGACTATACTATTTTTATATGAATGATTTTGACTTCTAATACTGAAGCTACTGAAAATACGATCCAGTTTTTACATTTAGCATACAGGGTAAAGGGATTTCAGTGCCATAGTAACAACTCTCTGCAACTGCTTGGAAAGAAAAAACAACAAAACAATACACGTTATTTAAAAGTTTTCTTTGTGATATTCTTTAGGTAAGTAGTGGTTGTAACACACAATGCTTTGACACAACTGGACATGCACCTACACAGACTTACCTTCCTGTTGCGCATGGCTTATAACCATGACAAAGAGCGCATTGACTTACCACCGCCACTAACTCGAATAGAAATGGAAGTCCCTTAAGTTTTCAAGTTTGAACTGCACCCGCAAAAGAATTCAAAACGGTAAACAATTCAATTTCTAGGGTGATACGGGTACTGATCGATAAACCAGAGGATTCTGTTTAGTGCAATTTGGGACGGGGTGGACCACATAACTAACACAAAAACGCGAGGGTCAAAGTACAAAATGACATACGTACGTCCATACATATATCTAAATAAACTAGTGATGTGCTTGAGCACAAATGGCGAGCGAGCCTAAAGACTACACTATTTTTATATGAATGATTTTGACTTCTAACACTGAAGCTACTGAAAATAAGGTCCAGTTTTAAAATTTCGCATACACGGTAAAGGGATTTCAGTGCCATAGTAACAACTCTCTGCAACTGCTTGAATTGAAGGAAAAAAACAACAACAAAACAATACACGTTATTTAAACGTTTTCTTTGTGATATTCTTTAGCTAAGTTATGGTTGTAACACACAATGCGTTGACACAACTGGACATGCACCTACAGACTTACCTTCGTGGTAATCTAGTGGACAATGTATTTTCAAGTAAATACTGTTGCGCACGGCTTATAACCATGACAAAGAGCGCATTGACTTACCACCGCCACTAACTCGAATAGAAATGGAAGTCCCTTAAGTTTTCAAGTTTTAACTGCACCCGCAAAAGAATTCAAAACGGTAAACAATTCAATTTCTAGGGTGATGATGGGTACTGATCGATAAACCAGAGGATTCTGTTTAGTGCAATTTGGGATGGGGTCGACCACGTAACTAACACAAAAACGCGAGGGTCAAAGTACAAAATGACATACGTACGTCCAAACATATATACAAATAAACAAACATCCCCGATTTTTTCATTTTTACCCCTGTAAGTGTCTCGCTCGCTACGCTCGCCAATTAGTTGTTAGAAAGAGAAAAATTTGCTATTATTGGCGAGCGAGCGTAGCGAGCGAGACACTTACAGGGGTAACACAATCGAAAATCGGGGATGTTTGTTTATTGGCGAGCGAGCGTAGCGAGCGAGACACTTACAGGGGTAACACAATCGAAAATCGGGGATGTTTGTTTATTTATTTATTTATTTATATATATGGACGTACGTATGTCATTTCGTACTTTGACCCTCGCGTTTTGGTGTTAGTTATGTGGTCGACCCCGTCCCAAATTGCACTAAACAGAATCCTCTGGTTTATCGATCAGTACCCGTATCACCCTAGAAATTGAATTGTTTACCGTTTGAATTCTTTTGCGGGTGCAGTTTTTCTATTCGAGTTAGTGGCGGTGGTAAGTCAATGCGCTCTTTGTCATGGTTATAAGCCGTGCGCAACAGTATTTACTTGAAAATACATTGTCCACTAGACTACTGCGACGGTAAGTCTGTGTAGGTGCATGTCCAGTTGTGTCAAAGCATTGTGTGTTACAACCACTACTTAGCTAAAGAATATCACAAAGAAAACTTTTAAATAACGTGTATTGTCTTGTTGTTGTTTTTTCCCTTCAATTCAAGCAGTTGCAGAGAGTTGTTACTATGGCACTGAACCCTTTACCCTTGTATGCTAAATTTAAAAACTCGACCTTATCAGTAGCTTCAGTGTTAGAAGTCAAAATCATTCATATAAAAATAGTATAGTCTCGCTCGCCATTTGTGCTCAAGCACACCACTAGTTTATTTAGATATATGTTTGGACGTATGTATGTCATTTTGTACTTTGACCCTCCGTATTTTTGTGTTCGCTCGGCGTTCGACCCCGTCCCAAACTTCACTAAACAGAATCCTCTGGTTTAGCGACCATTACCAGTATCACCTTAGAAATTGAATTGTTTACCGCTTTGAATTGTTTTACGGGTGCAGTTAAAACGCAAAAACTTATGAGAGCTCCATTTCTATTCGAGTTAGTGGCGGTGGTAAGTTAATACGCTATTTGTCACAGCTATATAAGCCCTACTCAACAGCATTTACTTGAAAATTCATTGTCCACTAGACGAACTACGAAGGTAAGTCTTGCCTAGGTATGTTCAGTTGTGTGAAAGTATTGTGCGTTACAACTACTATTAAGAATATCACAAAGAAAATTTTAAATAACGTGACTTGATTTTGTTGCTTCTTTTTCAATTCAAACTGTTGCGGGGAGCAGTTACTATGGAATTGAAACCCCTTTACCCCATTAACTTTAAAACTCAACTTTATTTTAGTAGCTTGAGTGTTAGTTGTTAAAATCAATCATTTAACAATAGTGTAGTTTAAGGCTCGCTCGCCATTTGTGCTCAAGCACATCACTAGTTATAATTATTTCAGCCGAGAATGATTGAATCAATGAAAATGATTTAATACTAAACTTAACTGCCACGCAATCAGCGCATTTATGATATTACAAAATGAACTTGGTACGTTCAAACCGTCCAATTAGATTGCTGAATTCGTGGAAAACATATTTCATACCAGGCTTCTAGGAGGTGAATTAAGTAACTGTCCAACTAAAGCTATAAAGTGGGTTGAACCACTTCCGTTCGGTTGGCATGGGGATTTACACAATCCTCGGGCTTCGGCCATCCCTGAATTTCTTGTAATACTGGATATACTAGAGCACTGAAGTGCAAACCCTCAGCGCTAGTTAGCTAGTATGATAAAGAAAATAATAACAAAGGAAAAGTGTAGAAACAAAAAAAAAAGAGAAGTGGCATGAAAAGAGGCAGGAAAGAGAAAAAGACAATGAAGAGGGACAAAAGAAAGAGGAATGAATGAAAAAAGGTAGGAAGAAAAGAAAAAGGAAGAAGAAAGAAAGAAAAACAGTACACGAAAGAAAGAGGAAAAGAAAGGAAAAGGTAGGAAAGAAATAAAAACAGTAGAAAGAAAGAGGAAAATAAAGAAATAAGGTAAGAAGACAAAAGGAAAAAGAAAAAAAAAACAGGATGAAAAAAAAAGATGAAAAAAAAAAGGCGTCGACGAGTTCGAACCAGAGACTTTTAGGTTAGGTATTAGCTCACTCAACAACTACGCAACGCCACACCTCACGCTGAATGCATGTAACTGTTAGCTATTTAAAAGTGATTTGCAACCTACAACCTGGCTCACGTGACAAGCAAATTTTTAAGGGGTGGTTCCCGCTGTAAGCCTACGATCGCACGGCTCTGGAAAGACTCGCTTTTTTCTGGAAAATGAAGTCCAAAATCAAAAATTCTGGCATATTAAAAGAACTTACTTCGTGAAATACTGCTGTTTGATGCCGCTTTCAGAGCCTGGCTGGTTCCTACCTTCCAGAAGTGCATGTTGACAGACAGAGTGACAGAATGAAGGAATGACACTAGGACTACTGTAACCCTCTTGCGCATGCGCGCTGAGGGTTAATTATTTGCACAGTGCTATAATTCACTCCTGTGCCACAGACTTTAGCTATTTTAACTGGAAATTACGGTTAGAATCAATAGCTGCGTGTCTATGTCCTTCATCCATACTCTACATCCCAGACATTCTAAATAATTGATCTCACAATGATTATTCAATTACTTCCCATTACAATTCTACTTTTAAAAAGGGGATTTGGGTGACATTATTATAAATTCTTCTTCCATAGCTCCCCTCAAGGAGGTGACTCTTCTATGTTGACCCCCAAGGTCTCAAATTCATTCTCTCTGCTATATATAGCTTTCAACTCCATACCATTCATGGAGGCAGATAGCTATTGGGTTTTCTTCACTTTCCTAGTAGACTCCAGTTGTAAGGTTAAAATAAGGGTGATCTTGCTGAGGATCAGCTATAAAATCCACCACACTTGATGCAAGTGCTTACGGCAAGGTAATCTTAGATTGCAACCATAATATGGTTATATTATAACTCCATCAACTATCTATATCCCTCTCAAGATGATTGAATTTAGCTATAGTTTTATATAATATACTGCCACTAGCAATTCCATCTATACATATGAGACTGGAAGAAATTTTGAGAAAAAGAATGAAGAAGGAACATTAATAGGATGTAAAACAATGACATTTTTGTACATGCTTGGATACTCCTCAAAGAGTGAACTGGAGTCTAGTTCAAGTAGTGAACATTTTCCATATTTTCCCAGAAAGTTTAATAATACAAATTAGAACATAGCTACTGTAGTTTTTGTACTGTGACAGAAAAAATCTAAACTGCTTAGGTCCTTCAAAGAGGGACACTATTAACTTAGTGTCACCACCTTTAAGGCAGAGACACTTAGTATACCTCTGATTGCGCTTAATGTCCCGTCGTTAGGAGCAGTCACTACGTTCTAAATTAGTTAGGCACAGCGCAGCCGTCGTGAACTACTATTAGGGTCCTTCAGGCCCTAAGTAGCACCCTCGCTACACTCGGGATGCTACAACCTAAGACCTTCAGGACCTTAAAGAAGGTTCTCCTGCAAGTTCCTAGCCCAGTTTCATTAGCTTTCCTTGCACGACTCACAGTGCCTGCTGAGTGCACAGGCATCCTGTCTCTACCAGGTGTGTGTGACTGCCTAGCGGCTGCTAGAGAATTTGCATTTGCATTTGTGTGTGTGTACTTATTCATATGATCCTCTCATTCAGTTTACTAAGTAATCATGCATCCTTAAATTGTTGCCAAAGGCATATTCTGACATTTTATAATTTGTAATTTAGTTTCCTTAGAAAATGTAGTTGAATCAACAATGCATTGTTATGATAGTGCCTTTATAAGAAAACAGTAAAACCTACTGTACTATACTGAACTAACTGATGCTAATACAATATCACAAACAACTCTGGCCAATGGTTTGTATTACAGTTTATCTTATTGATGTGTAGAAAGAGGAAGTAAATTGTGCAGTGCTCTAAGTTGTGCCCTGTCAAATGAGGTGTACCATTGTAATGCATAAGTTAAATCAATATTAATAAATCTAATGCTTCAGCAAACTACAGTTTTCTCATTAATAGTTAACATGGCCAATAGCGAATCAAACATATAATTAAAGAAAAACATGCACTGCTTAGAAGTGAGAGATTACCTTATAGTTTTTAAACTAAACCAGTTTCTATTGAGCAGTCCTAGAGTCACAGTGAATGAGAATTCACTGACATAAATATAAAAGTAGATATTTATTCTTGCTTTTCTCAATTTGACTCATCACCACTGAAGGATTTATTTTAATAATGACTTTGGTTTGATTTAATTTAAGCATAGAAAAACTCCACTGAAAAAGACTTTTTCTGATGCTTATCAACTTCATGTTGACTGGTACACTAATTCTTAGCTCCATTTGTGACTACCTGAGAAAATATTCCTCCATAAGATCAATTATAAATTGTTAATTATTGCCAATGGTTACATGCACATAGTTGTTATTGTTGTTGTTACTGTATTGATATGTTAGCTGTTATACTTTTCAATGCACGCACATGCAAAACTTATCAACACCTATAGGTGGTGTTTTACGCATTGGCCTGAACTGAACGTTGCTGTAAGAGTGAACACCAAGAATCTTCACAGCCACATGAGTTTACTGACAGAGCTGGTCTTCATAACTCAAGGTTTAGTGTTGTGGAAGTGTTTTGTTGTTGTTGTTGTTGTGTTGATAAAGTTAGTCGATATACTTTTCAAAGCACATGTTAAAAGATTGCTTTGGAATGTTTATAAAATAATTTATATTTATATTTAAGTGTTTAAACAACCAAACATCACTAAAACGTATTGCTACAGGCACATATTGTTAGTATAATTATAAGTATAAATGATATGAGTAAAAAAGAATTATTACAACTCATTAGTAGTGATACGAGTACATTGGATCACTTTACTCATCTCTGATAAATCTCTCTAGCTATTGCATTTGCATTACCACAGCAAATGAACTTCTAACTTCTTACTTCACTAGTAAATGACTTTATTGTCCAAAACTAGTCTTGAGCTCATTAGTATCAAGTATAAATTTTTTTTTTTCCCCCTAAAAAAGCAATGTCTATCACAATTGATTTAAAAACACTGTTTCACCAGGAAGGCTTCCTAATGTTACCAAAAAAATGGCAAAAGCATCTGCAGCTCAGCTAGTAAGCCTATTAAATGACAATGAAGAATTGGCATCAGCTTTATCTTGAATATTGATTGGCACATGGTTTTATACGTATACTGTAGTCTATAATTACTTCATCTTGAACCCGTTCAAACCAGGCATATTGAAATGCTAAAAATAAGTATAGCTGCTGTCTTCAGTGGGCTCTATCTGTTTGAAAGTGAAAGGCTTGCAAGAATACTAAAATGATTGTAGAATATTTATAGATTTTAATAAAAATAAGCATAAACAGAGTCTGAGTGTGCTAAGTCAAGTTATTATGTAGAAAACCCTGTCAAATTTAGATAAAGAGGTTTGGACCTCGATCCTTTCCTGTCCGATTTATCGTTTACACAGGGGTGATAGAAATTGCTTCCAAGTGGAAAATAAAATTTCTATTATTTTCACAAAAAAACAACTTTATAGCTACTAAGCTTGACAACAGCCAAAGTCGCAGTGAAAATTGGATGGAAAATTAGATAATATTGTAAAGTTAAAAAATGGTTAAGTTTAATTAAATTGCCCAAAAATATTTCCATCTTTTTTTTTTTCATTCTTTTCAATGAATTTCTTTGTCAGTTCAATGTTGCTTGTTTTACTTTTGTAAATTTGTGTGAATTTATCATAAAACTTTATGCCACTAGCTGGCTAAGTTAATTAGCTATAAATTTATCTATGCCTTACTATAAAACAAACAACACATCAGAACACACAAACATACATTCTCTAATATTCAGAAGGATTCAGAAGAAAATATGCCTGATTTTTGTAATGGTTTGACCAACATAAGGCATATGGGTGCTAACAATGTTGAATAACTTTCATTTAATAACTAAACATGTGGTAAACGGTTAAAATGTGTGCACTCATGCTCTGTGCTATTATCCACAAAGTGGCAAATGCTCAAGTTTTGATGTAAGAAGTTCGGGAATGCTTTAATCAACAAGCATTTAAAAACTAGGTTCACTGGTTAGGCAACATAGTCATACTCCTTAATCATATAATAAAGATCCACCTACTGCCTCGCAATAGATTAAATTTCTTTACATCTAGTTATATAATTGTATTATAAAATCCCTTCACTTCTCGTCCACCCTGAGACAGGTAATCATGTCTCCATATCAATATAGTTAAACGCTTGTCAATATAAATTTAATTCAACCCTATTCTTCTCCCAAGTCAAGTTGTTTTACCTTCACTATTAAAATCCACTCTTTCCTGCTGCATCCTGTGGAGCTTTACCATTCTATGATCATTGTCATTTAGGTTATCCATTCTGGACAGAATCAGCATCTCTTTAATCATGGTTCCAATACCATTGTCAGTACGAAATAATTTTAAAAGTAAAAAGTCCAGGTTTGTCCGAATGTGAGGACCACTTCCTATAAATGGAACATAGGTCAGTAGAATGTGAAGAGGTATTTTTAAGCTACTAGACCACCCTCTCAATGACGGAGAATCAAACACGTAGTACCGTGATGGAAGTCCAGTTTGAAATACAAAATCAGCCACTTGGCGCATTCCTAGTATCACACAATGTGAAGAGGAGCACCATATGAGAGACCAGATGTAAGCCGCAATAAGAATTCCCAGCAGGATAAGATTTGCAAGACGAATCGTGGAGTATATACTTATTGGCTTCATTACGCAAATAATCTGGTCATTTAATGGCCAATCAAATGGCTCGCCAGAGTCTGCATTGAAGTCGGAGGGACAGGGAAAAGTAGCCTTGAAATTTGTGAAGAAAAATATAAAAATAGCAAAGCCAAGCAAAGTAAGCACAAGTTGTGTTAGCAACATTAAAGCATAGGAAATGAACATTTTGTTTTCCTTGTAGTTTGTGAATGCCTTCTCTAATTGCCTGGCAATAATATAGTTCTTTAGAGAGTATTCTCCAGTTTCATAATCTCTGGTGCGATCTATCATTCTTGATTGAGTGAAAAAGTAGTCAAAACTTCCACTGTAACTGTTTGTCCATAAAGCCTGAGGGACGAGGATTAGAATGGCATGTACTGTTATGAAAGATGAAAAATATGATTCTTTTGGAACACTGGAGGCACAGTAAACCTGAAGAAATTCTTTGTCAGTGAAGTTAACTGGAATACTAGATGAGAGGCAAGTCAGTTTGCTTCCATGGATATACTCAGTGATTGAATCAATAGCAGCTAATGCTATAATAACTCCAGCTACATACTTCGTGATGCTGTCCCAGAAAAAATCCTTGGGACTCCCCTGTAGCTGACCTCGTAGGCTATCAGGACTAGCATATTGTAAGCCCCCTGGCTGCATACGTCTTGATTGCTGAATCACCGACAAGGGGCAGCTATTGCCAGCGTAGTCTCCGGGTTGGCACTTTTCAACTCATTTAGCAGCTCTTTACGGGCGTACGGAGGACTCCGCGAATCCTTTACCCAACGTCTGCGCAGGACTCGTGGAAGATTACCAAATCATGCTGCGAAGACGTGCAGGGTCGGGTGTGACTGCAGGTTTTGTCCGGTCTGAAATAGCAATTTTTAGAACATAACTGCTGTCGTTTTTGTATTGTGACAGAGGAAATTTAACTGCTTAGGTATTTCAAAGAGGGACACTATTAACTTAGTGTCCCTCCGATTGTGCTTAGTGTCCCGTTATTAGGAGCAGTCGCTATGTTCTAAATTAGTTAGGCGCTGCGCAGCAGTCGCGAACTACCATTTTTAGGGTCCTTCGGGCCCTAAGTCACTTCCGTGTATTTACCTAACTGCTAATGAAGCAAGTGACACTCAACCGTGAGGTCACTGTAACCTATGACTAACTGTATACTAATTGGTGGTCAGACAAGTCCTTACCCTTGTTGTTCCTCAAGAGTTTTCAAATAGCTTCATATCATGTAGCGTTTCATAAAGAAAGGGAGCTGCATTTACTACAGCTAAATTGGTATATTTGTTTTTGAAGCCTCATCTATAGCTACCTGCATATGATATTTTTTTATTAGCTATAAGTTTAAAAAAACATTATGCACATACACAAAGCACTTGTGACAGTTATTTCAAAAAGAGGAGTCAATTATATAAATTATGGCTTTGATGTTTCGTGATTCCAGACTTTCTAGTTTTAGTTATTCATACTAAAAAAAAAAATCTTGAATGCTTAGTTTTAGTTCCCAAATTCTCCCTGAAGATTTAGCTTAGTTTTTAGTTTTTCTTCAATACCATGTAGAAGATTTAGTTAGTTATACTATCAATTGTCTTAGTTTTAGTTAATTTATGTTGCCTCTCAAATTCTGCAATAATGAGACTCCTTAAAGAAAGTTGTTCATGTAGTTTTCCCAAAGAACTTCAAAAATGGCATATTTCTGTGTAAACTTGGGTATTATTAATAAAGTATGGTATTTGTTATGTAGTTTAGTGAATAATTACTTGATGGGAGTTTATATTTTCATTTAGCTAATAATGACATAATTCAAGGTGAATTGTTTACAATAAAATTGCTTAGTTTTAGTTTTTGTCATCCACTCTACTGGTAGTTTTAGTTACTATCATCTCCTGGGTACCTAACATAGGGTTGCATATCCTATTCAGCGTCTACACTATTGGATTATCTGGCATTTGAGTAGTCAGCAGTTTGATCTGTGTAGGTTAGGAAAGTACTTGGAGTAAAGCACTTGCGCAGCTACATGTGTGCATCTGAAATATATATAACTAAAGACTGTTATTTATTTTAAAGGAGTTCTTATCTTACAGCTATAGCTATTAGTAACACTTGTTGCTATTATACTTATAACAGAAAAATGAAATTCAAAGTCTGGTTAATTGTCCCATGCCCACTCCAAGACTGCTGCTACATACCAGCCACATTAAGAATTAGAAGATACTGGGTAGATAGCTTTCAGTGGTGGTAAAAGACACTTCTTAGGATTAACTGCACCTGACAGTTTAATGACGATTAACTGGTTGAATTAAGATGGTGGGTGTCTCGACAACTATTGGTGACCCACTTCTGCACTTGAGTTTCCACTCTGATCAGCGTTTCACTGTAGCATGTACTTCACTAGGCAAATAAATGTCTCAGCGCTTGCCCAATGTTCCATGGAACCAGCATCCCATCAGATCTCAACAGATAGTCTGATAATTTTAGTGCTATTTTCATCATTCACCTATTTATGTATGGCAGAAGTATTTTAGCGGAACGCATGTAAAATAGCATATACGTCTTCCATTTTAATAACAAATAATATATTAACATATATATATATATCATAAAATGAACACAATGAAACAATTCAGTATTGATAATAGTAGCTATGAACTTGACAAGACACTATCCCACAGAACTAATGGTACTGTTAGATCCTGCAGCCGACGATTCCAAAGAGCCATTTTCAAGTTGCTAAAAAAGAAAAAAGATGTAACTGATATTTACTACCTACACACACAACACTGCTATTTACAGCCATTGTAAAAACAGCTGTTATGTGGCAGTACACAGCCATTGAATGTGTTAATAAAATATTTCATCATCATTTTTATGAAAACACACACTCAAATAGGAGCCATCAGAAATAGAGAGACTTACTGTACACACAAAAAGAGCCTAAAGAAGTGAGTACCACTATGCAGTACTTGATACTGAGGAGGAAGGGACACTAGGACTCCACCCTCACACTAAACTGAGTTCTCCCTCCCCCAAACAGAGGTGCTCACCCCCCCCCCCCCCCCAAATAACATCCCTCCCCCCACCCCCTTTCTCCCCCCACAAAAACCTCCTCACTATATTGTTTGAAGTACTTATAATGAATAGTCGACAAATATATATATATACAGTTCGTCCAGCTTAAAGAGTAGAAAGTTCTGTTTTTTGTTAATTGTTCTTTAAATGTATACATGTGCAGTCAGATTGATGTCAGGAAGCTGAAACTTCACACACACACAAATTAATATATATTGAAATTGATTATGTTTTAAAAAATTGTGGTTTGTGGTCACAACTGTGGTAATAGATAGAAGAAGTGACCCTATAAATGGAGGATATTTTTGATGTTTTTAAGCCAGAAAAAGAGTAAATTGAATTCGAGTGTCTAAAGATTTTGCAGACTGAATCTATGGCTCATTAATTTGATTTGTACCAAATTTTTATATTTTAATACTCTTTTACTTATTTTTAATTTCATTTTTTATAAAAAACTGAACTCCCCAAATGCTTTAAGCTGGTAATTTTGCAATTTTGAAGTAAGTGTCTTGGGAATTTAATATAAAATACCTAAATAGTTGTATTTTAATCCATATGAATTTGAAACCCCTATCTTGAAAATTAAGGGAAATAATAATGCTTTTGTGAGAGTGTTAGTATTTTCGGTGTAAGTTGTGACGTTTGCGGAAGCTCTTATCTCAATGACGACGTATTTGTGACGTCAGAGTTTTGCGCTTGCGCATTTGTGAACTAAACCAGGGGATTGGAAACCGAGCCACGCAAACAATCAATTAACTTTGGCGCCAAAAACCGCGAAGCAGGTGGACACAAACGGTCTCTGAGCTATAACCTGTATGTAGTGTACTAGTCTGAGACAGTCATTTCGAATAACATCCTTCTATTATACCTGCAGGGGAATGAAGCTGTACTTGTGAAGCCATTGGAGCAGCTTAAAACTCTGTCTCAACCATGACCAACTCCACCCTGACTGGTACCAGCTCCGACAATTCCACCAACCTTGTATTGAGACTCCGCTGCGTATAGACTCCATCATCATCACTTCAGTTCTTTCCATCGGGATTGCTACCGCTATACTCTTCAGCCCTATCGCCTACAAGTCTAAATCTTGTGCTGAACTACCCCTCCCACTAATGAGCAACCAACTCCAAGCACGGGAATACGCCATCACTTTTGCTCGAGGAAAGTTTCAACGGCCATCTCACGGCTCATTTGTATTTCTTATTATTGTTTACAAATGGGCTCTTTTTAGAGCTGTCACAAGTTAATTGATTATCTTACCAATATTAATATATTGCGCGTTCGCGGAGCTCAACGTTATGGGGGGCGGGGTGAAATTGCGAATCAGTTGTCAACTTGAAAATAAAAATTGATATTACGTGGAACTGGATCACTGAATTGAATCCAAATTTTGTGCACAAGTAAAATACCCCCCTTAGAATAAAGTTACGGAGAGTTTTTTTAGAATAACGCACGAGTAAAACGGCATGAAATTTTACTGTTAACAAAAAATACATATATAGATATTAGAAATATGGCTCTGTAATGTTGCGAAGAAGCCCTCAGGATACCTCTGGAAAAAAATGAGCGCAGTAGCTCTTTCGGCCGCTTCGAAATAACTCTGAATAGTAGCCAGTGTGCAGAGCTGTATCTCCGTCCCAGGCGGGTCTTCATTCTTCAAATTTGGCTTGCTGGAGTCCTCTATTGGTGCTCATTCCACCTGTAACAACAAAGTAAGCCCACAGTACACAGAAAAAGAAATATAAAGACATAGCAAAAACAGTCAATTTGCGAAGGGAAGTTCCCGAATAGGAGCTGCCGTGTGAGGGCGCGGCTCCAGTTTAACTACGAGTTGTGACGTAGGACGGACGAATTTGTGACGTCAAAAAAAATGGCGCTTAATGTATGGAATGTCTATGGAGATAGCGTAGTTCTTATACTTATGCTGTTTTATATGACTTAGTTTCGAGTGGATTGGGATCTAACAACACAAAAAAGGTATGGCTAAGCTTATTGTGATTGCAACTAGTCTAAGTTTTGAGATCTGTACTTTCTACTCTTTAAGCTGGACGAACTGTATATATATATATTCTGCAGCTACAATGGAATGTTCTGGTTTAGATGTCCAATAACATTGAATATGGGTAGTGGGTGAAGAAGTCTGGATCAGAAACTCAAATTGGTGAGGTTTTTCTCTGCAACAAAAATGCACTGGAAGTGCAGTAGCAAAGGTAAAGGGTTAACATGACATGGGGTAGGGAGCATGTGTAGTAGAGAACATGTGGGCCATGGGTTGGGCAGCTCCAATAGAAGCACAGTGCAGCCCTCGTCACACAGCAAAGGGAGTTAGACAGCGGACAGCTAGTGGCAAAGAACCCCACCCACCCACACCACAGTAGTTTCAATAAGACTAGGACATAAATAGGAAGGAGTTGGTGCAGTACACATCACTGGAGGGAAAATAAAAGTCAAAGTGGTAGGACGAGGACCACCTCTCAGGGTGCCGCCAAGCAGGCGTATAATGGAGCGCCAAGTATGTAGTAAGCGGTACGACTGAGGTTAGTTAGGAGGACTTATTAGATGGTTCATTCAATTAATCAACTCTAATAACACGACCCACACATGACCCCTTACTGAGCATGACTCAGCAAGTAATTAGGCGTGGGTGACATAATAATGAAATTAACGAATGAGATGAGTGTACAAATGACATAATTGATTAAATTTTATAGTTTGCAGCATCATGAGTCTGTGTAGAGTCCACTTGAGTATTGCATGTGTATGTGTGTATATGCATGTGCCATCTGTGGTGCATGTGTGTATGTGTGTGTGCGTGTGCATGTGTGTGTATGTGTGTGCATGCGTGTGCATTTGTGTGTGTGTGGTGTCCGTGTGTGAGTGTGTGTGTTGGTGGGAGAGGGGGAGGGGTTTGGAGGGTTAGACTTCAGAGTGTTTTGCGGGAGTAATGAACACTCACCATCATTGGGTGGGCCAGTCATGTGGCTACAAAGACTATCATAACTATTCAATAACACAGAGGAATTACCAGCTGAAGCTACTTCAAAAATAAAATAATAAAATTACATAAGTGAGAACTTCACGGAATATTTTAAAGCCACCACAAGTGATAACATGTTCTACAATACAGTAGACAGGGATTTTTAGCCAATTGTAAGGGGCTTAGGCTCCTGCCTCTTCCCTTCCAAAGTTATAATCTTAGTTGAGAAATTTACTCCAAATATTCATCAATTTCCTGAAAATGACAAACCCCTTTCAGGGCTTCATACAGGATTTTTTTCTGGGGGGGGGGGAGGTAATGCTAATATTAGCTGCTTTATCCACTGTTAAACTTCAGAGGTATACGGGGATTTTTTCAGAAACATTTAAAACTTTTGAACACACTCCTCGTCCTTCCTGGGAACAGCATCAGTTGAAAGATCTTCCAGCTACATATGAAGCTCATTAAGACCCGTATACGCAGCAGTATCACTGACTAAAACCTTCGTCAGCTCGTAAGAATTGCCATTGAGGCCCTGAACTTTCGGCTGTAAACTTTGATGAAGTTCTAGAGATTTTCAAACAAAAAAGTAGAAGAATTGTGCTTTGGTTTACATTTTTTAATAATAAAAAAGAATTTGCTCTGAGTTACCATTTATAATTATAATTAAAAATTCAGATTTCTTGGGAGGTGGGGGGGAGGGGGGGAATTCCAGGGCCACCCCCCTCTGTATGAAGCCCAGCCTTTAAAATGTTGACTTTGCCTACCTAAAATTTCATTTGGCAACACTCCAACACATTGCCACACCCACCATAGCAAAACACCTGCATATGACCATGCCCACCATGGCAATACTCCCACACATGACAACAATCATTAATGACCTTAGCAATGACCACACCTACAATTCTACTAGGCAATAATCTAAAACATTGCCACACTCCCCCCTCCCCCCATGCCCCATGACCGCACCTACCACAGTAGTACACCCACACAGACCACACCTATAATTTGACCATGTCAATGACCACACCCACACAACAATGATTCCACCCCTCCCACACATAGCCAACTATCTTGGTGATAATTCCACTCCTCCAATCTGCAGTACAAGCAAAAGAATGGCTACAGCTGGCACAACTTTATAATAAGATTAATATGATATTGCCGCAGGGATTAATTATGGGAAGAGGAGGGGGGGGGGGGTGGAACTTGGGCAGTAGCAAAACAATTATTAATTGCAATAAAATTGCCTCAATAGCACACTACAAAGTAGGGAAAAACTATTCCTCCCCTCCCCCCACTAGTGAACCCTACTTGGTCCCAATTACAAGAGTTCTGTTATACACAACACACACACACACACACACACACACACACACAGTACATGGGAAAACATAAGAGTATTAACACACAAACATTAAATGTCTCACCCACTTACCAACATCTGCTTCAACAAGAATTGTCTTCTTCTAGAAGTCGACTGGAAAAACTGCAACTGTTGATTATTAATACAATAAGCTTCTTCACAGATATCAAGACCTTCTACCATTCCTTAATATTAAACACAAGTAAAAATAAATAACAATCTATTTGGGTAAAAAAATATTCAAGCCCCCCCCCCCCCACATTTATCCTTTCTACGAAGAAATGTTTAAATCTATAGTAAATATCACTAGTGCTGCTGGTACATAACCATCTCCCCACCCCTTGGTACGGTACTCATGCCAACAAGTAACATTTCTTGTTCCTCCAATGCCTATCTCGGTGTACCACACACGTTACTATAATAGCTGCTCTCTATTAAGAATGTCAGTTTAATAAAAGTATGATGCTTGCACACTTACCAGGGTTATATCTAGAGATTTTTTTTTGGGTGGGGTGTGTGTGTGTGTGTGTGAAGCTAGAGCAAGTTTACCTCCCTCTCTCTCTCTGTATGGATGTATTTGTATTAATGGTACATTCTAACTATCCAATCAGATTGCTTAATTCACAATGCTATATTTCATACTCACCTGCTACGAAGTGAATAAGTGAATTGTCCAATCACAATTAGTTTTATGTCTTCCTATAGCCTAGAGTCATGGTGTTGTACCATTCTGTGTTGGTCAGTAAGTGACTTACACTATCTTTGGGCCGCCTCTGGCCCTCAGTTGTGTAAATCCAGTATCGACATTCACGCTATTTTCGCATCATGCGAGCTTTCAATATTCTCCCTTGAACGCTCCATACGGAACGCTTCAACGTGCATGAATGTAGTTCTGGACAATTCCCGGCCATGCTGGAATGTTCAATATGCATCATGTGATGAGGAAACACTTGAGGTACTCAAGGGAAACATCTAGGGAAAAGTCCCATTCAATTCAAACGTTATGCTAACTTGATATCGTGAAGCAAAACTATCATATACTGCAAGAATCATTAGCTCACATGATTACAAAAGGGGCAATCACCAACAAAAGTTAGTACCCCCTGAAATTAACTAAACTAGCATAATAAAAGGTCTAAATAGTTGTTCAAGTAACTCAAAACAACATTTAATTGTCAGTAATCTCCAAAATCAGAACATGACGGACAGACAGATCGACAGACAGGACGACTACAATATCCCTCTCGCACACATATGCTGAGGGTTAATTACATATCTTGTCTAAGTCAAATATTGTGGATACCAGATTTCTCAAATGTACTTTACTTTATTCCTCCGAAATACAAAAACAACAGCAACAAACAGAAAAATAAATAACCCCTCCTTCCCCCCACCCAAAAAACAAAACAACAAACAACAACAAACAAACAAAAACAACATCAAAGGCCAGCAAAATGTACCTAACCATGGATAAACCTCTTCTACTCAATATGGACATCTGAAATAGTCCTACAGGGAAACTCAACACTCCAACAAAAGTGCTTCAGCCCAATCACAAGTCAAATGAGAGTGACCTTAGGGGAACTGAGGAGAGGCTGGCCAGTTGTTAATCACTGGAAACTGAGAGTATCATAACTTCAGAATACGTGTTGGATGGAACACAGGGACAATAAGAATGTTGCCATTTGCATAAATGATCATCTAAATACACACATGTAGATTTAGATATAGAACAGACTTCTCCATAACAATGTGGCTTTCTTTCACTCATCCAAATGATCATCCAAAACTTCTTAACCAAAACTTAAAACCTGATGTCACATATTATATTATCCGATAAAAAACCGACCAAAAACAAAAAACAATAAAAAACAACAACTAACAAACTGTGTCAACTTAGACTTGATTTAGTATAACATTTGATCATGATTGATATTATATCAAGTATATCGTTCAGTAACATTTTTCATTCTTGTACTTTAAAAACAAGCTGATTAAAACTAGGTAGGTTGCAACAAGTGTAGAACATGCTCGCAAGCAGACATTACACCATTGACAGAAGTCCTACAGACCACAGTTCAAACACTAATAAAACTTCTTCACTCTGACTTCAGGAAGGGTAAGGTGGAGGAAAGGAAGAGGTGCCGGGAAGGGAGAAGGGAAGAATATTATGAGCAAAGGTTCTTTTCTTGTAGTGTTCTATGGGAACGAGGAGAACTATCTACAAGTCGCCTTATTTTCTTGGCATAGTAATGCGAATCTAATTATTGCACACCACAACTATGGAATTAGGGTGTGGCTATGTCTCATATCCAAAACATACATCACCAGCTCATGTAGTCCGGCGTAGCCAGACCCTGTACCGAACCGCTATGCTGGGGAATGGGTCTGGGGACATGGCCATACCAAATTTGTTCTGCTTCACATATATGACGGCGGTCAATTACCGTTAGCAAATTACCGGGAATAGCCCTCCTCAACCACAAATAGAAATTCCTGTGCATATCAGCCACCCTTTCCAAAGCTAGGTTTAGCAATCATGGCTAATTTGCGGTAGGAATTCAGGTATAAAGGAGGTGGGGCACTCACCACTTCCAAATTCCTCCAGAACAAATTTGGTATGGCCATGTCCCCAGACCCTCCGCGCACTTTGCGCGCTACGTGGGTCTGGCTATGCCAGACTACTACAGCTCATGAGATTATATTTAGGATACTAACACTTAAAAATTACCTTCCAGTCCTTGGGTTTATGAAATGTTACTCTCCAGCTGTATAGCAGCACTGTTTGCAAAGAAATGCAACTGTTTGCACCCTGCTCACACAGCATTTCAGCATGGTTAGAACATAGAAGATGAGCATATTGGGTCCAAAAAAAACTCTGGCAATACATCCTGAAATACTCCACAAACAATAGCCCAGTCTTGTGCTTCGCCTTATCGAGCTTCCTATACATCGGGAACTTCAGTGCCAACTAAGTGGAAGAGGTCGAATGGACACTCACAGTAAGGAACAATAACATTTCTTGCGGACTAGAACTTAGAAAAGATTGAACGTGAGCTTTAATATTAGCCAGGCCAGACCCTTTACCGAACGCTCGTTTACGTTTGGTAAAGGAAAACTCTGGCTAAAGGGCTACGGTTGTAAAAGCCGTTATTGTTCGTGACGATGCCAAACACTTAACCTTTGTTAGGTAAAGTGTCTTTCAACTTACCTATTTTAGTGCTGAATAGGTTGTTGGAATGAAATACACTCAATTTATTTATTAATTTATATTAATTTATATTTATTATTATTATTATTATTATTATTATTATTATTATTATTAGCTATTTAGCTACAACTACTATTATTAGATTTTATGATTAGTCTATTTGTATAATTTATATAGCTTTTTGCTAAAATATAAATTAAGAAATAAAGAATGAATAAAATGAAATAAATAATTTTATGAAAGATAAATAACTAATTAATAATTGAATAAATAATTGAGACCGTGGGTGCTGTGAGTCAAAAGTCTATGGCTTGCTAAAGGATGTGGGACACCGGCATAGTGGTGCAGACAGGAGACCCACGGGCTAGAGACTATCCTTTCTAGCATCTCTCAGTGGCTGTGCAGCAAGGAAACTGTGCCTCTGTCTTGGGAACAATCACCACTTCATCCTTAGTATTTATTTATTGAATAAATAAATAAAAATAAGTTAAAATACATGAGCAAAGAAATCAAATGAATAAAAAATAATTAAATGAATAAATACAACAATTAAATGAATAAATAAATAAAATAAAATAAATACCTAAATAGAAGCATAGACAAATAAATAAATAAATAAATAAATAAATATTTAAATGAATACATAAATAAGATGAACAAGTGAATGAATGAAGAATAAAGATAGACCCACTAAAATGTGATGCTTTGTGTGTCAAATATTTAAGGCATAGTGTTATACTACTGATATATGCACATTTTTGTGAGGTGTATACCACTAGAAAAAATGTACTGTTAAAACAGGAGGATTACTGAGTAATACACGAGTGTGTATACGTGTATACTAGAAGTAACAACACTCAAGTATAACAATGCTATAACTTCGTAATACACATGATGTTTTTGCATGTTATAATTCAAGTATACATGCCGGAATATAACAATGTTATTTCAGTGATATACACATGTGGTAAGTATGAGTATACTACATGAATAGTATAATAAAAGGATTACTTTAGAATACATATCATTACATATGTGTATACCACTGAAATACACATGTGAGTATAACTCAATTATTCTAGTGCTATACACTTCCCAATACACATCAGTATTCTCTACTTTTTGCATGGTGGAATTTGGAGACAATTAGATATACATTATAGCACCAGTGACTGATTGGTTTTATAGGAGGGAAACAATCACAGCACAAACTGTCAGGTCATTATGTGTACAACATAAACAAAGAAGTGGGAAGGAGAAGTGTGGAAGAGGGAAAGAATAAGGAAATTACAGATGAATTAAAAGGTTTTTACCCAAAATCATTGTCTAGTTATCAAGACCAAGCATGTATATGTGTTTATAGCTAAAAAAAAACAACAACAACAAATTAGATCGATAGGCCTGAATGTGATAAAAATTAGAGAACAAACACCTCAGCAGCTAACAGACATGTTTTTTACTTAAAATAAGTAACTGTTTATTTCTAATAATTATTAGAAAGAAAAAAAGAAAAGAAACTAGCCCATTGTAGCAAAAAAAGCTGGTCTTTAAATGAAGATGCACATTCACTTGTAACCTCATATACAATGTCCCATAGGCTGTATATTCCAACCTCCTCTTTGCTTGGTCCACCACTACCTCGGTTAGGATATGAGTAATGAAAACTGTATTGCAATTGGCATATATTTGTGATTGGGTTATACTATAGGAAATACTCTTCCTCAAAATGCTTGTGGTACGCAAAAGTAAATTTCAGGTTGCCTGTGAATAGGAAAAAGCTGAAACACATCACAGTCATCACAAGCTGTGCATCAAATATAATTATTTGGACATGTGCAGGGTGGGTACATGTTATTTGTGAAGACTTGCTCAAATCCAAAACCATATTCAATTCTTGATATTCTAATTATAAATTCTCAAGTTTTTACCTGAACATAATTGGCCCCTTATTGCTTTTAGTACTAATCTGCTTCAATGATGGTAGATTAAATTAATTTTTGAGCTTGATAAAATTATATTAATTAATTAGCAGTGTGTGTGTGTGTGTGTGTGTGTGTGTGTGTGTGTGTGTGTGTGAATATGTGTGTATGTAATGTGACCTGTATGAAATTGTGTTGTAAAGCAAGAAACACTTCATGTGTTCATCAGTTGAAATAAATGATTTTATCCATCTTGGAAGAGAATTAAAGCTTGTATACAGGCCACATGCGCAGGATTTGGGAAAGAGGTACAGTATGAAATGTTGCTCCAGCCCAAAGCATAAAGTGTGACGGAATGTTAGTTTTGTAATAACATTATTCAGGAGGGTAATATATATTTGACTTACCGCCAGTATCCTTCTTGAATGCTTCTATAAAAAGGTTTACACCATCAATTTTGTGGATATGATGAATACTGTCAAAACTTTCAGCCTTTGCTAAGTTTGAGTAGCTACATCTCTGGAGTAATGCAAACCAAGTAAAGAAGTATGCGGAGATACGTGTTGCACAGTGCTAAGCTAGTTCACAAATAATATGAATATCACTCATTTCAAAGGGATCTCCAGCTGAACCCAAAAGTCAAAGCTACACTTAGTTGTTGTTGTTGTTTTTTAAAGCAGGAAGTGGGTGCTTTTTTTTAATTTTTTTTAATGTCATTCAATGAAGCAAGAGCACATGCTAAATACATGACTTAATCACACAGTTGAAAGACTAGCACTTACGTTTCCAAAGATGTGCTGTAAGAAGGCAATTCAATATGTTATTATAAGGCAAGTATGCTTCAGCTTCATTTTGCTGCTATATAGAGACCTTTTTAGCTTAAGAAATTGCAGGTGAGCAACAATGAAATAAAAAAATTTTTTGCATTAGTCTCATAATTCTTTTAGTTATAGCTAGGGCACTGAGCCGATCCCCGGCATGTGGTAGGGCCAGCGCACGGGCCCTAGGGGAAGGAGCAGCTAGAGAAAGTGACCTGGTGATGTAGGGCATTGTCAATGGCGTGGAAAAGATGGCGCTGTTGGAGGGGTACGTCAATGTCGGTCAGACTGAGCCAGTCTGGGCAGTTGGTGGAAGCTGAAAACAGGCCCTGGGCTTGCGAGAAGTGGGGAGAGGACTGAAACCTCAGCACGCCATAGTAGTCATCTTGTCTGCCTGTCTGTCACGCTCTGATTTTGGAGATTACTGACAATTAACCGTCATTTATGAACTTACTCAGAACGGCGATTTAGGACCTTTTCATTGAACTACTTTTCTTAATTTGGGATAATTTTTGAGAAACTCTAGTAGACTAGGTAACATGACATGCTACAATTTTTTGCAGAAAATCAATGTTTAAAATGGGTGTATGTTAGCAGTAAGCTTGCTTGGTTCTGTTGTGGTGTGATTGAGGACTTGTTACTAAATTGATGTATATTATTATTTTTATTCAGTTTTGTTTAAAAAGGCAGCAATAGTGAACATGAGTATACTGACTTGGCAAGTGTAAAATTGGAGTAAAGAATATCAGAACCCGTTACACATCGAGGGAATGCTATTGCGACTATAGCCTCTACTTATAGATGCAGTATATTCAATTGCACACATTCCATATCCCGAGATACATGTACAAAAAGTCGTGCTGTAAGGTATATAATATACCATAGGTAGGAAGACCATGCAGTTGCTATGCATTCAGTGTGGTGGCGGGATGTGCAGTGGTTGCTAACTACATAAACCTTATTTAACACATCATTGTACTAACTGTACAGCACATGGCAGTTTACGTTTATCAGTTGGTCAGTTGCACATTTCACTATATTAATTTCATAGTTCCCATGACTTTCACATATATCTGACCCATTGCATCACTCACGACACTAACATTGCACAGGATCACAACCTCCACCTATTTTTTAACCTATGGCACATATTTAAATACAAATTGCATAACAATCAGTTCAGACACAAGAAAAATGGTATATAGAAAGACTGCAGTTGCTGTGCAATTAGTATGGCAAGAATTGATACTTACTTGGGATCATGCTGGCTCCACCTTACGTAGATGGAGCCCATGGTCACCATGTAATAAGTATTGTTCGTGTGATAAAGGAAGAACATGTTCTACTATGTAAGGACACACTTAATCCCCAAGGTCTTGGATTTCACGCCTACCCTACAGCATGACACTAATTGCACAGTGACCAAGACCTCCACCTGTGACCTGCACCATCCACACACCTCTGCAGTACCAGTTGCATAGCGACCAAGACGTCCACCTGTGATCTGCACCATCTACACACCTCCGCAGGACCAGTTGCATAGCGACCAAGGCCTCCACCTGTGATCTGGGCTAAACTGACTTTTGAGAAATAAGTTGCTAATGTATCTAAAAACTACAGGTAAAGTGCACTAGACAATTGTCTATGAATCTGAATTGAGATGGTTTGATCTGTATGCATACATGTAGCATAGCCAGTGTGTAAGCATTGTTTAGAACAGCTAAGGAACAACAACACTGCTGTTGATTGCATGTCATTGATCAAAATCTGACTATACCAATACCTGTCCCCAGTACAGATAAATTTATCCGGGATACGGAGGCTGATAGCAACAGAATAAACCTCATTACTGGGGACAGGTATTGGTATAGTCAGATTTTCATATGACTTCCTTTATTTTTTCAATTCACTTAGCAATAATCACAATCCAAAATAATCACAAAAAGAAAAAACAAAAACGTAATGTTCGATAGACATGACGTACAAATGTCACTTGTACTTAGAGATAGTCTTCATTCATTTCTTGAAATCACTTCATTGTAATCGTTACAGCCTGACAAAAAGAGAAAACATTAATAAAATGCAACAAAAACACAGTTACATACATGTAGCTCTTATGAACAAGACAGTGGTGCTTCACATGGCTGTGTTCAAACATCTAGCATAGTACGTCCTTCCAACACGTGCTCATAGTTCCTCAACTCCACCAATTAGTGTCCATCTAAGAACATGCACACACACATCCAAATACAAAATTGCAAATGTTCTTGCTGCCGCTAGGCGGTCACGTGCACCTGGCAGAGCCAGTATGCTTGTGCACTAAGCAGGCACTGTGAGCCATGCAAGCAAAGCTCCTGGAGCCAGGCTAGGAACTCGCAGGAGAATTGGCCTTTCCTCACAGCAAGTGGTGTGGCCACCCAAAGTCTCACCTGGACCATAGCTGTTTCATGTGAAAGGCCTTGAATTTGCCCCCCGCAAATGCCAGGTACCCAATCACAGCTGGGTGGACTGGTGGGAGGCAGATGGAAAACCAGATGGAAAATTGCCAGAGTGGGGCTTGAACTCAGGACCTCAGGCCCTGAGCCACACACACGCACACGCAGACGCGCCCGCCCACGCACATGCACACACACACACACACACACACATAATGTTTGAGTTTAACTTTGGGTAGCTGTAACTTTTTAATGACCAGTTTTGAAAGAAAGTATTGATTGAAATTTGTCAGTAGTAAGTTTAGGTATTAGTATCTAGCAGCAGTAAAGAGAAGCCTCAGCATCATAGATGCAGCCCCCAGAAAATATGCTGAATAAATCTGCTGGGATGTTGGTTCTAATCTTTAAGATAGCTTGGCAGTCAATATATATAGTGGTAGGAAGTAGCTAGCTACTTTGTCTAAATTGCGAATGCAAATTTTGTCTGGAACTTGCATGTAGTGATCAGGCAACTGACAACTGAAAGTCCTCACTGTTTCGTGGCTGCCCTTAATGTTACTTCAATGGTCACTTTTTAGTTATTATAATGTAGCTGATTTAAGCAAATTGTTTCGGGATGGGGAGGAACTTTTGCTTAGGGTGGGAAATCCCAGGTTTCCCTCCCTTCTCTATAAAACCCTAACCTTTAGTCAAGGTTAAATATTGGGTATTTTATAGATTCACTGCTGACAAACAGAGATAGAGCTGCAGACACAGATTGTATTGCATGACATAACATTGGGCAACGCGAGTACTGAGACACTGACAAGGAGTTAATATTGTGTTAAAAGTACTCGGTCACATTTTGGCACACATTCATATTTACTCAAGTCAGGAGTGTACAGACGCCAACAGTTAGCATTCCTGCAGTCATATTTTTTTTTTTTAATAGCAGTGCTCTTGTTTTGATTTTTTATTACAAGAAGTACTACATCAGAACAATATATAAACAAAATTGAACTGTTTTTTTTTTTAATGGAGAATTGCTGACAGAATACAGAGCGCTATATGGTGCTTTGGCGTAGCTATCTTCTAATATAAGTTCATGTCAGTGTGTACTTTGTAACATACTCTATGAGCTAGCTACTTCTGATTTATCTTTCTCTATTGTATGCTATTCATCTTCTGAAATATTATGAGCCATCTTGTGCTATACTAAGCTTGCTCATCAGTTTAGCTACCTATACCTTGTATAAGTCACACTCAAAGGACTTTTACCAAGGGAAGAACAGTGATGTTGTTTGCCACAAAGTCATGGTTGAATTGTTTTTACTACAATAAGATAAACGAATGGTAGGAATGGTATAAGATTGAATTGTCTTTACTACAATAAGATAACGAATGGTAGGAATGGTAGGAATCGTACAAGATAATCAAAATGAAAGCAAACCATAAGCAGGTTTCCTATTGTGTATAGTAGATAAAGTATTTATTTAATGGGTAGATTTAATCAAAAGCATACTGCATACAGCTGGCAAATGTTAGGGGGGGGAGCTGACAAGTTAGGAGGGAGAGCTGGGCAGTTTTTTTTTTTTTGGGGGGGGGGGGGGGGGGGGGGGGGGGGGGAACACCTCCTACCCTCTCTAGATAGAATCCTGATGTTAAGGTGTTATTCAATTCTTTCTAGTGCAATTATGGTTTGAATCTCAAATTTGATAGTCATACATTTTATAATTAAATGTGGCTACATTTGAGATTACAGGAATTTGAAATTTTGATGAAAGAATGTAACTACAAGCTCAACTTGTTGGATGAAGTTTCTTTTTTACCTCATAGAAATATAATTCAAATTTTTTGCTGAAATTGTTTTGTGAACATTAAACTTTCTAAGATTAACATTGTGATTAACATACAAAACTTTCTTCAATGAAATTTCATCTCTCAAACTATCAGTGTATAATTATTATAACCTAACACTTCTAAACTCATGCACTTTCTAAATTGGAAGCACTGTAAATGTTTAATTTAATAGGGTGACTTTTTTCCTCTGTAATTATTGTTTTCTTTCTCCTTTTTCATTATTTTGAAACTTTTAGCAATAGAAAACAGTTTCATTAGAGTTTTAAAAGCAAACTGTAACCAAATTGTAATGTATAGTTTTTGTACCTACATTGAATAAGAGATAGGGCTGTTGCCCTATAGGGAGTCCATCTAGCTGTAATATAACTCTAACTTGGAACAGGGTGGTTTCAAAAGTCACAGATATAGTGTTGCAACTGTAAAATTCTCCTATCATTAACATGTAAGTTAAATGTATTGAGTGTTCTATAGTGACACCTCGCTGAATCATAGACTTGGTTAATTTAGAACCCGTTGCTACATTGTTACTAGGTGTACTAACTTGGTAAGTGTGCACTATTTTTTGCCTTTAGGTATATGAACTGTGCATACTAACCACCCTTGGGGTATTGCTATTTTTGAGTTTTAGTTTAATAGAATAGGCCGGATAAAGCAGGGAGCAGGTTATGTGAGGCCGGATATGGGAGGGTCTACTACTCTCTCATATCCACCCTATCATATAACTCCCCTGCTGCCCTCTCATACCCAGGAATTTACCATGATAGCTAGCTGCTTTACTGCTTACTGCAGAGCAGCCTACAGTAGAGTTAGATCTGGAGATAACAGCTGGCAGACAATGCTAAAGTAAACTTGCTAAAAGTAAACTTTCTGGCGTGCTTCAATTGAATTTTAATTGAATTTTAATTTTGGGCCGCACGGAAGAATTCGCTTGACACCGAAAATGCTGATAAACAAAGTTGCTAGTGGAAACTGGGCAGGAGGCGTGGGTAAACGGGATCTAAAATAGTTAGAGCATGCGGCTTAGGTACTGGTGGATTTAGTGCACAAAGCCCTCGGGCCTACGGCCCTACTAACGACTAGCGGGAGAAGATTAGTCATTACGTACGAATAGGACGCGCATGCGTAACAACGCGTTGCAACCGCTCTGAGCTACACTAAAACAGGAGGCGTATGCCATTTAAATTTAGACAGTTGATGAAGGATAATTTCTAAAAGCTTGTACTTAGAAAGAAAATGGTGGTGAGTGTCCTAAAATGTAGATATCTAAAGGCTTGAAGAAGTGTAACATTGGTAGAAAAGACAAATGGCATGGAGATAGGAATAGGACTCTAATTAATTACAAGAGAAATAAATGAGACATTTATTATTAGGGAGAGGAAAAAGATATAATGAAGAAGTAACATTGGTAGAAAAGGCAAATGGCATGGAGGGTAGTTTGTGGATTTTATTGCAGGAGATAGGACTCTAACCAATTACAGGAGAAAGAAATGAGACATTTATTATTAGGGAGAGGAAAAGGATATAATGGACTCTAAATTACAGTGGGGAGGACTTGGACATATTAAACTGCTTAATTAATTATAGGAGATAGAAATGTGATGTATGTAGCCTATATTTAATTACAGGAGATAGGAAATGGGATATAGTAGCCTCTATTTAAATAATTACAGGAGATAGGAATGGGATGTAGTAGCCTGTATTTAAATAATTAAAAGAACTAGGAATGGGATGTAGTAGGTAGCCTCTATTTAATTAATTACGGGAGAGTGAGAGAAAATGGGACTCCGTATATTTAAATACATGAGACAGGAATGAGCACCATATGGAAGAGGGGAACAATTGTGCATAATAGACTCAACTTTATTATAGGAGAGGAGGAGATTGTGAGGTAGTGAAAGGGAAAAATGAAATGTAGTAGACATTGTGTAATTGGTGAGCGAGTGAAGCGAGTGAGACACTATAAGGGTGTATTGGGGAAAATTGGTATGTTGTAGATTTGATATGTGTACTTCATAGTAGTTTTCATGTATGGTAAAGGTTTTAGGTAAGGGTCTTAAGGTAAAGTTTTTTTGATACTGATATGCCAGGACTGTGGCATATATGCATGTCCTCAAGACCACAGTATGCACATGCGGAAGTACAAACAACACACACACACAGAAACTACTTGCTATATCATTTAATTAGCAATCTCAAAAACCAGTCAAGATATATTTGAGCAGGGTAGTATTGGGGCGGAACTATGTTGTGGGTGCCCACGGGATTGGGAGGCGAATACTAGAACAACTGGATGAATAACAGTAAATATTAGCTTTGAGTCCAGCAGCAGATGCACTCATCTTCAATTGAGGATATGTCAGTGCCAGGCAACAAACTGCCATGAGAAGATAACTGACCACTTGAATGAGAGTGAAATTTGTAACACAACAAGAACAGTAGAATGTTCACAACAATGTTAAGAATAGCTACATCTCTTTCTTTTTTTTCCATTTAATAACCTGTATTTTCGTGAGGAATACTAAACACATAGCTACAGTAAATTGGCAGATCTTACTTGAATACATCCAATATATCACCAGCAAACCAAATGGTATACAAAGCCAATGCAATGTTGTAGCAGATTAATACTAACAATACCTACTTACCTTTGTTTGAATCTGACCCAACCATAATGGATCCCATATTATATAGAATAGTTGATAAGTGTGTAATATTTGCAACTATTGCAGCAACTCCAACATATTATTTTAATAACGTAGGTATGTATTTGATATAAAGTATAGCTATTTCGTATTTCAAAATGCTAATTTTCAATACTGTACACAAAAATAACATTCCTTTTCCATTCACTTGAAACACCTGAAAACCTAATACAAAGTTACAGCCAAGATAGTTGCTAGGTAGTTTTAAACAAGAAGAATATTATGCTACCTATACAACTGCCATTTCAGGATTGTTTTTTTTCCTTTCAAACATAGGAAGAGCATTTAAAGCACATTGAGACTATATTAAAGCACTCAAGGTCAATGGCATCGCAAAATCAACGAAATACCAGGCCCGTAGGCAGGGGGGGTGCACAGGGGGCACGTAATCTGAACAGTAATAATAACATTGCAGGTAATGTAGATTATGTTTCTATAATAGTGCATTTTTTGTTTCTTGTTGGTTCCGTTATGACATGGCATCCTCTTCTTTGATAATATACAATAAAAATACATGAATTGTTCTTGTTGTAGAATGAACAAGTTTGAATTGCATACAAATTATTGTTTTGCCTTGCAAAATTTGCAGATATACATAGTCTTATTAGATTTAAACAAATCATCACAGTTTTGATGTACCCACAGATTGCAACTATTACATTGTACCCAATAAATATCTTGCGACATACTACCATCGTCTTGTTTGAGACAGACTCCACAAATTTCAGGATGTACATTTTTTAACTTAGAATGTTCGTAAAATATTTGTGTTGGAGTTGGCTTTGAAACCGTCTGTGTTTTACATTCTCTTTTTTTCTTGGTAGAAAAGAAACCTCGTTGGGTTTCATTTACTGCTGTCGAACATTTTCTCTTTACTGGCATGCTTAGAGGGAGTTCCTTAGAGGATACATTTAAAATTGCAATGGCATTTTTGATGTGCTGGTGAACAGTAGCAAGGTTAGTGCTAGAAGAATTTTCCACTAATAATTTTAATTCGTCAATAGACGTCAATACATTTGTCTTTGCAGTATGTTTGCCATGCCTTGATTCAAAGAATGCTTGAGAAAAGTCTGTAGCTTCCATTCTGTTTTCACTTTCTATTTGAGGGTTAAAAGTCACTTGAATAACCAAGTGTACATGTTTACATATGGTGGCATGAATGCTTGCATCCATGCAAGTGCAAGTGAACATGTGTACACAAATGTTACACTTACTACAAACCAGTTGGCAATCACAATTTTCAGCCACCTTAGTGATCTTATACATTGTACAGGGGAAATGTTCAGATTGGACTGTCCATATATTTTTATCAAATGGCTTCACCTCAACTTTGCCAACTAAAGTCAGACATTTTGCATGACGGCGCCTTATTTCACATAGGCGATGTGTATTCTTATTTTTTTCCACCTTGAACAGTCTTTGAAAAAGCTTGTCCCTTGCAATTTTTAGACAATTTTTAATATTCTATGTGACGATTCCAAAAACATATTAGTGTTCACCGTAGTTCCAATGCGATAACAAGTAGCCCATTGCTCTAAACGATTGCAATAATGTTTATTGAAGTACGTGTAAAATGAAACACATTTTTCTTCAATGTAGGTGAGAAATGACTGTAATAAAACTCTGAACTGTGACTCTTCTCTTTCTTGAAGTAGCATGCACAACTGATGGTATACTTCAGTCTGCATACTTGTATCACTTACATTTTTCAAATTACGTCTCCAGCTTCTGTCTACATGCCATGCACAAAGGATTTTTTTTGTATTTTCTGTATTAAATACGTTTTTCCAGGCATTAAAATATTGCTCAGCATCATCACTCATAAACCATTTAGGTTGAGCAATTTTCACGTTTTCCTTTATTCTTTCAAAAAAAGTCTGTAATACAACTTCATCCTGTCTGTTTGAAATCAACCACCCGACTGGAATTCCCTCTCCAAATTCATCCATGACTAAGAGTGTTGTGAGGTAGAAGTCATAACTGTTCGTTCCATGTGTATCATCCACACAAATGATATCCTTGTTAAATTTTTTCATCATTTGAACTTGAAAAATGGTCTGAATACCGAGAGCAAAGTCACGCTCTAGTAAACGATTCAGTGAATCTTGTTCTCCTTGTTTCTTAAATAGTAATATAGGATTATCTTCTTCCTTCTCCAATTCATTCACAATTGCTGCTACACTGATTTGATCATTTTTATGCTTCATTATGCCACCAATGTTGTATTGATATTTGATGTTATGTATGTCTTTTTTAGATATCAAATGATCTCGGGATAAACTCTTACTTAAACAATTGTCTCGAATATCGTCAAGTATTCTTCCCATGTCAACACCTTGCTGAAGCTTGGCTGCTACATTTTGACGCAAGTTGTCAGAAAGCTGCAAATGTGAAAGTTGTATGGAATGGCCAGTATGTGTACTGCAGTAGGTTACATGAATGTTTCCACTTTCTCGATCCATAATTGCTTTCATATGAGCTGTACATTGTGAACCAATTTTTCTACTTCCTTGTGATTTTAACTGCCTCAAACTACTTCCTTGACCTCTATAAATACCTGATCTACTGCAATAAAAATACCAAACTTTGACTTTCTGCCTTACTTGAGGTGCACATTTTAATACAAAGTTAGAATTTGTCTTTGATTCTTCAGTTTTCTTCCAACAATCAAAATCATCAAAGCTTTGAAAATTTAACACTTCTACTGATATATTCATTTTGTGAAATTCCTTTTGATGAGCAGTTAGTTTTAGAAGTGAATTAAATCTGTTAAATTAAAAAGAAATGAATACAATGATTATATCTGTTATAGCAACTAATGGTTGTTTCTATATAATTTAAGAAGTTGACATACCTGAGATTGCATTGATTACATTGAATACTACCTTTACCGGTTTTGTCGCAATGGACTTCTTTCATGTGTTTTGATAAACTACTGCTATGTTTGTAAGATTTAAAGCAGTACAGACACTTCTTACTGCTGGATGACACATTGTGATTCGTAGCTTCAGGTGAAGTTGATGAAATGCTCCTGTTAGGAGCCATACTTGGAAAATATTTAGAAGAAACAGGAGAGGCAATCCCAGTCGTTTTAATGACCTGGGTAAGTGCTGTTGTGAGCCAAATAACATTGCCCAAACATTTTTGTGGCGATGCAGAACTAGTAGTGTCAGATAGTAGTGATTGTTGGAAGTTTGGGCTAGTGGTTTCAGATACTTGTAACGTTGAGGATACCATACCAGTTGTACTTGGAGATTTACACAATTCTGAATCTGAAATTCGAGATGTAGAGAGCAAAATTGAACAGCCCACTGTTGCAGACTTCTCTACTGCCATTTGATCTAAAATTTTTGATTAAACTTAACATTAATACATACGGTATTAGCTATTGTTGTTGTTTTTTGTTTTTACCTTTCTGTGAATTGGAAATTGTTGTTAGTTGTGGTCCAGAGATTTCAGCTTGTTTAGCCAATTCAAATCCAAACATAGCAGCCCGGGTTTCACTCTCTCTAATATAACATATAGTAATTGCAACCGACAATGTTAACCTTGAAGCTAAAAGAATATTAAAATATGTAAAATTAACTAATTCAGTTTTGATCAAGAAATTGAAACACAAGCAAAGCAGCGTTACGAACTTTAAGTATTAGTGGCCCATCATTAAATATATTTCAAACAGCTGTTTGTGAAATAACATATTTGCTGACCATCAATGTCCAAACTGCAGGCATACAATTTTTTTTTAAATTTTATTCACTAACTTAATGAGACATCCATTCAAAAGTTCTTCTGTCATGGCTTTTCTGATTATCTCAGTATGTTGCTGTGTAATTAAAAAGTGCATCAAAAAATTTATAACTAATAAAATCTGTTACATACCTGAGTGAAATCCCATTCTTTCTCAAAAATGTGATATAAAGCAAACTTTAAGATAAAACAATGTTTCATTTAAAATTACCAACTTATATGTTAATGCTACAACACAATACCTGACAGGCAAATACACCACAATCATATGTATTTGTTTGCTTCGGTTGATCCTGCAACAAAAGCATTTACTAAGTGAAAAAACAACAACATCAGTTATAAGCATATATACCATCCTGTGAATATACTGCCATTTGCTCCAATCTGGAGCTGCACAGTTCTGATCCTTACATCGAAACTCAATAAATGATCTATTGGTAGAAAAGGTTATTATATTACTTTATTATGTAAAACACGAATAAAAAACAAATGTATACTTCATTTGATTCCACGATTCTTGGTAGTCTTGCTTATACGAATCAAAGTATTCTGCTCTTTGTCTCCGAATATCAAGTATCTAAAGGAAAAATAGAAATTTTATGGTGAATTGGTAATTAGATTGCATTAATAATACATGAGAAAAATAAGATGACTTCCTGGTCATTACCAGTAAGGTCCAATGTGCATTCCCAAGATTTATAATACTGAGAATGTAATCTTGCTCAAGTAGCTTAACCTGCAAAAGTAATCATTAATAATAATTCTGTGACATTTATCTTTATTTCTCACTTTGCAGAACCACCGCTTTACAGCTGCATATCCACCTTTTAATAGTTGACTAAAAAAGAATGGTGCCAATACCACGACCTTCTTTTTAATCTAATAGGGTTTAGTCATATTGAGCAATTGACACAAATACTTGAGTTGCTTACCTTAACAGCTTCCTTTGCTACCAGTTCCCCACCTGCATATTTAATTATTGATACAGACTCAATAAATGACTTTCTCATTTTTTTAAATCGTGCATTAAATTTATACATTCATAAACATAACTAAATTAATGAAGTTTATTTCTTACCTTGCTATCATCAAAGAAAAACCATTGATTGTTAAATTGTGAACAACGCACATATGCCATGTAGTGTCCACTATGATTATTGAAGCGGACATAGTTTATTATAGCAGTGAGTCTGTATGTTTTTCTTTCTTGTTGTTTTCCTGTCAATAGTTGAATGTTCATCCCCTAATAATGTATGTTGTATAGTAAATTTATCATAATATAGAAGACAACCCCTTACCTGAACTTGAACATTTAATACATTCGAGTTACTTTAAATATGAAAAACAAAAAGTGAATAAATTGACACCTAGCTACATTGATTGTGCTAACCTGTTGATGTGAACACACAACATTCTGGGATGTCCTGAAATATATGTGGATATTGTGGCACTTCCTTTTTTATTACAGCTATTTCCAATTGTACATTATAAGCCATTCTTAAAATAGAATAGTAAACTAACCCTGAACATGTAAAATCGTGAACTATATCCTCTTCAAAGTGTCTGTCAATGGCTTCTTGAATTTGAGTATTTCTTGTTCCCTGTGAATTTAATCACAATTAAAGATCACAATATTACCCTATTATTTACATTACAATAACAACAGAAGTAGAAAGGTCAATGGAGTTATAATTAGAGCCTGCCAGAGTAACACTTTTCAAAACATATTATTCTACTTTTTTGTTCTTGAATATTGTTATTATTCTGAAAAATTCTTATTATTCTGAAATAGTCTTATTATTCTGAAACATATTGTCATTATTCTGAAATATTCTTATTATTCTGAAATATTCTTATTATTCTGAAATATTCTTATTATTCCAACAGAATGTGAAAATACAAAATGATCTGTATCATTGCTGGTCACCTGCAATTATTTTCATTTTTTAATTTTTCTCTACCATTTTCATGAATTTTAGTATGGTCAAAATATGGATGCAAAATAAAAAAATATTCCATCCGGTAGCTACTTTACTATAATTTGAGTTAGAACAATAACACTCGGCAATTTGAGTTAGAACAATAACACTCAGCTACATAAGTATCCTATTATGGGCCTATAGCTAATTACGTTTTTATTGGCAATTATTCCAATATGCACTTAATATTCCCACAGAGCTAAAAATGCTAGCATAATCTAATAGTTTATAGAAATAATGCAGAAAAAACTCTAATATAATGACACACTTACATCACTATAAACTTCCAAACATGGAGAACTCGTGACACCTGAACTGTATGTCTTCCCACATGACTTACAGTGAGCTATTTTATATAATTATTCCAATGATCAAATGAATTTAAAACAATTTTAGCCAAAGAAATTTTAACTAAAAATGAATGAAAAATTAAGACATAGTAATATTTTACTTGAGCATTCTTCTTTAATAACAATACTGCTTCAATTTCATTTTAATCCTGTAAAGAAAATTAAACTTAATATAATACATACGACAAAAAAAATACATGTTTGTACTTTGCCATAGAGAGTTCAGATAATTGGTCCATAAAAAATCCATAAAATTCATGAACATCTTGTTGTTGACCTCTAACTAAGGATGGATTAATACCTGACCAAAAAAACTCAGTAAATACATGCATGCATGCACACACACACACACACACACGTTTGTCAAACTCCTGAGAAAAGAAGACCACTAGATGTTTTCAAAAAGTATTAAATTTTATTCTAATGTTAATTACTGTGTGATAAACTTGATTAATAGACTGAATGTCATAATGGCAATAGGTGTATAGGTTGGATATGTCGGCAAGTCGGGGATTTGACCAAGCACACTCCAGTTGAACTTCGGGATTTTCCTCCTCACAAGAGGTTCAGTCAGTCTAATCTGAGAAGGAGGTCACTGCCACCAGGGTACTGAGGCTTAGCTAAGTTGCTTATAAACTGTATTTAAGTTTTTAGGCTTAACGTTATAGATTTGCACAAAACAACATACAGACTCAGAACTGACTAGCAGGCTGTGGGCCTGGCAATACATAGCAGGGTCGGATCCAGAATTTTGAAAGGGAGGGGGCTGAAGGATCATACTGGTTTACACAATTGAAATTTTTTATTTATTGTGATATAGTGCAGCTATGCAATATGAATGTACTCTACTAAAAATAAATTACAATATATTCTTCACAGTTCAATTTATTGTATACATCACAATTCGTCTGGGATGATTCAGTCCCCAAAGCCCCCCCCCCCCTGGATCTGACCCTGCATAGTATGCACAAGTTCCACAGTACCACAAAAGGTGACACAGCAAAAAGGTGACACAACAGAATGATTGCATCATGCAGGTTAAAATTTAGTCAATTAACAATCACAAACACACACATATGCACAGTTATAAGTTAATCTTCTCCTGTGGGGTGTCCTTGTGGCTACATTCCCACAGATATAAAATTGACATTGATATTGAATATTACTATATTGATATTGAATATTACTATACAGCTGATATGAGCCCACAAGAAATAATCCATATTTTAGAGAGTAGCCTCACTGGCTGGAAAATATTTACTTATTCTCCTGTGTACCGTATGTTGCAAGTCGAGGTTAACCATCCTACAACCCAATAAAAATATTATATGTAGTTACATCTGAGGTGGATAGACTTATGTCTTGCCAGGAGCCAGACAGTACAACCACCAGCTGGATTCAAAAATGATCCTCTTTTAATAAACAAGTGATAATTATAGATAGGTATTGCAAGCTCCATTATGCTGTATTAACCACAATACAATAAAGTATCAGTAAATATTTAATGATACCCTGACAAAACTCACTTTCAAGGGATTGAACAAGGCAATGGGCATCAATGATTTTCTTCTTTTTTGAAACCTCCTCACAGAAGTAATGTAACGTGGTTATTCCACAGGATCCTATCAAGAACATTAAGTTTTCGTTTCACTTTTTGATTGTTAATATAGGTTTTAGTTTGATAGAGTTTGTGAATGCAACTCACTAATAACCAACATTTATTTTGCTACAGCTAAGCAGGAACTAAATAAATCCTAATCTACAAAGTATTATCATACCTGATGATTGGCATCTTGTGCAAGATGAAGAAGAATGAGCCTGAACAACTTCCTGGCTTAAATCAAAGAATGTGGAATTATTAAGTAAACACTGCAGTATGCTATTGGCATAGCAATTATTTTCAGTGTTATTTATTCCTGGTGGCTTGCTGGTTACTCGGTCTTTACTATCTCTTCTCTTCATCGTGTTGACTTCAGATCTCACAAAATACGACAATACAACGTACTTGCACGCGCTACTAATCACGCGTAGTATTTGCGAACTCAGCATTTTATGGCTAATCTTCTCCCGCCAGACGCATGTACGGCCCTTGGGCTTCAGTGCACTAAATGTACCAGTACCCAAGCGCTTATGCTCTAACTATTACATGGTTCATAGTCTGGCAACAATTTATTTAAGTTTTGCATAGTACACCAAGCTTTACTGTTAAAGGATAAACTCTCTCTTAGACCTGAAATCATGTGTTATTTTAATTTTTGCACTTTCTATTCTGCTTTCTGCAAAAAAGTATAGAATATCTGAGATGACAAATGGGTGATATAATAAATTTGGATGTTACTTTTACACTTTTTTTTTAATGTTTTCCTAGAACAATGATTGTTGTGGATCCACTGAAAGTCATCATAAAGAACTATCCTTGGCCTCAGGTCTTTAATTAGATGACAAGAGTGTGATACTGCTAGTGATTATAGTTTTTACATGTATAGGGATATACTGTGGAGGTGCTGAACAACCAGAATGATCCTTCAGCTGGTACTAGGAGAGTTTCTTTGGGTCCAGTCATATATTTGGAAAGAAGTGATTTTAATGAAGTTAGTTGTTTGCTTTTCTTGTTTGTTTGTTTTGTTTGTGTATATATACACATATTATATTGTAGCTCACTCCAATAATATTGTCTATTTATTATGTGTAGGATTGTCCAAAACGATACAGAAGACTAACTCTGAAGCAACCTTTGGGATTGAAGTATGCTGGCATCAATAATATCAGCCTGGAACAAGTGATACGAGATCCCAATTCTGGCAAAGTGCAGGAACTCATAGTATCCTGTTGGCACCAGGACTCACATTTAGTCAGCAATCACACGTTAGGTATCTGACAAGCATAAAGTATTTAAACAGTTATTGTCTTTCTCTCCTCTGCAGCTTCAGCAACCTTCCTGACATGCTATGTTTGATGACCTTATGCATGCAAGCACATGTTTGGACTATATTTAGAATCAGGAGTCTAACACATCTTGAGGTTACTTTCATTAACTTTTTTCCCTATCTCTATGTTCAGGCTGTTGGGAGTTCCACCGTGCTATCTGCAGCATTGATGGAGCTATGAGGACACTGGAACTTATGAATGTAGAAACCGAATAGGTCTGGCTTTACTCCTCTACAGTGCACCTCCACTGGACAGCTGATACTGTGGAATAGCTTTGGGAGAGCCCCCAAATGATTCTAGTAACAGATGCTGCACTTCTATATTAACGGTGAGATTCCATTTTTCTAATTAGTAGAGTATCCCCACACACTTTGTACTTGAATTTTGTAGCTGATATTTGAATTGTAAGAGAATGCACAAAGTTAGCGTGATGATCACTTTTAATGTTAGAGTGGCTAATATACATTAGACCATTGGTTGGAAAACTGTGCATCATGTGGCACAAAAAATTGAAAGCTCATTTATCAGATTTATAACATGTCTATTGACAGGACACCCTATACCAATATATTGAAATGTCACCTCTTTTAGGATTGGTGACCTTTACCAAATACCATTATGGCAAGATTCCTCGTGTTATATGTGGGATTAGCCTAGTAACTACGATACACCTTTAATAGTTATCACAGGACTGTCAACTCTCTCACTCCAACAATAACTGTTTAAATACTTTATGCTTGTCAGATACCTAACGTGTGATTGCTGACTAAATGTGAGTCCTGGTGAATGGGCCTGTTAGTGGAATTAGGAACCCTTTACCAAGTTCTAGACTGGGTTACTGTGTTTGACATACTTTACGGTTGACCAATGCTTGTGACACAACCTCAATCTTTTCCAAGGCTCTATTTA
>WLWD01002293.1_pt1 | contig 84614 bp, 69 predicted proteins | sample 6712731 | NCBI WGS metagenome assembly WLWD01 (sample SAMN12718690, study PRJNA576275) | sponge metagenome | isolation source: marine sponge | host: Mycale hentscheli | place: New Zealand: South Island, Marlborough, Capsize Point | collected 2014-11-01
TTCAGTGAAGGAACAAATAGCTAACAAACCAAATAATGAAATCAGACAACAATATTATATATCTGAAATTAAATGCATTGCAAATGTGGTGACAGTTTATACAATATAAATTGAATTGTATTAGCTTGGCTAGCTAACTTGCCATTTCTGGAATAATAGTATAGAAGAGATTAAACCCTGTAAAAACTTTGCTTTTATGCATATATGTATTTATGTATGTACAGATACATTTATTGATGTATGTGCATTACCTTGATTAAAGAGTGTTATAGAAGTGGCTTCTCCAGTTCCTACTGGATTAATAGGAACTATTTGAAATATGAAGTCATCACAACCTAAGTGTCGTGGTGCGAATCTTAAAAATATAAGGTTTAAAAATGTACTCTCGGTGGTTGTTTCTGAGGAAGTCATATTTAGTATTAATACTTTATACCTAATATCACTGTCTATTGCATCTCCAGAATTATAATGCATTGACCAGCTTAGAGATACATGCGTGTCTTCAACATTAATTTGAAGATTTTCTACAGACTTTGGAATACCTGAACAATAAAAATGTTGTAATGGCATCATACATAATACTATGTTTAATAGTAATACTTACCAATTACTAATATTGTGGTACTGTGAGAAGACCGCAGTTGTTGACTTACTGTTACTCCTGTACATTTAACCTTTGTATTGTTCAACTCAACAGAAGTATTTTTACATTGAAGCACTGAGTAACTATTTGTGTGCAAGATATCTATACTGTATTTATCACTAATATCTTGTCCAATTTCTGTTTAATTGAAAAACCACATATTCATCACGTAGATGTTCTTGATGAGTGGGGCTACAGAAAACATGTATCTCGTTGTTGACATAAGCTACTACTTCATCATATGGTGAGAGCTGCAAAATATCTACATTAATACATAATCATAATTGGAGTGTTAATAAATATAACACTATAGCAGATCAATATTTTTTACTGAGTTCTTGCTAGTTTCAAAATACTTGATTCATTAATTGAATGATATTTAGTGCAGCCATTACAATTAGTTACTTATTGTTAATGAACTTAACCAATTCTTCATTAGCTATGCTCATTAGGTTGCAAGTATTACATGATTTGAGGCATATGGTGTTTTTTTGTTAATTAACTAGAGTGCAAATAAGATATTTGTATAATTATTATCAATAGAATGGATATATTAAACTCTAATCACAAGATAACATTTTATGAAGTAGAATTTGAGCAGTAATATTAGCAAGAGAATCCAGTTATGAGAAAAAAACAACTATTTAAATTATTGTACATTGTAGGGCATGAAAACGTTTGTGTGCTGGTTTCAGTTCGTAACTGGAAGTGGAGAGAAGAAGCGAGAGAATTATGAGGCTAAACTATGATAAAGAAAAGGTTCCAGTTGTTGGCTTTGAAGAGTTCAAAATTGCGTGCAGTGCAGTATTATAACAGTCGCTATATTTATTATCATATCTACTGACTTTTTTAAAAATTAACATAGCTATAAATTGTTTACTTTTTCACAGTTTCATTGCAGCCTTCATTGCATCACTTTCCAAAATGCTCAATAGATGAAGCACCTATAGCAACTTTATTGATGGAACTGGGAAAGTCTCAATTACTTTAAAAGTATGGTGGTCTCTGTTGGGAAATTTTGACTTTAATACAAGAAAGGTCACTTGCTGATTTAATCCTAAGTCACTGCTTTTTTTTATTGAAGAAGTGCAGTTCTGACTGTTAACTTTTGCTATGTAATCACCGAATGAAAAAGAAAGTGATTTGAGAATCATCATGGGCAAGTGACTGTTCTTGCTTAGAACAACTGTGACTTTCAGCTTCCATATTTTTGGGCAACTTTAAATCTGCTAAGTTTTAAAATTTTAATGCTTAACCATTTCCTTGTAGTAAAAACAACAACAACAACCCACAGTCTATCTTAACACATGTGAAGGGTGGTGTTGGTTGGGTCCTCACTGTTGGTGGTAACACCATCTTCTATCATATTGTCCTTGCATAAGTGAAATCAAAGAGAAAGTACACCACATTGTATTCTCTCTATTGGACAAAATAGGAACAATACTGTTAGGGCATATCAGTGCATTAACCAAGATAGGTTATCACCACTAAATTTTAGAAAATGAATTCAGTTAGCTAAGTTTGTAAGACCTACTGTTTTTTGATTATTTTAGAAATAAAAATGTAAAAGGATAAACAATAAATTCCTTGGATGTGTTTGCTTGGTTATCTACCCGATCTCAGAATCCTTTAAATGATTCTGAGAAGGAGTAGACAACCAAGAAAACATAAATATGTGAGGGTCAAAGTACATATAATACACATGTCCAAACATACAATTCACAACCATATATACAATGTTACTCCTGAGAGTGTCCCACTCATGGCTGTTAATACAGTGTATTATCGCTGTGAACTATTACTCATTTAAGTAGAAAATGACTAAACCATTCCCAATAAGTAATAATAAGTGCAAGTGACATGCTTGTACATACAAATTGTGAGTGAGCTTGTCTAGTTAGGTTATTTACAACTACAGTATAGTTATATTTTGGTGGGCAAGTGAAGCAAGTGAGACACTATCAGGGGTAACACATTTGGGGATATTTTTTGCTTGTTTGTATAGTGTGGCTATACGTATGTCATTTGTACTTTGACCCTTGAATATTTTGTGTTGGCTCGGTCGTTGATCCTGTCCCAAATTTCACTGAACCGAATCCTCTGGTTTATCGATCCCCGAATCATTAAAATGGAATTGAATTATTTACTGCTTTCAATTTCTTTTGGTGGGTGCAGTCAAAACTTACAAACAAGAGTTCATTTTCTATTCAATGAGCGGTGGTGGTAAGTTAATTAATGTGCTATTTGTCACATTTATACAATTTACACAACAGTGTTGTTCCTTACTTAAAATCCATTGTCCTATACTCTAACCATGAACGTAAGTCTTGTGTAGGTATGTAGTGAAATACTGTGTGTGAAAGTGTTTTGTGTTACAGTTACTGCTTATAGCTATATATTATTATAGTAGCTGCTTTTACACAGCTTTTCCGGCTATTACATCAGTAAAGATGTTTTTTTGATGAAAAAAGTACCCCCACACACTTTTAAGTGTACAAATACCATTCTTAAATATACGATTTGCTTCAATTTTGTACAAGTAGCTCAAACAACAAAGTAAAAGAGTACTTTTAAATCTAATGAGTTCATTTTGGCCATTACAAGATCTGTAAGCAAAAATAACAAAGAAGTGCTATATTTATTTACTAGCATTAAGAGTTTTGATTGCCACACAGTAACTACTCACTGCAACTTGTGTGAACATGAAAAAATGCATTTATAAGGAGTTACAGTTTATTTTAGCTTAACTCTTAAATATGATGTCTACTGCTATAGCAACAGCAGAAAGAGGAGAAAAAGCAAAAATAAAACAATGTGTTTAACCACACTGGCGGATAATATTCAGTGATTCTATTTTTCTAGATTAATAATATAAAAAAAAATTAAGCTAAAATTTGGAGCATAATATATATATAATGTGAAAGTACGTGTATAGTTGACATTATTTTGTGGTCACATTTGGTCACTTAGCAACAGACCACAAAGTCGCTTTTGTGACCATAACATAACTGTATTAACAATGTGACCAGTATAGTTTACACAGTACAAATATTAGCTATGCTGTTTGCACGATTATATATATTTTTTCACAGTATTAAGGACAACCATCTAAGCCAGCAATGATTTAGCCCACTGACGTCCTGGAAGTGAAACTGCTATTTCGGTAAAAGAACAATAAAGAATAAAAAAAAAAGTCACTCTTTATAGCTGCCGTGGCACCGATTAATCGCGGAAGACGCAAATACGCGTCAATTGAGAAAAATCGATAATCGCAGAGGACGCGAAAATGCGTCTTCGCGTCCATTTCGCCCTACAGCTTTGTGGAGTCAAGGAAGCCACCAATCACAATTGCAGACGATTATTGTTGTAAGTATAATATTTTAGGCTTATAAAATACATAGACTGCCATAAGAAAATGTTGAGCAAATTTTGTCACAACAATAAGACTTCTTTCTGATAAAGTATCAATTGAAAATGTATTTCATAATAATAATAAAGGTACACAGAATAATTTTTTAGAAACCAATATTACTTTAGCTATAACTGCTCATGATAAGACAAGTAGAAAGCTATCTTGGCTAGTGGAACACTGGCACTTCAGCATCCTAGTGATGAAGACAATATTCTTGACCTGGCACAGCATGGCAGTGGCAAGGATGGCAGTAGGATGGCAGTAACTCTGGTGGTAGTGACGAGGAGTTTGATGACAGCAAGAATGACTTGATGGGTGTAGTGACAGTAGTTACTAGATGGTCAAGGACTCTGGATGGTCAAGGACTCTGACGAGAGAACGGAATTGATGATTCTGAAAAGTAGCGATTTCTACAGGAATTTTAACCACATTCTTTATAACAATAAGTAAAAATAAATATTGTTATACAACAGGTGAGACTGCAGGGAGCCCTCTGACATACACTTCTGTTTGCTATGACCAGTTGCACTTGATAGTAAGATCACCAACTATTCTGTCAACAATGCAGCCTACCAGCACATCAAAAGTAAATACACCTTGGAGTACCAAACTGAATACACTCAAATATTCTATCATTTTTGTGATGTACCTGTATTCATACACAAAAGCCATAAAAAGCTTCTCTGTTCACAAAATTTATAACAGATTGCTCAGTTCAAAATAAACCACACCCTAAATAAATATCAACAAATTCTTCCTGAATGTAAGACAGATGAGTGCAAAAACACTTTCTCTTACCTCTATGATCGAGTAGCAAACTGCTTCAGCCATGAAACCATACTTCCAACTTTACTAGTGTGCTTACTAAGAGCCTCAGTGTGATGCCATAAAAGTTTTTGCCAAACGGTGCGAGTACTTTGTTATTTTTAAGTCGGGAACAGCTCCTTAGCGTCGAATTTATGCTTTCCCAAAAGCCTAGAGCGTACTCTATCATTCGATAAAACTGTCCCCGAGGCAATCTTCAAACGTTCGTCTTCTTTCTCCCGCTTAGTGTCACCCTCTCACCAAGCAATCAATCTTCTGTGTCTCGCGTGCGCCCGTGACCGCATTACGTAAGGCGCAATTAAAATTTTTGTTCGCATGGTTAAAAGGACTCAAGTAATTCAGAGAACAAAGGACGCTCACCCAGATCATCAGTTAGTGATGAGGTTTAGTAAAGAACTTATTAGCACCAAATTCTTGGTAAAGCTATTAGCCAAAATAAAACTTATCTCAGTATTACTGGGAAAAAAATTCTCACTTTTTTTAATGAACACAATATAAAAAGCTGGGATATTAACTTCAATCTTCTAACTGTAATACACCCACACGTTCGCACATTCACACCCACACACCAACATACACACATACACACATTTGTTCACTGGATATACCAACAAAAGACTTGTACTGCAATCTCTTGGTGACTTGATATTAGACAATGTATTTTCAAGAGCAATACTACTATTGTATAGGGTGTATGGCGATGATAAATAGTTAATTACCAAGATAACCTTCACCACTAACTCGAATAGAAAATAAACTACATGATAAGTTTGTAAGACTTAACTGCATCCCACATCATTCAGATCATTTCAGGGACAACCTAATTAAAATTGTTTTATTTTTTTTCTCGCTGGTCAAATATATAATATGCCTACAATCTTGAATTATTTATCCCTAATGCTGTCTTGCTCACTTAGCCCATCAAATAACAATATAATATATAACTCTTTTTTTATAGCTATACCTGTAGTAATACATCACACATAACTAGAGCTATCATAGATTTCATGCCATTCTCTTGACAATGTGATTATTACCTCCAATTCCATTTCCTTGGTGAGCAAGTAAGTAAATTATTAGACAAAGCGGTGCCCACATAGTTTGTAGTAAACTAGAATCAAAGAAATAAGCATGACATCATAACTAGATAACTGGTCTATACTCTTGCAGCTTAGTCTGGCGAGCCGACCCTTTTACGCTTCCTCGTACGGTAAAGGGTCGGCTCGCCAGACTACTTGCAGCTGTGGTATAATTAGCTATGTCAAAATTACCTAGAACTAAGATTCAAGTGTTACTTAGTTAGGTTATATTCTAGCTAGATTATGTACCTAGCTAGTCCATATAGCTACACATAGTAAGCTAAGTTGATGAACTAAGCAACTTACTCTATCCACTTATTCTACAACCGCTCCGTTGCATCAAGCGAGGAATTATATTACAGGGGAGGCTCCGCTCAAAATTGTTAGGTAAAATCAGCACACGCCCATTTTTCTGGTAGTTGATGGGGTAGTGGGTCGTTGAGGCCCACAACAAAACTTGAGGTAAATAAATGCACACCCCTCTGGGAGTTTGCAGGGTAAAATAAACACACACCCCTTTTCTTTGTAGTGGGAGTAGTGTGCAGTTGAGGCTTACGTGATATAAATATAACTTTCATCTAGCTAGCGTGTAGAGTTTGTAACGACCTCAGTCATGCAACTTAAAATTGTTTTCATTTCTCTCCTGGCTCTTCTATTTAGAGGTATGCTAAATTTTTATTTTTTTATTAGGTGTAGTGTGCTCGTGCAGTTAGCTAGCTAAAAGAACGAATTACATCTAGCTATTACACGAGCAATATGCGTTAAATAGCAGGGTTCAAAGACAGCCTAGGTGTGAAATTGTTCTATTTTATAGGCTATGCATTCCGTGACAATTGCCCATCTATGTCTACAAAAGTATTCGTTGGAGTATTGGGAGGAAACTACCCTTTTTCCTGTCAAACAAGAGGACGAGGGAGTCTCTGGATTGTCAATGGAAGCACATACAATAATGACTCACTAAGCATTGTAGTGTACAATCATACTCATTCAACATTGATCTTTTTAAAATCTGTAACTCCGAAGCTTAATAACACAAGAATATGCTGTAAACTGGACAATGGCATGGTCCCCACAAATGGGCTCTTTCAAGTACAAGGTATTTTACATTCAACGTAAATATTTGCTTTAAATATTTTACATCTTAAAATTTATCTTTGACTATATTATTTCATAACTAACTCTTTAAATATTAATTAATTTCAATGAACAGTACGCTTGTTAGCTACCCTCCATGAGTTGGTCAGTGTAAAAGGGTCAAGTGATCATAAATTTTTGTACATACATCCAAACAGATACTCAATACATTATGAAATTGAGTTTTAGTTACTACATTGTTTCACAAAACAATAGTTGGATAAACAGCATGGTTGTATCTAGAACCATTGCAAACTATATGTAGTAGTGTGAAAAGATCAGGTGGAAAATGTTCAAATAAGATGAAAAATGTGGTAGACAGGATTGTCTACCTCATATTGATGGTGCATTAGAGAGCTCCACATCTTGATGCTGGCAAACGTGAAGTGAAAAGAATTTTTTTGACAAGGTCCGTGTTGTGCCAAAATTGATAGTGCACAGTCACATTCATGTGTTTTGAGAGAAATTCATGTGGTAAATACATTATCTTGCAGGCTTGGGACTGGTAAGTTTAACGTTCATTTCTAATTAATATTTTCAAAAATTTACTGAAGCTATTAATATGCTTGTGTGTCTGTGTTTATTCATGAATAATTTATAAGCGTTAGACGGATTATCAAGGCATCGTCATCTCATGTTAGGTAAAGTGTTGTCACATTCAGTAGAAATTGGTGGCTAATTCTAAAAAGCGGTTGCAATAGACGAGTGAAAGCTTTGTAGGTTTCAAAAAGGGAGGCGAAGGTATGAAAGAGAAGGTAAAAGGCGATTAATCGTAACTAAAAAGCAATTGGAATCGGCGAGTACAGGAGCGTAACAAAAAAGCATGTGGAATCGACGAGTAAAGGCGGGGTTAGTTTCCAAAAGGAAGGCGGAAAGTACAAAATAGAAGACAAAAGTTTCTCAAAGTAGGACAGAAATTCTGAAGCAGGAGAGATTGACAAAGGAAAAGGGGACTCCATGACTCAAGAAGAAGAGCTGAAGAAAGGAGAGGTGGGGTATAAGAAAAGCTCAGATAGTTCAGAAAAAAGGGAGCAGGAGAGGGAAACTTATTCACCCTTCCTTAACCAATGGTAGAGAATGATAACTGAGCAAGATAACTTGTGTTACTGCATTCTTACTTTGCAATACATCAAGCGCCACTATTGTGGTGGGTTACTTGCTAGTATTTAATACTACATGTCACAGGAAATAATACAGTTTTATTATGCTAAGATAACTACTATTAAAGCAAGCAACAATGTTATATATAGTCTGTTGTGGATATCTAGGGATTCTTGATGGAGTATCGAATATAACTATTACTCATGATTCAGGAGATGGACCTTTAATATTGGGATGGAATCCCCCATTTACACTGAATATTTCACAGAATCGTTTTGATATTTCATATTTAGTTCATGTCTATTGTTGTATGACACGTGTTTATTCAACCAATACTACCAGTACTACAATCAACATCCAACCTACAGTTCTAAATTTGACATATAAATTTGTGAACGTAACAATCATCCCGTATAATGCAGCTGGTCCTGGAGAATCCAGAATATTCCTAAATAATTATGTAGAAGGTGCGTATTATCAGCCATTAGTCATAATATATATATCATTACAATGTTACTTTTAGGTACATGACCAGGAGATAACTCAGGTAATCACATGGTGTTATCTCAAGGCTGTATTGCTCAAGCTCATTACCCTAGTAGTTAAAGCAACCTGCCTGGCTTACCAGCTTTCTGGGTTTTTACAGATACCTTCCTCTAAGTGAAGCTTACTCAACCAGCTGCTAAAATATCCATTGGGAGAGTAGGGAGCCTTTAGAAAGTTTTACAGCCAACTATCAATCAAGAATTACCAACTCTAGTACAAACTTCTTTAATGAAGATATCTAGCATGGAATAAACCACTTATTACATTCTTCAGAGTGATATGGCAAGATATTTCACTCTCGGGCTTTATTTTCACTCTCCTATGGCTCGTGAGAACATATTAGCCTGCTCGTGAAATATTCCACCACATCACACTCCGATGAGCATAATAGTACTATTTTTTATTCCACCCTAAATATCTTTACAATGCCATTTTTTGGTTCATGACCCATGAAATGACTCAGAGTGAACTATTGCACAGTTTTATTTCATGCTGTATTGTGCTGCTCAATACCATTGATAAATTATAATGATAAAGATGTTATTGTTTCTTACATTAGTTTAACACCATTGTCATAATATTCCCCTAACTTGTCAGTAAATATTTTGTGAATTTGCCTGGAAATAATTTCTTGGCACATAGCAGCACTAACTCTTGCTATGAATGTCTAGGTGGCATAACTAACTTGACAATTATCATGACTTCCTTCATTATGTGAGATGATAATATTTGGCTGATTTGAAGTTCCGCACAAAAAGTAAGCACAATTATCAACTACTCACACCCACCGAGACTACTTGGGAAGGGAATAAGGATAATATTGAAGGGGGGCAAGAACAAGTTTCATAAGCACTTTATCTCTATGTCGGCTAACACAACACTGGAAGTGGTCTTAGATACTTGTAGTTCAGTTAATGGAAGGTCCAAAGTGCTTATTGTACTTGTATTAATATAATTTCAAAATAATAATACTCAAAGAAGTGAACGATACACAAACTTTTTTTAAAGCGCTCAGTAATGATTATAACGCATAGCCAGTCAATATAGTAGGCCGGTGTCTATGTGATGACAAAATAAATACATGAGGTGTGTACAAGCTTGATTATTGAGTGTGTGTTTGATGATGTTCAGATTATGTTATGTTCAACCCTAACGTCTAGCAGTTTGATTCCTAGAATATTATTTGCATGGATGTATTCATTTTATACAACTGTTTATTCTACACAATCGTCTATTCTATACAAATGTAAAACAAGATGAATTTATAGGTATTTTAATATAAAAAAAAATTTCATGTATGACAATTATAAACATAACTGACAAATTACAAATAGAACCAACTAATCAGCGAATGATTTTTCATGACGTTTAACTTTTCAGGGATCGAGGATTTACCAGCTCAGTATGAGAATGGCACTCTAAAGTTCACTACTATATTTGTAAGTTACATGTGTTTTTATTGCATAAATTATGAGTACTTCAAAAAAAAAAGCTAAAGTATTTTAATTTTTTACATTAGTGTCTGTCATTGTCCTTTGTTTCAGCTATAACAGGACATTTAAAAAAATTATTTTTGGTAATTGTTATAATATAAAATAATAATAATAATATATAATTGAAACTGGAGACTCTAAACAAAAGTGATTCCAGATCAGCTCTATTTTCAGTCGTCACATCTGCCACCCCATTGACTGCTCCTAGTGCATGCTTACAAAAGTTAAAAATTATAAGAAGTTCCATTCAAAGTAGACATTAATAAGTGATGAGGATTGCCAGATTACTTCTGCAAAAAGACTACCGTGGGTATCTCATACAGCTGCTGCTACAACGACTGTAACACATTGTTTTTTTTACTGATTACTTTCAGTCCAACTTAATTAAAACCACTATAGACATTCTGCTACTGCATCACACCTACACAAAATAGATGCATCTGTGTAAAATGCACTCTCAAAAGCCAGACCGCTTTCACTTGTCAGTGCAATCTGCAGCTGACAAGTGAGTATGACGTGGCTTTTGTTAGTGCTGACTAGTCAAAGTCTCTACAAGATAAACTGTCCGACCACACCACTATTGCTGCATAGCAGAGATGGACTTTAAAAAAAAACATCAACACAACATTATATTAATTGTTGACTTTTGGTTCGACCGAACTCCTAATCATCGGCAGTTAACTCAATTTTATATCTGGGAGTCATAACAACCAGATTTGTATCCATTTCTAATCCCAGGAAAGAATCACTGTTCTTGGCCCTCAGTCATATCAACCCAGATTGGCACTCCCTAAGTGAGTGCTACTGTTCTCTGTGCAACCCACTCTCCTTACATAGGACTAGGATTTATGATTCTACACTGGTAGAACAACTAGGGATATCCCAAGTAGTCCCAACACTTCTTGGGACTTTATGACTGAGATATATGGGTTTCTAGTGGTAGGACAACTGGGGATATCCCAAGTTGTCTTAAAATTTCTTGGGATTTTAGGACTCACAGGATATCCCAGATAATTTTACTGAGTATCTTGATTTGAGATTTTTATTCTCTGAGACACACAGAAATGTCCTGAAAAGTCCCAAGTAAATTTTAGGACTGGGACAGTCGGTGGCAGTCCTGGACCACCCTGAAGTGTTTGAATTTGATACAGTCAGGACTTTTCACAGTATGTGCACATCATAACATTCAGCTTGTGTGTCACAATATTGGCTATCCAAGGCAATGAGTCTCTCGGTGGTGACCAAATATTTTTAAATTCTGTATTGTTAAAAAAAGCCTGTGAAAGAAAGAGAATACATCTTATGAGTAAAACAAGGCTAAGAATGAAATTGTGAAGCGATAAATTAGATGAGGAAAAAAGTCAACAAAATAAGAATCTATGAATAATAAGAATCTATGAAAAAAGAGAAATTTCGTTGGTCTGTTGAGAGTGAGACTGTAGCATAGCAGTACCCCTTAACAGTATAAATACAGAATTAAAGTGTTTGTTCGCCGGGTGGTTGTCGTAGCTCAGTGGCAGAGCGCTTGTGCGCTATACAAGCGGTCCTGGGTTCGATTCCCAGTGGCGACCAAATATTTCTTAATTCTGTATTGTTTAGAAAAAGCCTGTGAAAGAGAGAGAACACATCTAACTCTAATCTATCATGTAGAAGCATACCAGGCGGGTGATCAAGCAATATCTGGCCACCCATGTGTAAATATGCCATTTACCCTACATCTCAGTCTTCATTTCCTCAAAAACATTAACAATATCTACTGGAATTACGAAGCCATGGCACACCACCATGACATAGAATGAAGACAAACTGGTATGCATTATATTTAGTAATTTCTTCACATCCACTAACCCTTTATTGAAGCACAACACTATCATGCTCCAACTCTGATGCAATACACAAGTGCACCCCATGATTAATTAAAATCTATCAACCCCTGCTAATATAAGAACCTTACCCGATATCCTTCATTATATGTCCAACTTATTACATTACCTACTACAACCACAAAACAAGTACAACTTAACTTTGCCCACTCATAACAGACTTGAAGTAACTTACAAGTTCGTTCCTTACTCCATAAAAACCTCAATTATCCCTACTCTAAACAAACCTGACAACACAGCTCTCTATCGCAAACGACCTCCTACATTATCATTAGTATAATCTAATCTTCACCTGTTATACAATATTCTATATGTTATAGTTATAAACCAAAATTGAGATTTGTATGCGATTTATAATAAACTCCGAGACACGAGGGCGCAGCCCGAGTGGCGAGGATTTATAAATCGAAATATAAAACTAATGATTTTGGTTTATAACTATTTTATAGCCCAAACATAAACAACGAGCAAAGTATAGCGTTAGCTATCTTAGTAATTGTATTGACTCTTCATTATTCCATTTTGCTTTGATCTGCCTTCCACCATAATTATGGTTGCTAAGAACTATATCAGACTTTTCCTGCTAATACATTTTCTTACGAGCATTCCAGACTGTATCCGATTTATAGTTCTTAACGACAAGCGCGGTCGCTCGGGTAACGGGCTATAAGCATATCTGTACAACAATTCTGAAACTACATCCTGCACACTTCTCCACATATCTTGCTATACAACAATCTACTGAATGATAGTCATTCTGACTGCCTGTACCCAGGGTGTGAACCCTCAAAGCACTATTACACAACAAAGTTCAACTTTTAAAACTATCGAGGATACATGTGGTTAAGAGAAAATACGCGAACTATAAGTGATCGTGTGACTGCTGCATGACGTGAATATATTATGTACGTGAAAGTGAACGGCTGTTGTATCAAATTTGTGCTTGTTTGGAGCTGAAGTTTCTCCGCATTTACTCAGAAACTAGCTCAGAATTTGAAAAAGTGGTCAATTTAAGGGACTTAAATTCTCCCACTTTATCAGGTCATACTTGTTTTAAAGGTTAGTTCTCAGCCATTCATGAAATCGAATGCTGACAGGCAGACAGACTGACAAATATACTACTAGAACCCCCTCGTGCATGCACGCAGAGGGTTAATAATGAACTTTAGTGACTGTGAATGAATGGGTGTGGCTAGCTTTGTAGTGGCAGACCATTAATTGTTTCCAATGCCATTAATAGTTCATTATACTACCTACTAAATATCCACATTTGCTCCATTTGACACTGTTAAGACTGAAAAGGCACTGAGAGGATATACCAGCTCTGATTATTAAGAATACTGGGAGATTGTCATCATCTAGGTCACTGATGTCAGAACTGGTTATGGTACAGGCACACTATGGTGTTATGATGACTGGAAATAACCTCACCAAGCATACATCATGCCACCACATTTAAAAACACACTACAGGGACCCCATTAAAGTTCAATCCCTTCTAATCAACCTCTATAATTTAGGTTGTTATGACAAGGAAATAATGTAATGTCTAACCTATTATTCATTCTATCCTCTTGTTTTCTCAGGATCCCAGCTAGTTGCTGTCCAGGTATCATCACTATAGGAGTGGCACAAGATACCTCAAGAAGTGTACACATGCAGCCACCTACCAAAGAATTAACCCAAAAATCAACCAATCTCATGAGTCCTATTTACTGCATTTTAACCTGTGAACAATTACATGAGACCCCTTCATCCCTTACAACCGCTTACGTGTAGTACAAACAGCATAGCAAATGAACTTATAAAAATAAAATACAATAGACCAGGACAGGCACTTACTATTTTCTTTAACTTCCACATTGTAGCTAACTGTTGAATTTGTGCCTGTGCCACGAATAAAATAGTTATAGCTATTCCATCTAAAAAGTGCTGATGCATTAGTTTAAAAGTAAACCTTAAATTCAATTTAGATATTGTCCTATAACAACTTTCCTGCAATCCTGTAGTTGCTGTCCAGAAATTATTATCTTGTGGACAGACAGGAATAACTAAATAGTACTTACCCTGCCACTGCCATACAGTGGCTTTATTCAAGTTATGTTGTGTGAAACCCCTGCCTCCCCTTTTGAGCACTTAATCAACTTTCGCCATCTTCACTTGTTTGTAATTCCCATGGGCATCGTTTCATTAATTGCCTCTACTTACTGAGTGTGATGATGCTTTAGCCATTAATTTTGTGAAAATAACTTTACCAACTGGCTTAGCTATTAAATTATTTATGATGAATACACACACTATTGTCAGTTATTATTACTAACATACATGCATAATTATTGTATAGGTTTTATACTTTGGAATTATTGCATCCAAATGAAGGTGTCATATCTCTTTCAAGATTATAATTGTGACTATTTATACTTTTGAATTGCCAATATATTTCAAAAGTCTTGAGTTATATATAAACTTATCAAAATGTATTGTTGACTGATTATATTTTTATTATATTTAGAGTGGAGGAATTTGCAGTGTTGCAATAACCGGACAAATTTTAGATTCTACTATGAAAGTATTTTATTCCAATGAAAATATAAGCATTAATAATTTTGGTAATGGAAGTACTGCAGTAGAATTAACGTTGGATTGTTGCAGAAAAAAATATAAAATTATGACTTTTTACACATTCAATGGAGACTCATCATTAAATTACACTGGAAATATCAGTAAGTAGTACTATGATATTGAAGTGTGGTATATCATTAGGATTTGAAACAGACTGGCTTTAAAAACATGTAAGCATTTCTTTTATGCTGAGATATCGAGGAAGACCAGGGATGGGTAATAGTCATCACACCAGAGATAACCTGAAAAGTTTTAAAATGATTATACTATGGAACGGGTCAGAATTTTAATGACTTTGTTGTCAAAAAGGTATATGTAATATGTATGTAAGGACCTACTTGTGGCATTTTCATACATATAATTGTAGTTCTGGAAGCTTTCCTTATGCATAAAGATTTTCTTAACCTTTCTAATTATTCAAAAGAATATAATAATATGTTTTGGCTTATCTTCTAGACTTTCTCCATTTAATAAAGTTTATGTCGACTAGTGAGAATACTGGTATGGGTGAAGCCCTTACTAAAGAGACTAACACTGTAATGGAAAATGATTTCAGCTGAACTAAAAAATATATTCCTATATTTTTTTTCTGGAAATAATGAAATCACATTTGTATTACTAACAGTTATTTCTGGAATGTTTTCAATTGAAAATTTGATTATTGATACTGACTAGATGAAAAATGTGTTTCCATACTAGAAGTCTTTTCAAGCCATAATTTCCACATGACTGTCAAAGTGTTAAAAAGATTAAGCAATCTGATTCAGTCCTCTTTTTTACTTATATTGAATCTGTTTTAATGCCCCACATAAACGTTGTTAAAATAATTATGTAATTGTATCGTGTAACAAGGCAAGTAATTTCACATAACGTTTCACTCTGCTTCACACAATTCTTGAGCTCTATTTGAGGTAGTTCCTAGCATTTAAATGCTTGTGATGATCCAAATTATAAAATAAAATGAATACAATATTTGCATTGTAATAAGAATGCGATGGTTAGTAATAGATTCTTTATAACAGAGTCGTAGCTACTTGAAATGCTGTGAGATTCAAAAGTAAGGAATACTGTATAGGTCTTTTATATAATTCCACAAATACTTGAATACCCTATTCATAAGTACATTTTCAAGTAACATGCGGAGTAACTACTCATAAGAAAATTGTACATTGTGAAAAAAAACTGAATAGGAAATTTGAAAGCTATTTTTGAGCTTTTTTGTAGCTAATATAATATTATTATATCATTGAATGCATGTATGATCATTAATTGTTCTTTTCTTGGTAGGTACTCATTATATACAGTCTGTTAATATCATCAATTGTACATTTATTGCACATTACATTCAGGACAGTTTAGCACTAGGTGCTTTCATTGTAATGATTTTATCAACCACAGAAGCAAGGTTTACAACGATTTATAAAAATGAAAGTTATCACTTGGGCGAAAGTCATCACTTAAGGAATGCATCAGAATTAAAATTATTCATCTATGATATTGAAAATGATGGTAAACTTGTTAGTGGAAAAAATGAGCCAGCAATGGACACTGTAATTCCAGTATCAAATCATTATTCAGGTAAACCATAATTGTATAAAATTGCTCAAAATAATAATCAACCACCATAATTATACCGTAGAGGTTCATTGCTATGATTATCAACCTGAATGAGAATATATTATTAGCTTAACATAGCAAGCATAGTTTAATTATAACCAGATCATGGTGTAAACTTTTACTTTTCATTATTCATGGACCGAGACATTCTTTAACAATTAAATATGCCATGTTAAGCTAATATATACTAATTCACCATATTATTATTATAATTAGTAAGTAAGTGATTAATAAATTTAAGTAAATAAAAAAATTAATAATAAATATATAATAATAAAGAAATGACGTAATAAATAGATAATGGTAAATTTATTTATTAAACATGATGAATAAGTTAGTTGCCTATTATAATTATATTATTATTATTATTATTATTATTATTATTATTATTATTATTATTAGTATTATTATTATTATTATTATAAATTATTATTATTATTAATGTAAACAACAAGGGTGCGCTTACTATTTATTATATCCTGGAAGGTGAGTTGCATACAGCATGGACAGCCACACCCTCCAGGATATAATAAACAGTAAGCATACCCTCCAGAAATCTTGCTGTTTACATTGTGTTATTATATCACCACGGAGAGTTTAACCTCAGTTAATGTGCAGTAAACTTTTAAAATTATGTATAATTATGGTAAAGGGGCTTCAATGCCGTAGTAACCACTTCTCGCACCAGTTAGACTTAAAACAAACATATGAACAAAACAAAAAACAATTGGCATCTATAAAGAATTACCATTAGGTTAAGACCTATCCCTACATTAAGACATGCTTACTATTGTAGTAGCCGAAAAGCTGTGTAAAAGCAGCTAATATTATTTGTTAGTTAAAATTTTCACTTTGTGCTATTCTTTAACTAAGCAGTAACTAGTACAACACTTTCACTAGTTGTTGTTAAGTGGACATGCCAGCATGAGACTTACCTTCACAATTAGACTATTGGACAATGGACTTTCAAGTAAGGGAGAACACTGTTGCGTAAGGCCTAAATCTATGACAAATAACGCATGAACTTACCACCACCACTAATTTGATTAGAAAATGAACTAAAAGCTACAGTATTGTTACATATACTTTTAAGCTTAATTCATGCAAAACAGTATATGGCAGTTGACCATTAAAATTTTAGAAGATAGCTAAATATAGAATTACTTACTTTTCTCAATTTCCCAAGTTCAGAAGTTAGCTATTCAGACTTTTTGTGGTGTCAACTTGATGTGCACAATTTTGCAAAATAGAATGCATTCGCACAATGTATAATTATCTATTGTTATTATTTTCTGCCATTTGGGTTAGTTACATCAATCTGAATTTATCTCACTTTTTTCCATGAATACACACACACCCTTTGCTCTCTTTCTTGCTGAGCCATCTCCACTGTTATAGTCTTCTAGTTCCTTCTTTTTAGCGCTTTCATTTGTGTAGGTCTCCTTCTATGGTTATGACTTTAGGTTTGTGAAACTATTGCCTTTCCCTTTTGAATATTTTGCCATCACTTCCTTGTGGATTTCACCTGTGTTCAGGTACAAATAATCGTTGTTTTCTTAATCCACTACTCTTATTTGATGATGCTTTACCTATTAAACTTGTGGCTCCGCTTCACATCTCAGTATCTTTGTCCTTTTTGTGTATTTTCTTTCACTTCTTCATTGAAGTTACATCAGTCATCCTTTTTTCACCTGCTGCTAATTTCTTGACCCTTGCAGTATCCTCCTTCTCTGTTTTTCTTCTACCCGTAATTTGTGTGGTAGATTATGGTTAGGACCTCTTCCCCAACATATTTCAGTGAATGAATTATATAGACACCATAGAGCAGGTAATGCACAGGGCAAGACCAAGGGAAAAAAAGAAAAGAAAAAAAACAAAGGAATACTATTGCATCTGAAAAACCTGGTTGTATATATCTGGCAGTAGCTCAGTGCATTTTAACAGGAGCTACTTATTCTTAAATGGAATAGTTCATTATTAAATTGTTCAATTGTGCTTGTACTGTTTTTTTCCCCAAATAGGTGGGCATACTGGCAATAGTATTCTTGATAACAGAATCTGCAATGTATCCAATGATCACCAGGAAGTACTATGTAACTGTACTCACTCTGTACATTATCAAGCATTAATCTGGTCATTTTCAGAAATGCAATTGGAAGCACACAATTTGAACTGCGTCATGCCATTAAACTTCAACTTAGATAGTGGATTATATCATACAGAGATCTTACCACTACTAAACACTTCCGGCATTATAAACTCCAAAATAAAGCACGTTGAGGACTTTACAATACCGAATGAAATTGAGATTGATACAACAAATTATTTTAACTCTGGCAAAGGTACCTTTTTAAGTTAATAAAAATACAAATAATCAAGTGATTGAGTGAGTTATCATCCTTAATTGACAAAATAACGACACACTGAGTTATATTGAAAAGTGCATTACAACTCACAATGGTTACTATTACATGATAGTACATGGTGATGTAATTTGGATTAACAATGTAAACATCACAGTTATTTGAAGGGTATAGGAATAAATATCTTGATGATTTATTTATTACCCATGTAGTTACTGAGGGATATAATTTATTGTACTGATTTACCACAATAAACTTAAGAGAAATATTAAATTTGAAAGCAGACAAATGAAAGAAGTCATTGTAGATTTTATTTAGTTATAGTTCTTTCTACCTAAAATTATAGCATTTATAGTTTTAGATTCAATTTTATATAAAACAGTTTTAGTTTTAGTAATGTTGTTTTAAAACCAAATATCATAGTTTCAATTTTGGTTATTGTAATAATTCAGTTCAGTGATTTTCAAGACATCCCTATAGCTATAAGTGTTATATTATATATTTTTAGGTTTATGTTAAAAAAACACTTAAATTTAAGCAGCATTTGATTATTTTTTGAATGTTTTCAGTTTAGATAGCATGAACCAATTGACTTTTACTTTCAATTATATATATCTCATTAGATTTAACTTTTAAAAAGTAATAGCCAAACTAAAATAATTTTTGTCTTAGTTTAGTTAACCAAAACAACACTAGTCAAGAACTGAAAACTTACGAAGTTTTAGTCTGTATGTTTTTTCAGAATAGCACTTAAAGTATACTACTAAAATATGTTTTCACGATTATCATATCATCCTCAAGTCTTTCATGTTACAGCATAAACTATTATGCCAAAGGCTTGACTGGTCTCTGCAAATTGACAACACTATGACTGGACTGTTTATCTCCACCTAAAAATTGTATACGTAATGTGTTCTAAATGAAATGTTTTATATTTTGTATATCTAAGCAGCATGTTTGAAGTATGTAGATGTACTATTGATCTTTTTTTTTTCATTGAGCACTTGAAAACGCTGGTGCTGACATAATAGTAGTAAAGGTTGCTCCTCTTAATATTCTAACATTTTCTGAGTAGATATAGCTAGCTATTACTGAAAATTTGGTAAGGCATTGTAATTCAGCTTGCATAGTCCAGCTTTGTATTCAAAACATTGCATCTGTGTTTCTTTTAGGAACAGCCCTTAACTATTGTCATGTTCGCTTCTACTGGATATTCATAATTCACAGACTATACTTTGTGTAAGTGCACACGGAAGCTGTCACAAACATCACTTGTTTATAATTTGCAATTTGACTTGGTTACTAAATTTGTAATTTAACACTGCAAACTCAATGAAATATTATCCCAGCACTTTCATTTCTCTAAGTTATCTATGTTATTGTTCTGAGATTTTCAGTATGAGCTACGCCAGTCATTTAAATTGTACATGTACACGCATGAGTTCCTCAGTAAACGCAACACTATACTCAGGGAACATGAATAGCACAACTGTCAAATCAAGATTGACTTCTTTTACTTTTTAAATATCTATAGGTCAAGACATTAAGCAACAACTGGAGAAGAACAAGTTCTGGGTATTCATTAAGATTGTAAACAAAATATTTTATAATTATGTTTCTATATTCCATTACATGCTATAACTTTATAAATTTGGTGCTATTTAACGTTTTATAGCTAGCCCATATGCTTTTATAAATGATTAATTTGATTATTATTCATTAACTTCACTGATAACATCTACTTGAACATAGAAATTATGTAATTATGAATCAGCTAGAAAAGCAATATTTTTTACATAATGAACAAACTTCACATTAAATAAACAGAGAGCAGGCAACGTCTACACAATGGTGTTTGACTCTGTGTCTTTGGGACACTTTCCATATGCAACATTATCAATTACATCATATGTTTGCTGAGTATTTTGAGCCAGGTCTTCATAAATTGGCATAATGCTGTTGTTTTGATCGAAATTTTGCTTTGTTTTTGAAGGTAGGCATTTTCTCTTGACAATTATTATTAATATCATTGTGGAGGAAACTCCAACAAAAAAAGAGATAGTAGACAAAAGAAATCCAGAAGATATTATATAATTCAGTTTGCTATCGTTAGTATCTGAATATGAATGATTACAATAATATTATCAGAACAATAAAACATTTGTTTGAAAAACAAATGACTAACTTATGCCATGCATCTTACATTAGCTATCTTAATTAAAACATCAATGTCTCTATACTAAGGAACATTTAACTCTACTAACCTTTTATGTCTTTTTCTTCCTGTACTGCAACGTGTACAATTTCATTGTGTATTAAGATGTAGTTTGGTTGAAAGTTGCTACAATTTCTAGTTTCCAAGAACACTGCAAATTTGTAACCACCTGGTAGCTTCATTTCAATCGTCATTTGTGACAAGCCCAGCACATAACTGGACATTAAATTTTCAATATTGGCCAATCTTTGCCAAACTGCAGAAAGTCCAGCATTGGAGCTGCAGCTCAAATAATCACTTGTATTAATGTTACAAATGATTGTCACTAACTTGTATGTAACTGAAATATTGCAGTACAGTAGAACTTGTTCTGTTTTATGCCATTTGTGTCCTGTGAAAATAAGTTAAGCATAATGGTTTTAGTTATTTGCTTCTCATTGTGAGCCATTAGGTATTTGTACAATATAATTTGATCATAGTACTGTTTACCCCACAAGCAGTAATCCTTAGTCAACATTTTTTTCCCATCACATAATATGGTATGAAATATTGTATACAGACTAAAATTGAATTTGAATACATTCATTTACTGAAAGGTAACACAACGGAGAATAATTTTAGAAATTTGACTGTATTCTAACATACCTTTAGTCACTTCAGCAATTGTTGTAAACACTGGTTCAGGTATTACAAATCCATGACTTAGTTAAAAAACAAGTACTGTGTATGTTCCAGTTGAGACCGATTCCAAGATAAACACATCAGTCATACGGTCAAATGGTCTTACCAGATAGAAGTAATCTATTTCATATGATCTATCTTCTTTAGACAGTAATAATACAAACAATCCAGAATTTTTTAATTGCATTTCAGAGTAGCGTACATCCATTGAAATACAGTTTAGTAGACTACAGTTTTCAGTAAGCTGCAAGCTAATAAGAAAATGTGTACCTAGGATAGATCAAATTACATGTCATTTATATGTACGTATTATTGTGGCAGTAATGTATGTGTGTATGTATGTATATATGTATGTATGTATATATGTATGTATGTATGTATGTATATATGTATGTATGTATGTATGTATTATGTATAATGTATGTATGCATGCATGCATATATGTGACCGTATATAGGAAAACCAGGCACAACACGGCACCCTTCGAAATTTTTTTTTTCACTTACGGAGTTGTCGGCGTCCAGATATTGAGCTCTCCAAGTTTTATCGTCGTAGCTTAAGTCGTTCCCGCTATAATAGACCTAACCGTTCCCTTCCGTCGGCTTGAAACAATACATTTTTAAGAAATCGATCGATCTTTTCTCGATATTACGCACGCCGCGTTGTGCCCGGTTTTCCCGTAGACGGTCACATATGTATGTATGTATGATGTATGTATGTAGTATGTATATATGTATGTATGCATGTATATATGTGTGTGTATGCATGCATGTATGTATGTATATATGTATGTATGTATGTATATGTGACCGGTTTTGGGAAAATCGGCCTAAACGCGGCATCTAAAGTTTTCTAATTTATTCTACCAGTAGGCTGCACGGGGCCTTGGGATGCCGTCCTCCTAATTTGGAAGCTGTAGCACAAGCCATCTTCGCCCTATGCACTACAACACTTCAGTATGTTTGCTAAACTTATTATTGCTTATTTCGAAAAAACGCCGGGTAAAGGCATTGCTAAGGTCAGGGGGCATGCCTTGTGTCCGTATACTATTACTGTGTGTCTCCGGGACACTATGGAATAAACCGGTTACAGGCGGATTGAAAGAAGTCTAAAAGGCTTAATGCAGGGCTCCTTAAGAAACTATGATGGCGAGAATTGCGTGAGTACGTGAATTATGTAGAATAGTAAGTGAATTAGTTAGCTACAGTTTTTTCCCAGCTGTTAGTGAAAAGCCCGCCAATAATTTCTTAGCAACTCTCCGTACACGAGTCCAACCGGCTAGTGTTTCTAGCCTCCTAGTGAGTTCTATAGCACGCCAGAGCTTACAACTATGTCATAAGGTAGAGCTAACTAGTGTCTATCCATTTCTGCCATAAAACATTTTTTCGAAAAAAATCGACCCATAAGGCTTTACCCGGTGATACTGAAAAAAATTGTTTGCCGCGTTTAGGCCGATTTTCCCAAAACCGGTCACATATTATGTATGTATGTATGTATGTATGTGTGTATGTATGCATGCATGTATCTATCTATCTATGCATGTCTCATATATCTATGTATGTATATGCATGCATGAGTGCATGTATGTATTCATGTATACAAGAATATGTGTAAATACATGGATACACAAGCATGTATGCATAAAAAATCATTAAAGGAGCAACAAAAATAAAAGAAAGCAACAACAACAAACAAACCAAAAAACAACAACAACAACAAAAAAATACTCACGTAGAATACAGATAGAAGATGTAGTTCCAGCACAATTAATTAAAGTAATTGAAGAATTGAATATTTTTCTAAATGGCAATATTGAGGTTGACAGTGTGATCATAGAGTAGTTGTTGCTTTCATTGATGGAAACTCCATTAGTTTCATTAAAGTAATATGATTGTTTAGTTGCCATATCAACCATACTAATGAAACATTTGGTAATCAATTGTTGCTAAAAGTTAAAAGAATTTATGAGAGAAATATAATAATGGAATATTTTTGACACAACATTAATCAAGTTATTCTATAATATTATATTAAAATATAAATATGTGGCAGAAGTCTTATCACATAAAATCTCCGAATACAGTAAAAAAATAATATATACTATATTCGGAAAATTATGTTTTAATTGTAACCCTATGTTGCAAATATATTATAAACCTTTTTATTTATAATAGCTAAGCATAGTTAAATAGGTTTAAGCAGGGTTATAGTAGGTTTTAAACAAATTTTCTACCAATACTTAAGAACATAAGAGCATTCTAATGAAAAATTGGAATTCATTTGCGCATGAGCTTACCACAAGTATCTTAAAAGTTATTTGATTATTAGTGATATTCGATGACACATGGATATCGCTTTCATATAATTGCTGAGGCTCTGTAACTAAAAATACATAATTAGTAATATGCATTATTTTGAGCCCAAAAAATGCATAAAATTGAGCCCAAAAAATTCATGCTCAATGAAGTTATAACTTTATCTTTAAATTAATATTGTATATTTAATTCTTCAGAAAACTAATTTGTATGCCCATTTACTCATAACGATTATGAAAATATATTTAGGCCACGTTGATTTGAAATATAAATGTTTTTTGCTAACTAGTACGATACCTGTATCATTGTGTGATCCTTGATCCCAAATTAACGATATTTGGCCTAGTCCAGCTGGACTAGTTGGTAGTACTTCAAAAATAAATCGATTGCAGGAATTTAAGGGAATATAGTTGTAGTTGAAGGCATAACTTTCTTCCATAATTCCACAATTTGACAATATTTCACTAGCATAATTTTGGAGTGGTAGTCCATTTGTATAAACATTTATACAGTATTGTGTATCTGGAGGTAACAAGCTAAATGGAGCAGTCCAAGTCAGTAATATGCTGGTATCATTAAAATTGGTTAAATTCAGTTGACCAACAGCATCTAAAGTTCCTAAAAGATAGTAATGGCAAGTATGAATGCAGTTATAATTGATCATTTTTTGCAAATGTTAAACATGCGTACCTTTAATATACAAAATACACTTTATTGAATGGACAAATATTAATAATACTAACAATAGTAAATAGTAATAGTTGAGCCAATAAAGCATTATCAATAATAGGTATTGTACATTACAACAAATTTACCTTGTACAATAATTTTGCATGTTTCTGAATGAGCAACATTTCCATCCATAAATATAGCAGTGCATCTCAAAAAGGTGTTGTTCAAGAGATAGGATATATTTTCAAGTGCTAATCGTCCAAATCTGGTAACATCATTAAAACTTGTAGAGTATCGTATTGAAATATTCAGCACATCTAACAGAGTGTCGTTCATTTTCCATTGAACAGATGAAATGTCATTGAAGGGTGAATTACAAAAGAAGTCCGTGTTTGATCCACTGTGAGTGGTATACTGCTCACTAGGATCAATTATGACCATTTGGCATACTATTACATTTGTAAAATAAATAATGAGTACACTGATGATTATGCTAGGTAAAGTATACTTATGTACTATTTTAACTGCACAAAAGTGAAGAGCATCATGATAAAAAAATAAAAGCTCTCTCTATAATTACATATATAATATAATATTATTGTTAAATCAATGATAATTATTTGGGATTCATTCTCAGTGCTCTCATGCGTCATATGTATATTGCTATATGCTTCAAAAATACTAAAATACATTTACTTTTCCTTAAAAATATTTCTAAGGACACGCTACTTCAAACATCAGTTTGCATAACTTCACCATATTATGTTCTGCTATAATACTTAGGTTATTGAAATTGGCAAATATCACTAAAGGTACCACACATTAGATACACTTCCAAATAAACTAACCTGAATGTTGAATAATTAGTAAAAGTAACTCCAAATGAAAGAAAGTCATTCTTTTGTAGAAGAGAAAATACAGCAATATTTAGCTACTTAACACTAATCTGTGTGGCTGCAGCTGTTTTTTAAAGTCTCTAGTCAAATAGCTAGTGTTATTTTCCTTAGTCAAAACATCGATGTTGAAGATAAACTAGAGTAGGAAACTTTGGGAGTGGACACAACAGTGGTGCTCCCCATTTCTGTGGTTAGGATGGTGTATATAGTCTTGTCATTAATCCTTATCGCGCATGCACGAGAGGGTTGTAGTAGTGGTCCTGTCTGTCTGTCTGTCTGTCTGTCTGTCTGTCTGTCTGTCTGTCTGTCTGTCTGTCTGTCTCTGTCTGCCTGCCTGTCACGCTCCTATTTTGGTAATTACTGACAATTAACTGTTGATTTAGGTATGAACTTACTCAGAACAAAGGTTTAGGACCTTTCATTTTGCTACTTTTGTGCTAATGTTGAGATAGCGAGAAGCTTTCAGTTCTAAGTAGGTACCAGCTTTTGTGGGTAACGCCTCCTACCTTACATAGTCACGTGAGCAAATAATTTCTTGCAGCCGCCACAGTGTAGTCTGCTTTATGCTAAGAGAAGTTTTAAACCGAGTTGAAAGAAGTGATGAATATGTAATCGGGTGAGTGTTTCTTGCCTGTTTAGCGTCTTCTCTTATGAAGACAGAGTTTCCTTGAACCATTTTCATTGCTCGAGCTATATTGATGCCTCATTAAAATAGCTAACAGATTGCTTGTTCTTTTGGTCTGAGATTATATTGTAATAGCTATGGTAGTGTTTAGTAGCGCTGAGGGTTCGCACCTTTGGTGCTTTATTCTAAACGAAGTCTTCAAAGAATAATAACCATAATTCAGTATTGTGTCTATAAATCGTAGCATGGTTAATTTCCATAAAAATTGAAACTAATCAATAAGTCAAAAGAATAGCTATCCTGTATTATCTCTTGAATAACCAAAAGAACTTGTAACTTCTGTTTTAAACCTATGTTGTATTTATTAACAAAGAAATAATGGATTCAGCCAACTGTAGAATTAGCACACACATCAAAATAACATTTAAGACTCAATAATGGTTATAAGGAAAAATTCAGATAAATTAGCATTTCAGATAACACTCAGCTACTAGTTACTCAGCACCACAGATTTTTGCATTAACTTATTGATATAATATTGTGTATACTGTTTGTACATCATGACAAAATTATTTATTAACTTTATTATTTCTTTATTTTGGATGAGGGATACTTGTCACTTGGCATTTGTAATCTCGGCTCTCTTGTGACATTTAAAGGAATGCAATAGGCATCAGTTTATCTATTGTGTTAAACACATAACACTACTCACATAGCATTAGTGAAACATTGATAAACACAAAAATATATGACTTGCCACCTGTAAGAATCATTTGACAATACATTAATGTAGTATTGTTAGTTTCCCTTTTTGGCTTATCAGTTAGATTTTATTATTTTACTGTTATTAATGGTTTCGTTTTAGCTTCTTCTGTACTTCTGGAGATAAAATAAAGTAAATTTTTGAAACATATGTACAGTTTTTGTTGAAAACTTCTTGTGTATTTCTCGAGATGAAATAAAGTAAATTTTGGATATATTATTAGATAATGGAACAGTTTGTGTGCTGTATGAGATAAGTGTTTTTTTTTCCTCCAAAAATCAACTTCTCAGAAGCAGTGGGTGTGGTTACTTTAGCATTGGGGTAGTTACTGAATCCAATTAAAATTAAAAGTTAGTTTTCATTTAGTTTTACTGATAGGATGTTAATCGTTTTGTAATAAGTGAGGATTTTAATACTTTCTTTTCGTATTAGTTATGAAAAAATGGACAATTAGCTAATATGCTTAGCTATTCATTTTAGTTTTAGTTAACCATTACAACACTACAATCATGATACACTGTATCACAAAATCCAATGCACATAGAACCATTCCACAAAAATAACTGAAAGCTTATGCCAGAGAAGAGAATTTTTGACCAATGCCAAACCTGCGGATGAATTTTGAATAGAAATTTGCTAAATTCAGAAATGATCATTCTGTTGAACAGAAATTGAATCCTTGTTACGGTTTAAATCATAGAGTACTTTGTACTGAGTTCTGACTAACTTATATTGCTCATCAATATTTATCTCCTGTTTTCATGGAGTGAGATTTTAAGGCCTTCACTGACCACAAGGCCTTTGCCAACAAGTTGAAGTCACACAGACACAGCAATTGTGTCTGTGGAGATGGAGAGATAAACCGTGCACAAGATTAATTAGACTTTAGTTTTGTTCATTTGAACAGTGTTATTTTGGTTTAGAGATTCCAGGCTTTCTTTGAGTTATTAATACTAATCTTGAAGGCTTTAGTTTTAGTTTTTCCCCAAATTCTCCATGAATAGCTATAGTTTTTTGTTTTTCTTTGTAGAAGAAGATTTAGTCAGTTATGCTATCAATCAACTTAGTTATGGTTAACTTGTGTTGTCACTCAAATTCTTCAATAATGAGAAAATATAGTTCACGTACGTAGTTTTCACAAAGAACTTAAAAAATAAATATTTTTATGAAATCTTAGGTAGCTATTATAAATAAAGTATGATATTACTTTATAAAGTTAGAGAATAGTTTAGAGAATATTTACTTGATGGCAATTTAACGACATAATTTAAGGTGAATTGTTTACAATAAAAATTGCTCAGTCTTAGTTTCTATCATCTACTCTACTGGTAGTTTAAGTTTTAATTGAATTTAATGTCTTCTAAAATTTTTAGTTTTAGTTTTTCCATGTTTTCTACAGCTTAGTTTTAGTTATTCTTACCAAAAGTACCCTAAAACTAAGGGGTTTTGGTTTTAGTTTTAATTAACTATAACAAAACTATATTTGAAATCATATTAACACTGTTGCATATTCTCTCTCCAAGCAGGCATAGACATCAGAATCATTTCCAGATGGATTGACTATTTAAACGGAGAGGAGAGTGTCAGATCAGTAATGCCACAACATTCTTCAAGAGACCATTATTTTACTCAAGTATAATAATTTCAATTCCTCTAGCTACTAAAGCACCTACCATGCTATTATGCTATATTTTGAAATTTACATTCGATGTACAGTCATCATTCTGTAAAGATGTAGACATTCATATGCATCAACAAAATTTTATAAGTTTTGCCCGAAATCAAAAGCCAGTGAGTCATATATCTTTCTCATTTTTGGTGTTTGTGCACATTCTCAATATAGTACACTCTCTATATACTTATAGAGTTATCCTACATCCTGTATTTACAATTATATTGTTATGCACAATTGGGGTAGCACAAATGTAATAGCTATCAAGTTGTTATTGCCACACAATAAAATTATCAACTTAGACATTTTTTCTTTTGGGCCAAATGTGCACAGAAAAAATTCTAATTTTCACTAGGCCAAAACTGAAATTTCCCGTATGTCCCATGTTGTAGGAAATTAGTTGGAATTGCTGAACTCACGGACTTAGTTGAATAGTATCAGGAGAATTGAATTTGAGTTTTAATTAGGAAACTTGACCCTCCGTGACTGTCAAAAAACCCACATGATGGCCAAGAATTGACACATAGGCTCATGATTTTCTGAGTGAATATTTTTATAATTAAATCCATATTTGTAGCACACATTATTTTACTCTTCTGAATAATCTTCCGTGATTAGGTATACTATAATATAATACTATTAGATATTATTTATTTAACTAAAATTCAGCCTTCATAGCTAGTTGTATGGAAACCTTATTTGTGGACATACTTTTACCCTACACCCTGATAATGGCCATTACAAAATGGTTAAAATGTTTGTTAAAAAAATGATGACTAGTGAAAAGTACAATATATTTGAAAGCATACATGTTGTAATTATATATTATGTTGTTTACAAAGATGAATTCAGATTAACAATGAGTGCAATAGTATCAGGTAAATATTATTAAATTATTGGAAAATTGTTATATCAACTAAATTATATCTTCACTTTAATTTAATTCACAAGCCATACTACTTGTCTTTTTTTTCTTCTTTTATGCCTGAAAATAATAAGGATAATAGTATTACATTAAATACTAATTGAGCTGTAGTCGTGTAATTATTGCATATAGCTGCATGACATTTAATTTCATATATATTATAGCAGTTAATACTGCTTTATATTCCCCAGTGCATTGTTACATGAAATAGTACATAATATTTATCTATATTTTTACTATACTTAAAACAGATTATTAGCTTGAAATCTTAAAATTATACACAATCGTATAGGTCTTCCACAAACCACATTATTTTAATATTCAAGAAGTTTATTCTGATTGAGTCATACCTTGCAAAAAAAAACATAATTGATAAAGAAAGGCTACACATCTATATATAAGATATCATATACTTTGAATTTTATTTTAATTAATCATAATAGCTAATTGTAAAAATAATTAGAGCTAATTGCTAATAAGCTTGATTTTTGGCAAGCATAATATACTACAAAAGAAGCAAAATTGTATTTGTTACAAAATATGAAGCAATAACAGAATATGGATGTATATATATATATATATATATATATATATATTATATATATATATATATTCATTCCAAGCTAGATATCTTCATAATGTTATCTTTAGGCACCTGATCTGTGAGATAACTCAAGTTATCACATAGTGTTATCTCATAGCTGTATTGCCAGGGTAATGAGTGAAGATATCTAGTGTGGAATAACCCACTTATTACACTTGTCAGAGTGATATGACTAGATATTTTACTCTCAGGCTTTATTTTCTCTCTGGCTCTTGAAAATGAATTAGCCTGCTCATGAAATATTCCACCACATCACACTCTGACTCATGTAATAAGTACTATAAACACACACACACACACACTATTATAAGTCAATTTATTCCATGCTAGATAACTTCACAATGTTATATTTAGGTATGTGACCCATCCATGAGATAACTCAAGTTATCACAGGGTGTTATCTCATGGCTATACTGAGCAAGCTCAGTACTGTAGTAGTTAAAGCAACAGGCCTAGCTAGTTATCTAGGTTTTTACAGCTACCTTCCTCTATAGTGAACCAGGTTAGAAAAGCTGCTAAAATATCAGCTGTATAAGTGTGGAGACCCTTGAGAGTTTTATGGTCAACTTTACACTTAGAGTTACCAACTCTAGTACAAACTACTAAAATAAATTAGCTTGTTCTTGAAATATTTCAGCATATCACACTCTAACTCATGTACTAAGTACTATAAATAATCATAAGGTGACTAGTACTCTGTACTACGAACAAACTCCCAAATAGCATACAAAGATGAAATTATTCATTAAATTTTGAAGTACATAGGAATATTGACGTGTTACACTTTATAAGGTACAAGGCTCATTGTCATGTGTTTAATTATCACACCAATAATGCTATCTACAATTTTGACATGCTACAACAGTGAATCTTTTTATCTAACATTAATTTGCTGCTAATAAATCACACTACACACTAATAATATTGATATCTAAAATTATAACACTTTGTAGCAATAAAAATAATTAGAATTACTAGATGGAAAGGAATAGTGATAGCAAGTGTGTCCAACTACCGTTGAGTCTTACTTAAGTAAAAAAAGAGAGCTAAATATGTACCTTTCTCCCTTTTAACACAGCAATAATAAATAATAACAGCAAGAGCAACAACACTACCAATTGCCAAGGCACAATTGGTATTGTCATTACTCTTGCTGTCGTTTTTAATCATTCAATTTTGATGTACATAGACATATTGATGTGTTATGCTTTAGTTACAGGTACAAGGCTGATTGTCTTGTTAATTAATTATCACATCCATAATGCCCTCAGCAATTGTGACATGCCAACTACTGAAGTGAGCCATTGTCAAATTTCAATCCACTGCTGGTAAATCACACTAATAATAATATTGATAGCTGAAATTATAACACTTTATAGTATAAACAACTAATAACAAAGTGTGTCGATTTAATGTTGTGTCTTATTTAAATTAAAATAAAATTCTAAAATGCATACCTGTTTTCTCTTTACAACAGCAACAATAAATAGCAACAACAACAAAAACAACAACAACAACACCAATTGAAAAGATAATCACTATAGAAACTACTATTGCAATAACATTAGTTCCAGATGGCCCTGCAGTAGCAAAACATAAAAGCAGTAATATTATAATCATATGTGAAGGCAATATTATAATGATACATGGAATCAATCTTTTCAAGTGTAATGACATGAAAAAGTTAGTATATTGACTATTAATCATTTAAGTACCTGCAGTAACAGTTGTATGATCTAGTATTGGTGTAGAACCTAAATATAAATCATGTAATAGTACGGCGCGTAAGTTGCCCATTAAAAAATGTATGGGAAAAATCGCTGTTCAATAGAAATCGCTCGGGGAAAGTGAAATAGCGCGTAACTAATTGAAATACCTCGGTAACTAAGTAGAAACTAAGTGAAATACCTCGGTAGCTAAGTGAAATAGTACGGGTAAGTGCGTACACGTGCAGTGTTAACCTTGGAAACGTACAGTTCGAGTAGTCTTTAGTTGGAGACAATGTCCTTCTTTACCACAGAACCTCTACCCGTATTAGACGGAATGTTTTACAAAAGATTAGGAGGAGCCCCACGTTGAAAAGAAAGTTTCAGCGGAAGCTAATCCTGAAATAAGGAGATAGTGAGTGAAAGATATAATATAGCTACAATTGCAAATGACTTTTTAAACGCTGGCCTACTATTAGCGAGTGATAGCACGGGTAACCTGTGCTATTCGGGATCAATAGCACTTGTAAAGCAATTGAAATAGCACTCGGCTTCGCCTGGTACTATTTCAATCGGGTTACTCGTGCTATTAATCCTGAATAGCACGGTTACCGAGCTATTACTCATACTAACATTACAATCAACTATCTTTATTATCGATTAACAAAGGTTGCATTTTTAATATTACATTTACTTAATATTGATTTCTTTTGTGGATAGATATGTATATTATATGGCAAGTGCTGCACAAGAAAACCATTTTAATTTATTCAAATTTTCTGTGCACAATAGCTATTAATATACTTGGTTATTTAAATGTATAAGCATGATTATTCACTAAAATAATTATAAAGTTTTCACATGTATGTATAGAGCATTAATTAATTTACACGTCTTTGACTTAATTATTTTTAGTCCTTGAGCTTATAAGGTGTGTTGTAGAAGTCTACATAGTACTGAATTATTATTGTTAACTGAATATATTATATAGCTTTTTGTATCTTACCAACTGTTACTTTATTAATTGAGGATACTGACTTCATAGCAATGGGATAGTGAATCACGTATTCAGACTCGGTGACCAGAATAGTGAGAGCATAATAACTTTCACTGTCTATATAGGAACATGTCTCCATATTCAGATCTCTTGGATTACTAATGATTATGCCTTTAGTGATTATTTCACTATAATTTATAGGTAGTAATGCAATTTGTTGCTTTGCCTTATCTATTATAACTTCACACTGAGAGCAAATCCTATTATCAATATAGGTATAGGAACAATTGCTGGGTTTTGATGAAGTATCTATATAATAATACACATATCATCATTGACAGATATATGTGCTTGAAATTAATTAGTGTTAAACTTGTGCTTTTATCAGCATAATGTATGAAGCCTAATTTCAAGCACTTTGAATGAACTTGAAGTGCATAATATATATTAGTACGTAACATCAAAATCACACAGTTCATAAATTTAATATTTGCAATAACAAATCTTTGGATATACGAGTTATGAATATTAAAGTAGCCAGTTTCTCTTTTTATTCTGTATTGTTGAAAAAAGCTTAGAGTAAATAAAATAGTAACAAAAAGGCTGAACAATAAATTGTGAAGTGATAAAATTAAAGTACTTGTTGTACAAATAAAAATATATTGTTTCAATGCTGTCAGCCAATCTGCATACAAAACAGAATTTGTTCAATAGCCTAATTGAAATTATTCTAGCATCAAGAGCATTGTGATAATAATAATTTTGTGCTATGTTAAGCTAGAAAGCACTGTTATTTTTAATATGTACATGTACAAACAGGACCCTTTAGCTATGTCATAATGTTGTCCCTAAATTATATTCCAGTGAGCTTAAGTATGTTCATTGGATATCTTCAGTTAGTTATTAATTGACTCTTGAATCTAGATTCTGGTGATGAATATATTAATGTTAATCCTTTGACTAATTGTAACTTACTCTTCTGGAGTTGAGAGCTTGTGAAATTCATCTTTAAATTATAAAAGGCTGTATAAACTTTAGATCCATTAGTTGGATTAATTGCTCCAGAGCTATTCATATCAAATGCAAAAACTTGATAGTATCCAGATGAATAATCACTGATGTTATATTCTTTTGTCTTCATTACAATATATATAGAATTTTCATAATTAATTTCATTACAATCGCTACTATTGCATAGTAACAAACAAAGACATGACCATTTTGGATCTGCATAATTGAAGTAGTTAAGTACTACTTTTAATTTTCCAGGTTCTATTGTTTCTATTGAAACACTTTTGAGGGAGTGAGTACCTAAATAGCACCACACAATGTAAGTGAGCTTTTTAGCATTTGTAAAATCATAACTATTATAGGGCACAACAAAATGATGTAGTCAGTGACTACTTCTCAATTAGTCACTGAATAAGTCAATATATATTTATATTATACTGTTACTGACGCTACAACTATATTAAAGAATTCATGTGAGAGCACCTGCGAGTCTACAGCCTTGGCTCATTCAAACAAAATGCAGCTGGTGCAAACTTGCATGCAGCTAGTGCAAACTTGTATGTGATGTGCCTGTTTTTGCTGCATTAGCTCTACATGTGTTCAGTTGATGAGTTTTTCTTCAGTTGAATTATGGCAAATAATGCACTTACTATTGCTTGCCATAATTCAACTGAAGAAAAACTCAAACAGACCAGAACAGCTGTTAAACTTAGCAACACCAAATATCAGTGTTCGGGTCCACCTACAACTCCACCCTCCAACCGCCAGAACTGAGTACTTCATGAACGGAACATTTCATTTTTTGTATATGTATGCGTTTTTCTGTAGCGCATGCTCAGTTTTTTTCTTGCTGTTTTATGACTTGTGTTTTTGTATTCAGTATTTTGCTACTGTCAGTTTTAGGATTGAAGACTTTGAAATTTTTTCTTGTGTTTGCGTGTTGCCTACTACTACGCTGGTCCTTCGCCTGCTATAACTCAGAGCTCAGGGATTCACACCCCCTGTTCATTGGTCCTTCGAGCCGGATCCGGAATTAGTGAAGGTGAGAGGACCTTTAGCTCAACCCTGATATCGAAGTACTAGGTAGTCCGCTCACTGCTTCGCCGGCTCTCTAGTTATCTGTTCTGACTATCAGCTAGTTAACCACTAGTCGTTTGTTCGTTCGTCCTGCTACGACCTTCAAACAACAACCTCCTCATATACGTCGACTTCTCAACCTACCGTCTCTTCACGACATTACGGCCGCCTCCTTCATTGCCCTCTTCGAAGGATGCCCATTTTTATGGGACTCCGCCCACTTCAATTCTTCATTCAACTTCCCACGGGGAATCAGTGTCGACCTGTTCCTTCAGAACGTTTGGTGCTGACTATTTCACGTCTGGTAAAGGGTCAACTCCAAAACAAACTTCAAAAACTCCTCATCAAGGAACCCCTTACCTGTTGCTCTTCAAGTGACATACATTACCAGACTCCTCTCTGAGCTTTTGTGAATTCATTGCTGCTCGTTTCTTGGCACATTCAGCATACTATTTTTCTCTTCAAGAATATCTACAACTAGTCTCAGTGCTTGTTCCACTGCACCTTGCATCTATGTAATTTTGCAAGACCATCCTAAACTACCACGACATTCAGTCCACCACCATGTCAGCATTATCAAGAACCAAGTCCAAACGTGCTACAGCTAAGGGCAAGGTGACAAAGCTGAGACAGGACCTACATCAGCTGACTTCTCCATCACAGGCAACAAGCTAGTCAAAGACCTGGAAGGACTTGTCCGAACAGACTTCTTACTTAACCAACTCTGACCTACGTTCTCTGCTGGACAATTGCAAGACTACTGTGGACAAGGTGTTGCTCACTCTCACCAGAAGGTTCCTCCTTCAGCAGCTGCCACCACAGAAGCCACTCATTCTTCAAGGAAACCCGCTCCATACCACATAAAGGGAGCCTTGGACAAGATCACCATAGAGCAGCTTGCAACTGCACTTGTGGTTCGTGATTTCGATGAGGAGTTATCCAAAGAGTGGGCAAGGCACCTTGGCTCTTTAGACAAGATACCAGATATGAAGCAACTTCTTGACTTCATCAGGCCTCTCTCCCATAATCTTCCTGCAAAGACCAAGCCAGCCAGCAACCATCACCATGCTACCAAGACTACCATCAAGAAGGAAGACACCTCTTCCAACTCCTCTTTCAAGAACGCAGCTGCCTTTTCAGGCTCATCAACCAACAACTCCAAGAACTGTGCCCTTTGTAAGGGCTCCAACCATTCTCTCGCACGTTACCAAGTGTTCCTGGACTCGGATATCAACCAGAGGTGGTCTCTGATCAAGCAGCACAAGTATTGTGCAAACTGCCTGCATCAGAGCCATCAGGTGAACAGCTGTGCTTCTTCGTTCACCTGTCGGGAGTGCAAAGCCAGGCATAACACTCTCCTGCATAGAGGTGATGATATTTCTGGTGGCAAAGGCGACAAACAGACAGCAAAAATGCTCATGACCTCTGTCAAGGTTCAGCTTCTACTCCTCAGAAGAAGGATACTGTCAAGAATCTCAAGGGTGCCTCAATCAGGACAGCTCTCTGCAACATTTACAATGGTAGCAGGAACATCACTAACCGGGCAGCAGTTGACATCTGTAGCACCCACTCGATCATCACAGAGAGAGTTGCTTCACACCTCCACGTCAGCCGTTTCCAAGTCAGTGTCGACATGAGAGGTCCGGTCTCCACAGTGCACCTCAACCGTGGAGCCACAGTTGAAGTTAGCCCTGCCTTCCCTTCTCCGGAAAGAGTGACACTTGATGCTGCCATCACTACCCTGTCCTTTTCCTCTACTCCCCCAGATTGAGTTGAAGACCTACGGAAGCTACCGCTACTGCAGGGCATCCAGCTGGCAGATGCTGATATGGGTGGTTCTATTGGTCTTATCATAGGGACATACAATCAGTCTGACTTCCTGATCACAGAACCCACCAGGCTCTCAAGGGATCAGCATGTCACTGTCTCTCCAAACATTTTGGGATGAACTATCACTGCTCCTACATCAGGACAAGACACCATCACCATGTACTCTGTCGAATTGCAAGACAACCCACTAGACAAACTGTCGACTCAGATGTGGCAGCTGGAGCAAGTGCCTACAAGTAGCCAACACAGCCCTGAGGAGGAATCAGCTCTCCAGCAGTTCCAGCAGACAGTCCAGGATGTGGCAGCTGGAGCAAGTGCCTACAAGTAGCCAACACAGCCATGAGGAGGAATCAGTTCTCCAGCAGTTCCAGCAGACAGTCCAGGTGCAAGACGATGGAAGGTATTCAGTCAGCTTGTCCAAGATTGCCAACCCACCAACCATTGGAAAGACACTTAAGATGGCCACCAGCCGGTTCCTTGGGAATGAACGTGAAGAAGAAGGGCAAGCTTCAGGAATTCAATGCTGAGTTGGCTACCTACCTCACCCTGTCCACCTAGAGCTATGTGGGTCACTGGATACAGAGGAGTTCCTGGCAGCCTTACAGGAGAGGCACTCCTCACTCTGTCTATTCTGATGACGGCTCCAATTTTATGGAGCCAAGGCAGAACTACAGTCCATCAGATGTCTACTGAGCCAGGCAGCCAACGCAATCGCCCACTACACTGCTGCCAAGGAAATAGAATGGCATGCTATTCCCCTGAGGTCACCTCACCATGGAGGCCTTTGGGAGGCGAGAGTCTGCGAGATGAAGCGGCTCCTGAAGAAGATGGTGGCTCCCCACCCACTCCGACATGATGAACTACAGTCATTCCTCATCAAAGTTGAGGCTTCCCTCGACAGTTGGCCATAGGTGGCACTTGGAGCAACAGAGCCAGAAGCAGACTTGGCACTTACTCCTGGGCATTTTCTTATTGGCCGTCCTCTGCGAGCCCCACCCACCAGACCTGCAAGTACAGCCCAGCTGCCTCACCTCAGGCATTGGCAACTAGTGCAGAGGTTGCAACAAGACCTATGGAATGCCTGGAAAAGCTACTACCTCCAGCACCTTCAGTCAAGGAGGAAGTGGAAAGGAACCAACCTCACACCCATCAATGTTGGGGACATTGTCTTCTTGAAAGACCAGACACTTGCTGATGGAGATTGCCACTGGCCTAAGTTATCTCTACCTGCCCTGGAACTGATGGAGCCGTTCGAGTGGTTGAAGTCCAATGTGGGAACTCCACCTACAAATGGAGTGTACAGTCTCCAGTGAACTGCATCTGGAGGACGACACACCCACTCCAGCTGCCTCTGCAACTCCAGCTACATCAGGTAAGGCAGCTGCCACGACCAGTTTCAAGCCTGGCCCCCCAGCATGTTCGGGTCCACCTACAACTTCACTCTCCAACCGCCAGAACTGAGTACTTCATGAATGGAACATTTCATTTTTTGTGTATGTATGAGTTTTTCTGTAGCGCATGCTCAGTTTTTTTTTTGCTGTTTTATGACTCGTGCTTTTTTTTGTTCAGTCATTTTGCTACTGTCAGTTTTTGGATTAAAGACTTTGAAATTGTTTCTTGTGTTTGCATGTTGCCCACTACTGGGCTGGTCCTTCGCCTGCTATAACTCAGAGCTCAGGGATTCACACCCCCTGTTCAAACAGAACTTGTCATATTAATAGATCATAATTGAAACTTATCATGTTAATTGATCATGCAATTTATACACACTCTACATAAGGGCTGTCACAGCCATATGTTTTTTGCTCACTTGCTGTTCAGTTGGCATTGTTCACCTGCTAGTCAGTTGGCATTAAAAAGAAAAAGGTTGAATTGAAATGGTTTACAGTGTGAATAAAGCAAACCTGGTCCTTCAGCAAAGCTAACAAAGACACCATATGCAGTCTCTGACATAAAATAAAGTCTCAGAACTGTACATGGTCCTTCGAGCTTAGAAAAAAAATCAGTGGTTGCAGTGAATTAAGAAAGCTGTAACTGGACTATCAAGACAAGAAATGGCTACAGTCAAAGAAAGTGATATCCTCAGAACAAAAAAAGGATATGGCAGACAAAAAGCTACAACAGCCATCAATGCAGCAAAGAAGATAATCAAGACAGAATGGTCAGCAATCAGGATTAAAGAACTGAAAATCAAAAGTGGTATAGTATTAGCGGCTGTAGCAGAAGTTGTTAAACTGCACCAAAACTACATCATTGCATTGGAGAGAGAAGGAAAAACTCCAGAAGACAATCAAAATGAAGAAGAAGCTCAGCAAGTGCATCAATAACAGTATGAAGACGATCTTGAAGAAATAGAAGATGCAATGGCTAAAGCACAAGTAGCCATTCAGTGTAATTTGGCTCACACCAAATCCAATGTATGGCTGAAATTGGAGTTGAAAGACTCAGAAAGGTGATGAATTGGTGGAATCATTGACTACTTTGTTGAGTGAGCTCAATCCATTTTCTGATGATGGTTGGTTTGAAGACAAGATCAAAGCAACTGAGGCACTTGTGAGTGAAATTGGCAAGCAGTTGGCTAAGAAATCAAGTAAAGCAGCAGCAGCTAAAGACGATGATGACACTAAGGCGAAACCGAAAAGTGAGTCACCGGCAGCTGTTAAACCAATTCAACCCTACAAGGCATCACTTCCAAAGTTCAATGGATCACCAAGGGAGTTCAACAACTTTTACAAACGTTTTTCCACCATCATGACTGCACATCAGGACTATTACACTGATGATAACAAAGTGTCTATTATGGCGGAAGCTATGCTTTGTGATGTGGCTAAAGAAATGGTGCTAAACTGCCAGGTAGCTGGCTACACGACAGCCATGGAAGAGCTACAGGAAAATTATGGCAAGAAAAGTGTGGTCTATCCGATTTTGGTGGAACAGCTGATTCAAAGGCGGAGATATGATTACACCACTGATGGCATGAAATAAATGATTAGCAGATCTCACAAAGTACTTGAGGAAATGAATGACATAAATGGTAAAGATATTGAAATGTTGGCTGTGGCTTTAGTGGTGAAAGACATGAATGCAGAAGTTAGAAAAGAATGGCAAAAGTTTCTGGGCAACAAAGATGACTTGCCAAACATCAGTGATCTGAAAACTTTGCCATGCCACTAGCTAAACATTTGGATAAGAGGAATTCAGAGTCAACTTGGGTGAAAAGAAAGCCTCAAACTTTCACTTCTTCACAATCCAATCCAACATCAAAAATGACTACAGAAGTTAATAAATCTACAAAGACGGAAAAGAAATCCTGTGTCATTTGCAAAGATCAGTCACATCCAATTTACAAATGCAACAAATTCACAGATGCATCAGTCACACAAAAATGGAACTGGACAAAGCAACACAAGATGTGCTCAAATTGCCTCAACACCAATCACCAGCTGGCAGACTGCACGTCGACGTACAGGTGCAGGCACTGTGGTGAGAAGCACAATTATCTGCTGCACAAGTATGAAGAGATCAAGAAAGGAGGTGCCAGCTTGACCACTGTAAAGACCAAGAATATGAAGAATAATGGTGCTGGCTTCATCCACACAACAGTGGTGATGTTGAGGAATGGCAGCAAGTGCATTCCAGCCAGAGTTGCACTGGATGGGTGCTCCACTGATTCCATTTTTACTGAGGCTATTGCTGATGCATTGACAAAGAGCCAATGACTAAAACGGTTGCTGGATCAGTGAAAAATGAAAAGACGACACACTCAAGCTCTGTAACAGTATCCACAATTATTCCATTAGCAATGGCTCAAGATATAGACATTGCACTAGTTCAGACATTGCCAACTGTGACTCCAGAATTGCCATACTGCCATACTTTTGGGAAGTTGGTGGACATTAGTTTTGCACTCTTGAGAGGCTCACTGTAATTGACACATGCTTTGGATGGCAACATGTGCAATCAGAATACAACCCAGCAGATTTACCAAGCAGAGGTGTTTCTGCCAAGGAGTTGGCAAAGTCTGAGTTGTGGTGGAAAGGCCCACCATGGCTGTCTCTGCAAGTGCAACAATGGCCATTTCAGCCTGAAGTCACTGTCGAAGAACTGCCAGGAATTAAGAACGAGCCTGCTATAGTTCTGTTATCAACTGAAAATGAGCAATTCCAGTTGTGGTCTCACTATTCGTGTTATAACAAACTGATCAGAGTTTTGGCATGGGTTCTGAAGTTTGCACACAAATGCAAGTCATCTGCAGCTGCTGATAGAACAGACTCAACAGCAAGTTCTGATTTGATGACTACAGAATGGCAGAGACTGCACTACTGATTCAACAGCAAAATGAATCATTTTCTGATGAATACCAGTCATTGCTCATGAACAAATCTGTCTCACCTCTTCAAAGTTGAGGGGGCTAAGTGTTGCCATGTTAAAGTGCCATGACAATATGAAGATGATAAAAGTGAGAGGAAGAGCAAGTGAGAATTGGCTAACTCCAGTGAATGCATTAAGTCAGTTAACAAAGCTGATGCTGGAAACAGCACACCGAATGTATGGACATGCTGGAGCTGCCACCATCATTAGCATCTTGGCCAACCAACTTTATATCATTGGGGCTAAGAAAAACGTTGAAAGGAATTAGCAGAAGATGTGTCACTTGTAGACAGCAGTCTGCAACAACACTACAACCACAAATGGGAGTTTTAGCTGCAGAACAACACTGGAGCCGCCATTCTTCTGAACAGGAGTTGACATGGAAAGCTTAGAGAAGGTTCTACCAGACCAGTTATCTACAAAGCATATCTGTGCATCTTTGTATGCATGCCAGTCAAAGCTGTGCACATAGAGTTGTGCAGGAGTTTGGATGCTCAGGAATTCCAGGCAGTCTTCTCCAGGTTTTGTAGCAGGAGAGGAACTCCAGCTGAAGTGTTCAGTGACAATGGTGGAAATTTTGTTGCTACAGCAAAATATATGGCAGCCACTGCAGCGATGAAGCAGGCACAACACAGGTTCTCAACTGTCAAGTGGCACTTCAACCCATGCCATAAGCACCGAATTTTGGAGGCTTATGGGAGGCAGCTGTAAGGAGTGCCAAATGGCTGATGAACAAGATGATACAACCATATGCACTTAGATTTGACAAGTTGATGACAGTGTTGTGTGAAGTGGAGGCACTGCTTAACAGCAGGCCATTGATATCTACAGAGATGACATAAGTTGAGGAGGAGTTGATGCTAACTCCGGGGCATTTTCTGATTTTTAGAGCATTAAAAGCTCCACCAAGAACAGACATCTCCAAAGCCAAACTATCATCACTGAGGAGATGGCAGCTAGTCAAACGTCTATTTTATTTTAGGATGTTATATTCAATCACTACAAGCAAGATCAAAATGGAGAAATCAGAGACAGTGAAAGTTGGTGACATTGTATTGATTAGATATGGAATTGATGAATAATGCAAGATGGCCACTTGGCAGGATTGTCAAAACGTTTCCTGGCACCGATGACCAAATTAGGGCAGTCGATGTTCGTCACGATCACAAGACTTATAGAAGAGCTACATCAATTGTTGATCACGCTGGGGGGAATTTCTGTCGATGCCCCCCAGAATGTTCAGGTCCAGCAACAAACAGACCAGAACAGCTGTTAAACTTAGCAACACCGAATACGGTCATGAACAGAACTTGTCATATTAATGGATCATAATTGAAACTCATCATGTTAATTGATCATGCAATTTATACACACACTACATAAGGGCTGTCCCAGCCATATGTTTTTTGTTCACTTGCTGTTCAGTTGGCATTGTTCACCTGCTGGTCAGTCGGCATTAAAAAGAAAAAAAGTTAAATTGAAACTGTTTACTGTGTGAATTGAGCAAACCTGGTCCTTCGACAAAGCTAACAAAGACACCATATGCAGTCTGTGACATAAAATAAAGTCTCAGAACTGTACAGTATGTATAAAGAAGAACTTCTTGCTCTTGGAGGGTCTTATGATGACATCACCATTACTCCATACAGAGCCTCATGACTAAAATGAAGTGTCATTTTGAAGACAGTATAGTCCTTGACAAGCAAGCAACAAGTCTGGAAATGTTGTCTTCTCTTTCTGCTTGACATCTACAGAAGTATTTGCTATGTTACATGATTCCAGTGAAAGAGCAGAAAAAATTCGGAGTGCTGCTATGGTATTATGAACTGAAATTTTGGCAATGCCCCCCTACAAAATTCCATCTCCTACTTCAGTTCACACATTGAAGGAGGATAATGCCCCGAGCATATCCCCTCTCACACGTCTCTTCTTTCGTACCCTATTTGGAGGGATGCATTCTGAACCAACAGCAAGCCCTGAAGGCGTAATTGAGAGAAAAGCAATGGCTTGTGCTTCAGATACTGTGTTTAACTGTACCAGAGGTAAAGTTTGTCCATGGAAATATCAATAACTTGATCTAGGACTGGGAACTTTGACAGGATCAAAAGTGTTGCTGATCATACTGAACCATTTTGGTCATAGTATTAGCTATAGTGAAGTAAAGGGGCTTGAGACTGAGATAGCTTACTCATGCTCTGATAGTGGACTTGTAATTCCTGCTGGCCTTCATTTGCGTAACACTTTAGCAACAGGTAAAGTCACTATAACATATTACTTTGATTTTTTGATACTGTCTTGTTTATGACTTAAGTCTTGCATGGGATAACTATATGATGTGAACACGGAGACACTTGATGGCAAGAATACCCTTCACTCATCAACAGTGGGAATGTTACCAGAATCAGCTTCCACCAGGTGAGATGTTACCTGACCAGAAAGGTAAAAGAGTAAGTCCACTTATTGGTCGGATGAGAAGATGTTTTCATGGTAGTGAAAGAATTATTCCTCCCTTTAGAGCCTTTCTCAAACAAGCTCACTTCAAGCTGACTCCAGTATCTGGTGAATACTGGGCTGAGCAGAAAGGCCTAGACTTCAAATGGCTTCTTCAGGCTTTCACTCACAAGTTACCTTTATTTACAGGGTTTTTTTTCTCAGTTTGTAATAGACAAACTTCCTAAAGCTTCTATTGCTTACATGGACCCCATCTCCGTCCCCCCAACAAGGAATGATGTAGTGCAAGAAACAATGGTATGTTCAGTCAAAGTTGCACAGGAGACAGGACAAGGCTATGTAGTTGTAACATATGATCATGGTATTGCTCTTAAGGCATACTGCATTCAAGCATTACAGGCTCTTGCTTTTGATAATCTAATAATTTTGCTTGGAAACTTCCATCTTGAGATGGCTTTTTTTGGGGCAGTAGGAACCTATTTAGCCGATTCAGGTGTTGAGTATTTACTTAATGATTCAGGTGTTTCAGCTGAGGGGTCAGTTACTGGATTTATTAAAGGAAAGTTTTACAACAGATTTACCAGAATACATCAAATTCTTGCTGCTGTCCTGGAAAGAGAGTTGTTCTCTATGTTCATGAATCAATAGAAGAGGAGTCTCTTGCTACAGAAATGATGTCTAGTGAAAAAATAACACTTGAATATTAAAAGTATTCAGGCATGGTGGTGAAGTGGTGATGGCTTTGTAAATTGTGAAATAATCTTGTTTTTAACAGACTTGTGTGTACAATGAGTATAATATATCAACACGTCTATTTATTATAAAGTTTGGAGATCCAGGAGGTTCAGTTATGTGTGCACCAAGTTTATGTTTGAAGTACGAATAAATAGAGATGACATACTTGTAAGTTTTACAAAGATTATCATTCTATGCATACTTGCTCCTTCAACCTTTAACTTCTCCACAATTCCTTCAAAATAATTGCTGAAATCTTTAGGCTTGTCCAATACCGTGTATATAATGTGGTTCTTAGCTGGTGGAATGTAAATGACTTCTGGTAACTTCATGTTGAAAGTGTCAACAATGCATTTTCTTGTTGATTTTGTGGCTGTGGCTGTTAAGGCCATTACTCTTACGCATTCAGGAATAATGCTACGTATTTCACCTAAGTGAGAAAATTCTCTTCTGAATTGTTCTCCACAAAGTAAAAAGGCATTATATGGCTATTATATAATGACTGTTAATAACTAACCATTTCTTGATACAATGTGCCTCATCAACAGCAAAACCCACTAAATTCTCTATATGTCTGACAACGATCTCATCTAGATGGCTAGTCATGCTACACTACTTAGCTGGCTTCCTCCTAAAATTGTTGATCGCTTTAAAGTGCCGAGTTAACAAATTTCAGAATTTAGTGCGCGCTATGAATTAGATGTTTACGTAATAAGTTTATTGCGTTTATGACGTCATGATTACATTCCACTGGAACGAATTGAGTAAAGGCAGTTGTGCATGGCAAAAAAACTGCTCAAGTCTCAGGTTGGTACAATCATGGTTCCATTCTTAACCATTACCAATTGAGGAACATTGCAAATTGCACACCTGTTAACAAATTCAGCAATGTCTTGTAGATCACGCAGCTGTTGACTGCACACAAAGTGAATGAGTGCGATAGTACAGAGTAATCTTCTAAAAGCAACCACATATGAGCAAAACCACTTGCAGAGCATCGGCTGTAGATGATATATTTGAGTGACGATGAATGTTGCAGTGTGTACTAGAATGATTGATGATTGGGAATCCAGCTTTTTTAATCATGGTGTTAATGATGTAACATTGAGATAGAATGATTCTCTATAAATGTTTGACTACAGCTCCCTTTCCTTTGAATTGTTTACAACCACACCCCTTTGCATCAAAATTCTCTACTATTTTCTTCTCATTCAGATCTGTTGAATGTGATGCAATTTTAATGGGACCTCCTACATCAGCTCGACTACAAATCACATCGTTGACTATTTCGTTAAAAAAGTTCACATTTTTTTATCCATTTTCTTCATCATACACTTTCAATTGCTGGTATAGTTTGATTCCAACTGAATTATATTCTGCTCACACTCTCTATCTCTGCAAGCTACACTAATTTCTCCTTCTAAATTCACTACTGGATTATCATTATCACTGTCATGAGTGCATTGTAATAAATACCTGAACCTGACTCTTGCCTTGAATCATCAAATTCCAAATTCACTGCTAGATTCTCACTACCATTATCACTTACATTTAAATTTTTTAAATAGTGTATGGTGTGCATTATAATAAATACTTGAATCTTGTCTTGGCAAATGATCATTACAATAATCATATATAACCTGGACTCGAGCCCCCTGGTCTTCAATACAATAATGGCTTAAGCTATTCAAAGCTTGGCTGCCTCCAGTGGTGGTATATAATTGAATTAGCCATTGTCAGATGCAGCCAGAAGCACTTAGGGACGTTCCCAACTTCCATTTTATGGCAATATACTTTCAGCATAAGGGGTAAATCATTCAAGGAATGGCTGAAAAAGAGTTCAGTTTTGTAAGTGTTAGTTTGGATTGAAAGCACTGGTTATATGTGCTCAGACTTACCCAAGGAGAGTATAGGGACTAAGAACACTGGTGAATAATTTTTTTAATTAGAGTTTTTTTGTATTGTATTTAGATTTCGTTTATTCCAGAAAATGTCCAGTTTTCCCAGAGCCTGTCACTTCCCATTGATTATTATTAAATCTTAGAATAATTACATGAATTTAGGAGCATGCATTGTGAGTGTAGAATTTGCAACTAATAATATTTATTTATTATTACACTTACTTATGTTTAATCCTTGTGGAAAGCTTTCATTACTATTGCTAAGATTTAAATTTAATGAAATAATATTTCCAGATAGTAGGCTTAAATGTAGAAGATATTCATAGTTGTTCTGAGATACGTTAATCAAAATGAGGTCCAAGGAATCTTTATAAATATCGCTTGAGTATTGATAATTCCATTCAGCACTAGCATTACATAGAGTTGTGTCCTGTAGTTTGGAATCACAAGTTATAAAAAGATCATGGTTTTGTTGCATTAACTTACCGTAATAATTACAACATCAAATTTTTCATTTTGCTTCAATAACCTGTAATTCAATTCTGGTAGATCTAAATATTAAACCAACAACTGCTAGTTATAATGGCAATACAGTATGACTAACTTCTGAAAATGATTAAATAACCTCAATTAAATAATAATCATTACAAAACTTTTCTAGCTGTGCATTATGTAATAATATATACATGCTACCTTTGACTTCTACAAGAAAAATTTCTGTAATATTTATGTACATATTATTAATACATATTAAACATATATTTTTTTAATTGTATTCCAAATTCATCTGTGTTGTTCTGTACAGTATATTTGTAGAGCAGCTAAGCATGGTGTATGTTTTTGTTTCAACAGTAAACAAGAACATCCATGTATAATATGATGATATTTGAGTAACACCTATAATGGTAACATGCCAAAAATTAATAATGATTCAAATATTTTTAATCAACATAATTCATCGGGTATTTATCTATCATGTTAATGAATGCTTGAAAAATAGTATACATCACAGATTTTGTAGAGTTTCTAATGTTATAAACTTGTGCTTTTAAAATGCCAGTAAAATAATAACTTTAGGATTTCTGTACTAACCTTTGGTTTCTATGAATATGCTACTTGTTGGTCCTTTAAAAATTGAATTATTTGAACGAGTATAAAGTATAGGAGTAACACTGTAATTGTAAGGAGCACATTGCGATCCAAATGTATTATCACATTGCGTTGTGCCTAATGTTAAATTGGTTTCGTTTATTTCACATTCTGTTGATGTTATATTTCGTGCTAGACTGTCTGCTCTGATACGGTATAAGACCATACCACGTATTACGTGAGGAGCATTCCAACAGAGAGATAAACGATTATCCTCACTCAAACACCTCTGAAAATCATTTACTTCTTGTGGTGGTCCTAAATATAAATTTCATCTTAGGTAATAATGTTAAATCAAAATTTATATGGTGCTGTGCCTCCACAAAATATTGTGATGGATCGATATTTTTCTACCTTACGAGCAAAATTATTTACTAATAGTAAGAAGTTGTATATTTTGATGTTTTACTTAGTATTCAACATAATAGAATAGACATATAAATTCCAAATAATACTTAAAAAATTGATTATTATACAACTTGTTTTAACTTCCAATCATTCAGTCATTTTCAGTTGAAATAATTATTGTTTTAATCTATTAATGACTTTATAACCTTTATAACAACCTATCTATAAAGAGGCAGCTTACTAGGGAGCCTGAAGGTATCACCAAATGTAAAATTATTAAACTGATTAGTGAGTAGCAGGAAAAATATATAATTTCCTGATTTGCAATTTGGTGTACTTAGATTTACCTTATCCATATTATTTGATATAATTAATGAAGATCAATACCGCACTAAGAGTGTAAATCCTTAGAGTAAGTTATTTTGTTACAATTAAACAATAATTTGTAATTGAAGTCATTACTGTTGAATAAAAAAAAACTTTATTAAATTTTCAGCTTATTACAAACATAGGATGTGGGCCAATAGCTATTAGCCAGTCCACACAGTCTACCTCAATACCCAAGTAATCTGCTACAAGAATTCACAGTGTTAGCTAGGCTCCCACGACAAAAACATAAAAACAAACAAACCAGCTGTGCTTGCTCATTGGGTCCACATAATGGCGACCTCCACAAACTTGAACACAAAACAAACACTGACATCACACAAAGTTGTAGCAGTAGCTATTAAATGATGATGTGACATACACCTTAATGACAATTGAATTCAATAAGAAGTGCTTTGGAATACTTAAATACACAATACACAATAAATACAAATTCATCTGTTAGTCTCTATTTCTTTCTTTTCTTGTCGCAGACCCCACAACAAAAAAATTAAATGGCAAGTAAGGAATGTGTCTGCTTTTACTCTCATTTTCTCAAAACTAAGCCAAAATTCAAATATGATGGCCGATTAAAGGGACCTAAATCACGTCTGGTCTGACTTCCAAATGATGACATAATAGTCCCTACGAGATGTGCTGTTGACAATGAAATGACAAAGAGTTGTCTCTCTATAACTATCAATGTGGCCAATAAATTAAAGCTTATTTATTGTTAATTTTTTTGGAGATATCAAATCATATCTAAAATGTCAGGGTGATGCGGCATATGCCCAATCTAAAACTAAGCACTCCATATCCAACTACTGTTAATGTGTTTGCTGCCGCTTACTTTCCAACTTTTAATTCTGCAAAATGAAGCGCACCAAAGATGTGAATCTTTGCATTACTATACACTTGCTAGCTATTAGTATGAGTAATAGCACGGGTAACGCGATTGAAATAGCACGAGGCGAAGCTAATAGTAGGCCAGCTTTTTAAAAAGTCTTTTGCAATTATAGCTACACTGTTGTATAGTTCAGTCACTATCTCCTTTTTTCAGGATTAGCTTCCGCTGGAACTTTCTTTTCATCGTACGACTCCTCCTAATCTGTTGTAAAACATTCCGTCTAAGACGGGTAGAGGTTCTGTGGTAAAGAAGGACATTGTCTCCAACTAGAAACTACTGGAACTGTACAGTTTCCAAGGTTATGCGTGCGCACTTACCCGTACTATTTCACTTAACTACCGAGGTATTTCACTTAGTTTCCACTTAGTTACCGAGATATTTCAAATTAGTTATTTCACTTTGCCCGTGCGATTTCAATTGAACAGCGATTTTTCACATACATTGTTGAATGGGCAACATACGCGCTGTACTATTACAAGATATATAGCTCATGCAAGTCGTAGCTCATGCACGTGAATATATTGAAACAGTATTATGTAAATTCTGTCTTCATAAGATAATCTGAACAGTGAACTGGGACACACATTAGCGTAATGACCCTCACCAGTAGTTCCAACTACACTGTTGGTGTTTGGATGAGGCGCTGCCTGGACACCCCAGTTTAAAGCTTTATTTTTTCTCCATAGTTAGTCATTATTAAAAAAAATATTTGAAATGAAGAAACTAAAGGATATAAGCTATTGTTATATATGCTCACTTGGTATAGTATGTATTAGTATGGAAGTTATAAGGGCTCAAAGTGGGGTGTCCAGACAGCGCCTCCTGGTGAACACCTCGTGAGGTGTTATTTAAGCACCCTGTTTTAACAGTGTAGAAATTCAATTTCCAACATTTGCTAAATAGTCTTGCTATTTCCCATATCACCTGTGTTAAGTGTTATTATGTTGGGTTATTACATCCACCAGGTTATACAAGTGTTTATTGAACAATAAACTTGTTATTATGGTATTACACATGAGAATACATAATAAATTTATTATTCAATGGATAACACAGAATGTCACACGTCTAATTGGCCGTATTTACGCTCGTGCCTGCAGCACTCGTGTACCGACAGACTCACGATATTCACCTTTGTCAAATGAATAATATACTTTATATATAAGTTTATATATATATTATAATTATGATATATATATAGGTTAAAGCCACGCAAATATGATAAAGTACCTATTACCATAACCCATGTATGGTCAAGTAAATGATATACTTCTTAAGTATATATTGTTCTCTAGATATATATAGTTCTAAATTTTTTGGCCAAAAAAATTTATAGTGCAATTTAGTTCATTATTTTTAATAGCACTTACCTTGTATAAATACGTGTGTTGTATTAGATGATTGTTTTATAATTCTGCATTGCACTGCAGTATTGTGAAAACTATCGACAGCACAATTAATGATCAACCTTGAATAATTTGTATATGAAATAGAAATGTGAGATCTTATAATAGACGGCACTGTCTCATTGCAATCTTTATTAATCCGCATACATTTCCAATTAACTCCATTAATATACCAGTCAGGGCGTTGATTTGTCGTAGAATGATAGCAATTTATATGTTTTGATTCATTTTCGAAAATGGTAATATTACAGCAAGGAACTATATTAGGACGACCTATAAAATGAAAAGTAAAATGTAATGTTGAAGTACATGCTGATTTTAATCAATTACCTTGTTGTCCAGCAGCATAGTATACTATAAATGCAGTTATTATTGCAATCACTGTACTCCTTCTGATGCCCTAAAGGAATAAAAAATCACTCACATAAATCTTGTAAAATTCTAGGCCTTCATTAGTGTGTGAGAAATAAAGGGAAAAATATTGATAATAACGACAAAACTTGATACACTATTGTTATGCTTCTGAACACACATGCCATTATAATCTTTATACAAAACAATGAAAAGAATTGTCATTGTGAATTTTGACTTATTCACAATGCTAAGTGACTCATGAAATAACTCAAGCTTTATGGTGCTATTTCAAGCTGGGTATTATTGGCTAAGTCCATTCACATCAACTTGGCCTAGCTCACTAGTTTTCAACGTTTTTACAACTACTTCCCTCTGATGGAGCATACCCCCCCCTCCCCCAAATAAAGTTATTAGAGTAGCTGCAAAAATATCAAATAATATCAGTTTTAGTACCAATTACAGCAGTAAAGATATCTTGCATAGAATAAACCACTTATTACACCCTTCAGAGTGACATGGCATGATATTTCACTCTCTGGCTTTATTATCACTAACCTTTAGGTCACATCTACACAATGTAATATTTAGGTAAATGACCGATCAAGTTATCACAAGGTGTTATCTCATGTGTTGCTCAAGCTCATTACCCCCAAATATGCTAGTAGTTATAGCAACCAGCCTATTTTCCTGGTTTTTATGGCTACCTTCCTTACTGTAAGCAGGGTCAGAGCAGCTAGTAAAATATCAACTAGGGTTTCAAAAACCCCTCATGAACTAACTCTGAGTTATACAGCCTACTTTGCACCATGAGTTACCAACACTAGTACAAACTAGTCCAGTGAAGATATCTAGAAGTAATACATTTTGTATGTATTGAGTAACATTATATTGTAGATATTTCAGTTTTATTTTCATTAAATAATTATTGCTACTACATACTTCTCTCCTCCAGCCAAACAATGTAACCAAACAGAGTATTATTCCACTGCCAATTAGTCCAAGATTATTTTCTATGAACATAATACAATCGAAATGAAATTTGCAACACACAAAGTGAAAAACAATAATGTCTCTATCAGAAAGCTATTTGAATACAATATTTTTACTCAAATAAGTATTATCTCCCCTTCAACTGGCAGACTTAAGTACATTTGGTTAATTGTGATGTTGCTAAAAAGCGAATATAACATTTATTTCTCAAAGAACCAACCAGAAATGTGTGTTGAAGAAGATAAAACCTGAAATAAACGTCTCAGTTTACAGGTATTGTTAGTGGTATCAATTTTAAACAAACCTAGTAAGTCTAATGAACACTGTAAGTGCAAGAAATATTTCAGGAAGAATAAGAAAAAAAATTGTTTTTTTAACTTTATTGGGGTCGCTAAAATATCACACTGGATTCCCTATCTCAGTCATTTATGGAGCTATTTGATGGAGGTTAAAAGTACGCGAATAATTTCATTCGGGAAGTTAGAGCAAGGGGGCTAAAGTAGTACACTTATTCAGCGAAGCGAGCGAAGCGAGCGGAGCTGACTCTCTAATGAGTTCGCGATATATTTAGGTCTAGAAATTGTTTTTGTTCTTGCGTGGGCGTACGTGTGTACCCTTTCTCCTGCGCGCTTGCGAGGGCCGGGTAACCTTCTTAGCAACATTTTGTTTTGTTTACCCGCCGTACGAAGTAGCGATGCCCAGTAGACAAAACGTTAGAAACGCTCGGTCAAGAGCTTTGAGGGCGTTAGAAACTCCTGAAGAAAAATTAGTAAGGAGAGCGATAAGAAATGAAAAAGACAGAGCAAGGAGGAGGAGAGCTAAAACGAAACAGAAACAGGTAGCAAGGTAAAGAGAATCTGACAGTATTTTGTAGCCACACCAAGCATGCATGGAATAGCTGCAATTACAGGGAACATGCATCGCTCGCTTCGCTATTTTGTGCTATTAGAGCACACCACTAGTATTATGTACACCGAGTTTGTTGTGCAAGCACAACTTGCCCTACGTCCACCCCTTTCACACTTTAGCGATTGGTAAAAGTCTGGCTACTTCATCTACCACCTCTGTGGAGGACCCGAGATTGAACTTGTTGACACATTAAAATTTTCTGAACTGTAGTAAATTTTAATATGTGTCAATGAATGTCCATTAAGTAAAGCACTTTTTGTATGGTGTAGCAATAGTGGGAATTCTGTTGTGTCCGTTGTCCGGAACTCGGAAGGTCCGCATCTCGGAAGCTCCTAATATACAATTTTCAATAAGAAATCCATCCGTAGTTCTGTGTATGTCCGCTGTATCGTGGTTGTCCGTTTTTCGGAAGGTCCTTGAACGAGGTCCGATAGTGCGTGCACTACATGGCCTACCATTAACGAGTAATAGAACAGGTAACTAATACGAGTAAACGCAGGTAATTAGGGATCAATAGCACACTTAAAGCTATTGAAATAGCACTCCGATTTGCCAGGTGTTACTTTAATCGATTTTTTTGGTTATTAATCCCGAATAGCACTGTTACCCGTCCAATACTATCACACGCTAATAGTAGGCCAGCTTTATATAAGCTGCATGAGACTAGTAAGCTAATAATCATTTACGGTGTAGCTAAGGGGCTAAACTTTTTCTGTAACTTTACTTTTAACGGATGGCTCCTCCTAATCTGTTGACAAAATTCCATCTAATACAGGTAGAAGTTCTGCGCTAAAGAATGACGTTTCTCCAATTAAAAACTACTTGAACCGTACATTTCCAAGGTACAGCTGCATGCTTGCACACTTACCCTTACTATTTCACTTAAGCTACCTTGGCATTTCACTTAAACTACCATGGCATTTCACTTCGTTACCATGCTATTTCACTTGCAGTACCAAAAAGGCGTATTACTATTTACATACAGTTCACTGTAGTGATTAGAAGCCTGGTTACACCAGAATAATACCGCTTTTCTCTCATTGTCTACAGTGTTTAATGAACTTATAAGTTTTAAGTAGAATACATAGAACGAAGTATAAGCTTTAGTGCAGTCACCTTTTGTTTTTGTTTTTTTAGAATAATTAACGAGGAAGCAAAAGTAGGTGTGGATTTTAGCTTCTTCAAAATCCAACCCCCCAATGGAACTTCTCGCTACAGGCTTGTACTAGGGTAATGAGCATAAGTAATACAGCCTGTGAGATAACACTATGTGATAAAGTGAGTTATCTGACAGATCACTACCTAAAATAAGATATTTAGTGTGGAAAACAAAAAAACCACAATTATTCTCTATTCTCAATTTAACACCACTGTATAGTGTTTTGCAAGCTTTGTCAAATTTTATCTAAGAAAAAATTTGGCCAAAGTACATTTAGCCTTGGAATATCAATTGAATAGTTTAAATATACAGTACCATTATTTGTCCTGGCAGATCCTTTTGTTGAAGTTGATTCTACATCTTTTACCGACAAACTTTGTTGATAATAATAATGTAAGGTATCATATTGTACTATTCCATTAACAATACTAATTTGGAAAACTATTATATCATATGATAAACTTGGATTGACAGGAATTTTTAAGTCATTTTCACACATAGTTCTGATAGCAGTAATATTTCCACTGGATTCTCTCAAACTTTTTAAAATAACTTGATATGTATTATTTTGTAAGGAACAGTCACACTTTATTCGGATAAAAAGTTGTTCATTAATTATAGAACAGTTCATATCAAGCATCTCTAGCAAACAAAAATACATAACACAAAATGTATCATTTCATTAGAATTAATTTAGTACTAATACCTTCCTCAACAATATCTGGTGCTTCATTTGAACTACTAGAGGGACTGATATTTCCTTCATCTAGATACCCACTACTGTTTATTCATACATACACGATACTTGCTTTGTTGTACTTGATGCCATCTTCAGGTATTCTATATCTCCTTGTATTACTTTAATGTATTGTATGCACATATCATCACTTAATATTATCAGGAGACCACCATATGCTTGGCTATTCTCTAAATAATCTATCCGAATTCTTGATTCAGCGTTGAATGAATAATTCTGAATATCAAAAGGGCCTGAAACAGTTTTAAAAAATGCATAGAAAGATAAGATAACCTTTTGCTGTTAATAACTCACTTATGTCACTTATACGATTCTAAAATGTCAATCATGTCTTCATAGCATATCTCGTTTTTCGGTAGCACTCCAAGATAATCAATACAGTATAATATATATATTCCCTTTCTTTTTTTTCTCTCCAACTAGCTAACGTTATACAAAATTTCAACCTGTAACAAAAAAGTTTTTCTAAAATTGCGTTCTAATATTTTTAATTGTTTATATACTCATGATTTTTTAAATTTTTGGAAGATAGCTGCACACATTGAACTAAAACTTCTAATATGTCCACAGCATGTGTTAATCAGTAGTAGCGAAGTGTTTATTTGTTCCAGAAATTTATAAGAACAAAGGAACAGCTATACTCGGGCAATGCAACCCATCATGAGTTGATACTACTCTAACACAAACACAAGTGTTATTACGCTAAGAGATCAGTAATCATTTATTAGTGGGTCATGAGGATTTAATGATCCAGACTGCATCCAACCCTTTTTTGCTTACCACTTCAGATTTTTTGCTCATTTCTTTGCTAAATTGATGTGAAATGTGCCATTGAATCAAATTTTGGAAGTCTTCCTTAAAAAAATTCATATACTTCACTATGATTCGTGAAACATGAATAATAAATCTTTTGATGATAATCTTCATCATTTGGAAGAATGGAATATAAATATAATCTTCTTTTCTTTCTCTTGTACTGGAAAAGGTGGAATAATTTATGCGATCTTTGACAGCAAAGCATTTACATTGTGCAAAGAAAGCGATAGTCTTTCTTCAGTACTATGACGAGGTCTTACAGTTAAATCAATATTGTCAAACACTATCTTGAACCCTGCCGTCACACTTTGACTTGAAACTGTTTGACCGGCTACATCGGTATTGGTGCCTCCTAGGAGTAGAATGTTTAATTTAAATTAGGATTAGCAATTATAATGGTATAGTCAGTTCACACCAGCACATGTTATTTATTCTACTATTTAATCAATAAATTTAATCAATAAATGGTTGCTAAGGTATGAAAATTATAAACTATATCAATTGAACTCACCTTCACACACACAACCAAGACTATCTGAGCTTTCTACTTACATAGCTTGAAGTCCAGTAGAAGTTGCATTAACTTCTGGTACTGTTGTCATGGCTTTCTATTAAAACAAATTAATGTCATGAATATGGGTATGTCTATTAGTAGAGAAATATGGGAGTGAAGACACTTTGGAAGAATATTTGACATGCACAAAATTTATGTGTAGATGAAACTACCGATATTTACACACGATATTGGCACAAGTTTAAATGTCACTAATTACAGCAGACAATAGACCCTCATCCGAAAACTATGGGATCACTAGACTGCGTCTGATTAATGAAATGATCAAGTTGCAAAATTAGCTGAAAGTGTGTACAGAAAATTATAATTATTACCTCAACTGCCGACATCATATCTTCAGCTTCTTTCTTCCACTCTTTTGTACGAGAATCAAAGTTTTTTTCCACATTCCACCACAAGTTTGATACAACTTGAGTGGGATAAACATATCCCAGTTTTTTGTAATCTTTGAAAAACCTGTGTAGTAAAAATACAATATCTGTAAGATATTGCAGCATAAGGGTGTACTTACTTGTTTGCTAGCATGTCCAAAGAACAAGAGAAAATATTCTCTGCAGCAAGCAAACTTCTGGCCGGTGATGCTTGCAAAAAATGGAAACAACCACAGCAATCAATTCTTTGGTATTAACTCTTGGACCCTTTGTTTTCAAGCACGCTTGAAGTAAGGAATATAATGTAGGAGCATTAATTTCGGTTAGTTCATGAATTTTTTCCATGATTTTCTCCATATTCTGGTAACAGGTTACATCTTTCTGCTTCATGATTGAATTAAAATCATCGGAACATAGCTTTACTACCTCAGTGTGCACAATTTCTCCAATAACTTTCAATATTGTTGCTCTGCAGTTCAGCTATTTATCTTGATAACATGAATTGCAAATGAGTCAAAACTTGACCTAATTAACGGTCTGCACAAGCGCCTGCGGTTTGGAGTAAGCTGAATGATCTAATCCTTGACTTGTAGTGCACCTTTGCCTAATTCAGATAATTATTAAATTAGAAATACTTGGACTATAAATAGTTAAAAAAACAACAACAACTTACAGTAACTTCTGGAGAACCAGATGCACTGTGTTGAACTTGAGAAGTTCCAGCACAAGCCCCTGAGGAAGATGCCAGGAGAGTTTCTAAGGAATCTGACCTCCTCAGCAAAGAAAGCAATTCTTCCTTTTTCTCTTTAAGTTTTTTCAACTTCTCAGCACACTTTCTACACAAGTAATTCAATTTTTCCACATCCAATTCCACATCCAACTCAGCTATCAAGGAAATGAGAACATTCTGGTATCCAGACTTCGACAAAATCCTCCTTCTCTTCTTCTCCTCTCCCTGTGACAAATCGGCTTCACAACACGTACAGCTTTCCATCACATAACGGCTTCCAGAAACATAGTACCGCAAAGCAGTGGTGAATCATACATTGCGCGCGATTCTAAATTGCATTCCATTGGAAAAACTCGACATATAAGCGGACACCAGACCCATTCCCCGCGCAGCGGTTGGGTAAAGGGTCTGGCTACGCCAGACTAAACAATACCTATAGACCCTCTGCAATAGGCGTGTCAATAACCCCCGTTAACTTCCTTTCGGCCATCTTGGTTTAAATTATTGCATTTGCGTGTGGAGAACGGGATGAGTACTAGGAGCAGTAAAGGTTTTCTACTGGGCTATTGTCTACTTTGCAAAACTTGGATGCAAGGAAGCGGTACTAGGAAAAGTTGGACATTATTGGTGGGCTGGATCCATATGAAACGAATACAATTGAGTGGCATGATGATATCGACATGTGGCCAAGTAGTATAGACCCGTTGCAGGGGTCGTGGCCATGACGTTACGTATTTCCTGTCGGCCATTTTGGTGTACACTTCAGCGTTCTGCTAGCATGGTCATATGTGCGGTTGTGGGCTGTGTAAGTCGTTAGAAAAAAGAGCTTAAGTCAAAACTTATGGATTTAGCATTAACAGAAAAAGATTTTGAAGGAAATGGTGTAAAAGTCCTTTATTATACAGGGTTAACAGCATGGGAATTGCTAAGAGCAGTATACACTTACACTGAATCCCACTTAAAGGCACAGTCAGCTCTGTTTCCTTTTCAACAACTACTCATGACCCTAATGAGACTGCGTCTTAATCTACAAAACCAAGATCTTGCATACAGGTTTCATATCAGCAAGTCTACAGTGAGCCGCTTATTTCTACATGTTTTGAATGTCTTGTTTGTTCGACTAAAGCCCTTAATCTATGGCAAGATAGAGAATCACTGAAAAAAACAATGCCTATGGTATTTCGGAAGCATTATCCATCGTACGTAGTGATAATAGATTGTTTTGAGATTTTTTTGGACCGCCCAACCAATCTCCTTGCCCTAGCTCAAACTTTCTCATCATATAAGCACCACAATACTGTTAAGTATTTGATTGGTATCACTCTGCAAGGAACTGTCAGTTTCATCTCAGAAGGCTGGGATGGTCGAACCAGTGATAAATATATTACTGAACATAGTTTATTGCTCAATAAACTACTTCCAGGTGATGCAGTGCTAGCTGATTGTGGGTTTGATATAAGTGATTCTGTTGGAATGTGCATGGCACCGATTAGCAATTCCTGCATTTACAAATAACAAAAAACAGTTGGATTATATTACAGTCGAGCAGACAAGAAATATTGCCAACGTCAGAATTCATGTTGAAAGGGTTATCAGGAATGTGCGAAAGAAGTACTCAATATTGAATGCCAGCCAACCAATTGACTTTGTAATGTGTGATGCAAGCAGCTATACAACACTTGACAAGATAGTTTATGTTTCATGTGCTCTCATTAATATTTGTGACTCTGTTGTTCCCTTTGAATGAATGTTTAATTGTTAGTTATTGAATAAAATAAGTTGGCATAATAAAATACATTACTTACAAACATGAATAATATTATAGTTATTTTTTCTTTAGTTTTTTACGCTTAAATTCATCAATCGTTCGACAATCAGGGCAATACCAATACTTGGATTGAGGTAGTGATTTCAATCCAATACACTCGAAATGAAACCACTGATATGAACACTTGGAATTATCACAGCCAACCATTTCACCTTCCTCAGGACCACCACAATAACAAAAGGTATCATTTTTGCATAAAAAATAAATAAGACTCACGCACTACCTGTGTACAATCGGACCTCGTTCATCAACGGACCTTCCGAAAAACGGACAACCACGATACAGTGGACATACACAGAATTACGGATGGATTTCTTATTGAAAATTGTATATTAGGAGCTTCCAGATGCGGACCTTCCGAGTTCCGGACAACGGACAGAACAGAATTCCCACTATTGCTCACCATACAAAAAGTGCTTTACTTAATGGACATTCATTGACACATATCAAAATTTACTACAGTTCAGAAAATTTTAATGTGTCAACTTGGTGCTGGTATTTATTTTTTGTAACAAGAAACCCTTGCAAAAGTATATAATCACCTCCAATCTAGTCTTTATAGCAACACTCTCAGATGAAACACCAAAGATGCAAACGGACAGCATTGCTATACACTGGCTATAAAATAATTTCTCTGACAAATGAACAATTTATTTCCTATTCTCTCCATCATCACTTCCTTGACCCGACTGACCAAAGGCACATTCTTCATCACTTGAACCCACAGCCATTTCATCCTCTAAATCCTGTACATTATCATCATTGTGGTCAGCATTGAGGACTAGCGCATTGTGGTCAGCATCGAGGACTAGCGCATTGTGGTCAGCATCGAGGACTAGCGCATTGTGGTCAGCATCGAGGACTAGCGCATTGTGCAGCTCTGGTTCCACATTGCCAACTCGAGCTATCAGATCTTCCCCTATCTGCACAGTGACATCATTGGTATTGGCACAAACTGCACCATACATATTATCCAAAGAAGTGGGAGGGGCAACCTCATTGTTGCTGTCAAAGAGAGAGCTATAAGCCATCGCAGGCAGACCAGCCACATGATGCTGGTAACTGGGACTCTCAGAGAAGCAAGGAACTGATTCAGAGCACGAGTTCTGACTTACTTCAGAAGTAGCAAGGATTGGTTCATCCTGTTCACTATCATCTTCAAAGAAAACAGTGCCAGCAATTGGGACTGCTGAAGTCTCCGTGATATCTTCAATACCATTTCTTCCTGCTTCTCCACCACTGGTGTGATTGTTCTGAAGGGTATTCGCTGTGGTATTTGCAGCTAATGAAGGCAAGGGTTTACTGTCTCCATGCAACACATCACTCTGGCATGTTACTGCTGGGGACGGTGAGGTGGATGCATCAGAGCACGGACCAAACAACTGCACCTTCTCGTACGCAGATGTATTGCAAGACACAAGTGACGTATCACATGAATGAAGATGGTTAAATCCGGCCACCGAGTTGTTCTTGTCAACACATTCTTTGCTGTCCTCAAAGACCACTCTCTCCTGGTTGCCAACAGTTGGATAATCTCCGCAGTCTGTTCCAGTCCTCCCATCGTATAGGGAAGACTCACACGGAGACGGAGAAAGATCAGAAGATGATAAAGCATAAAAAATGTGGTTTGTGGGGCACAGTTGTGTGGCTTCAGCAGTAACAACACAATCCTATGGAAACTGCTCAACATGGCATCGCCACTATTGCTGTCAAATACTTCCTCGTACAAGATCTTGAGCTCCACATCTAGGAAATGACACGCATGTGTGTCTCCACTGACAATGGCTGTGAGATAAGTGCCCAGCTCACTTAGCAAAGTGTGAGCATGCTGGCTCCAGCATGCAGGTGAAGTGGTCCTTCTGACAGACATTGCAGCATTAGAAGTGCCTCCGTGGTCGCAGTCTACTGCATGGAAGTGATCCAGAGTGCGTAGGACTAGAGCTTGTTATTAGGACATACATGAACCGACCAGGAATACTGGACATCCACGAATACTTCTTGACAGAGTTTTCACTGCCTTCCTTCAGATGAACACAGATCCTCATTATAGATGGTTGCTGACAGGAATGGTGATACTTAGCATTGTATCTCAAACCGGCCAACACCACCTCTGCTAAGACATATACTGTTCCAATATCCTCAACATTGAGTGTGCTAAGCTCTGCCACAATCTGTGCTAGCATAGCCCCAACAACTGATGATTCCAGACATAGCAATACATCACGATCACTTCTTGGGCTAGCCAACAGGAGCTCTTGCAGTAGTGGACTTGGGAGCACAGAATTGGACAAAGTGAGCAAGCAGTCGATCTTGTATGTGTGCACGTTAGCAGCTGATGCACACGTGTTCATACCTGTCAACATTGCGTGTGAGACAATTGAGTATTTCCTCTAAGGCAATCTCTCTTGTCAAGGCAAGACGTACCAACCCACGGGCACTTCATCTGCAGTACCCATGTTTGAGATAGAGGTAGTAAGTCTTCGACTGGGTCATTTGAGATAAACATCCCACAATAAAACTGAGACATGTGATAGCTAGACAGATCTAGGCCTTCCCTCTAGTAAGTTCCACCAGTGCTGCGACGTTGGGCATTACATACTGCAATGAGGCAAATGCAGAAATGCCCAAGTACTTCACTTTCAAATACATGCACCCAATGTTGAGGGGCTGAGAAGGACCAGCTATCTGATTGTAGAATGCAACCCACGATTCCCTTAGCTCGATCTGAACACTCAGTGAAAGGGAGGAAGCCGGAGGCAATGGAGCCATTGCTGCCTCAGGAAAGATAGCCACAGCCTGGGGAGATGGAGGAGAAACCTCAGGCAATGGAGCTAATGGTGTCCAAGGAGATAGAGTGGAAGCCTAAAGTAATGAAGCCACTCGTGTCTGATTGGAAGTAGCTCTATATGAAGGTGAAGCATCTGGTACCCAGCAAGGTAGGCTAGAAGTCTGATTTTCACAGAAAGATACCCCGGCAGTACACATTTTGGAACTGTCGGACAATTCTGCTTGCGTCTTCGCCACGGAAATTCCAAGTGGGACCACTTCACAGGGAGCATCACTATGTCCACCCGGCTCAACAGACTTGCGTTCCTCAGAAGGTCTGCCAATCTCCAATTCAGTGCTCTGCTCAAGTTCAGTGGGTTCCAATCTTATGCCACCTGAGAGTAGAAAGGAAATAATGTGAACAAAAGTACGTATGAATAAATAGAACATGTTATTATTATCATGATATAATAACCACAACAAACAACAACAGAAACTACTCAACATTATTTTATAGTATTCACAAAAACCCAAAATTAATATTTGAAAAATACACATTCAGATGTATTTTTTAATTCACTTTCTTCAATAACTTGCAAGTTATTTCTATTGTAGTTTTGAACTTGGACAGCATATGTACAGTACCAGGTGTAGAATGGAGGCATTTGTATTTCTTACAGTTCAAAAATGTGTATGCTTTTTAACCAATTTTGCTTGTCTATTGGATGTGGAATATACAGGATATGAAAACAGAGAAGAGATAGATTAGTCAGAAAGAATTCAAATAAGTGTTGGAGTGTAAAAAAACGAGTTTCTGCTGTATATAGCAAATACATGCTACACATTATTGCATACCAAAATTATAACTACTAGTGAGTATAACTCATATGTATGCCAATCCCCCTACTAGAAACCTATTTACCAATGGTATCATTTGCTTTCCCCATAGTAATGCTATTTATACTCAAATTGACAGCATTCTCCTTCTCCTTGTCTGCATTATCTTTTTTTTCGTATTGCCATAATTTGTAAAGCATCACTTTCACTTTCATCCAATTCTGGCAGGAAACCTCGGCTCTCAAGGACTGGGAAAGTGTGAAGAGGTTGTACATGTTGTTTACCTTTGCGTAATCTGAGGTACAATCTTCCTCCTCCTTCTCACCAAGTGCTTGCTGGCTGATATGGTCAACTTTGTCGACAGTTTTGGTACACGAAATGTCTGGATCCTTGACAGAAGCCTTGCAATTATACCTACGGTATGTGTGAAATAAGGAAGTATGATACAAAAAACTTTACCACAAAAACGAAAACTTGGTCGGAAATGGGAGTTTTAGGATGCTGGAACTTTCCCTTACTTTTTTTGAGAGCAAAAGTCATGCCAGCACACTAATGATACTTGACTAGCATGACAGGGCTAATTGGCTGTACTCACACAATGGAACGTATTGCACCTACTAACTTCACTGGTGCCGTAAAACTTCTATGAAGGCAACAATAATAAGACAAAACATTCAAAATGATTCTGCTAATATACAATTGGTCATGACCTTGCATGTTCAATGGGTTCTATGATCACACACAAAAAAACGGAAACGTATGTTCAAAGTATAGTCTGTATGTCACTACTCTGTAATGACTATCATTCATATGCCCCATGAAAGTACACAGTGTACAGTATCAGAAAGTTTCTCTTCTAACTAAGCTTCAACTGTTAATGACGCCTCAAATTGTCAAAATAATACTAACTTAATCATACACAATCATAATAATGATAATAATAATAATAATAATATGGATGTAAGACAAAAATAATTGCTTCACAAAGCTATTTATATCCAAGGACTGAATACATGGGATGTACGTACGGTTTTATTGATTCCTTCCTGGCATCTTTCAACACGTTCTTGTATTTATTCTGCAAGATAATAATGACAGAGGATATATGAAAAGACTTTCTTATTCAATTGAGTGTAAAAGTGAATTAAATTTAAAATTTAAAATTTTTAAATTTAAATGTATATTGTCACTTGAGAAGGCAGTAACAATACCTCTAGCTGAGCAGATGTAATAATAGGCACTTGCGATGGCTCTAATAAGAAAATCACCAGTAAACGGGAAGAAATTAGCAAATTTTGTCTTTTTTTTTTTTGTGTGTGTGTGTGTAGCAAGTGACAACAATAATAGGCTCTATTGGACATGAAACTCCGACAGCGTACAGGGACACTTCATATTGAACTATGTGCTGAACTCAACATCCAGTTTTTAAAGCCCAAGATTATTTCTAACAGGTAATATGTGCAGGGCTGCGTGAACGATCATACTACTAACAAATGTACTATGTAGGAATAGTCTTGATACAGTTAGGTTACTTCATGGATTATATAGTATCACTGTACAAAGGATATTTGATACCCACGTAGTCTTTGACATACCTTGAGTCTGTTGTAGTTACTGTGGCTTAAATCCTGTTCTTCGAATTTAAGACACTACATTTATTCTATGTATACAAAAATAAATAGGTAAATAAATTATATGTAATAAAAATGTACTAATATATATAAAGCTTACCAACTGCTTCTCAGGTCCATATTGTCTCTGTAGTACACGGCCGTGTCTAGCCCCGCTAGCGCAAGGCAGCGGTATGACTCTTCTCTGAACGGTCCGAACCGTTTAAGCCGCTGTTTCGCAACTTCTCTCGAAAACACTACGGAGGGATATTGAGCCATATTTCACTTTCACAACTATTTAGCTGCTGTGGAACGAACTATACTCCAGTTGTGCGAACGAAGTCGAAGAAAGCTCTGTTTACTTGTGCATTGCAAGCGAAAAAAATTTACCTTTAATTGGAGAAGCCCTGTGAACAATGAGAAAACAATCTGTAGTGCAGGCCGGACGACGGGTATTATACTAATTAAGTTCAAATGATTAGGTAAAGTGATAACGATATTGTGAATTGTGATCCTCACACCAAAGCTCGTTGAGTCTTCACTCTTGTTGCCTGAGAGTTATAAACATATCTAGAGTGATATGGCAAGATATTTCACTCTCAGGCTTTATTTCACTTGCCTTTGGCTCCTGAAAATAAATTAGCCTGCTCCCCTGAAATATTTCGCTATATCACACTCTGACTCATGTAGTAAGTTCTCCCCTTATTAATTACATTGAACACAATAATTGTATAACATCTAAAAAAAATCATTTTTTGTAAGATACTAAGAAGTTTACTGAAACTTATTCTACTTCCTTTTCTCAAACTGTTTCAACTTTGTGTTGCTCAAACAATACCCAGAGAAGCACAGGTTATTTAGTTGCGGTGGCTGGCCACTTCAATGTATAGTTAACACATAACATTAACAAAATTGAAATTAATAGCGACTACATAAAATAATCTTAATTATAGAAATGTGTATTACTTTGTGACAAGCATGAATTATATCAATGACGAAATAATGTACTTTATAGTTACTTAACAAATATAAAATAATAATGACTACAAAATATATGGATGTGACAAGTATGAACAATGATAATAAAACATGTACTTTATAGTTCAAACCATCCTAGAAGAAGTCAGAATACTCCCATTGATTAAGAAACGGCTTAAAATCGTTTACTTCGTCTAGAGTCGGTTCTTCGTCACTGAAAGTCTCTTCCTTCTACTCTGGAATAAGCACAGGCATTTCGCAGTCCAAGATAAGCGATCCATTGTCCGCTTCTACATTAGTGACTCTTGCTCGCAGATCATCTCCGATAGGTACATTGCAATCACTGGTGTTTGCACCGCTCACACTCTGCGTCCCCACTACAGAAGTGGGCGGGGCATGCACATGACTATTAGGCAATGTACCTCCAAATGCGAGAGTGGGATGACATGTGAAAAACTGTGAACTCTGACAACCATGACTATCAGATATGGAATTCGAGCTCCGACTGTCTTCTTTATCACGTCGAACAGTGGTGTCATCGCTAACCGAGCCACCACCAGCACACACAGCCCAACAGTCAGTCAAGCTGGCTCCTTTCACATGACCATTCACTACGTCAACTCGTGGATTGACAGGCTGGTATTCTCTACCATCCGACTGACACGCTGAGTGCACAGTTCCTGTGCCACATCCACTTGCTGTTCCAGACCCACTTGAACTTCCCTTCTCTGAATGCTTCACTGTCGCAGGCCTTCATCTTCGACACGTTGAGCCATCCATGACGGTACAAGTACCAAGTGGCGATGGGTGATGACCATTTCCTTTCACTGTATCACTCTGGGGTTTGGCTCCTGATGAGGATGGGCTGGCTATATCAGAACACTTCGTGCACACAGAGCTACCACACGAGCCATGCTGACTTAATCCATCAAGCCTGTGGCAGTGCGTGGAGGCCTGCTAACTCTGACATCGACTTCTGATACTGGCCACTCTCCGTCACAGGATACACATTGCAATTCTCTTCATCTTCACTAGACTGAAGATCTGCATAGACATCAATACAACCTCCTCCCAGAGGAGCAGTGAAGTTGGTGGTTAAGCTGTCACTGAATACATCATCAGTCGGTTCTATACTGACACTTTCTCCGTCTCCTTCAGCATCATCATCCTCCTCCTCACTGGCCGACTGACTAATGGTATCATCATCAACTGAATCTGCACTATTTCTGCCCCATGCATTAGTACCATTAGGAAGTGGAGGTGATAAATTGGTCTGCTCATTCAATGCAGTAGATGGACTTAACTGCTGCTCTCTGTCAAACACCATTACGGATGAGCCACTGTGAAGCCCTCCAGACGTACTGTATGAGACTTGGTGGATGAATGTCATGCATTGCTAAGGATGATTCAGTGATGACACTTCTTTCGATTGGTCTTGAATTTGAATCTCTCTCTCCTTGTTTCCAGCACTTGGATCATCTTCGCGGACAACAGGAGAACGGTCAAACATAAACCCCAAGGAGAAACGGAGAGGCCAGCTAATTCACAGGGTGGAGACTCATTTTGGACTGGACGTTCGACCCCCGAACATGGCGTGGGGCTGCTGGTGAAGTGACTGTGTGATGCAGAGGATGCATAATGCGGCACAGCCATTGTGTGAGGAAAAATAACAGGGGTGGGGCCTCCTGTTTCGTGGTGTGTTGCCTGCTGTGGGCGGCGGTGCCCAATCGAGTCCAATGGAGCAGCATAACTCTTCAACCCCTAGTGTGATCCCTTCAAGAGATAGAAGTTAACCATAATATTTCGGCTTGTTAGGCCTTCTAGTGGTGAATGAATAAAACTCAGAAGAGATGATTGATATACATGTATACCCAGAACTTGTTTGTGTGTGTGATGATTAATATTAATTAGTGTTGACCTGTGAACAGAACTTGTTTGTGTATGTGTGATGAATTGGTGTTGATTGACCTGAGTATAGCTCAGTCTGACAACCCAGTCAGCTCTGCTGGAGAGTTCTGTTCACAGGTCAACACCAATTAATATTAATCATAACACACACAAACAAGTTCTGGGTATATATCAATCATCTCTTCTGAGTTTTATTCATTCACCGCTTGAAGGCCCAACAAGCCGAAATATTATGGTTTAAACTTAACTTCTATCTCTTGAAGGGATCACAATTGGGGTAGCCTATAGCAGTAGCTACAATCTAACACGATCTCATCAATATGGCTTAAAGACTGGAATAGGTCATGAGTAAAATACTGAACAGCAGTGGATTTCAATATTGTTCATGGAGGGAATAGTCAACCTTTGCTGACATCATTTTTTGAAACACGTATATTTGACCAGCACTTATCAGCATCATGGAAAGTCTTGTGAGCTTGAGCAGCCTGTAGTGCATCTCATTAAATTGCATATAGATATATAATGTAAATTGTTACACATAAAATAGTAAATTAAGCCTTAAAGGAGGTAAACTTTAACAACAACAAAAAAGGTAAAATGTTTACAGGTACCATAATCATAAAAATAATACCATGACATGACAGAAAAAATACAATGTTCAAGTTAATCTGCTTATGTAGAACCAGTCAATGAATTAAAGTGTTTTTGTGAATTACTACCACTTGGTGTTCCAACACTCGTCACAATGGGTTCGGAAACTATTTTGACTGACCAACTGCTGCATATTATTTTTTATAGCTCCTGTTAATTCATCAGATAAACTATAAGATAATGTCAGAATTGTAAGTTCCCATGAATAATTCCCCTGAATAAGATTAACTTTTGTATCCCATGGAGTAAATTCCGAGGATATTTCACTGATTCTATCCACAAATGTCATCCATTTATCATAAATTGAATGTGCAGTCACTAAAATCATGTCAGCTGTTTTTCCCAGTTCGCATACTTCACTCCACAAAGGATGCTTACCACTATATACAGCATTAGATTTGTATGAGTCTGGCAGATTTCTATTATAAGGAATGAAAGCCATTGTTGGTTGGGTGGCCACATGCCCAGTCTCGTTATATGGCCTGAAGGCTTCGTGAGGGGTAATCCAGAACACTTTTATAAGAATTATTGTTACTATTAAAAGTACAAAAAAAGCAAATAATACAACAATCTCTTTCTCATCATCCCCTTCTGCTAATTCATTTATGCTATCCCACGTATGATTACCAACTTTTTGGAGAGTGTTAAAAAAAGACTGCAGTGCAATATCTGTTTCATTTTGCTGCTGAACGAATCATGTTCACAAAATAAATTGTGGTTAATTAAAATTTGGTGTGCCATACATTGCAATTGAGTTACTGTGTCAAGCCAGTGAATATGTTTGACATGTTGACCTTAAATTTAGTGATCACATGCTGTTGATATAATCATGTGATCTGTGAATTTTCCAATTGCATTTTAGCCATGTATCAATAACATATAGCTATATAATATATAGTTTACATATAATAATGTGGTCTTCAACAAAGCCAACAGTTTTTCATGTATTTTAAGCTTTTACAAGTGAGAAGAAAATAAATCCAGATACAACATTGTAGGTAATTTTGTTGAAGCTAGGCTAAAGACAAATAATGCACTTAATCTTACAGTACTAGGTGATGATTAATCCACACTAGTAAAAAAAAAAAGTGATTACCTACAGTAGTTTGTTGTTTACGTTTTTCGACCTACTAAAATTGACTTACACGTGTTATAACTATAGCTAACCGGTGGAATAAAATTATACATGTAGCTACTGGTAAACTACGTCGCTTAAAAATCCTATATAGCTACCTTTAGCAGTACCACCTCATCCGAAGATGACGCTATAGTACGTCTCGAGAAGGGACAAAAATATGCCCGATAGCATCAGTCTAAAGGGCCTACTCAGACGATTGCGCAATTACTGACGTCATTAGCTTTCCTTACTGGTGATGGTGCTGCTGGTGAGTCCAGCGCGCCGTAGAAAAATCTGGGCGCGTGACGTTAGATAAGGGCGTTTAGGTAGACAATGGCGTAAGACGGCCATTGGCATTAATCTAGAGAATGGCATAAAGCTAGACAATGGCCTAAAGCTAGACAATGGCCTAGAGCATTCCTTTGCAAGACTGTTGGGAGACGAGTGGTATCAGTAGCTACCACATGCAGACGGAGAAGCACTAAGTATTTGCAATCTAGGTCTTAATGGCGTGTAGCTAATAATGTCCCCATGTGGTGCTGAATCATGACCTTGTACAAATTAGGTACTCCCACACGAGATGCCCATGAATAATAGTAGTACTGTGAATATTTTGCACCACGCTGTTGCTAACGTTTAGTTTCCCCTCATTGGTACTGTATAAGGCTAGTAGTCCTGTGTGAAAGAATAGACATACTTTGAGAAAGAAAAAATCTTGACTAGACAAGGGTGATATTTCTCTGAGAAAAAAAGGAGGATTTTAATTTTTTTAATTTTTTTTACACAATTCATGCTGCATACAGAAAAGGGATAACACCTTCATTTACGTATCAGGTAAAATCTTCAGACATCTCTTACACAAAGTAAACTTGTCTTGCCAGCCTAGTACAGCCAGTGTATTTGGTAGGACACGCTGAAAATATGATAGCTTTTATTACTTCACAACATAGCTACTTGGTATCCAGGCTAAACTGTGAATATTGAGTTTCACCCCTACTTTGTGTATAAAATTGTGTAATTCAGCCAACATAATAAAGTAATAGTGTATTCTCCACACTATTATGTTATACTTAATTGTTTCTACCAGAGATCTTTCCTAATGATTAGGTATAGCTACATAGCACCAGCCACCTGACTGATATAACTACATGTGTTAAGATTGTATCAATCTAGCTACTGTGATTCAAAGTATGACATTCAATACAAATAGTTCAGCATAATAACTACATCATCAGTTGCAAGACTGCGATTGTTGTCCATTTTAGTATATGTGTGTTTATGTTGTGCAATGCAAATGTGTGCAATTCTCTAACCACAAGGATCATGATATCAGCTAGTAGTAGTTGGCTGAGCAAGCAGCTTCTATCTCAAAGTTAATTGCATCATTTTGACTTACTAAATACCTGCAGTATTTCATGTTCCACTCATCAAGTTTTCATAGGACAAAATTGTTATCATAGAGAAATAGAGTCAACTTAAGGTATGTTTATGTAGCTATGTATAATGATTTAAGGTAGAATTATACGAATATAAATTGTAATACAGTATCTGGTAGAAGTATCCCAAAGATGCACAATATGATTTCTTATTAATTCCCCCCTCAAGCAAATGTCAAGGATTGCCTACGTTTAGCCCAATTGTTTTTTTAAAGGAAGTGGCCCCATGCATTGTGTACCAGTCAGCAGCTGGCAGGACCCGCACAATGATGATCAGACCGGTTGGCAAGCAATTTGCAAACTTATATGGAGTTATACATTAGTACGAAGAAACTAAGTATGGCCACTAGTTCAGGCCCTAGTTCTTTAAGTGAACAGAAGAGTGTGATGCATTTTCAGGATAATGGGGTAAATTTCCAAAGACTTGTTTAGACTATAGCTATTATAATTACATAATAGAGGGTATTCTCTATAAAAAAATGTCCTAAACATTGATGGTATTTTTTTCGGCATGGTTTGTGGGTGTGCCTGTAATTAAAAGGTCACTTTTTTTTATTTGAGCCTAATAAATAAAGTGTTTGTTTTTTGCTTGTTATTTTCTGTCTTGTTTAATGTGAGTAGTTATAAATATAGTAAGTTATAGATCGAATAGTCATGAATTTACGTATTGCTGGTGTGGAGTGAGAAAGTGTGTGTATTACTGCCCACAATAATGATAGGCTGTATGAAGCAAGAGTAATGCATGCTATAGACGGCCTAAAATGTATGCCAGTTGAAACAGTTAAGGATCTCCTAGCTTTACATGTTTCTAAGAAGGATTTTGTCAGTGAAGAGGAAAAAATGGAGCATTCTATTGTTTTTTTTACCTTTATTATTAGTATAAGATGGCTAGGTGTTCTGTTATAGGCAGAGGTGAATTTAATGCACCAGCCAAAAACTGAAATTTCCTGCATGTCGCACACACTGTAGGATATGTACCTATCCTACACCGATCACATGTAGGATAGAGCCAAAATTTCATATAGTTAAAAAAATTCACCTCTATCCTATGTACTATAATTTATTGCATTACATTTCACACGAGGAAATTTCAATCCTAGCGATGTCTAGAAATGTTAAACTTGTATGGATTGGCTTTATCATCTCTTATTTGAATTATGCATAGCTCAATAGTTAAGTGTGCACAGTCATCTTCCAGTTGGGGGAGCATGAGAGAGCATTTCTATATATAGCAGAATACTATGAAGTAATAATGGTTATCAAATAACATGATGTCTCATAACATCTTGCTTTACAGAATAACTAATGTGATTTGCTTGGATTGCTACAAGATGGGGATTATGATGGACTGGAAGAAAGTGAGGTAGGTTAAAAATTATAATAGCTAAACTTTCCCCTCAAGTAATTATATATTTGTTATAAGCCAGGAGGGGCCTAAATACATTTATGTGAAAACTTACTAAAAAACTATAGTTAAATAGCTTAGTATTTATTACCCTATTTCTTTTTCATGGTAGCTAGCTTAATTTTCATTAAGAACGGTATTCAAGTTCAATAATACAGTACAAAAACTTTACTTTGCTGGGATTGTAGCTAACCAAGATATTTCAAAGCTGAATTTATTAATCTTTATTATAACTTCGTATATTCTATCTACTTCTTATAATATTTTCAACCACTTAAAAAATATCTTGATGTTAGCAGTAATCATTGTATTTTTTAGGACCACACTCACACACACACACACACAGTAGAAATTTTTCTCAAGTGCATGTATACTTTGGAAGCTCCTAACCACGTCTCTGTCCTTTATATAAAACTTACTTGAAATAGTGTTGCTGTCTATTACTATCACATTTATGCTAATAGCGAAGTTGTAATACCGACATAGTGCGTGTATTAATCCGCAGTTTAATAGACTTATCCTTATACTTTATAGTCACATGTAAAAATTAATTATTAACATTAAGAAAGAAAGGTAGTAAAATCTATAACATATAACTACAACATGTATTTACAATGTGTGAGACAAAACTACTATGAATGCTTTCAAGCTAAACAAAAGGCAATAGTTTACAAAACTTAATAAAAACATGACAACAAAGTTTCAAAGGGGTTAGAGGAGTACTGTTGAACACAAAGTTCAGGGGTACAAGTTTCAAAATTCTTGCAATGAAGAGAATCCTTTGAAAGAACTCTTGCTATAGAAGACATCAGCACCAGATGTAACATTTCCATGGTCAGGATAAGCGTGTATTGGCTCACTGATGTCCACTGGAGCATATTCTGCATCTTCTTCTTGGCGATTCGTGCTTGTGGTAATGGGGAGTTCAACTCCTATACCAACAAGTTCACTTAAGTTAACATTACCAGCATCAGAGCTCAGTCTAGCATGAACTTCACTAGTATGGGTCTCATTAACAGCCTCTTCAGAAACACTAACATCGAAAGCCTGACTAAAAACAGCACCGTCATCGATCGACACAGCCATGTTGCTGGCATTGAAACAGACAAAAGTAGCTTCACTAAGTCGTACAGCTGATGCGCTCACATAGCTACTTGGATATCCAGCCATTGGATTAGAGGGGTATATTGTTGCATGTGAAGATTCCGGTTCAGTTTCAGCACGAGGTGAATGCACCTTGTGACGACAGAATATGGGATAGAGACAAGGAATCATGAGCAACAATATAGACACTATGATGAAGCAAGATATCCAGCGAGTATATGCTATGCGTGGCAATTTCTTCAGGCTGCGTTGTGCAGTATCGCATTGTCTAGTATTATTATCAAGTTTCACTTCGCATGACTTAGTGTTGGAGCTGTACAGTGCCACTACACTGTACATGCAGGAAGTCCTCTTCCGGGTGGTAACCACATCAGTCACATGAGTATGCAGTTGATGCAGCAACCTCCTCATTGGACACACCTTACCGACTGCAGTCTTCGGATCATCAACAGACTTCTTCCTCAGTCCAGTTGAAGAGTGTGCTATAGGGAATCTGGTGACTGATGTAGCTTGACTGCTTGGTCTGCCAATGAACTTAATAAATTCTTGGTTAAAGCAGTCCTTCTGCTCAAGAGATCCCGGACTGGTTGGAGTAAGTTCTATCGGAATAGTCTGTGACCTAATATCTGAAGTAGTGCAGTTAGACAGGTTCGGCTGAACGCTATTATCAGATACCAAAACTTTAGTAGAAAAGATTAATAACAGTGGTATAACAAGTTGCAGAATCTTAAAAATAAACTTTCTTTGTGTGTGGGAGCTACTATCACCCGAAATATTAGTACTTACAGAAGACAAAATACAAGTGAGAATTGCCGAGAAAATACAATATACCGATAATAATGTAGAACCATTGCAGTGGGTGTGGTCATTGCTATGAAGACGCGTTGAGTTCGAACAGGATGTTAGAATTTCATCTTGAACTAGCAGTAAGCCATTGTCATTCACTTCCTCGTCCTGGTCCAGCGGCAGGAGCACACATTCAAATACTTTATACGTGTTCCAATCATATTGTACGTACTTTTGCCCGACCTTGCATACAACCACACGATCACTGTTCTCTTCCTGGCCGGTATAACAATAAATATTTACAGCCACACAGAAGATAAAAATAATAGCAGCAAATGCGAGTGCTCTGGAAACGATTCCAAAACTAAATATAATTATAACAAAATATTTGTAATATTTTAAATATTATTAAAATTCAGCAATCTATATTTAACATTGTGAAAATGTTTTTTATAAACATAAGAATTTCAAAACAATCAATCATTTCCTTTTCATCTTAATACATGTACTTCGTATCCTTAAATAGTATTACAATTAGATTATCTACTTACAATTTAGAAGTCATGGCTTTCCATCGAATCAAATTCATCGTGGAAGTATATCTGTGGGAAAAGTACTGAATACTACACACACACACACACACACACACACACACACACACACACACACACACACACACACACACACTAGTCTTACTATTTTTAATTATGTGTGTGTGTGTGTGTGTGTGTGTAATGTTGTTTATGCTATACTTGCCCCACTATTTCATCAGTATCTTAATGACAGCCCCTTTACATCCTTGTCTCGAACCAGCCATTCTCAGAGAACGTCTGGTAACTCTCGCCAGGTTTTTATGAAATGCTGGAATGCAATTAATTTGTGTTGTGACGTCGTAGACCTGTGCGATATCTACCGAGCACAACATCGTGAAATAAAGTACAGCGAGTGTGGAGTTGAGTAAATGAGTCAATGTGTAAGACTGACGTCTACCTCACTGTGGTCACTTAATTGTTTGTCCCAACATTCTGGATACAAGTTCAAGAAAACCTGGCAAAAGTTACCAGACGTTCACCTTCTCCTATGCCCCGCCCCTTTACGTGCAGAAAAAGCCTGGTTACAACATTATCCTCATCCCCAACCTTTCCTCCCCCTCCCAAAATTACAATGGCAATTTGGCCTTCCTCATTTGTATATTACAGCATAAGCAATAATATTATTACAGTGCGGAACAATTAAAATTAAGCGCTTCATTTCTAACTAGTTCTTCTTGATGTTGCCTTGTCAACTTGTTGTAAGAAGGAAAAAAATGCTGCAAAATAGTGCACTATATACAGTAGAGTCTATCTGAGCTCGTAATGAATCATCTCAACCAAGGTCTATATCCTCACTATTAAGCTCATTTACCTCGAGTCTATAGGTGACATTAAGTATCGTGTTGTTGTGGTGATCCAGAGGTTCATAGAGTTTAGCCACAGACATGTTTTAAATACTAATGAAAATTTCATTTCATGCAAGTAAATGACAAAGTTAAGCAAATTTTATTTCCAAACAACAGACAGAGAGTTTGGATTAAAAAAACAACAAAACAAATTGCATCGGCAGTGCAGTTGAAATGAACCATACTTTTCATAAGCAACTTCTTACAACCCTGAAGTCGGCATGGGGCAACACATCCTGTACATGCCTCATGAGTCTGATAGGATGAGTGTAGGGTTAGTAGGTCAAGTGGCTGGGATGGTTGGTGTTGCAATCAATAGCCATTAAATGATGACGCCATCAACCACTAAAGTCACATGTCATTATCTCATTCATATTAAGCACAGACAGTCAGGCTGGGCCACTCATAGGACTGTAAGCAGAATGTCCTCGTGACTGGCAATCATGTGACAATGAATTCTTTCAAGTCGTTAATGTCATTATCAGCCGGTAACTATGTTCGTTCTTGCATGCATTCTTATGGTGTTGGTGCACTCCATGGGATACCAAATCATTCTGATAGATGGACTGACACAATGATGGCATAATACAATAACACTATTATGTATGTAGACAATGATAATGTGACATGTCAGAACAGGTAGAGCACCTCCAGTTATAGAACAGAACATATAACTAGCATAGTTATTCCTGGATGTGCTCAATCCATGGGACTGAAAACTCAATGGAAAGGGACAGTGGACCAATGGACTGTCATTCTGGCAGTGTATAGCCACTTGTTATCTCTGGACAAACTGCAACCAATTTTGATAGGACTTCACAAATTAAATAATGTCAGCTGTACAGAGAGAGATTTGGGTTAACATCACTTTTATGACACACTGCACCTGGATGTCCCCAGCAATGAATATCATTTAAAGATCCCACTAGTCATGCAAAAGAACAAGTTGCCCTTCCACAATCAAATACACTTTCAACTGTAGTGTCCAGCTAAAATTACTCAAATTGTGGGTAGCTAAAATAAGAAAAGATTTAGATCTATAAATAGAATAAAACCATCACAAAGCCAATCAGAACCATGACAGGAAATCGTTACTTACCTATGAATTCAGTTAATATAACCATATAAGGTTGGCTGGTGTAGTTATAAAAACCCCATAACGGCTTACAATCTACTGTTATACAGCTACTACTAATCTTCAATAAAATGACTGCAAATAAGTATTCATATAAAGTATAGATGAGTTTTATATTTAAGGTAAGCGAAACCAACTGATCCTGTATTTGTATGTTAGTGCAATACTGAATGACCTCTTTTTTATTCCTATGCTTAATTAAAACAGTAGCTATAAGCGAGAACAAGTTGCTGCTTCATAACTTGCTACCAAATGATCGATGAGCAAAACCAAGCGAACATACAGCTCTGTTGCTTTGGTTACCTTCTGGGTAATCTAACCACAACTTCTATAGGGAAAATTTAGTAGTAAGTGTTCCATTTGCTAGTATGAACAAGAGTGTGTGTGTGTGCGTGTGTGTGCCCGTGTTGTGTGTTGTGTGTTGTGTGTGCGTGAGCGTGTTGTGTGTGTGTGTGGTGTGTTGTGTGTGTGATATTATTAGCCATTAGCATTCAAACTTAAATTTCATAAAGACCAGCTCACTCGCCACTTATGCTGAAGCTCATCACTAGACCAGTTGTACTTTTTTAAACCATTTTCCTTAAAACCAACATTAACTTACCACAAGAACTGCGCTGTCAAATCGCTTATTCGTCACTAACGACTACCAATCAGTGCTCTAGCTCTTACGGTACCACCAGGTCCCCCGACGAGAGCACTCGACTGATTACGTTTGTAGACGCAGTAGTACCTATATACCTTCCCCGCAGCGCACGCAGTCGGTCATTCACGTTTCCCGGGCTCATCGCGTAATCGTGCTTCCGGAAATTGGCTCCACTTACCAGTGAACACTTTACCACATTACAACATTACATGTGGTTAGTTGTTTTTTAAGGTAAAGGGTCTTGCAGGATAGATTAGTAAAAAACAACAACGAAAGTTTGGGGTCAGTAGAGTTGTGCACTGGAGCAGTATTTCCAAAGCATATAATTACCTATTGGTCAAGAGCCTAAATAGAAAGCACCATTACTGAGTTGGTACAGCTGGAGTTACGCATCTTGAGGCTTAAACTGTTTTCAGTGTTCAGCTCTGGAACAGCTTTGCAACACCTCTCCCTCCCCCCAAACTTTATAATAATACAAAACATACAAGTTGTAGTTATCACATAATGTATCATACAAAACAAAAAACAAAAACAAAAAAAGGACAGTAAGTATCATGTATAGCATGTACAAAATATATATATATGTATATATATATATATGGAAAAGTCAATTTCAATCACCAGAAGCTGATGTAAAAGCAATCAGTAGAGAATTGGCCAGCGTAGGACGATATTCATGCTCGGGCTTGTGAATAGTCAACGAATTGTCTTAAATGTGACAGTATCCGTGGTGACAGAGAATGAGGGAGGTGGGGCAATCAGTACGTTCACTGCAGGAAAAGCGCATGTCACAGCCTTTATCAACACCCAACCAGAAACCATCACTGACGTTGAGTGATGTCCCTCTATTGACTCTTGCTTGCCAGTTGAAAGTGGACCATCAGGATTAAGTACAGCATCTTCATGGTGGAAGCTTTCCAATGTATCTGTAGAGTAGATGCGCTCTGAAAGTTCTGAAAGTTCTGATGGTAATCCAAATACAATTTCACCACACACATCAGAATGCTGAACACGTTTTAGTGTGAGTCCTGATTGCAATTCCTGAAGTGTTCCATAAGAATGGCTTAAATGTCTCTTTCCGTCCTTCTGCAATAAAGTAGACTGCTTCATTCTCGGTAAAGGGAAGTCATTATGTTGAGCTGCAACAGGAGATATAGGGTCAAAGGACGATTGGAAAGAGTCATCATCTGAAAAGTTGCTGTCAGTATCAGTGATGTGGTCCTGTACAGATCGGGCGTTAGCAATGCCGGCTGTAGAAGGTCGCCCAATCAGGTAAGGGCAAACTCTCCAGACCACAAGAACGATGCCCAAAGCCAGGAATGCACACATTGTCACACACAAACTTTGAACTTCCAACAAACCAGCAATCCGCCAGTCGTCTTCATCCACAATACGCACACATACGTCTTTGTGAGATTCTAAGTCCGTGGCATTCTAAATATACTGGCGATGAGACGGATTATCACAATGGTGTGCTCCATTGAGGACTGGTTGCACGGCAGAGCCAGTCAATAGCATGCTACCAAGGAGTAATACTTGGAACAAACGATTCAACTTGTACAGTGCCTGTGATGAAATGGTTATGAAAGATCCTCTGCCTCTATCGTCATGACCCATTTTGTGAGGCATATAACCCGCCCTGGACTGCTTGTCCGCATAACAGGATGTCTCACTCCAATCCAAGACATACTTACTCAATTCTGTCTTGACAATGCAAAGTTTCTCAGGTGTGATTACGGATTGCAAAATCGTGTTGTCTTCCTGTGTTGGATGTTTCGTCATGATGGACCACAGGCAATGTACTGAGTTCCGATTCTTTTGCTTTGGACAAATCAGTTTCTTCTCCTTTAGGTGGCTGCTCCATTTCATTCCCTTGAGCTGGCTCTGTCTCTTTCACTTGGTTGTTATTGTTACCAAACAGTTGCACCAGTTTCTGAATCCTGTAATATTATGTAGTTATAATAAATAGATTCTTGTTAATCAGTGTGTTTGTGTGTGCGTGCATGTGTGAGTGAGTGTGTGTATGTACAAGTTGTGAATTGCCACTGGTGTCAATACAGTCAAATGACAGACACTGCACATAATTTTAAGTTTAAAGTCAGAGGAATGCTTGTATTCACATTACACACACTAATATTCAGGGCAATACATACGTACATTATATAAGCTTTCAACTAATTCTAGTAAACTAGAGCTCAGGTGAGCAGTGACCTCCCCCCCCCCCCCCCTTTGCTGTAGGCTTGAGCACTGAAAGATCCTGGAAAGAATTTTGTAGAGATTTCAATAATTATAAAAGTGCAATTAATGTGGGTGGGCTCAATGGTATGCACAGCTTTCAAATCGGTAAAGATCACCAACAAAAAATTAGCAGCAAAACCCAGAAACCAAATTTCAAAAGGACAACTAGTGTTTGCTAAAACTCTAGTTTTGCTACAACAGATCAGACTGGCAACACGAACACTTCTACCCTCTAGCACCAGCACATACAGTATGAGTAAAAACGAACGTTAAACTACTGAATGAAACATGTAAAATGCAGGTGTGTGTATATATAATATAGCTATATATACATATATATAATATATATATATATAACAAGTACTTTCTTGTATTACATTTTATAAACGACTAATAAGCAAGATTCTGATTGTCAGCTCTAATACCTTCTCACAGGAAGATAGCATTGGTTGATTTCCTAATATATTTTTTACACAGCACAGTTAAAAATTTCTCATTTAAACTGGAGTTTACAATAGCACTTAGCATCTATTTATCACATTAAAGTGAACATATTTGTAAATGTTTGAGGTACTTCTCAAAACAGATATGAACAGGGAACACAAAACATGACAGAGGAATGACTTGTGGCTTTGCCCAGATGCATTCTAAAGTGGTCAGTAGACATTGAAAAAAAATGATGCAAACACTCGGCCTAACATTTTCACATTATTGAAACTACTTGCCACTCTTCCCTTAAACTCGTGCTCTTGTGAATGCTCAGGATCGTCTCTTTGTAGGCTTGCACTAGCTCTGATCAATCTCAATTATCAAATGGAAATAGATAGCGTTTGTAAACTAAATCTAAAGCATCCATGTGAAATAGAATGTGCAAGTTTATTGTTTTAATTTTTAATTTTTTCAATTCAATTCATTTGTCATTTCATTGGTTCATTCAGTTTTATCACTCCGTCATGGTAGACCGTCAGCAAAGTGTCGAGCTGGTTCCAAAAATCTATTTTATGCCAAATGGGGGTGTGGCTTTTATGGAATGGGTGTGGTTGTGGTAAAACGGATGTATAGTTAGACTTTAGGTAAATTCCGAGCCCCTCTCTGAAAAATCCTGCCTACACCCCTGACTGTGATATCTACATATCTCTTCTCTACTTTCTTCTATGCTTCCACGGTTGAAAATGCTTTCAGAGAGTTGATCGACCACTACAGCACCAAAGTAATTTCTCGCCGTATCCAAAACAATTTTAAGCCTACTACCTTAGTATTTGGAATCCCAAAAATAAATTTAACAGAACAAATCACTAGCTCTGCTCTGGATGCTTTATTACGGCACTAGAGCTACTTTGCTCGAGTGCCAACCACTTGTGTCGGAGAATGTAATATTAATCACTACGTAATTGTAATCACTAATTACACAAGCATGTACTTAGAAACGAGATCACAGTTGCTAAACAAACACTTACCAATCTATAGGAGCCACTATGACTTAAGATTTGAGCCAACTGTTACCTTTGACCGTGGGACACTACACAAACATATAGACATACTATATATAATGAAATATACATGTACTTGATATAACACAACATGTACGCCATTTTCATGTATTTTTTAGATTACCTTCAAAAATTTGAAATTTCGGGACATATACAAGTGTAAGTGTCTCGCTCGCTACCCTGCTCGCTCGCCAATTATAACTGAACACCACAAACAATTACTCAATGAAATAACAACTGGCAATGTTGTCTGGTACTTGTAAATGAACAATTTCACGAAATAAGACTAACTCCAAGAAAAAATAAATATACAAGAGTGCACTGCTTGTGTGTGTGTGTGTGTGTGTGTGTGTGTGGGCGTGTGTGCATCACTATTCAAGCCAACCACTGGGTAATATTCACTGGTTCTGATAAAAGTGCTGCAATATCTGCTCTGCACATTAATTTCAATCTACATACATACCTGTCCGCCTAACAGTACTGGCGCAGCCAACCATGGCTCTTGGCAGTGAGAGCTAAAAGTATTATGACTAGACATGATGAGAGGGAAGGTCACACCTATAGAGATTTTCCACCATAATACTGGGTATATATTCAATTTGAGGGGGCTGTAACATTAACATTAATGTACGAACTCAGCAGATTCCGAACACATCAGGAAGTTTATAATAGGACAAACAAATCTCTTGAGCTCTAAATACTGTCAGTGTGTCACATAATCCACCAGCTCCTGCCATATTGTAAAATTACTATGACTCTGTTGGACTCCACCATTTTAAGTTTAAATACGTTTCTTCCTTTGCTCCTCCTCCTTTCTCTCCACCATTTTAAGTTTAAATACGTTTCTTCCTTTGCTCCTCCTCCTCTCTCTCTCTCTCTTTCCCTCTCTTTCTCTCTCTCTCTGTGACTTCACAACAGATAGTGATGGAAAAATTACACTTTTTTTATATTTCTATACCTGTTGAGAAAATTTGTTTACTTATAGTGAAAACCATAACAAAATCGTGAACTGTGCTGATAATTAGAGTTGACAAAAAGTTGACAAGGCTGTAGAGGTTATGAAACTAATTATCAACTGATTATACACTAATTTACGATTTTGTTATGGTTGTCAATAGACACTTTCATGAGGTGCTAATAAAAAAATGCATCTACCACATCTATGGACACAAGATCAGATGAAAAAACTTGTTGATTCATTAAAATCATCTGACTAATTGTAAATATTGATATTTAACAATGAATGTCCTTTTTAAGTGAAGCACTTTTTTTATGGTGTAGCAATTGCGAGAGTTCTGTTCTTGTCCAGAATTTGGAAGCTGTCCGCACTTTGAAAGCTCATAATGTGTAGGAAATTCATCCGTATTTTTAAGTTTGTCCACTTTCGAGTGTTCGTACACTGTCGGAAGGTTCGTTGAGTGTGGTCCAACTATACCTTACCAACTTTTTTTTCAGTAAAAACACGACAAAACAAATTGTGCATGCTCAGAATTAGTCTACATCACAGCCAACTCTACCAACTTGCACACAAAGCATACTGACACAGTAAAACTTACAAAAAGGCTATTATAATTGATGACAGGGCATACAATTTAATAATAATTGATAAACGTGTATTATGCTAGATATCTTCCCATTAGAATTATTAGTTCATGATTAGTGAGTTAACTAACAATGTCCCATAAGTGTTATCACACTCGCAACTTCGTACTGGTTTCCCGCTATTTTTCTCTATTATAACTATCGAACTGGGTCAAAGCAGCTGCTGTAATGTCATCTGTAAATGTATGACAGCCTCTTACGAACACTACCAACATTAAACACTGTGCTACCAACTTCAGTAATAAATCACTTTTTAGACTAGTCAGATAGTAAGTTATTCATCTCTTAGGATTTATTTTAACATTCTTTTGGCTCATGAAAATAAGTTAGCCTGCTCGTGAAATATCTTGCAGTATTACATTCTGACGCATGTAATAAGTAATATATATTATTATGTTATGTGTCATAGGTGGTTTAAAAGCCACCCCAGAAGTTTGTCAAGTAAATGGTATTAGGAGGGATACTTATAAGTACCTATAGTTGTGTAGTAGTTATGTAAAGTTTTAAATATTAATTTGGCCACAAATAGTGCAATTTAGTTATATTTATGACAGCTAGCACTTACCTTGTAAAAATATATACACTGTCTGAGATGATGTATATTTGGAGTTTACTTTAATTCTGCATTGCACGGCAGCATTGTGAAAAATATCGATGGCTGAAGTGATATTCAATCTTGAATAAAAGTTATTTCCAGAAGTCTGAGTATTAGCTTTTATAGTTTCTTAGACTGTCTCATTGCAATCTATATTGATCGTGGTACATCTCAAATTAACTCCTTTAATATACCAGTCAATATTATAATAGATGTATTTTCATATATGGTAATATTCTTATTAGGAGATATAATAAGAGTATCTATAAAATGACAGTAAAATGTAATTGAAGTAATTTCAGATTTTTAATCAATTACCTTGCAGTCCATCAACAACGTTAAATATAAATGCAGTTATTAATGCAATCATCGTGCTTCTTCTGATGTCCTAAGGGAATCAAACATCACTCACATAATACGATCTTTAAAGATGTCTGTAATTTAGGAATTTAAGTTTGGTATATATAAGGGAAAAATTAATGGTAACAGTATAGTGTTCTTCAAAGCACACTTTTTATCATATTGCACAAACAATACAATAAACTTTTTTTTAGTGAATTGAGTTTTATTCAAGAATTTAAAACGGTACTGAAAAGAAGGCTAATTATGAGCTAAAGAATGACATAATTTTAAGACATTTTGAAGTGTTCTAGTAGTTCTTGGTTTAGCATCATGTACATGACAATAGCACACTTTAAGAAGTAACTATAATACATAAGTAATATAATAATAATATGTATTTACTTATATATATAAATATTTTTGCTAACTATCTTCAATATTGAATTTTTTTTTGTTTGTGACCAATGACCTAACTTACAATATCACACGGTGTTAACTTCACTCTGTACTGTCCGACTTCAGTAGTCCCAAATGAATTAAGTAAGAACCTTACTTAACAGTTTGGTAGTTTGTACAGCTACTTATGCTACAAAATAATCCACAGGTATACTATATCAGCTTGGAGGTATGTGGAGTTTCTACAAACTAATTACTTTGAGTCTAGCAGCCACCTTTACAAGCATAGAGTTACAAACTCCAGTCCAAACTACTGTTGTGAAGATATCTAGCAGATAAAAAAACTACATACTACATTTCCTAGCTCATGAAAATTAACTATTGTGTTTACGAAATATCTTTCCATATACAGTGGACTGCTACATTCATGCAATAAGTTCTATTATTATTATAAAAAGAACAGCTAGTCTCATGCAGCATCAGTTCCGTTGAGTGAATACAATTAGGTATTATGTTCTTTGGCAGATTTAAATGGACTAAATTAGATGCTTGTTGCTGTAGTTTAGGTTTAATTGTCACAATTTTTTTTGCGTTTTTTTTTTATGTTTTGGCCTAGTTTTATATGGCCAGACCCTTTACCAATCAAAATGCAGGAACAAGGTCTGGTCAGCTGACATCAAGCAAGTTGTACAAGTCCTCCCCCCTGCATAATTGGGCTGGGAACAACAATGGAGGTGATAATAGAGAGGCTGTAAAGCTTGCATGTGGAAAAATGCGAGCGTAATGAGTTATTGAGAGCAAAAATGAAGCTGCTAGTACTTATTAGTTATACCCCATTCATGCCCCACACCTTGCCTGACAGTGAAAACACAATTTGCTATGGAAGTTTACCAAATTCTTTTACCGTGTAGCAATTGGTACAGGGTAGATATATGTAAGAATGACTATTGGTGTAGGTGACTATTGTTGAAGGAGACAATTGTTGAAGGTGACAATTGTTGAAGGTGACAATTAGTAATGGTGACTATTAAAGATGACATATTGGTTGAAGTAAAAATAATTGAGCAGCTGTGTGCTATAGCTATCACGGCAAACAATACTTAAGAAAGTAATATTTTTTTATCATACCGTTATTTCATTTTTAGTTACATTGTATAATCCTTAATACTATTATTTTAATTTATTAATAATTATTATAGTTAGTAAATAAATACATACCTCCCTCCTAAGGCCAAACAGTACAACCAGACACAGTATTATTCCACCGCAAATTATTCCGAGGTTATTTCCTGTGAATGTAGTGCAATAA